>Ga0302314_10002272_pt1 | contig 35748 bp, 32 predicted proteins | sample III_Palsa_N2_3_FD_200533 | JGI IMG/M metagenome (GOLD analysis project Ga0302314, IMG submission 200533) | Peat permafrost microbial communities from Stordalen Mire near Abisko, Sweden - III_Palsa_N2_3 | ecosystem: Environmental > Terrestrial > Soil > Palsa > Peat permafrost | place: Sweden...
GTCGCAGGAACTCAGGCGCCGTCAGCAGCAGTGTCAACGCCTGTCCGTCGCTGGCGGCACGCTTCAGGCTCACGCGCGTCTCATCGCTGTAGGTCGCCCCCAGCAGCTGCGGGCCAAGCTCCGCGACGGCACGCGTGCCGCCCAGCCGCTGCGCCAGCGCATCGGCAAATTCGATCCGCTTCATCAGTGCCGAAGCCCCGTCCCAGTCATCGCTGCGATCGGGCCAGCCGGCGGGCGAGCCCGGGGCGAACTGACGCTGTCCGAGCACATCGAAAGCTGCAATCGATTTTGGCCCGTCCGCGACCGGCAGCTGCAGGCCGCGATAGACCGACAGCAGGTAGTCCTGCGGCGTTTTGTATTTTGCCAGCGGCGTCTGCCAGGCCTCGGCGCTCTGAAACAGCGCGCGGTACACCTGCGGCAGATCCCCGCCGCTGCGCTCGAAGGCCTCGGCGATGCGCGCCACCGCGGCCGGCGGCGGATCGTCGGCGATGAAATGCCGAGCCAGCTTGGTCGCGATGTGCCGCGCGGTTGGGCGCGCCAGTGCCAGATCGCTCAGCACCGCGCGTCCCTGCGCCTGCTCGGCCTGGTCGTAGCGGTGGTGAAACACCGTCTGCGCGCCTGGTTCGTGCAGCGCGGGACGAAACAGGAACAGTCCGCTGGCGCCGTCCTGCATCTTGCCGGCGCCATAACCAGCACCGAGCGACCAGCCGGTGAGCACCTTGGCGAAACTGGTGACGTCGGCCTGTGTATAGCCGGCGTCCACGCCAAGCGTATGCAGCTCGAGTATTTCGCGCGCCAGATTCTCGTTCAGTCCCAGCGTGCGATCACGGCGTGCGGCGCGCTGCGCCAGCTGCGAATTGGGTCCGACCGAGCGCTGGTTGTCCAGGTACAGCAGCATCGCCGGGTGCTGTTCGACCGCGAGCAGCAGCTCACGGAAGTTGCCCAGCACATGCGGCCGTATCGCCTCGCGCTCGAGACTGCCGGCGACACCCATGACCGCCAGCTTGTCGATCGACACCGCAAAATGATTACTCCAGAAGTACACCAGCCGTTCCACCCACGGCCGCTCGGTAGCCACTGCGTTACGCAGCCGCGCCTGCACTTCGGCGATATAGATCGGCCGGAACAGCTGCGGCAGCCGCATGACGGCGGCTAGCGCCTCGGCCGATGCCGGATCCGCCGCAGGCGATGCCGGCGCCGCCGCAGGCTTGCCAGTGGTAGCGCGCCGCAGCGCCTGCAGTTGCTGCCGGATCACCGCAGCATCGCTGAGAATGTCGGCCGTGGGACGTAGCCCGCTCGTCGGCAGCACCGGTGCCGGACCACGCAGCTGCGCCTCGAGCCAGCCGCGCGCGTCGGCGCCGATCAGGTCGAGCTCGCCGGGTTTCGCTCCCAGACCGAAGCGATTGGCGGCAACAGCGGCGGAGTAATCCAGCGACACGGTGATTCCAAGTCCTTGAGCGCGCATCAGCGCGTGACCCTAACCAGGAGCGCGCCAGCCGGGGGATCGTTGACCTCGTTGAGGTTGCGGGCGCACAAACAGACATAATTCGGACGGCCCCGGCGGCGCCGGCCTATGTTCCGCGAGCCGCATGCTTTACCTTTCCCCAGGCACACTTCAAGCTTCCTCTCGCGCTAGTGACGATTCGATTACATAGATAAGGTGTCGCGTGGCTGAGCAGCGCCTGTATCGCGCATACGACGTCAGATCACCATCGCACAGTGGTGGCAGATTCCCGCGAGCGCTGCTGCGCGCGGCGGCATGTGCAGCGCTGCTGGCGAGCATTGCCAGTTGTTCGTTGGTTTCCATCAAGAGCCCGGAAAAGCCGCTGTCCGCGCGCGATCTGAACGCCCGCCTGCTGACACACGAGTATTCCGCGCATTTCATCGCCGCCGTCGAACAGACCGCAGATCAGATCTCCACCGCGAGCGCGGATCCTGCGGTACGCATGAACGCGCTGCGCTGGAAGATGGCCGCGTCGGCCAAGAGCGAGCGTGCCGCAAGCCAGGTGGTACCGATGATGGGTCTGCTGGACACCTGGGCGTTGTCGGTGCAGATGCAGCAGTACCTGACCGATGGCGCAGGACGAGCCGTGTTCGCCGCCCAGCAACCGCTGGCCGTATCGCTGGCGGAACAGCTGGCCGCACAGGCGCACGACATGGCGCGCCGGCTCACGACGCCCGATGAGTTCGACCACGACCAGCGCTTCATCGACGACTACGCGCGCGCACATCCGATTGAAAGTTTGCAATTCGCGCGTGCCTCGATCATGGAGCTGTGGACGCAGGACAGCGGCGTTCAGGTGCGGCTGGTCGACTCTCTGGGCACGGTGCCCGAGGCGCTGGCCAATGCGGGCGATCTGGTGCGCATGTACGGCGACACCGCGCCATCGCAGATGATCTGGAATGCGCAGCTCGCGGTGCTCGATTCCGGGCTGAGCGGCAAGGAACTGCAGACGGCACTGCAGCGACTGGATGAGCATCTGGCGGCGCTCTCGGCCGTGGCTGACCAGACGCCGGCGCTGGTCAAGAATGTGGTGCGCGACGTTGATACGCGCTTCGATGCCTCCTGGGCCGAGATGATCGGCGCCCTGCACACGGAGGGCAGGACGCTGTCCGGGTCGATGAGTACCGAACGCCAGGCCACGATGCAGGCGCTGGACGTCGAGCGTGCAGCGGTCAGCGCGGATGCCGCGCGCATCGCCAGTCAGGTCATCGTCGAAGCCGGCGAGCAGTCGCGCCGCCTGCTGCGCGAAGCCTTGCTGTTCGTCATCGCCCTGGCGGTGGTGCTGCTTGGTCTGCCATTCGCCGCCGGCTATTTCGTGGGACGCGCGCGCCGCGGTCCATGACGGCGGCGCCTCGAGCGATGCTGCGGATCGCGTCAGGCAAGCGCGCGCCGTGGAAATACACAGCGCGCGCCTAGCCAGCAGACGCGGCCACTCGAACTGTCAATCGACTGGCAGGTCTGTGACCTCAAGGTTGTTGGTGACGTCATCGATCACCGCGTAATTGAAGCCGGCATAGTTGCCGGGCACGGTGTCGAGTCCAAAGGCTCCGCCCTGACTGGCGTCGACGTTGTACTCGCGCACAAATTGACCCCAGATGGTGAACTCCACAATTTCGCTCGGGTGCAGCAAATCCATATTCACCGCATCGCCGTTGGCCGCGAGCAGATTTCCGTCAGGCGCAAAGCGCAACGCCAGCGGCCCGCGCAGGTGCGAATCGGCGAATACGAGATTTCCCAGCTTGACTGCGCTCATCCGTTCCCTGGCGGCGGGGATGGCATAGATTGCGTTGTCGGCGGTCGAGGCGACATAGAGCGTGTCGGACGGCTCGTCGAAGGCAAGGCCGGTGGGCCCCAAGATGAGTGCCGCTGTATTTGGAATGTGGGCATAGCCGATCGCGATCGTGGTCTTCTTCAGCAGCTTCAAGCCCCCGGACTCCACCGCTACGTCCAGACGCGCGACCGTGCCGTTGAGCACGTTGGAGACGAACACGTGTGCGCTCAACCCGTCATCGTCGATGGCCAGGTCCCACGGGCCGTCCAGAAAAACCGGATCGGTCCAGGTCTGCAACCAGTGGCCGTGGCTGTCGATCACCTGCAGCGCACCCTGACCGATGGTGTCGAAAGCACCGTCGCTAGTCGGCACATTGCCAACGATGACAAATCCGGCCCTCAGGACTCCGAGCGCAGTGCTGAGGCCGGAGAGCTTGCTGGTAAAGAATGTGGCGGCGTCGCCCGGAGGCGCAAGTGGCCCACCCGGCGTCAGCTGGATGATCGTCGTCCCCTCGCCTTGTGCGTTGGCTTGGTTGTTGAAATTACTGACCAGCACGTCGCCGGCCGCGATTTTTCCGCCATAGGGAAATCCCCTGGGCACAAACGCCACGCCGTAGGGATTTTCATCTCCGTTGGACGGAACGGTCGATGAGTTTATCAATCGCGGAATGAATGCTTCAGCCGCATCGGCCTGCGATGCCATAGCCGTGAGAAAACCCAGGCTCGCCGCCACCATACTGCGGCACAGTGCGCCCCGAACGGTTTGTATTTTGTGCATGACAGCTCCCCCTTTAGAAGAGATTCGTTCTGTAGTTGGCTATGTTGAGTGGCGTCGCACGCGATAAAGGTTTTATCGCCGCGTGTGGATCCCGCAGAATATGCGCGCCGACAGCGATGCGGCGGACCAGTGACGAGTGTTGTTATCTGCCCAATGAACCGGGCAACGCCGGGCGGCGCCAGCGGCCCGCGATCAGCGCAGGCGCGCGTTGTGCTCTAGACCGCCATCGGCTCGCGCAGCCATTTCTCCGCCAGCCGCACCCACATCGAACCGCCCAGCGGCAGCAGTTCGTCGTTGAAGTCATAGCTCGGGTTGTGCAGCATGCACGGCCCGCCGCCGTGACCGCCGATGCGATGCGTGCCGTCGCCATTGCCGATCACAAAATAACAGCCCGGCTTTTCCAGCAGAAAGAAACTGAAATCCTCGGCACCCATCGTGGGCTCGAACTCCTTCACGTTGTCCGCTCCGACCAGCTCGCTCAGCGCGGCGCGCGCGAATTCGGTTTCCCGCGGATGATTGATGGTGGGCGGATAGGTGCGCTCGAATTCGAATTCGCAGCTCGATTCGAACGCCTGGCAGGTCGCTTCGGCGATCTGCCGCATGCGCCGCTCGATCATGTCGAGCACCGGTACGTTGAAGGTACGCACCGTACCCTGAAGTTCACAGAAGTCCGGCACCACGTTGGTCGCCTCCCCGGCATGGATCATCGTGACCGAGATGACGGCCGGGTCGATGGGACGCCTGTTGCGCGTGATGATGGTCTGGAACGCCTGCACCATCTGGCAGGCCACCGGCACCGGATCGACGCCATTGTGCGGCATCGCCGCGTGCGCGCCCTTGCCGCGGATGGTGATCTTGAATTCGTTGCTGGATGCCAGAACCGGCCCGGATTTAAGTGCGAACTGACCCACCGCCAGGCCCGGCCAGTTGTGAGCGCCAAAGATCGCTTCCATCGGGAAGCGATCGAACAGGCCGTCCTTGATCATCTCGAGCGCGCCGCCGCCGCCCTCCTCGGCCGGTTGGAACACCAGGTAGACGGTACCGTCGAAATCGCGGTGACTGGACAGATACTTGGCCGCGGCGAGTAGCATCGCGGTGTGGCCATCGTGGCCGCAGGCGTGCATCCGGCCGCGATTGACGCTGGCGTGAGCGAAACGGTTGTGCTCGGTCATCGGCAGCGCATCGATGTCGGCGCGCAGGCCCACGGCGCGCTTGCTGTTACCGTTTTTGACCACGCCGACCAGCCCGGTTTTACCCAGGCCCCGATGCACCGGGATGCCCCAGCTGCTCAAACTGCTGGCGATGAGGTCCGAGGTGCGCTGCTCCTCAAAGCACAGTTCCGGATGCGCATGAATATCGCGCCGCAGGGTCTGAATCGCAGCGACGTCGGCCAGGATCGGTTCAATCAAATTCATACGCGGGACCTGTATCCAGTGTTTCCGGGTACCCCAATTTACACCAAGCCGAACCCGCTCACCGTGGCCGCGCAGGTGCGTCGCGGCGCCGGCTGGCTTATGGTGCGCCCCTATGCCGCTGCCCACTCGACCCGACCTGGTATTGATCGACGGCTCGTCCTATCTGTACCGCGCATTCCATGCGCTGCCGCCGCTGACCAATTCCGCCGGGCAGCCGACCGGCGCCGTGCACGGCGTGCTGTCGATGCTGCTGAAGTTCCTGCGCGAATTCGAGCCGCCGCATATCGGGGTGGTGTTCGATGCGCCGGGCAGGACCTTTCGCGATGATCTGTTTGCCGAGTACAAGGCCAACCGGCCGCCGATGCCGGATGATCTGCGTTCGCAGACCGAACCGCTGCTCGAGGCGGTGCAGGCGCTGGGCCTGCCGTTGCTGCGCATCGACGGCGTCGAAGCCGATGACGTGATCGGCACGCTGGCCGCCCGCGCCGCCGAGGCCGGTCAGCAGGTGCTGATTTCAACCGGCGACAAGGATATGGCGCAGCTGGTGAACGAGCACATCACGCTGGTGAACACGATGAGCAACACGGTGCTCGATCGCGCCGGTGTCAAAGCCAAGTTCGACGTGTTTCCGGAACAGATCATCGACTACCTGGCGCTGGTGGGTGACAGCTCGGACAACATTCCCGGCATCGACAAGGTCGGCCCGAAAACCGCCGCCAAGTGGCTCAACAAGTACGGCACCCTGGATAGGCTGCTGGCTCACGCGGCCGAAATCGAAGGCAAGGTCGGCGACAACCTGCGCGCCGGTCTGACCACGCTGGCGCTGTCACGACAGCTGGCCACCATCCGTTGCGACCTTACGCTGCCGCTGGATGAGGCTGGCCTGGTGCGACGCGCGGCCGATGTGGCGCGACTGCGCGCGTTGTACCGGCGACTCGAGCTGCGCACGCTGTTGCAACAGCTGGAGGCCACCGCGAGCGCCGCAACGACCGCCGCTGTTGCTGGCGCGGCGACCGCGGCCGGGGCACCGGCTGGCGCTGCCGTTGCGGCAGCGCCAGCCGACAGCGCCGCATCGAACGACAGCGCTGCGGCCATCGAGCTTGCCGCCCCGGCCGATCCTGCAGCTGCGGCGCTGGCCAGCATACCGCGGCGCTACGAGACCGTGATGGACTGGGAGGCACTGTCGCGCTGGATCGATGCACTTGGCGTCGCCGAGCTGTTCGCCTTCGATACCGAGACCACGAGCCTCGACTACATGACGACCGAGATCGTCGGGGTGTCGTTCTGCATCGAGCCCGGACATGCGGCCTACGTGCCGCTGGCGCATGACTACGCCGGCGCGCCGGCGCAGCTTGATCGCGCGCGGGTGCTCGAGGCGCTGCGCCCGCTGCTGGAGGACCCGCAGCACTGCAAGGTCGGACAACATCTGAAGTTCGACATTCACGTGCTGCAGAACTACGGCATGCAACTGCAGGGGCAGCGCTACGACACGATGCTCGAGTCCTACGTGCTCAACAGCACCGCGACCCGGCACGACATGGATTCGATGGCCGCACACCTGCTGGGCATGCGCACCATTCATTTCGAGGATGTCGCCGGCAAGGGCGCCAAGCAGATCACGTTCAACCAGGTCAGCGTGGAGAAGGCGGCGGAATACTCAGCCGAAGATGCCGATGTGACGCTGCGGCTGCATCGCGTGCTGTGGCCCAGGCTTGAGCAGGTGCCGGCGCTGGCGCGCGTGTACCTGGATATCGAGCAGCCGCTGGTGCCGGTGCTGCAGCGCATGGAACGCCACGGGGTACTGATCGACCGCGCGATGCTGCACGCGCAGAGCGGTGAGATCGCGCTGCGGCTGCGCGAGATCGAGGCACTGGCGCATATCGAGGCCGGTGCGCCGTTCAATCTCGAGTCGCCCAAGCAGTTGCAGCAGATCCTGTTCGAGCGGCTGCAGCTGCCGGTGATGCGCAAGACCCCCAGCGGCACGCCATCCACGGCCGAGGATGTGCTCGAGGAACTCGCGGCCGATTACCCGCTGCCGCGGCTGATCCTGGAATATCGCGGTCTTGCCAAGCTGCGTTCCACGTACACCGAGCGATTGCCGGAGCAGATCAATAAATCCACCGGCCGCGTGCACACCTCTTATCACCAGGCGGTCGCCGCCACCGGCCGGCTGTCGTCGACCGATCCCAACCTGCAGAACATCCCGATCCGCAGTCTCGAGGGGCGCCGCATCCGCCAGGCATTCATTGCCCCGCCCGGCCAGCGCCTGCTGGCGGCCGACTACTCGCAGATCGAGCTGCGCATCATGGCGCACCTGTCGGGCGATGAGGGTCTGCTGCGCGCCTTCGCCGAGGATCGCGACATCCATCAGGCGACCGCGGCCGAAGTGTTCAGCGTGGCACTGGATCAGGTGTCGGGCGAGCAGCGCCGATCGGCCAAGGCCATCAACTTTGGCTTGATCTACGGAATGTCCGCCTTTGGCCTCGCGCGTCAGCTGGGAATCGCACGCGGTGCGGCCCAAAGTTACGTCGACCTGTACTTTGCACGCTATCCGGGCGTGCGGCGCTACATGGAAGCCACGCGTGAACAGGCGCGGCGCGACGGCTATGTTGAAACCGTGTTCGGCCGGCGCCTGTACCTGCCTGAGATCCGCTCGCGCAATCGTCAGCTGCAGCAGTACGCCGAGCGCAGCGCCATCAACGCGCCGATGCAGGGCACCGCGGCCGACATCATCAAGCGCGCAATGATCGAGATCGATGCCTGGTGCCAGCGCCCGGAAGTGCCGGCGAAGCTGCTGATGCAGGTGCACGATGAACTGGTGCTGGAAGTGGCCGAGGATTACCTCGAGCAGGCGGCGCTGGAAGTCGGCATACGCATGAGCGGCGCGGCGCAACTTGCGGTGCCGCTGAAGGTCGAAATCGGCACTGGTCTGAATTGGGATGAAGCGCACTAGCGCGGCGCTTTGCTGTCGCGGCGGCGCTACAACGGTTGCGTCAAGCTCTTGATTCCACGTTAAATAAATTTCACCTCGGGGTTGCAACTTTCTTCGGCCCCGATGTCTCCAACTTATCGAGTGCTAGTCACTCCCCGCTTCCCTCCCTAAAGCGGGTAAAAATCCGGTGCGTAGAGACCCGCGCCGGATTGCTCTGGGCTCCGGTAGTCCACCCCCTAAACAGGACTACCGGGGCCTTTCTTTTTCGAGCGTGTCCAGCAGCTTCAGGCCACGAAAACGCCGAAAATCACTGTCGATCGAGCACAGTATTGCTCCGTGCTCAAACGCCAGAGCCGCAAGAGCCGCGTCCGTCACCAGCGGCCCGCTCACTTGTGCATCCGCCACCTGCGCCTGAAAGATTTCCCAGAACCGATCGCCCGCTCCCACCACCGCTACGTTAAGGCGATCGAGCCAAGCGTTAACGATGCCGCAGGCATCGTGAGCGGACAACGGCTGGCGCACGGCTCGAGGGTTCGTCGCTATACGTACGAGTGCGAGCAGTGTCTGTCACGGAAGGGCGATCGTCTCTTCGGAATTGAGCGCAGCGTCGAGCCACGAGCGGCAAGTTGAATGGTGGGGCGAGCTGCTGTCATAGGCGTACAGCAGGATGTTTGCGTCTAACAGTTTCACCCTCGCCGGGTATCCTCGACTTCCTCGAGCAGCGCGCCGACGTTGTCATAGGACAGCCCCGGCAACGGACCACCCATATTTCGCGGTTCCACCCGAAACGGCGCGAGCGTCTTGATCGCCCTGCGTTGCGCGAGTGCCGCCCGTAGATGCTCGTTCACGACGGTCCTGAAGGGCCGTCCGCCTCGCCGCGCCTCGGCTTGCAGTCGCGCAGCCACGTCATCATCAAGCGTTAGCGTGGTCCTCATGTCTTGACGCTATCGCGCTAGCATCAGGATGTCTGCCGTTATTGACCGTCACGGCGTTTGGGTCAGCTGCGTAGTAACCCCCTTCTCGAGCCACCCATCGATGGTGCGCCTGGCTTCATCCAGTCCGAGGCCGGCGTGTGCGGAGAACAGCTGCACTGAGCCCCGATCTTCGAGCTGCCCCTGCGATCGCGTCAGCAGCGTGCGCGCTTCGGCTCGCTTGAGCTGATCGGATTTCGCCAGCAGCACGTGCACCGGCCGCTGCATGCCCTCGGCCCAGGCCAGCAGCTGCATATCCGCTGGCAGTAGCCCGCGGCGCGCATCCACCACCAGCAGTAACCCCGTCAGGCATGCACGCTGTGCCAGCGCCTCGATCAGCAGCGCCCAGGCGTCGCGCTCGGGCGGCGGCCCGGCAGCGAAACCGTAACCCGGCAGGTCCACCAGCCGCTTGCCCTCCGAGAGCTGGAAGAAATTCAGCAGTCGCGTGCGGCCGGGCATTTTGCTGGTGCGCGCCAGCGCATGACGGGCCGTGATGGCATTGATGGCGCTGGATTTGCCGGCGTTGGAGCGGCCGGCGATCGCGACTTCTGCGCCGCCGTCAGCCGGAAACTGGGCCGCCGCTGCCGCGCTGAACAGAAACTGCGCGTTGGGATAGACGCTCACGCGGTGTCCTGTGAAAAGCAGCGACTCGAGGCAGGCGTCCCGGGGTCGGGGCGCGGGCCGGGCCGCTAGTGTACAATTCTTCGATCCCTTTGCTGTGCAAAGAAAAACTGCCGTCCGACGGGAGCCGACTGCAAATGATGCCGACGATGCGCTGGGCTGGGTTGCTGCTGGCGGTTTGTCTGACCCCGATCGCGCTGGCCGACGGTTCAGCCGCGGCGGGTGCCCCCAAGGCCGCCGCCTGCTTCGCCTGCCATGGCCCTAACGGCAACAGCGTCAACCCCCAGTGGCCCAATCTTGCCGGCCAGAACGCGGCCTACATCGAGGGCCAGCTGAAGCATTTCCACGACAAGACGCGCATCGATGCCAGCGGCGCGATGCCGCCGATGGCAGCGGCGTTGAGCGACCAGGATATGCAGGACCTCGGGGCGTTTTTCGCGCAGCAGGTAGCCGCGGGGCTCGAGGCCGATCCGTCCTACTGGCAGGCCGGAGCGCAGCTCTATCGCGGCGGCGATCGCGCACGCAACATCCCGGCCTGCATGGCCTGCCACGGGCCAGTCGGCCGCGGCAATCCGGCCGCAGGCTTCCCGGTGCTGCGTGCGCAGCACGCGGTCTATACCATCGCGCAGCTGAGCGACTATGCCGCCGATAAGCGCTACACGCGCAACGACAAGGGCGACAGCAGCGGCGGTCCGAACGCCGAGATCATGCATACCATCGCCGGCCGCCTGACACAGCAGGACATCCGCAATCTCGCCTCCTACGTGCAGGGCATGCGTTGAACGCCCGGATGAGACCAACCTTTGCGCTGTTGCTGCTGGTCGCAAGCCTTAGCGCCTGCGCGCGCGAGCCCAGCCAGGCGCCGGCGTCGGGCGCTGCCAGTGCCACGCCTGCGCCGGCGAGCGCGCCGACGGTGGCTGCCGCCGCCGCTGAGGCCGCGGCGACGGCCGCGAGCGTGAGCGATGTAGCGGTGGCCGCGAAGACGCAGCAGGAGGGGCTGGACACCGGCAAGTCCCCCGACAGCGGCGAGGCGGCTCTGGAGCGGGTCGCCGCCCTGGCGCCCGAGGGCCAGCTGCCGGCCGGCAAGTGGGTCGCCGGTACCAACTACAAGGTGCTGTCGCCGGCCCAGCCCACTGACGCGCCGCCCGGCAAAATCGAGGTGATCGAGTTTTTCTGGTATGGCTGCCCGCATTGCTACGTGCTCGAGCCGTACATCGAGACCTGGCTGAAGGACAAGCCCGCCTACATCGAGTTCAAGCGCGTACCGGTGATGTTCGGCGAGGTGCACCGCGCGCATGCGCGGCTGTTCTATACGCTGCAGGCACTGGGCAAGGCCGACGAGCTGACCAGCAAGGTGTTCGACCAGATCCATCAGCAGCGCGATCCGCTGTATGCGCCGGATGATGAGAAGGGGACGCTGCAGGATCAGCTGCACTTCGCCAAGGCCAACGGCATCAACGAGGCTGATTACTTGAGCGCCTACAATTCATTCGGCGTGCAGGCCAACCTGCAGAAGGCCGATGATCTGATGCGGCGCGACCGGATCGAGGGCGTACCGAGCATCGTGATCGCCGGCAAGTACGAAAGCGATATCGGCATGGCCGGAAACCAGGCGAACCTGATTCAGCTGACCGATGACCTTGCGGCGGCCGAAAAGCACCACTGAAGAGCCCGCCGGGTTCGCGTTGTCAGCCGTGCTTGCGGTAATCTTGCGGGCTTCGCCGCGTGCGCCCGTAGCTCAGCTGGATAGAGTGGCAGCCTCCGAAGCTGCAGGTCGTGGGTTCGAATCCCGCCGGGCGCGCCATCCCAATGAGAGTCTATTCCGGTCACATCGCTGACGTTTTATATGTCCATACCGATCACATGGGTGACAGCTTGGCCCCGAAGCTTTGAGCGAGTTCGTAACTCAGTCCTGGCTCCCCGGCGGGAAAGAGATTTTCGGCAATCCCTCGGCGCGCGAGGGCTTCGAGGAGCAGTTCGGGCGGCTCGCCCCAACGCTCGTCGGTAAGCTGGAAGACGCCCCAGTGAATGCCGACCGCGCGGGTGGCTTCAAGGTCCTCCAGGATCTGCACGGCTTCGTTGGGATCGGTGTGCTGAGAGCTCATGAACCAGCGCGGCGCGTAGGCGCCGATCGGGATCAGAGCCAGATCGGGGCGACCGATGCGTCGCCGCACCTCATGGAAGATGCGCCCATTCCCATAGCCGGTATCGCCCGCAAAATAAGCGCGGCCGCCACCCGCGCTCAGCATGAACCCAGACCACAGTGCCATGCGCCGGTCGCGTCCCGATCGCGCCGACCAGTGATAGGCCGGTACGATCGTCACCTCGCCCCCGTTGCCGATGTCGATACGGTCCCACCAATCGCCAGCCACGACCCGAACGCCCGGAATCTTGCGCCGCAGGATCGCGTCATTGCCCAGCGGCGCCACTATGAGCGGAGAGTGCTGGATGTTGAGCCGGCGCAGCGTCGCCAGGTCCATATGGTCGTAATGATTGTGGCTGAGCAGTACGGCGTCGATCTGCGGCAAGGACTCAAAGGCGATCCCGGGCGCCCACACGCGCCGCGGGCCCGCGAACGACAGCGGGCTCGCCCTTTCCGCCCATACCGGGTCGGTCAGGACGTTGAGACCACCCGCCTGAATCAGCACGCTCGCATGACCAACGATCGTCACTCGCAGTCCGGCGACACGCGCGTCCGGGACGGTCTGCTGCGCCGGCACCGAGCGCGGCCATGGGGCGGCTCTTTCCATCAGCTTCCAGCGCAGCAGGTCACGCAGGCCACGATCGGTTTCGGGATGATCCGGGTTGAAGAAGCGCAGGCCGTCGAAATGATCGCCCGGCAGCCCGCAATAGTATGGGTTCTTGGATCGCGGCACCGCGGCACCATGCCACAACTCTAGCGCCGCTCGTGCGAGAATCTTGTCGAGCCGCGTAACAGCGGCTGTGGAAAACTTCAAAAACCCGATGTCTAATGATGCGTCGATAGCGAGGTAAACCGTGCACACCACCGCGCGCCTGCGTGCGCCCCTGATCGCCCTGGCTGCGGCCTGCGCCGTGGCAGCGTCGTTGCCTGTCTTCACCGCCGACCTGCCGCCCGTGGCCCCGGTCCGACCGGTGACCGACACCTACTTCGGCGTCCAGGTGGTGGACAACTACCGCTACATGGAAAACCTGGACGACCCCGAAGTTCAGGCCTGGATGAAAGCACAGGCGCAGTACACACGCGCAACGCTCGATCGGCTGCCGGGACTCGCCGCACTGCTGCAGCGCATCCACGCGCTCAGCAATGCGGACTTGAGTCGCCGCGGCCTGATCCGGCGCGGTGAGCGTTATTTCTATCGCGTGTTCGAGCCGGGTGCGCAGCAGCCCAAGTTTTATTACCGCGACGGCCTGCAAGGCGAGGAACACCTGCTGCTGGATCCTTCCACCCTGGGTGCCGGCACCACGACCCACTATGCGCTGGATTTCTACACGCCATCGTGGGATGGGCACTACGTCGCCTACGGACTGTCCGCCGGCGGTTCGGAAAACAGTGTGCTGCACGTGATGGAAGTGGCGAGCGGCCGCATCCTGGATGAGTCCATCGACCGCAGTTCGAACAGCGTCGTCGCCTGGCGGCCAGACAACCGATCGTTCTTCTACGATCGCTACGCCAAGCTCACGCCGCAACTGCGCGAGGACGAAAAGCTCTACAACGCTCGTACCTTTCTGCACACGCTCGGCACCCGCGCCAGCGGCGACGGCGATCCGGTGGTGTTCGGTCGAGGCGTTGCCGCAAAGTTAGATGTGCCCGAAGGACAGGTCACGTTCCTCGAGCTGTCGCCGGACTCGCCCTTTGCCCTCGCGGTGGCGAACCATAACGCCGATGCGAATCCGTCGACGCTGTACGTGGCGCCGCTGGCCAGCGTTCAGGGCAGTGGCACGCCGTGGCGCAAAGTGGCCGATGTCGCCGATGGCGTGACTGAGGTTTTATTGCGCGGTGATCAGCTGTATTTCCTGTCGCAGCATGACGCGCCGCACTTTCGGCTGCTGCGTACCCCGCTCGCTCATCCCGACGTTGCACATGCCGAGGTCATCGTGCCGGAAGGCCATGGTGTGCTCACCGATTTTGACATCGCCAGCGATGCGCTGTACGTGAACGAGCGCGATGGCGCGCTGTCGCGGCTGCTGCGGGTGTCCTTCGACGGCAAAAACAGCCGGCCGGTGCCGCTGCCGTTCCAGGGCAGCATCCAGGGACCTGCCACCGATGTACGCCAAGCCGGCGCGCTGTTCAACATCCAGGGCTGGGTGCAGCCGTCGCGGATCTTCAATTACGACCCGGCGACCGACAAGACTACCGACACCGGGCTGACACCGCCCAGCAGCCTCGACGTATCGCAGCTGGAGACGGAAGAGGTCTTTGCGCTCAGCTACGACGGCACGCGCATCCCGCTGTCGATCGTGCATCGCAAGGGCCTGACGCTCGATGGCAGCCATCCGACCATTCTCACCGGCTATGGCAGCTATGGTCTCTCGCTCGATCCCGCCTTCTCGCCCACGACGCTGGCGTGGCTTGAGCGCGGCAACGTGTGGGCGATCGCGCACCTGCGCGGCGGCGGCGAGTACGGCGAGGATTGGCATCTTGCCGGCCAGAAACGCACCAAGCTCAATACCGTGTTCGACTTCATCGCCTGTGCGCAGTATCTGGTGGACCAGCACTACACCGCGCCGAAGTATCTTGCCGGCCGTGGCGGCAGCGCCGGCGGCATCACCGTCGGCGGCGCGCTGACCTGGCGACCGGATTTATTTGGCGTGATCCTGGATTACGTGGGTGTATCGGACAGTCTGCGGTTGGAGTTCACACCCAATGGCCCACCGAACATAGTGGAATTCGGTTCAGTGAAGACCGAGCAGGGATTTCACGATCTGTACGCGATGGGAGCTTACTTCCACGTGCGTGACGATGTGGCCTACCCGGCGGTGCTGTTGGCCACCGGTGCCAACGATCCGCGGGTCGAGCCCTGGGAAATGACCAAGATGGCGGCACGGGTACAGGCGGCGACCCGCAGCGGCCGGCCGGTGCTGCTGCGAATCGACTACGACGCGGGCCACGGCTTCGGCTCCAACGCCAGCCAGGCGGAAAGTCTGACCGCGGACTCGTGGGCGTTCACCCTGTGGCAGATGGGGGATCCGGAGTTTCAGCCCAAGCCCTGATCGCGCGCCGGTAAACCCGGCGGCGAATTCAAAAGCAACACTCGGAGTGCCGCGCCGGCCCGATGCTGCCACGATCGGCGCCAGGCCAATCGAGGACAACGCCATGTACATTGCAACCATGCCAGCCGCGGCATCCGAAACCAATCCCCGCCGCACGCCACGTTTTGCGACCGACGCGCAGCGCTGGGCGGCGATCGTGCGGCGCGAGCCGGATGCGGATGGAATTTTTTATTATGCGGTACGCACTACCGGGGTATTTTGCCGTCCGTCGTGCGGCGCGCGGCGCGCGCTGCGAAAGAACGTGCGTTTCTTCGACACCGCGGCGGCGGCCGAGCGCGCGGGTTTTCGTGCCTGCAAGCGCTGCCGCCCGGACGGCGACGGGCTGACGCGAGCGCATGCGGCGATGGTGGCTCGCGCTTGCCGTCTGATCGATGCTGCCGACACCATGCCGGATCTGGCGGCGCTGGCGCGCGCAGCCGGCATGAGCCGGTTTCATTTTCATCGTGTGTTCAGCCGTCATATGGGTATGACGCCCAAGGCCTACACCATGGCGCAGCGGGCGCAGCGCATGCGCGATCAGCTGCAGCACAGCGACAACATCACCAGTGCGATCTACGACGCCGGCTTCGGCTCCAATGGCCGCTTCTACGCCGGCAGTGCCGCCGCGCTCGGCATGACGCCCAGCTCCTACCGCGCCGGTGGCGAGGGGGTGCGCATCCGGTTTGCGATCGGCGCCTGCTCGCTGGGTTCAATCCTGGTCGCCGCCACTGACAAAGGCATCTGCGCCATTCTGCTGGGCGATGACGCCGCAGCGCTACTGCGCGATCTGGAGGACCGCTTCCCCAAGGCACAGCTGATCGGCGGCGATAAGGACTTCGAACGGCTGCTGGCCCAGGTCGCAGGCCTGGTGGAAACTCCGGCCAAGAGCCTCGCGCTGCCGCTGGATGTGCGCGGAACCGCTTTTCAGCACCGCGTCTGGCAGGCACTGCGCAGGATCCGACCGGGTACCACGGTGAGCTACAGCGACCTGGCGCGCCGCCTGGGGCTGCCCGGTTCGGCGCGCGCCGTCGCCGGCGCGGTCGCGGCCAACATGCTGGCGCTCGCGATCCCCTGTCACCGTGTGATCCGTCGCGACGGCTCGCTCAGCGGCTATCGCTGGGGCGTCAGCCGCAAGCGCGCGCTGCTCGAGCGCGAGGCACGCATGCGATGAGCGCCATCGCTGCGCCTGCTGGCACCGCATCGCTGCCGGAGCGCATCGCGCAGCTGTCGTGGACACAGCTGAGCGGCGATCTCGACGCCAGCGGCTACACGCGCGTGCCGGCACTGCTATCGGCCAGCGACTGCGCCGCGCTCGCGGCCGGCTACGCACGCACGGCGCTGTTTCGCAGCCGCATCAGCATGGCGCAGCATGGATTCGGCTGCGGTGAATACCAGTACTACGCCTATCCGCTGCCGGCGCTGGTGCAGCAGCTGCGCAGCGGCCTGTATCCGCCGCTGGCGCAGATCGCAAACCGCTGGCATGAAGAGTTGCGGCTGGCGGCGCGCTTCCCGGCCGATCATGCAGCATTCGTTGAGCGCTGCCATGGCGGCGGCCAGACGCGGCCGACGCCACTGCTGCTGCGCTACACGGCTGGGGATTTCAATTGCCTGCACCAGGACCTGTACGGGGATGAGATATTTCCGTTGCAGCTCACGGTGCTGCTGTCGGAGCCGCGCATCGACTTTCACGGCGGTGAATTCGTGCTCACGGAAGGCAAACCGCGCGCGCAGTCGCGCGTTGAAGTGGTAGCGCTGGAACGCGGCGATGCAATCATTTTTGCTTCCCGCTTCCGCCCCGGCCGCAGTGCGCGCGGCGTGCATCGCCTGAGCATGCGCCACGGCGTGAGCCGGCTGCGCGACGGCGAGCGCTACAGCCTCGGCATTGTGTTCCACGACGCGCGATGACCAGCCACGCACGCTTGCGCGGCCACGACCTCGTGACGCAGCCGCTGCTGCCGCGCGCTGCGCTCGAGCGCATCGCCAAGGATGCGGTGCTGCTGCCGGGCGCTGCCTTGGATGCGGCGCCGGCGCTGCTGTCCGCGCTGCAGTCGGTGATTGCAGGCGCGCCCTGGCGCCACATGCTCACCCCGGGCGGCGCACGCATGTCGGTGGCGATGAGTAACTGCGGGCGCGTGGGCTGGGTCAGCGATCGGCGCGGCTACCGTTATGACGCACTCGATCCGGAGACCGGCCGGCCCTGGCCGCCGATGCCGGCGGTGCTGCGCGAGCTGGCGCTGCGTACTGCGGCGATGGCAGGTTTCGCCGGCTTCAAGCCCGATGCCTGCCTGATCAATCGCTATGCACCGGGCACACGCCTGAGCCTGCATCAGGACCGCAACGAGCGGGATTTATCGGCACCGGTAGTGTCGGTATCGCTGGGACTGCCGGCGCGCTTCCTGTTTGGTGGGCTGCGCCGTACCGATGGCGTGCAACGCCTGGCGCTGGTGCATGGCGACGTGGTGGTCTGGGGCGGCGGCCAGCGCCTGGCATTCCACGGTGTCGCGGCGCTGGCCGATGGCGAGCACGCGCTCACCGGCCGTTGCCGTATCAATCTGACCTTCCGCAAGGCGCTGTGAATCCCCGGCGCCAGGTGCCGCGTCGACCCGCAGCAAGAGTGCCGCCATAGGCTATAATTTCGCGACTACCTACTACTACGACATCGGTTGGCACCCGTGAGCAAACAGGACTCCCAGTTCATCACCATGTTCAGTGTCGTGATCGGCATTCTCGTCACCATCACCATCCTGTTACTGGCGCTGGCGCGCGTGGTCGCAGGACGCACCCAGGTGGTCGACGTCTACAAGGACCCGATGTACCTGGCGAGCCTGCAGAAAAACATCCAGCCGATGACACGCGAAGCGGTGGCCGGCCAGGATAATTCGGCCATGGCGATCCAGGCCCCGGCAGGTGCGGGTCCCGCCGTTGCGGCGGCGGTGCCGAAGAACGGCGCCGAGCTGTTCCAGGCGGTGTGCACCACCTGCCATGGCACCGGGCTGGCTGGGGCACCGAAGGCGGGCGACAAGGCGGCCTGGGGTCCACGCATTGCCGAGGGCAAGGCCACGCTGTATCAGCACGCGCTCAATGGCTTCACCGGCAAGACCGGGATCATGCCGGCCAAGGGCGGCCGCACCGATCTGCCCGATGACCTCATCAAGCAGGGCGTGGACTACATGGTGTCGCTCGCGCAGTAAACGCGCGCGCTCAGCTACCCGGCAACGAGCGGCGCAGCTGCATGGCTTCGGCCAGATGTGGCGGCTCGATCAGATCGCTGCCGGCAAGATCGGCAATGGTGCGACCGAGCGCCAGCAGACGATGCACTCCGCGGCCGGAGAGCCCGAGCTGGTGGCTGGCGCGCCGTAGCAGCCGTTCGGATGCGCCCGGCAACGCACAACAGGCCCGCAATTGCGGCACCGACAGGCGCGCGCTCAGCGTCCCCGATGCCCGCAGGCGCCGCTCGCGAGCCGAGCGCACCTGCGACACCGGATCCGAAGCCGGGATCGTGGGCGCCAGCGCGCACACCTGGTCCTCGACCGCCACCCGCGGCACTTCGATACGGATGTCCACGCGATCGAGCAGCGGACCGGAGATTCGCTGCCGATAGCGCTCGATGCCGGCGGGCGTACAGCGACAGGCCTGCACCGGGTCACCCAGGTAACCGCAGGCGCACGGGTTCATCGCCGCCACCAGCTGAAACTGTGCCGGCAGCGTCAGGCGCGATCCCACCCGGGCCACGGTAATGGCGCCGCTCTCCAGCGGCTCGCGCAGCGACTCGAGCACGCGCCGGTCGAATTCCGGCAACTCGTCCAGGAACAGCACGCCCTGGTGCGCCAGGCTGATCTCCCCGGGCATGATGCGCGGGCCGCCGCCCACGATCGCATGCGCGGAGGCGGTGTGGTGCGGGGCGCGAAACGGACGCCGGGTCCAGCGGCCGGCGTCGAGCTGCAAGCCGCACACCGACGCGATGGCCGCGACCTCGAGCGCCTCAGGCGTAGATAACGGGGGCAGCAGCGCGGGCAGGCGCGCCGCCAGCATGCTCTTGCCGCTGCCCGGAGGCCCGACCATCAACAGGCTATGAGCGCCGGCAGCGGCGATGATCAGGGCGCGCTTGGCCTGCCATTGCCCTGCCACATCGCTCAGCGCAGGTGGTGGCGGCGCGGCCGGATCGGCGCCATCGATGGCACGCGGGCGCAGCGCCGCACCCGAGGCTGTGCCGGACAGCCGCGCGGCGGCCTCGCGCACACTGGCCGCACCATAGGCTGCGCTGTGGCCGCTCATGAGCACTTCCTCAGCATTTGCCGCCGGGACGATCAGTGCGTGACCGGGGTTGCCGGCATGCAGCGCGGCCAGAAACAGCCCGCTGACCGGCCTGAGCTCGCCGGCCAGACCCAGCTCACCGTAGCACTCGAAAGCGCGCGGCGGGGCCGGCACCTGGCCGCTCGCGATCAGCACGCCTAGGGCGATCGGCAGATCAAAGCGTCCGCCCTGCTTGGACAATTCCACCGGAGCCAGATTGACGGTGATGCGTCCGGGGGGAAATTCATACCCGGAATTCAGCAGCGCGGCGCGCACGCGCTCACGACTCTCGCGTACCACCGGTGCTGGCAGCCCCACGATCGCAAAGCCCGGCAGGCCCCGGCCGAGGTGCAGCTCCACCTGCACCAGTGGCGCCGCGAGGCCCAGCTGCGTGCGGCTCAGAATTCTCGCAAGACTCATCGCCAGCCGCAGTCAGCCGCGTGCCGGGATTTTCAGGTAAGCGGCTGAGCGTTAGTCGCAGAGCGGCGGCAGTGCGGCTTCGAGTTCGGCCAGGCGCCGCTCCAGCGTCACGATGCGCAGCTCCAGCTGATCGATGCGCGCACGCGTACGCTCGAGCACCTTGGTCTGCACTTCGAATTCCTCGCGCGTGGTCAGATCGAGTTTGCCCAGGCTGGACTGCAGTACCGCGCGAAAATTGCTCTCGATGTCGCGCCGCATGGTGCGCGCCGCTTCGGGCAGGCCTTCGAACAGTCGCCGCGCCATGTCGTCGATGCGCAAGTTGTCCATACTGTGTCCCCTTTGCCTGTTCGCCGCTGCCGGCACCGCTGACCGTATCCTTTGCCCCGAAACTGCCCAGCCCTTAACATTGCGCTATCCATAATAGTGCGCATCCACGCCCGGCTAGTGGCACAAGCCGCGGATTTGCCCACTATTGACCGTGGCACAGTTTCTGCACCTTCGCTCCAGCGGGCATTCATGGACAAGACCAAGAATACGCGCACCCGGACATCCGCGGCACACCGGATTCAAGGTTCGATCATTGCGAAATGGACCTCATGAAAATGATCACTGCCGTTGTGCGGCCATTCAAGCTGGACGAGCTGCGGCAGGCGATCGCTCAGCTGGGCGTCCAGGGTGTCACTGTGACCGAGGTCTACGAGGCTCAATTCGGGCCTAGAGCCAAGGTCGAAATCGCAGTGGATGATGCCATCGTCGAACCGGTGCTCGAAGCCATTGCCAATGTCTCGCGCACCGGCCGTACCGGGGACGGACGCATATTTGTCGGCGAGCTCGAACAGGCGATCCGGATCCGCACCGGTGAAACCGGCACCGCAGCTACTTAACAGAACAGAACGGCTCACATAAGAGTCATCGACATACTGGGAGTCGCCAGCCATGCGCATGGAACCAACGGTCCGCAGGGACGCTGAAAAATATCGATGCTCAGGAGCCCGGGCGACCGCCAGCGCACTCGCAGCGCTGCTGCTGGGGCTGGTGTTGAGCTCGGCTTGCGTCCGGGTAGCGGCCGATGAGGCACCGGCGACCCCCGCGGCCGCAGCTGCGACCGCGGCCGCCCCCGCGGCGGCGGCTCCGACCGAGCCGTACCTGGCGAAGTTCACCGATATCAACTCCGGGGACACCGCCTGGATGCTCACCTCCACCGCCCTGGTGCTGATGATGACCATCCCCGGGCTGGCGCTGTTCTACGCCGGCATGGTGCGCAAGAAGAACATCCTGGCAACGCTAATGCAGAGTTTTGCCATCACCTGCCTGGTGACGATCCTGTGGTGGGTGATCGGCTATTCGCTTGCCTTCACGCCCGGCAGCACCCCGTATCTGGGGGGTGTGGGCCGCGCCTTCTTCAACGGCGTGGTCTACCTGCACGATGACTCCAAGCTGTCGGTGTCACACCTGGCGGTCACCATCCCGGAGACCGTGTACGCGATGTTCCAGGCCACCTTTGCCATCATTACCCCGGCGCTGATCTGCGGCTCGTTTGCCGAGCGCATGAAGTTCTCGGCCATGATGTGGTTCATGGGGATCTGGCTGATCGTGGTGTACTGCCCGGTGGCGCACTGGATGTGGGAGCCCTCGGGCTGGCTCAATGCCACGCAGCTGGACTTCGCCGGCGGCACCGTGGTGCACATCAATGCGGGGATCGCAGGCTTGGCAAGCGCGCTGATGCTCGGCAAGCGCCAGGGGCTGGGCAAGGAGTCGATGGCCCCGTACAACCTGACTCTCACCGTGGTCGGGGCATCACTGCTGTGGGTGGGCTGGTTTGGCTTTAACGCAGGCTCCGCGGTGGCTTCCGACGGGCGGGCGGGCATGGCCTTTGCCGCCACCCACATTGCCACCGCGGCGGCCGCTTTAGCCTGGATGTTCACCGAGTGGCTGATCAAGGGTAAGCCTTCGGTGCTGGGTATCTGCTCGGGGGCAGTCGCAGGACTTGTGGCCATTACCCCGGCCTCGGGCTACGTGGGCCCGGGCTCGGCGGTGATCATCGGGGTGGCCGCAGGCATCATCTGCTTTTTCTCCTCCACCGCGGTCAAGCGCGCCTTTGGCTATGACGACTCGCTCGATGCCTTTGGTGTGCACTGCATCGGGGGCATCGTGGGGGCGCTGCTCACCGGAGCGCTGGTAAGCAAGGAGATCAGCGGCGCCACCGGCAGCGTCCTGCTGCAGCTCAAGGGCGTGACTGCCACGCTGGTGTGGAGCTTCGTGATGAGCATCATCATCCTCAAGCTGATCGACCTGACGATCGGCCTACGGGTGAGTGCCGATGAGGAGCGCGAAGGTCTCGATATCTCGCTACACGGAGAAAGCCTCGAATAATTGGAGAATTACTGGCGGTCCGGAGCGGTCGGATTTGACCTCGCGGGCCATCCGCTATTGAATGTGACACAGTTCACCCCACCGCCGTGGAGGATGGGCTGATACTCGCAATCGCAAGCTGGAGAGCCAAGTCATGCATCGTGCCATCGCGATCGCCATTCTCATCGGGCTGCCGCTATCCGCGGCGCTGGCCGACGTTTTCCGATCGGTCGATGCCCAGGGTCACGTGCAGTACAGCGACACGCCCACCCCGGGAGCCCAGTTGGTGCGCATGAACAATCTGCGCACGCCGACCCCGTCGCTGGCCAGCACGGCGGCCAGCGCCAGCGCCAAGTCGACCACGGCCACCAAGAGCGGTGACCAGGTGCATCAGCAGCTCGAGCAGGAAGCCGCCGCACGTGAGGTGCAGAGCACGGTCGCCCAGACGCGCGCCGACCAGTGCAAGAAAGCCACGGATATCTACAACCAGTCGGTGCAGGCGCGGCGCATCTTCACCACCGGCGCGGATGGCGAGCGCCAGTTCCTGTCCGATGACGAGGCCGACAAGGCGCGCGTGGCACATAAGCTCGAGATGGACGAGGCCTGCAAGGGACAGTAGCGGCGAGCGCACCGCGCCCACCGCCCTCCGCATCGTCCTCAAGGATCCCGATCCGCGGGATCTAGTATTCTTGCCGCCATGCGCATCGACTTCACCAAGATGCATGGCCTGGGCAATGATTTCATCGTGATGAATCTGCCGGCCGACGCCAAGCTGCCAAGCCGCGAGCAATGGCGCGCCCTCGCCGACCGCCATGGCGGCATCGGCTTCGACCAGGCGCTGGTGCTGTTGCCCCCGCGCCGCCCCAGCACCGACGTGTTCTATCGCGTTTTCAACGCCGATGGCGGTGAGGTCGAACAGTGCGGCAACGGCGCGCGCTGTGTCGCCGCGCTGCTGCATCGGCGCGGTCAAGGCAACGGCGGCACGTTCAGCTTGGATAGCGTCGGCGGCCTGCTGCAGGCGCGCGTACTGAACGATGGCCGCGTGTCGGTGGACATGGGTGTGCCGGACTTCGATCCGCGCTCGCTGCCATTCGATGCGCCGGCGCCCGCCGCGACCTACAGCATCAGCGCCGGCGGCCAGAGCATCGAGTTCGGCGCCGTATCGATCGGCAATCCGCATGCGGTATTGCGCGTGGAGGCGCTCGAGAGCGCCCCGGTGGAACACATCGGCCGCGCACTGCAGGCCAGTCCGCATTTTCCGCGTCAGGTCAATGTCGGCTTCATGCAGATCATCCACGCAACACAGATCCGGCTGCGGGTATACGAGCGCGGTGTTGGCGAGACGCTGGCCTGCGGCACCGGTGCTTGTGCGGCCGTGGCCGTCGGCCGCAGCCTAGGACTGCTTGGGGCCGACGTCGAGGTACGTGTGTCCGGCGGTACGTTGAGCGTACACTGGGAGGGCCCAGGCCAATCGATCTGGCTCACCGGCCCGGCGCAGCAGGCATTCGAGGGAAGTGTCGAGATCTGAAGCGGAGAGAATTAAGAATGACGAGCAATCAGGTGCGCGGCATTGCGGCGGAGACCATCGAGGAGCAGGCCGTCGTGCAATACCTGCATCACAACGCCGATTTCTTCGAACACCACCCGCAGCTGCTGGCGCGGCTGCGGCTGCAGCATCCGCGCACCGGTTCGACGGTGTCGCTGATCGAGCGCCAGGTCGAGGTGCTGCGCGAGAAGATCCAGACGCAGGAGCAGAAACTGGCCGAGTTCGTGCATGTGGCGCGCGCCAATAATGTTCTGGCGGAAAAGATCCATCGCTTCACGCGCCGGCTGCTGCGTACCAGCGCTGCCGGGCCCGCGGTCACCGAAATCGAAGCCAGCCTGCGCGAAGACTTCGACACCTTCCACACGGTGCTGGTGCTGGCGTGCTCGGGCGTGCCGGAAGAGGATGAAACACCGCAGCAGTTCCTGCGTCGTGTGGCCGCCGACGATCCGGCCTTCCGCAGCTTCGACACCCTGTTTGCCGCCGGCAAACCGCGCTGCGGCCAGATTCGCGATAGCCAGCGCGAATTCCTGTTTGGTCTTGAGGCGCCGAACATCGGCTCGGTGGCACTGATTCCGCTCGGCGGCCAGATGCCGGCGGGCCTGCTGGCCCTGGGCAGCGTCGATCGCGACCGCTTCCACCCCGGCATGAGCACCGAGTTCCTGTGGCGCATGGGCGAGCTGATCACCGACGCACTGGCGCGCGCCTGAGCCCAGCGCGCCCGGCATCGCGCATGCCGAGGCAGGCTTGCATGACACCGCAGGCGAGCGACTGGCTGGCGCGCTTCGAGCGCTACCTCGGCACGGAACGGCGCCTGTCCGTGCATACCCTGGCGGCCTACCGCCGCGATCTGGTGGCACTGCGCGACTGGTGCGATCGCAGCGGCATTTGCGATTGGGCGCAGCTCGATCATCAGCACATTCGCAGCTTCGCGGCGCGCAGCCATGCGCGCGGATTGCAGGGCCGCAGCATCCAGCGCCGGCTGGCGGCGCTGCGCACCTTTTTCGGTTTCCTGCAGCGTGAAGGCGCCCTGCAGCGCAACCCCGCACTCGATGTACGCGCGCCGAAGGCGGTCAGGCATTTGCCGCATACGCTCGACGTCGACCAGATGGCGCAGCTGCTGTCGAAGAAGCCTGACAATGCGCTGGAGGTGCGCGATCTGGCGCTGATGGAACTGTTCTACTCCAGCGGCCTGCGCCTGGCTGAGCTGACCGGGCTCAAGCTGCGCGACCTGGATCTCAAACTCGGCCAGGTGCGGGTGCTCGGCAAGGGCCACAAGGAACGCATCGCGCCGGTGGGTTCGATGGCGATCAAGGCGCTGCGTAGCTGGCTCGCCGCGCGCACCGGACTTGCGGCGCCGGACCAGCAGGCGGTGTTTGTCGGCCGCAACGGCGCGCCACTCGGGCCGCGGGCGGTACAGCTGCGCGTGGCCGCCCGGGCGCGCGCCGCGGGCCTGCCCCAGCATCTGCACCCGCACATGTTCAGGCATTCATTTGCCACCCATCTGCTTGAATCCAGTCGTGATTTACGCGGTGTCCAGGAGCTGCTGGGGCACGCCAACATCAGCACCACCCAGGTCTACACTCACCTTGATTTCCAGCATCTAGCCCAGACATACGACAAGGCCCATCCGCGTGCCAAACGCCGTGGCTGAGCCACCCCACATGAACAATGCATTCGATCCTCATTCAACGACAATTCTGGCGGTGCGCCGCGATGGCGCGATCGTGCTGGGCGGCGACGGCCAGGTAACGCTGGGCAATACCGTGATGAAGGGCAACGCGCGCAAGGTGCGCCGCCTGTCCAACGGCAAGGTACTGGCGGGCTTCGCCGGCGGTACCGCCGATGCCTTCACGCTATTCGAGCGCTTCGAGGGCAAGATCGAGAAATACGGCAATCTGACCCGGGCGGCCATCGAACTGGCCAAGGACTGGCGCGCCGACCGCTATCTGCGTCGGCTCGAGGCGCTGCTGCTGGTCGGCGATCCGCAGAATCTGTTCATCATCTCGGGCAATGGCGACGTCATCGAACCCGAATACGCTGCGGCCGCCATCGGCTCGGGCGGACCGTACGCACAGGCGGCCGCGCGCGCGCTGACCGAGAACACCGAGCTCGACGCGCGCACCATCGTCGAGCGCTCGCTCGGCATCGCCGCCGATATCTGCATCTACACCAACCGCAACCTCGTGGTCGAGGAGCTGCGCTCATGACCCCGCGCGCCATCGTCCAGGAACTCGACAAGCACATCATCGGCCAGGCGGCGGCCAAGCGCGCCGTGGCCATCGCGCTGCGTAACCGCTGGCGGCGCATGCAGGTCGATGAACCGATGCGCCAGGAGATCACGCCCAAGAACATCCTGATGATCGGTCCCACCGGCGTCGGCAAGACGGAGATTGCCCGGCGGCTGGCGCGCCTGGCGCAGGCGCCGTTCGTGAAGGTCGAGGCCACCAAGTTCACCGAGGTGGGTTACGTCGGGCGCGAGGTCGATTCCATCATCAAGGAGCTGGCGGACGTTGCGGTCAAGATGACGCGCGAGCAGGAACTGTCGCGGGTGCGTGACGGCGCACGCGAAGCCGCGCTCGAGCGCGTGCTGGATGCGCTGCTGCCCAAACCGCGCATGCTCGGCTTTTCCACCGATGAGCCGGCACAGCCGCGCGATGCGGAAACGCGCAACAAGCTGCGCGACATGCTCACGCGCGGCGAAATCGACGAGCGCGAGGTCGAGATCGAAGTGCGCGCGATGCCGATGGGGGTGGAGATCATGGCGCCCCCCGGCATGGAGGAGATGCAGCAGCAGCTGCAGTCGGTACTGTCGGGCTTGGGCGGCAATCGCACCCGCACCCGGCGGGTGAAAGTGCGTGAAGCGCTCAAGATCATGGTCGAGGAAGAGGCCGGCAAGCTCATCAATGAGGAGGAGCTCAAGGCGCGCGCGCTGACCAATGCCGAGCAGAACGGCATCGTGTTCATCGACGAGATCGACAAGATCACCCGCCGCCAGGAGACCCTGGGCGCCGACGTGTCACGCGAAGGCGTGCAGCGCGACCTGCTGCCGCTGGTGGAAGGCTGCACCGTCAACACCAAGTACGGCTCGATCAAGACCGATCACGTGCTGTTCATCGCATCCGGGGCATTTCATATGTCCAAGCCCTCCGATCTGATACCGGAGCTGCAGGGCCGGTTCCCGATCCGGGTCGAGCTCGACTCGCTCAAGGTGGAGGACTTCGTGCGCATCCTGACCGAGCCGGATGCATCGCTCACGGCGCAATACCGGGCGCTGCTGCGCACCGAGCAGGTGACGCTGGAGTTCACAGCCGATGGCGTGCGGCGCATCGCCGAGATCGCCTGCCAGGTGAACGAGCGCACCGAGAACATCGGTGCCCGGCGCCTGCACACGGTCATGGAACGGCTGCTGGAGACCATCTCCTATGATGCCGACCAGCTCGGCGACGCGAACGGCAAGTCGGGCCCCGGCCTTACGGTCGATGCCGCGTACGTCGATCAGCACCTGGGCAGTCTTGCCAAGGACGAGGACCTGAGTCGCTACATCTTGTAGCGCCTGTTAGCGCCTATCCGGCCTGCTTCAGCTCGAGCAACGACAGCGCCGACACATCGCGTGCCTCAGGCGGCGGCCCCATGCTTTGGGAGCGTGCCAATAGCTGCCGGGTGTGCGCATTGATCTTCGGTAGGGCGACCAGCACGTCGTCGCGAGGCACCGGTCGGGCGAGCAGGTAGCCTTGCAGATACATGGCGGGCTGCCCCACCAGCATGGCGAACTGCTCGGGCCGCTCGACCCCTTCGGCGGTGATCTCAAGTCCCAGGCCCTGGCACATGGCAATGATCGCGCGCGCGATCGCCGCCGAGCGCGCGTTGGTATCGATCCCTGCGATCAGGCTGCGATCGAGTTTGATACGGGTCAGCGGCAGTTGTTCCAGCGAGGCAAGCGACGAATACCCGGTACCGAAGTCATCCAGGGCAATCGCCACGCCTTGGGCACGCAACCGTTTGAGCGCGTTGATAGTGGCGGCTCCGGTTTGCAGCACCGATTCCGTCAATTCAATCTCGATGCAACGCGCTGGCAGACGGTATTCCTGCAACAGCTCGGCTACCCGGCCGACGAAGCGGTTGTCGAGCAGGTCGCGCGGTGAAACGTTGATGGCGACGCGCGCCTCGGGCCACCCGCCGTGATGCCAATGGGACGCAGCCTCAATTGCTGATCGAAGTACCCAATCTGTAATCTCTGTGATCAGGCCGGATTCCTCCGCAATGGCGAGAAACTCACCGGGAGTGGCTACCTGGCCGTCCGGCGTGCGCCAGCGGATCAATGCCTCTACCAGCGAGGTCTCGAGGGTCTGGGCGTGTACCTCCGGCTGGAATACCAGCTCGAACTCGCCGCGCTCAATGGCGCGTCGCAGGCCCTGTTCGGTCGAGAATTTCGCCGCCGCCGCTTCGAGCAGCTCCGGGGTAAACATGCACAGCTGACTGCGCCCCAGCGCTTTGGCGCGAAACAGCGCGATGTCGGCTGCCTTCAGCAGCGCCTCGGCGTCCCGCTCATGGTCAGGGAAAATGCTCGCCCCGACGCTGATGCTGACGATGAGCTCGCGGCCGTCAACCGATAACGGCTTTTGGAAAGCCTCCACGACGTTTAGCCCAGCCAATTCGATGCTGTCGATGCCCTGCGCATCCTCCAGCACCACGGTAAATTCGTCGCCGCCTAACCTGGCTGCAAAACCGAACGCTCGAGTGACCTCCTGAAGACGCTGTCCAAGACTCACCAGCACGCGGTCGCCGAACGCGTGGCCCATGCTGTCATTCAGGTATTTAAAATTGTCGATATCGAGGAACAGCACGCCCACCAGACGCCCCTTCAGCCGGGCGCGCTCGATGGCGGCGTTCAGCAGCGCAAACAGTTCACGCCGATTCGGCAAACCGGTGAGCGGATCGCGCTCTGCCAGTTCCTTCAACTGCCGGGTGCGTTCCTCCACTTTGTCCTCGAGACTTCGTTGGTAGTCGCGCGCGGCCGCCTTGGCTACTGACAGCTCATCCGCCATGACGTTGAACGACACGGCGAGCGTATCAAGCTCTTTGACTCCACCGCGCAGGACGCGCACAGCGCTGTCGCCTTTCGCCAGGCGCGCAGTCGCGTCCCGCAGGCGGCGTACCGGCCGCACCACGCTGAGCACAGTTCCGACAGCGATCGCAAAGAAAAGTATGAAGAACACAACGCTGATCCACGCTATCAGGACGCGTTTATGGTGATCCGGCGCAGGCAGCGTTTTGACCGACTCCGTTTCGACCACGCCAGGAAGGGACGCTGCCGAGTCCGGTAGGACTGATGCCGGCGCGACGGATGGCGGCGCGACGGATGCCGGCACGACTGGCGATGCAGCCCCAGCTGCCGGGCGTGCGCGAGCCTCACTGGTAGCCGTCTTTAGCTTGACAGCAGGCGCACCGACGGGCGTTTCGACTTTGCTTGGCACCAGCAGCGCGACCGACCCCTCCTGTTCGGACAGCTCACTGCTACCGGCGTGCAGCTGCTTGTTCAACGGCAGCAGCGATTCGCGCAGCGAGATCAGCCGCGCGACGTCGTCGCGCATGCCGGTAAACCACTGATCGCCCTGCGAGCGCCTGAAGCCGACTTCGTTGGTCGCAAGATTCTCGACGATGGCCTGTTCAGTCTTCGACAACAGCACCATGACCGGTGTCTGTGCATCATCCGCCGAGGCCAAGGTAGTGAAGCCGCGCCGCAGGTCATCGAAATCCGCGCTTAACTGCAATAGAGACTGTCGAGCAACCACTCGGCCGAAGATTTTCCACGCGCTTTTCACCGAGTTGTTGACGCGCGCGGCCAGATCCTCGAACAAGCTCGAATAATCGCTGAGGACGGCCTGTCTATGGTCCGCCACCAGCACTAGATCTGCCGCATGCGTTCGGTAGTCGTCCATACCAGAGCTGATTTTCTGGAATGACTTGCCGGAAATTGCGGCGGCCTGAGTGACGAAAGCGCGAGCGGCACTGTCCAGATCGGAACTGGACTGTTGATATTCCGCCTCACTCTGCTCGGTTTTGGCTGTGACGCGACCCTGTAGAGCCCGGCCAAAGCGATCAAGCACCGACATGAGCGGATCGGAGCTCACAACGCGCCGCTGCACGATCACCGCAGGTGGGGGCTCGATGACCGGCTGCGGTATGGATGGGGCAGGAGCAGGAGCCGCGGCGATACGGGTAATTTGGGTCGTCCTTTCAACCAGGACGTTTTCTTCTACGATAAAGTTGGTCGCCACGAGCAGTGCGCCGACGCCAATAAACGCGATCATGAGGCGCGACGTGATGCCAAAGCTCGGACGTGCGGCGAGTGTTTTGCGCCAGCGACTGATCGCTCGCAGCGCTGAATGCAGCGCAGGGGCGAGCCTGGCGCGGCAGTGATTGATCGCTCGCAGCGCTGAATGCAGCGCAGGGGCCAACCGGTCGCGCCAGCGATTGATCGCTCGCAGCGCTGAATGCAGCGCAGGGGCCAACCGGTCGCGCCAGCGATTGATCGCTCGCAGCGCTGAATGCAGCGCAGGGGCGAGCCTGGCGCGGCAGTGATTGATCGCTCGCAGCGCTGAATGCAACGCCGGGAGCAATGGGTTGAAGACCGGCCGTGGAGCGCTCATATTTCCCGAGGCTTATCGATTAATACGACTATCCCCTTATGTAGGAAATGCTCACTGGATGCTGATCAGCGGTTCACAATCCCTCGTTTTGGGCATGAATTGGCGGCACTTACCATAATGAATTCCTGTCCGGAAGCCGGCGAGTTTGGCGCCACTCGCCGTCTTCACGACATTACACGAGCGGCTATTTCCTCGACGTACCGGTCTTGCCCGCGACCTTCTTCTTGCTGTTCTTGTTCTTGCTCGGATCCTTGGGCCGGCTCTTGCCGAATGAGCCACGATAGATCTTGCCGCGACGAGTCTTGCGATCACCTTTGCCCACTTGGCTGTACTCCTGCTTTACGGGTGCGCCAATGCAGCGCGCGCGCAGTCTAGTGATTCCGGCGCGGTGATTCCAGCCCGGCTTAGGGCTGATTGGCCTCGACGCGCGGCGCCTTGCCGCGGGTCGCCAGCCAGGAACCGAGCAGGATCAGCGCGAACGCGGTATATCCGCCCACACCCAGATGTTCGTGCAGTACGGTTACGCCCAGCAGCGTCGCCACCGCGGGGTTTATGTAGGTGATCACGGAAGCGCGCGATGCGCCGGCGTGGCCGACCAGGTAGAACATCAGCAGCATCGCCAGCGCGGTGCACACCGCGCCCAGAACGCCGAGTGACCATAGCACCAGCGGCGCGGGCAGCTGGGCCGGAAACGTGAACGCTGCCGCCGGCAGCAGCACCACGCTTGCCACCGCGAGGCTTGCGGCCAGCGGACCGAACGGATCGATGTCCCGCAGATAGCGCTGGATGATCAACGGCCCGATCGCATAGCCGACCACGGCGAGCAGCATGCAGCCGACGCCGGCCCAGCCCAGTGGCCAGGATATGGTGCCGAATCCGAGCAGCGTCGCAACCCCGACGAAGCCCAGCAGCAGCCCCGCCAACCGCCACGCGCCCAGTCGCTCCTGCAGGCCAAAGGAGCGCGACAGCAGCGCCACCGTCAGCGGTACGGTTGCGATCAGGATGCCGGTGAGCGCGGAGCTGATCCAGCGCTCACCGACCGAGATTGCCGAGAACGGCATGACAAATTCCATCAGCGCGAACGCGACGACGGCCAGCTTGTGATCCATCACCGCGCGCAGCGCGCCGCGCCGCCACGCGATCGGCAGCAGGATCAGCATGCCGAGCACCACGCGACCGCAGGCGATCGCGGCTGGCGACAGCCCCTGCAGCGCCAGCTTGATGAAGAAATACGGCAGGCCCCAGATGACCCCCAGCGCCGCAAATGCCATCCAGCTGCGCCAGCTCATGGCTGCGGGTTCATTCATTTTCGATGCTCGTCATTCCCCGGTCGACTCCGCCCGCTGGCGCTCGTGCGCTACGGCAAGCTCGCGCGCGCCCAGCTCGGACAACTCCAGATCGTGGGCCTGCGACTCATACAGATCCACCCCCGGCAGGTAATACAGCTGCCGCCCCAGCTGCTGGTAGTGCTGGTAATCGCCGAGATCCTCCACCAGGTAGACGAATTGATGCGGCCCCTCCTGGTCGCCATCGAGTGCCAGCCTGATGCGCGGCAATACCCAGCCACACACGATGGTGGCGTTAGCGGGCAGGCCTGCGACCGCATCGATGATCTCGCGCGTCGAGCGCTGCTGCGACTCACGCACCAGGTGATCCTCAACGATCAAGCCTTCGAGCGTGGGCCGTGCGTGCTGCCACCCGATCCAGGACGACAGCAGCAGCGCCGCGGCCAGCGCTGCTACCGCGCGCGGCGGTGCTAACAGCGCAATCACCAGCAGTACGAACGGCACCGCCGGCAGCAGGTAGCCGGCCTCGTCCGGCAGCCGCAGGAACGCGATCAGGTACAGCGCGACCGCCGCCAGCGCCAGCACCAGTGCATGGCGCGTGCGCGCATCAGAGAGCGCGCTGCGCGCAAAACGATAGTAGAGCGGTGCCGCACACAGCAGGCCAAGCAGCGCCACGAGTCCCAGCGCTCCCCACACCAATGGCAGCGCCCGCGTAAACACCACATCGAGCGGCGGATACCAGCCGTTGTCGTAGAACGCGAAGAAGTCGACGCCGTAGCGCCGCCATACCGGTACGAAGCACAACGCAGCCGTCAGCAGCAGCGTGATGCCGAACGCCAGGCACTGGCGGAGCGCGGCCGCGCGTGCGGTGCTGAGCAAAATCCACAGGCACAGCGGCAGCGCCAGCGCGCCGGCCGTGATGCGGCAGCCGATAGCCAGGCCCAGCAGCACTCCGGCCAGCACCGGCCGGCGACGCAGCACCGCATAGGTGGCAGCGAGCTGGCCGGCGAGCGCCGGGATGTAATCCATCGTGCAGCAGCTGCTAAGGTAGACCACCGGCGTCATCGCGAACGCCAATGCGATCAGCAGATAGCGGCGCACGCCAAGCTCGCGCGCGATCATTGCAAATAGTACAAATGATGCGACGCTGAACAGCGCCGTGACCGCGTTCGACACCCACGGCGCCGACCAGGCGCTGAGCGCGGTCAGGTACTCGTACACCGGAAAACCAGGCAGCCGCGAGGCCTCATACACGCCGCTGCGCGCAATCTGTCGCGCCACCATGACCACGCGATAGCCGTCCGGGTCCGAACCGTAGCCGCTGCCGATCCACGGCAGGCGCGTCAGCAGCACCGCCACCGCAGCCAGCGCCACGGTCAGACGCTCGCGCGCCGGCGCGGAAAGCCTCATGCGGAAACGAGGCCGGTCAAATCAGGGTTTGCGCCCGCCAAGCAGCAGCAGCGCCGCGCCAGCGACAATGGCGCCGACGCCGAGCCAGTCCGGGACATCCACGTTTTCCTTGTGCTGTACCGACAGCTCCAACGATCCGATCTTCGCCTCGTGCGACTCTTTGGTGTAGCTGAAACGGTGATAGATCAGTCCCAGCACCCCGGCCGCGATCAAAACGATACCGACCATGCGTCCTGCGTTCATGCGTTGCCCTTCGCTGCCATTGCGGTCGTGGCAGTGTAGCAGTGCCCTTCTGCAGCTGCCGAACTGCCGTTTTCCTCGCGCGCGGCAGCGGGAAGTCAAGTTATCGATCGATAATTGCCGGCGGGCCTATGAAGGCCATACTGGCTTGCAATGTCGGCTATCCGCCAGGAGTGCTCCACATGTCTGCCCAGACCCCCTTTGCGACGCTAACAAGACCGTTGATCGCCACGGATCTCGCCAATGCTGCGTCACCAGTGCGCAAGGAGCTGATCGAAATCGCCGCGCTTGATCTTCACCGCGCCGCGACTAGCCACAAGCCGCACCCCAACGGCAGCAGGGCCCGTCGATTCACCAGCGCATCGCTACCCTGGTATATCCCACAGCTTGCGGTGCTGCAGACATTGCGATGATGCTGCCGTAAACGGCGGGTTCGCACGGTTGCGGAAGCCCTTCAGCCTGTCGGGGTTCGCTCGACTACTGGCTCTGAGGCACACTCGCAAATTCTTCGCCCGTCCACTGCTGAAACGCCTTGGTGTTCTGCGGCCGGCCCAGGAAGCCCTTGACGAGGTCATTAGCGGACATGGATCCGCCAGGCTCCAGCACGACACGGCGATATCGCGTCGGCGTATCGCCAGCGAGGAGATTGGCCTGGTCAAGCTGCTGAAAGAAATCCTCGGCGATGACCTTATCCCACATCCGGTTCTCATGCCGCCGCCCTGGCTGTTTCTATCCCTGCCTCGCGAACGCGATAGGCGCTGCAGTAGTTGTAGACCTCGTTCACTTCACCGGCAGCGGCGTTGAGCCACCCATAGGCTTCTCGACGAACCTTCAAACGCAGCGTGCGGGTGAACGAAAGCGGCATGAGAGTATTATCTCTACTCACGGATTTTGCTGCCCCACGTGTTTCTGCCCACTTCGTTGAGAAATTCACTGGTGAGTCGCGACTTTCGTGTCGCTTCATAGCTGGAGATGAACAGATGAAATGGGGTCGAATCGCGATTGCCCTTCTGTCGACCATTGCGGCCGTTGCTGCCCGAGCGAAGGAGCGGTTGCCGACCATCCCTCCCGCGCAGTACACGGAGGAACAGAAGCAGGCAGCAGCCGACTTCGAGTCGGCGCGCAAGGTTCCGGTTTTCGGTCCGTTCGAGCCCTTGATGTACAGCCCCCAGCTGATGTCGAGCGCGCGCGCGATGGGTGACTATCTGCGCTACAAGTCGGCTATAGGCAATACGCTAAGCGAACTGGTAATCCTGATTACCGCCCGCGAATGGACCCAGGACTATGAATGGTCCTTGCACTACCCGATCGCGCTGAAGGCCGGTATTCGCAAGCAGGTCGCCGACGACATCGCCGTGGGCCGGCGCCCGACCGCGATGAGCCCTGATGAAGAGACGGTGTTCGACTTCACCAGCGAACTTGTGCGCAACAAGCAGGTCTCCGATGCGACATTCGAGCGTGCCAAGTCGCGCCTGGGAATGAAGGGCGTTGTCGACATGACGGGAATTGTCGGTTACTACACGTTGCTTGCAATGCAGCTCAACGTCGCGCAGTACCCGGCCGCCACGGACGAAAATAAGCTTCCCCGGGTGCCCCGCTAGCTCACCCAGGTGCACGGTGGTTCGTTCCTATTTGTGCAGATCGTCGATCCAGCGCACCGCCTCGGGCACCTCGGCCGGGTCGATATCCAGGTTGTAGACCAGGCCGGTCTGTCCGCTGCGTGCCAGCACGCAGTGCAGCTGCAGATCTTCGCTGGCGTTGATCTCCTGGTGCGGAACATAAGGCGGCACGTAGATGAAATCACCGGCCTCGGCCTCGGCGACGAATTCCAGCCGATCGCCCCAGCGCATGCGTGCAATGCCGCTGACGACATAGATGACGCTTTCCAGATCGCCGTGATGATGCGGCCCGGTCCTGGCCTTGGCATCGATGGTCACGGTTCCGGCCCACAGCTTGCTCGCCCCGGTGCGGCTGGTGGTGACCGCGGCGCGACGTTGCATCCCTAAAGTCTGTGCGGTGTTGGCGTCCAGCTCGTCCGCCCGCACCACCCGCACCCCGTTGAATCGCCAGCCGCTGGTCGAATCGCTCATCTGTCCCCCACGATCTTCGCCCTGCTTTGGAATCATAGCGCAGCTCAGCGCTGCGGGCGCTCCAGCTCATCGGCGGTCTTCGGCCAGTCGTCCTTGAGCAGGCGTGACAGCGCACGATCGGCCAGCACGCGGCCTTCGGTCTGGCAGCGCGGACAGTAGTTGGTCTCGTTGTCGGCGTAACGAATGCGCTGCACGGCGGTGCCGCACACCGGACACGGCGCCCGATAACGACCGTGCA
>Ga0302314_10002273_pt1 | contig 35743 bp, 25 predicted proteins | sample III_Palsa_N2_3_FD_200533 | JGI IMG/M metagenome (GOLD analysis project Ga0302314, IMG submission 200533) | Peat permafrost microbial communities from Stordalen Mire near Abisko, Sweden - III_Palsa_N2_3 | ecosystem: Environmental > Terrestrial > Soil > Palsa > Peat permafrost | place: Sweden...
GACATCGTGAAAAGATTCCTTGCCGCGGGTCTGGTGATCTTCGGCAAAACGGCGACGCCGGAATTTGCCTTCAAGGGTGAAACGGCGCCGCTGATCTGGGACCAACCCACGCGCAACCCGTGGGATCCCGAACGTACACCGGGCGGTTCGTCCGGCGGAGCCGCGGCGGCGGTGGCTGCTGGCATTGTGCCGGCGGCTGGCGCATCGGACGGTGGTGGTTCGATTCGTATTCCGGCCTCTTACTGCGGCTTGTTCGGACTGCGGCCTTCGCGCGGCCGCGTGCCGAGCGGGCCGGCACATGGCGAGTTCTGGGACGGTGCATCGAGCCAGCATGCGCTGACGCGCAGCGTGCGCGACTCGGCGCGCCTGCTCGATGCGATTGCCGGTGAAGACCTCGGTGCGCCGTTCGCGATCGCGAAGCCCGAACGTTCGTATGCGGAAGAGATCCAGCGGGCGCCGGGAAAGTTGCGCATTGGCTATAGCGTGACTTCACCATTAGGCACGCCGGTGCATCCCGAATACGCGCAGGCTGTCATGCACACGGCAGCGTTGTTGACCGATCTCGGCCACGATGTGGAACCGGCGGAGCCCGAGGTCGATGGTCAGGCGCTGGCGCGCAGCTTTATCACCATGTATTTCGGTCAGGCGGCGGCGAGCATTGCGCAAGCCAAACGTCTCACGGGTGCAGGTGACGAAGCATTTGAACTGGAGACGCGTGTGCTTGCGCTGCTGGGTCGAACGCTGAGCGCGGGTGATTATGTGGATCAGCGTTCGCGCTGGAACGACTATGCGCGCGCGCTGGGACGTTTCCATCAGACCTGCGATCTTTATCTGACGCCGACCGCCGCGCAGCCGCCGAATCGCATCGGCGAACTGGCCACGCCGCCGCTGCAGCAGATCGCGGCCAAGGTGGTGCTGGCGTTGGGCGCGGGCCGGCTGCTTTTCAAAAGCGGCATGGTCGACAAGCTGGTAGCGACCAGCCTGCAGCGCGTGCCGTTTACCCAGTTGTCCAATCTCACCGGCACGCCGAGCATGTCGGTGCCTATGCACTTTGCCGCAACGGAGCAGGGCGGCATCGAGCTGCCATTCGGCGTGCAATTTGTGGCGCGCTTTGGCGACGAGGCGATGCTGCTGCGGCTGGCCGCACAGCTGGAGCAAGCGAAACCCTGGAGCGAGCACAGGCCATCGCTGTAGTTAAAGCCGGTTGTCGTTAATTGCCGCCGTCACTCCGAGCACGTCGTTCTGCATGTCATCCCTATTAGCATCGGCCTGGCGAACCCATAATCTGGGCAGACTATTTGAACGGAAGCATATCCGGGCCGAACGTGCGCCAATGGCCATCGGCACCCTGGATGGATATGCACGCCGTATCACCGCATTTTTTAATGGCAGCCTTGGCCGATTGCATGGCGAACGCGAGTGCAGCTACACGAGAATCAAAGTCCTTGCGGCCTTCGGCTAATCCATCCAGATGCCACGTTTGTGTGTTCCCCTGTTCGTAGGGAATCTCATAAAAAATCATGGCTCACTATCCTCGAGCACCGCGTGCGCGCCCGACTTGATTATCGAGATATTCGATGCATTGCTGGCGTGAGGATCAGATGATCTGAACGTGCTGCGGATGCTGAAGCGTGATGCAGATCATTTGCCGCGAAGAGACGCTTCGAATTTCGGGTCGATGAGCAATCGATTGGCGCTGAGCCTGCGTTTGCTTCGAATCGGCAGGCCAAAAAAGTGCACCACCGATGAGGATCGGTGGTGCACTTTGAGCCGCATATGGCGCTGTCGATCTCGCGCTGTTGATCTTTTGATATCGAATCAGCGCATCCGATTAGTGCTTCTGACGACGGATGCGGCGGCTGTCATGGTTCTCGGACTTGTTCAGACGATTGTCTTCGCCCTTGGTGAGGTGACCATTGTGCTTGGCTTCGTCGGCGCTCTCGCGCTGGGCAATATTGGCGTCCTGCTTTTCATCACGCGCGGCCTGCTTACCGTTCATCGTGCCATTGGCCTGGCCGTTCTGAATGCGGTTTTGCTGGTTGCTCAGGCGTGTGTTGACTTGGTTCACGCGCGGGTGATCGGGTACCGAGGTGTCCTGTGCCATCACGGTGCCGGAAACGAGTGCCGAAAAAGCGATCAGGCCGAACATGTTGCGGCGAAAGTTTGCGTTGATCTTCATTACTGCGTCCTTTAAGTAGTGAGCAAAGTGGATATAGCCGGTCCTTCTGACGCTGATCAGAAAGCACCATCTCAGGTGGATATGGCTTGGGATCAATGCCTCGCGAGCGACATCTCCCGTGCCGTTATCGAGCAGACGCGCTGCATTCGGCCGAATGCGAACGTGCAGGGCAGAGAACGTGGGACGTCAGTGGCGCGTTGACTACACTTCTTTACAAATGTGGTTATGGTTCAGTCTCGCGGCAACGCAGCAAATGTTGGCGACAGATATGTCTCGCTCACCGGTGCGTGGATGACTTCAGGTGTTCGCCAGTGTGTATTGACGGCACGGTGAAACTTGCTGCGACAGCTTGAGCGAACGGTCATGCCTTGCTGATGGTGCGCCTCGGCTTGAACGGATTTCTGCCTGCCTGCGAAATGCAGTCCATGAGTCTGAATGCAACGAGTAGCTCGTAAGCGGGCCATCAGCGACAGATGGTCGATGCTAGGCTTTCATGCATCTGCGGCAGTCTGGCGCAGCACAAATGTGTCCTCTGTTTTGCCTGTCTGGAGCTCCGCTGATGAAACGCCTCATCCGTACCGTTGCAGGGCTGGGACTTTTGCTGATCGCTTCGATGGCTGTCGCCCAGATCCAGATCAAGCCGCTGAAGGATGCCAAGCCGAATATTCCGATGACGATCGGCAGCCATCCGCTGACGGCGGACGATGCGAGTGCGTGGCTGGATGGCCTGTTTCCTTACGGCCTGGCCAAGAACAATCTGGCCGCTGCGGTGGTGGTGGTCGTCAAGGACGACCATATTTTGGTGTCCAAGGGCTACGGCTACGCCGACATCGCGGCGCAAAAGGAGGTTGATCCGGCGACCACTCTTTTTCGTCCAGGTTCGATTTCAAAGACCTTCGTATGGACGGCGGTGATGCAGCTGGTGGAGCAGGGCAAGCTCAATCTGGATGCGGACGTGAACCAGTATCTGGATTTCACCATTGCGCCGCGCGAGGGCAAGCCGATCACGATGCGCGATCTGATGACGCACACGCCGGGCTTCGAGGAAACACTGAAGAACCTGTTTTCGCATGATGCCCAATTGCCGATGAGCAACGAGGCGTGGTTGAAAGAGTGGGTGCCCGAACGCGTGTTTGCGCCCGGCGAAGTATCGGCGTATTCGAACTACGGCGCCGCGCTGGCCGGTTATATCGTGCAGCGGATTTCCGGCCAGCCGTTCGATGCCTACATCGAGCAGCACATCTTCCAGCCATTGGGCATGCAGCATGCGACGTTCCGTCAGCCGCTGCCGGATAACCTCAAGAACGATATGGCGAAGAGCTACGAATCGGCCAGCGCACCGCCGAAGTCGTTCGAAATGGTGGTGAGTACCCCGGCTGGCGGCATGTCGGTAAGCGGCGAGGACATGGCGCGCTTCATGATTGCGCAGCTGCAGGACGGAACATATAACGGGGTACAGATACTGCGGCTCGAGACGGCGAAGCAGATGCACGACTTCACGCATTATTCGGTGCCGGGACTGATGCCGATCGCGCTCGGCTTTTATCACATGGATCGCAATGGCCAGAGCATCATCGGCCACGGCGGCGATACCGAGCTGTTCCATAGCGAGATGATGCTTTTTACGCAGGAGAACGTGGGCATCTTTGTATCGATCGACGGCGACAAGGACGGCGGCCTGCGCAAGCAGTTGCTCGATGGCTTTACCGACCGCTATTTTCCGGCACTGCCGCAGGTGCCGCGGCCGACGTTGGGCACGGCTCGCGCGCATGGTGCTTTGCTGGTTGGTCGCTACGTGGGCAGCCGTGGGTCGTTCGACAATTTTCTGTCCATCGGCAATCTGCTGTCGCAACCTAAGATTCTCATGGCGCCGGACGGCACGTTGATCACGCCGGATTTCAAGAATTTGGCCGGGCAGCCGCGGCACTGGCGCGAGATAAAACCCTTTCTGTGGCTGGACGACGTTAGCGACAGCCATCTGGGCGCGCTGATGCAGAACGACAAGGTGCGTTGGATTTCGTTTGACGAGGCGTCGCCGGTCGCCGTGTGGATGCCGGTGTCGCCATGGCATTCGGCAACGTGGAATCTGCCGCTGCTGTATTTGTCACTGCTGGTCCTTTTGCTGACGGCACTGCTGTGGCCGGTGGCTGCGCTGGTGCGTTTTTGCTGCGGCAAGGCCTTTGCGCTGCACGGCACCGCACGGCGTTGGTATCGGCTCAGTCGCGTGGTGGCGATTCTGCATCTGCTGTTTGCGCTGGGCTGGCTGCTGGCCATTTTGCAACTGAATATCGGTATTGCGCATTTCAACAACGCGTTTGACGGCACACTGCGGATGATCCAGTTGATTGGAGTGCTGGCCATTATCGGTACGGTGCCCGTAGCGATGAACGCCGTCAGCGCGTTCCGTCTACCGAGCGGCTGGTGGCGCAAGACGAATAGCGTGTTGCTGTTGATGGCCTGCCTGGCGATGATCTGGTTTGCCTTCAGCCTGCATCTGCTGAACCTGCACTTGAACTACTGATACGTATTCCTGGGCATTTCAGTAGCGGGCCAGCTTGGTCTCGAGGCGCAGCCGCTTGCGCAGGCTGGCGAGGATGACCGCGTCGGGAAAGGTTTTCAGCGCGGCGCGCAATACCTGGATGTCCTGCCGCCAGCCGAGCTGATCAGCGAGGCGCGCGAGTGCCTTGGCCGATTTGCTTTTGTGCGTATCGCTGGCCTGGATCTTGATGCCGGAAAGCCGGTTCAGTGCATGAACCGCATCAAGCTGCAGGCGCAGCCGTCGTACGCGGCGGCGCCAGCGGTGCAGGTTGGTGGGCGTGCCCTGGTCGGCCGCATCGCGTTCGGCCTTGTTGACCCGACGATGACTTTTCTTGATCGATTGCTGCAGCGATTTCTGCGTGACGCGTTTCCAGCGCAGCTTGGCAACAACGATGGCGATGTCGCCGATCGCGGCGATGCGGCGGGCAAAGGCCGGATCCTTGCCCAGTTCGGTTTCGAGCAGCAGATCGCGCTGCACGGCCAGCACCTGTGCCGCGATGGCCCATTCGCCGGTTTCATCGCCAACGGCCAGTTTTTCGGCCATCAACACCACGACCTGTGAGTCGCGCAGCGCCGAGAGCCGCTTGGCCTGATTGCGCAGTGCGATGTCGATCTTCGCGGTTTCATGGCCGACCGCGTCACTGACCAGGGCGAGCAGGCTGCGTAGACGGCGTATGGCCTTGCGCGCCTCGTGGATGCCGCGATGCCGATCCTTGCGATTGCCCAGTGCCTTGGCGACTGCCTTGCACTCCTTGCTGGCGAGTGCGGCGAGCGAAGTGCCCGTGGCGGGCGGCGTATCGGCATTCATGAATCGGACGATTCCTTGCTGACGAGGCGGCCAGTGTACGTCGCAAACGACCGGGCCATGACAGTGGCACGAAGGATAGGCCGGGATAAGCGCATTCCGATCGCCGGATGACATATGCAGGTCACATTGGGCTGCTTAAGTGGTTTAACCCTCTCCTGCCGGGCATCGCCATGAACAGCACGACCAGTTACGACCTGATCGACAGCGTGAAGGGCTCGCCAAACCAGCGCCTGTTTGGGTTCGGGATCTTTGGCCTCTGCCTGCTGATAGCCGCCGTTTACGTGGGCGTGCAGCTCAACCACGACCTGACGATTATTCCGGCCGGCAGCGCGACGAGTTATTTCCTGCTCGGCACGGCGTTGCTGATCGCACTGGGTTTCGAATTCGTCAACGGCTTCCACGACACGGCCAATGCGGTGGCGACGGTTATCTATACGCGCTCGTTGCCGGCGAGTTTTGCGGTGGTCTGGTCGGGTGGCTGGAATTTCGTCGGCGTGATGGTCTCCAGCGGCGCGGTTGCCTTTGCGGTGCTGCAACTGCTGCCGATCGACCTGGTGCTCAACGTTGGGTCGGGCGTCGGCTTCGCCATGGTTTTCGCGCTGCTGATTGCTGCCATCATCTGGAATCTGGGCACGTGGTCGCTTGGCTTGCCGGCATCCAGCTCGCATACGCTGATCGGCTCGATCATTGGCGTGGGCCTGATGAACCAGTTGATGCATGGTGGTGCGGCCAGCAGCAGCGTGGACTGGAGCCAGGCATGGAACGTGGGCAAGTCACTGCTGGTATCGCCAGTGGTCGGCTTTGCCTTTGCCGCTTTGCTGCTTTACGCGTTGAAGCTGCTGGTGCGCGTGCCGGCGCTGTATGCCGAGCCGAAGGGTGACCAGCCGCCGCCGTTCTGGATCCGCAGCATTCTTATCCTCACCTGTACCGGCGTGTCGTTTGCGCATGGTTCCAACGATGGCCAGAAGGGCATGGGCCTGATCATGCTGATCCTGATCGGCACGGTGCCAGCCGCCTACGCGTTGAACCGCACAGTGACGCCGAGCGAGACGCAAACCTTCATCTCGGTGGCGCATCACGCCAGCGAAGTGCTGGGTCGTTACACCACCGGTGCCGCTCCGGTGGCATCGCCGCGCGACGAGATCGAGACGTACATCAATAGCCACCACGCCACGCCAGCGACGCTGATCGCGGTGCGCCAGTTGACCGATACCATCGGCAGCCAGGCTGGGCAGAGCGCTTCGTTGTCGGATGTGCCGCAGACCCAGGTCAACAACGTGCGCAACAACATGTATCTGACCTCCGAAGCGCTGCGCTTGATGGTCAAGAGCAAACAGCCGGCGTTTGCGCCAGCGGACCAGGCGGTACTGGATAATTACCACAACCTGCTGGACCGCTCGACCAAGTTCATCCCGACCTGGGTCAAGGTAGCAGTCGCCATCGCGCTGGGGCTGGGCACCATGGTCGGCTGGCGGCGCATCGTGCGCACCGTCGGCGAACGCATCGGCAAGCAGCATCTGACTTATGCCCAGGGCGCCTCGGCCGAGCTGGTTGCCGCCATCACCATTGGCGCGGCAGATCGCTTCGGCTTGCCGGTGAGTACCACGCACGTGCTGTCGTCCGGTGTCGCTGGCGCCATGGTGGCAAACGGCTCGGGCTTGCAGTGGAGCACCGTGCGCAGTTTGCTGCTGGCCTGGGTGCTGACCCTGCCGGTATCGATCGCACTGGCAGCTGGCTTGTTCTGGGCGTTCCGGCACGTGTTCTGAGCTTTTACAGTGAGGCCGTTTCTTTCATGTGAAGCTATTTTTCGGTCTCCCCCATTTTGGCTCCGCGCTGCGGAGCCATTTTTTTTACCGTCGCCGTAAAATCAAGGGCTGTCCCGAATGGGGCAGCCCTCTTGGTGCGATCTGCTGATGCTTAGGCGAGCGTGCGGACCTTGGCCTCGCGATCCCACTGCCGCGTCTTGGCAGCCTTGATGAAGGCTTTCACGTCACCAGTATCAACAACGCCCGCATCGATGCCGATGCCGCCGGCTTTCAGCACTGCCTGCGCACCCGCATCGGCAGCGATACCCTTTAGATGGCCAAACGCTTCGCGCGCAAAGTCCACGGCAGCGGCGACCTTAGCCATCTGCTTGCCGGCAACGTCGGAGAGCACGAGCGCCACGGCGTCAAACACCAACGACGGTGTGCCAGCGAGCTGGCCATCGGCAGCCACCGATTTGCCATCACTCAGTTTGATGCCGCCTACGCGCGTGGCCACCAGTTTGAACGTGCCGCCGGCAGCCTCGACGGCCTGCTTCAAGGCCTTGATCGTGGCGGCATCGGAACCATCGTGAACAAGCGCACCGACGACACGGCCTTGCAAGGTGTCTTTCATCTTGCCGATGATCTGCAACGCCGGTGACACGGGCATCGGTTTTGCCTTGACGGCTGCAGCAGCGGCTGGCGGCAGGGCATGTAGACCCAGTCCATCGGCCACGCGCTGAGCGAGATCGGCATCGATATGGCGAAGTTGCCCGACCACGGCCTCGCGCACATGCAGGGTTTCGACCTTGGACAATTCGAACACCAGGCTGGAAGCGATGTGCGCCTGCTCGTACTTGGTCTGACTGCGATAAAACTGCAGTGCCTGGCTGAAATGATCAGCGAAACTTTCGGGGCGCAGTCGGCCCTTGGTTACATCGCCCGTTTCGGTGACGGCAGCGCTGTGGAATCCGGCCGGTGTTTCGCGCGGTGAAGCAAGGTCCAGCGAGCTTGGTTCGTAGCTCACACGACCCTTCGGTATCTGCATTTGCATATGACCGTCGCGTTGCTGGTTGGCAAATGGACACTTCGGCGCGTTGATCGGTAGTTGATGAAAATTCGGCGAGCCCAGGCGCGAGAGCTGTGTATCGAGGTAGGAATGCAGCCGGCCCTGCAGCAACGGATCATTGGAGAAATCGATACCGGGCACGACATGTGACGGGCAGAAGGCCACTTGCTCGGTCTCGGCGAAGAAGTTGTCCGGGTAACGGTTCAGCACCATGCGTCCGATCACCGTCAGCGGCACCAGCTCTTCCGGAATCAGCTTGGTCGGGTCGAGATGGTCGAACGGGAAGGCTTCGGCCTCTTTCTCGGTGAACAGCTGCACGGCAAGTTCCCACTCGGGATAGTTACCCGCCTGTATGGATTCGAATAGATCGCGGCGATGAAAGTCGGGATCGGCGCCGGCAAGCTTCACGGCTTCGTCCCACACGGTCGACTGCAGGCCGAGCTTGGGCCGCCAATGAAATTTCACAAAGGTTGATTTGCCCTCGGCATCCAGTAACCGGAAGCTGTGAATGCCGAAGCCTTCCATCATGCGCAATGAACGCGGGATGGCACGATCGGACATCGCCCACATGATCATGTGCATGGATTCGGGCGTCAGCGAAATGAAATCCCAGAACGTGTCGTGCGCCGAACCGGCCTGCGGAAAGCCGCGGTCGGGCTCCATCTTCACCGCGTGGATGAGATCTGGAAACTTGATCGCATCCTGGATAAAGAACACGGGAATGTTGTTGCCGACCAGATCCCAGTTGCCCTCCTTGGTGTAGAACTTCACCGCGAAGCCACGGACGTCGCGCGGCGTATCGATCGAGCCCGCGCCGCCGGCCACGGTGGAGAAGCGCGTAAACAGCGGCGTCTTTTCGCCGACCTCGGTGAGAATTTTTGCGGTGGTGTATTTCTTCAGCGACTTGGTCAGCTCGAAATAGCCGTGCGCTGCCGAGCCGCGCGCGTGCACGATGCGTTCGGGAATGCGCTCGTGATCAAAGTGCGTGATCTTTTCGCGCAGGATGAAGTCTTCGAGCAGCGTGGGTCCGCGCGGCGAAGCCTTCAGCGAATTCTGGTTGTCGGACAGCGGCAGACCCTGATTGGTGGTGAGCAGCGGATGTTGTCCGCCGGCACTTTGATGCAGCTCGTCGCCATGACCACGACGGTCCGTTGCCTTGGTTGTGGTTGCCTTGGTTACAACAGCTTTTTTTGATGAGGCGCTGGGCTTTTTCTTGATGTTGGCCATAGGTTCTCCGGGGCGTTCGATGGTGACGGTGGGGGACGTCAATCAACGGTGCACCTCGGGAAGTGAATTGCCCGTGCTTCAAATCTGTGTGAATGACCGATGTTGACCAGAACCCATAGCGCGCATTCGGCCGCATCGCGGCCACAAAAAAGCCCCGCCAAGCGGGGCCTTTTGTCGAACAGTCACCAGCGCTTGTGATCAGGCTTCGGCTTCTTCCTTGTACGCGTCGATCGGAATGCAGGCGCACATGATGTTTTTGTCACCGTAGACATTGTCCACTCGCGCTACTGGTGACCAGTACTTTTGCAACTTCAGGCTGGGTAGCGGGAAGGCTGCCAGCTCGCGCGGATAGGCGTGCGTCCATTCGCTCGCCGATACGGCGGTCGCGGTATGCGGCGCGTGCTTCAGCGGGTTGTCCTCGCGATCGAGCTTGCCTTCTTCGACGGCGCGGATTTCTTCGCGGATCTGGATCATCGCGTCGATGAAGCGATCAAGTTCATGCTGAGACTCGCTCTCGGTCGGCTCGACCATCAGCGTGCCGGACACCGGGAAGCTCAGCGTCGGCGCATGGAAGCCGAAGTCGATCAGACGCTTGGCCACGTCCTCGGCACCGATGCCGGTGGCATCCTTCAATGGACGCAGGTCGAGGATGCATTCGTGCGCGACCAGGCCATTGCGCCCGGTGTAGAGCGTCTTGTAATGCGGCGCCAGCCGCTTCGCCACGTAGTTGGCGTTGAGCAGGGCGACCTGGGTCGCCTTGCGCAGGCCTTCGCTGCCCATCAGGGTGATGTACATCCACGAGATCGGCAGGATTGAGGCCGAACCGAAGGGCGCCGCGGACACCATGCCGACTTGCGCTTTGCGATCTTCCGGATCGCCGCCGACATGGATGTCGGCACTAATAACGGTTTTAGGCAGGAACGGCGCGAGATGTGATTTCACCGCGCAGGGTCCCACGCCCGGACCGCCGCCGCCGTGCGGGATACAGAACGTCTTGTGCAGATTCAGATGCGACACATCCGAGCCCCACTTGCCGGGCTTGGCCACGCCGACCAGCGCATTCATGTTGGCGCCGTCGGTATAGACCTGACCACCGTGTTGGTGGATGACATCGCAGATCGCCACGATGTCTTCCTCGAACACGCCGTGCGTCGATGGATAGGTGATCATCAGAGCGGCAAGGCGATCGGAATACTTTTCGGCCTTGGCGCGGATATCGTCGATGTCGACATTGCCGTTGGCATCGCACTTGGTTACCACGACCGTCATGCCGCACATTTGTGCGGAGGCCGGATTGGTACCGTGCGCGGATTCGGGGATCAGGCAGATATCGCGATGGCCTTCATTGCGTGAGCGATGGTACGCACGGATGGCCAGCAGGCCGGCGTATTCGCCCTGTGCGCCGGAATTCGGCTGCAGGCTTACGGCGTCGTAACCGGTGCACTCGACCAGCATGGCCTCAAGGCTGTCGATCAGCTGCGTGTAGCCCTGCGTCTGCGACGATGGCGCCAGCGGATGGATATTGCCAAACTCGGGCCAGGTGACCGGGATCATTTCGGCGGTGGCGTTGAGCTTCATGGTGCACGAACCCAGTGGGATCATCGTGCGGTCCATCGCCAGATCCTTGTCGGCCAGTGCACGCATATAGCGCAGCAGCTCGTGCTCACTGTGATGCGTGTTGAAGACCGGGTGCGTGAGAAACGCACTGGCGCGGCGCAGGCCAGCGGGCAGGGCGTCGTCGGTAGCAGCATCAAGCGCGTCGATGTGGTCAATCGCCACGCCGGCACCGAACAGCTTGGCCAGCGCGATCAAGTCTTCGCGAGTAGTAGTTTCATCCAGGCTGATGCCCAGGCTCTTGCTATCGATACGACGCAGGTTGAGGCGCGCCGATTCTGCCTTCGCATGGATGGCGTCGGCATCGACGTTGACCACGTGCAGCGTGTCGAAGAAGTCCGGACCCACCGTGATGCCGGCCTTGCCCAGCGCGCCGGCCAGGATCGCGCTGAGGCGATGCACGCGGCGGGCGATGCGGGTCAGCCCTTCCGGACCGTGATACACGGCGTACATGCTGGCCATGACGGCGAGCAGCACCTGCGCGGTGCAGATATTCGACGTGGCCTTCTCCCGGCGGATGTGCTGCTCGCGCGTCTGCAGGGTGAGCCGGTACGCCGGCTTGCCTTCGGCGTCGATGGACACACCGATCAGACGGCCCGGCATCGAACGCTTGTACGCGTCGCGACAGGCCATGAAGGCCGCATGCGGGCCGCCGTTGCCGAACGGCACCCCGAAGCGCTGCGAATTGCCGACGACGATATCCGCGCCCCATTCGCCGGGTGCGGCGATCAGGGTCAGCGCAAGCAAATCGGTGGCGACAGCGACCAGGCCGCCGCGCGCATGCGTGGCATCAGCCAGCGCCTTGTAGTCGTTGATCTGGCCGAACGTGTTGGGGTATTGCAGCAGCATGCCAAAGCTGTCGACACTGGCGGCTTCGGCATCGTCGCCAATGTGTAGCTCCAAGCCCATCGCCTCGGCGCGGGTGTTCAACACTTCCAGCGTCTGTGGATGCACGCCGCGCGACACGAAAAACACGTTGGACTTGGACTTGCACGAACGCTTGGCCAGGGTCATCGCCTCGGCAGCAGCGGTGGCTTCGTCCAGCAGGGATGCGTTGGCGATTTCCATGCCGGTGAGGTCGGCGCACAGCGTCTGGAAGTTGATCAGCGCTTCCATGCGGCCCTGCGAGATCTCCGCCTGATACGGCGTGTAGGCGGTATACCAGGCCGGGTTTTCGAGGATATTGCGCAGGATGACGTTCGGCGTATGGGTGCCGTAATAACCCTGGCCAATAAAACTGCGGAATACTTGATTCTTGTTGGCGATGAGGCGGATCTTGGCCAGTGCCTCGACTTCGGTGATCGCGTGCGGCAGCGACAGCGGCGCGGAAGATTTGATTGCAGCTGGCACGATGGCATCGGTCATCGTTTCCAGCGACTCATGGCCGATGACGTGCAGCATCTGCGTGATCTCGGCATCGTTGGGGCCGATATGGCGCTCCACGAAGGCGTCGTGATGCTCAAGCTCGCGCAACGAAGGGGAATTTTTATGGCTCATGACTGGAGGCATCCAAAGGCAACGTGCCGTGCCGCACGTAGGGCGCCCCTCTGTCCTTTTGCCTGAGAGTTTGGAAACGCCAATCGATCGATAGGATCGCGGCGTTTCGTGCACCTTCGGCGCCGGATTGAACCGGTCTCTCCAGAGTGTTTGCGCGTGGTGGTACAGGAGCCTGAGCGATTACGGGCGTTGCGTCTTCGGCAGCAAGTTGGCCCAGTTTCAGGCCACCTACTTCTCCCACCATGCGTTTACCACGGCGATTATACAGACCCGTCAGCGGCTTGTTGCCACTTTAATCCGGGGCGTTCATGCCGCAGGCGTATCCTTCTACGGCACCCGTTGACGGAGGTAGCCTGATGATCCGTATTGGTGAAATCGACCACGTCGTTTTTCGAGCCATCGACATGCAAGCCATGCAGCGTTTTTATTGCGAGGTGCTGGGCTGCCACGTCGAGCGTATTCAGGATGAGATCGGTCTTGTGCAACTGCGGGCTGGCGCCTCACTCATCGACTTGATCAGCATAGAAGGCAAGCTAGGGCAGGCCGGTGGGGCAGCGCCCGGCGAGCACGCCCATAACGTGGATCACGTCTGCCTGCGCGTGCAGAATTACAACGAGGCGGCCATCCTGTCGCATCTCGCAGCGCATGGCGTGCGTATTGGCGACAAAGGGTCACGCTACGGCGCGGAAGGCGAAGGTCCGTCGATCTACCTGTTCGACCCGCAGGGCAACATGCTTGAACTCAAGGGCCCAGCAAGCGTTTGAGCACCATGGTCCGTTACAAACCCAGCGCGCTCAATTCCGGCGCGTCATCCGGGCGGCGGCCCAGCGACCAGCGAAACTTGCGATCCGCTTCGGCAATGGGGTGTTCGTTGATGCTGGCCAGGCGCCGCTGCATCAAGCCGTCATTATCGAATTCCCAGTTTTCGTTGCCATAGGCACGGAACCAATGGCCGCTGTCATCGTGATATTCGTAGGCAAAACGCACGGCGATGCGGTTGCCGGCGAAGGTCCACAGTTCCTTGGTCAGTCTGTAATCGAGTTCCTTTGCCCATTTGCGGGCGAGGAACGCTTCGATGGCTTCGCGACCATTGATGAATTCCGCGCGGTTGCGCCACTGGCTGTCCGGTGTATAGGCCAATGCGACCTTGGCTGGATCACGACCGTTCCAGGCGTCCTCGGCCATGCGCACTTTCTGGATCGCGGTGGCTTCGGTGAAAGGGGGCAGCGGTGGACGCGACATGATCGAACTCCGTTCAACAGAGGCTCTTATCGTATCGCCGATCGACGCTTGGCCGATCGTGCAAAAGACGAAGGCCGCCTTTGAGGGGCGGCCTTCGTTTACAATTGGTGCCCGGGAGAGGACTCGAACCTCCACGGAGTTGCCCCCGCTAGCACCTGAAGCTAGTGCGTCTACCAATTCCGCCACCCGGGCAGGGTCTCACTGGGCTGTACAAGCTGCGTGAGCCGCGTAATGTAGGCACCTGCCGGTGGCTTGTCAACTCTTTTCCACCCTATTCATCGCGTCGTGTCATCCTTCGCAGCGCGCACACCACAAGGTAATTTAGTGACTAGAAAAACACCCTCCCAGTCTGGCAAGGGCCAGTCCGGAAACGGACAGGAGTCCGGCCCGACCAAAGGTCGGGCGAAACCCGCCAGCCGAGCCCCGCGAACCAGCGGCGCATCGGGGCAGCGCAACAAGTCTGCCGGCGCCGCCGTGCGCGATCCGCATGCCGCACGCGAAGCGCAGAAGTACGATCGCCCGATTCCCAGTCGCGAGGCGATTCTCGCGCTGCTGGAGGAACACGGTGAACTGCTGACCGAGGCGCGTATTGCCGAAGCGCTGGAAATTTTCGATGAAACCGATCTTGAGGCGCTGCGCAAGCGGCTCGGCGCGATGGTTCGCGACGGCCAGCTGCTGCTGGGACGTCGCGGTGGCTACGCGCCGACGCAGAAGCTCGACCTGATCGCCGGTGTGGTTATCGCCAATGCCGAAGGCTACGGCTTTCTCCGTCCCGAGGCCGGTGGCGATGATCTGTATCTTTCGCCGCAGCAGATGCGTGCGGTGATGCACGGCGATCGCGTGCTGGCCAGCGTCGTCGGCATCGATCGCCGCGGTCGTCGCCAGGGTGCGATTGCCGAAGTGCTGCAGCGTCGTTCATCGCGATTGGTCGGCCGCGTCGTGGTCGAGAACGGTGTCACCTCGGTCACGCCGGACGATCGACGCATCTTGCAGGAAGTGATGATCAAGCCCGGCGAAGAGCAGGGTGCAACCTCGGGTCAGATTGTGGTGGTCGAGATCACCGATCCACCGACCCCGCAGCGCGGACCGAAGGGTGTGATCAAGGCGGTGCTGGGCGAACGCCTGCAGCCGTCGCTGGTGGTGGAGATGGCGATTGCCAGCCACGACCTGCCGCACGAATGGCCGCCTGAAGTATTGCGCGATGCCGCGCAGGTCGAGCCCGAAGTCAGCGCCGCCGAACGCGAAGGCCGCACTGATATCCGATCATTGCCGCTGGTCACGATCGATGGCGCCGATGCGCGCGATTTCGATGACGCCGTTTACGCCGAACCCAAACGCGGCGGCGGCTTCCGTCTGATCGTGGCGATTGCTGACGTGTCGCACTATGTGCGCCTGGGCAGCGCGCTGGACAAGGAAGCGTACGAGCGCAGCACGTCGACCTACTTTCCGGGCTTCGTCGTGCCGATGTTGCCGGAAACCTTGTCCAACGGCATCTGTTCGCTGATGCCCAAGGTCGAGCGGATGTGCATGGTCTGCGACATGCAGGTCGATGCCGAAGGCAACGTGACCAAGTCGAAGTTCTACGACGCGGTGATGCTTTCGCATGCGCGACTGACCTACGACAAGGTCTGGCAGGCGGTGGGGCTGCGTGAGGAAGATGCGCTGCAGGAAGTGGCCGACGTGCTGCCGCAGCTGGAGAACCTGCATGCGCTATACAAGGCGATGGCGGCGCAGCGCAAGCGGCGCGGTGCAATCGATTTCGAAACGCCGGAAGTGAAGTTCCGCCTCGACCAGACCGGCAGCGTCGAATCGATGGGTGCGACCGAGCGCAACGACGCGCACAAGCTGATCGAGGAATGCATGATCGCCGCAAACGTGCAGGCGGCGTTGTATCTGGAGAAAAAGAAAATCCCGGCGCTGTTCCGTGCGCACGAGCCACCGCCGGCGGAAAAATACGAAGACCTGCAGCAGTTCCTGCGTGAGTTCAAGCTCAGCATGCCGTCGGTCGATCGGGTCACGCCCGCCGACTTCTCCGAAGTGCTGCGCATGGTCAGAGATCGGCCCGAGCGTGAGCTGATCCAGTCGGTGTTGCTGCGCTCGCAGAGCATGGCGGCATACCAGCCGGACAACCGTGGCCACTTTGGTCTGGCGCTCAGTGCTTATGCGCACTTCACCTCGCCGATCCGCCGCTATCCCGATCTGCTGGTACACCGTGCCATTCGCTACGCGCTGACCAACGGCAAGCCCAGCGATTACAGCTATACGCCGGCTGAAATGGCCGCGATGGCGATCCACTGCTCGCAGCGCGAACGTCGTGCCGAAGAGGCCGAGCGCGATGTAGACGAGCGCTTCAAGTGCGCGTGGATGGAAAAGCACATCGGCAGCGAGTTCGAAGGCGTGGTCACCGGCGTCACCTCGTTTGGCCTGTTTGTGGAGCTGGACGAGTCGAAGGTTTCCGGCCTTGTGCATATCAGCCAACTGGCCAATGACTATTATCACTTCGATGCGATCCGCAAACTGCTGAAGGGCGAACGCACCGGCACGCAGTTCCGGCTTGGCGATCATGTGCGTGTGCAGGTGCTGCGTGCGAGTCTGGAAGATCGCAAGATCGATTTCCGACTGGTGCCCACGCGTGCCGTGGCGGCGCCTGCGCAGGCGGCCGGCAAGGCTTACAACTACGCCGCCAGTGGCGAACGTTATTCGCTGCCGAAGAAGCCGGCGGCCGAAGCCAAGGCGCCGGGCATGTTCGGTCGTGCCGCCAAGGCGATTGGTCGTGCGTTTGGCCGCAAGGAAGCCGAAGTTGTAGAGGCACCTGTGCGCAATGGGCATGGCGAAAACTTGCCACCGGCGCGATCCTACTCGTCCAGCAAACCTGCCGACTCCAGCCATCGACCGCGTCGTGGATCGGCACCTGCGGATGCATCGTCGAACCGCTCCAGCAGCGGATCAGGCCGCGGTAAAGGTCAGGGGCAGAATCGCTCGGGTCAAGCTGCGCCGGCTCCTGCTTCAACAACGCCATCAAGCGGTAACCGCAAGCGTGGTCCGCGTAAACCGAAACCGAAAGGCAAGCCATGAGTGAGAGCTGGATCGTCGGGATCAACCCGGTCGAGGGTGCACTGAGTAACGATGCGGAGCGCGTGCGCGAGCTGGTGATCGAGCAGGGACAGCGCAATGCGCGTGTGCTGGAGCTGGCCGAGCGTGCGAAGACGCTGAAGATCACGGTCAATCATCGTCCGCGCGAGCAGCTGGACAAGCTGGCGGGTGAAGCTCGCCATCAGGGTGTGGCGGCGTTGTATGAGCCGCCGCCGATGGCGCACGAGAATGACCTGGCGGCGTTGATGGAACGCGATGGCAGCAGCACACTTGTGCTGGTGCTCGATGGTGTGACTGATCCGCACAACCTCGGCGCCTGCCTGCGCAGCTCGGCCGCCGCCAAGGTCACGGCGGTGATCGTGCCGAAGGATCGCGCTGTCGGCCTTACGCCGGTGGTGCGACGTGCATCGGCTGGCGGCGCGGATCGCGTGCCGCTGATTGCAGTGACGAATCTCGCGCGCACGTTGCGCGAGCTGAAGGATGCCGGCGTGTGGATCACCGGACTGGACGGCGAAACCGAGACATCGATCTACGCGGTCGATTTCAAAGGGCCGGTAGCCATCGTGCTGGGTAGCGAAGGTGAAGGCATGCGCCGGCTGACTCGCGAGCTGTGCGATTTCGTGGCGAAAATTCCGATGCCGGGTGCGATGGAAAGTCTTAACGTTTCCGTCGCTACCGGTGTGGTTTTATTCGAGGCCTTGCGTCAACGGAGTGCAGTGAAATGAGTTTTTTCTGGCATGACTGGGTTGGCTATATCGGCGTTTTTTTCGTATTGCTTGCCTATCTTCTTTTGCAGGCACACAAGATTCGCGGCAATGGCCTGATCTACCAACTGCTGAATGTGTTCGGCGCGATTGGCGTGATCCTGTCGCTGGTCTTCGGACTGGGCCCGATCAACTGGCCGGCGTTCCTGATGGAGCTGGCCTGGATCATCATTGGCGTATTCGGCATCGTGCACGGCACGCGTCTTCGCCAACGCGCGCGTGAAAAAGGACAGAACATGCCCCTGTGGTGACTCGCTACTGCTGCTGAATCAGTGCGAGCTATCGGTAGTCGCTACTTTCGACCGACGTTGAGACAAAAAAGAAGCGCGTGATGCGCTTCTTTTTTATTTGCTCGACGGCGCTTATTCGCCCAGCTTGCCCAGCTCCGGATTGGATGTGAAATCGCGCTTGGTACGCTGCTTGTTCAGCGGCTCACCGGTGACCTGGAACCACACGTTCTCGGCAATATTGGTGGCGTGATCACCGATACGTTCGATGTTCTTGGCCATGAATAGCAGGTGCGTGCATGGCGTGATATTGCGCGGGTCTTCCATCATGTAGGTCAGTAGCTGACGAAAAAAGCCGGTGTACGCGTCATCCAGTTCGGCATCGTCCTTCCACACCTGATAAGCCTTCTCGGCATCCTGGTCGCGGTAAGCAAGCAGCACGTCGCGGACTTCGGTGGCAGCGAGTTCGGCGAGGTAGCTCAAACCGGCTGTGGGTGCCACCGGCGCCACCATGGATAGCGGAATCGACCGCTTGGCTACATTGGCGGCATAGTCGCCGATACGTTCGATGTCGGCGGCAATACGCAGCGCCGCGAACACGTTACGCAGGTCACCGGCCATCGGCGCACGCAACGCGAGCAGGCGCACCACGTCGTGACTGATTTCCTGTTCGAGCTGATCGATGGCGTCATCGTTGCCGACCACGCGCTGGGCAGCGCGTTCATCGCGCCGGTCGATCACGTCGATGGCCGCTTCGAGCTGGCTGATCGACAGCTCGCCCATGCGCACGATTTCGCCGGTGAGACGGGTCAGTTCACCGTCGTAGCTCTTGATGATGTGTTCTTTGCCGGTGCTGCTCATAGTGTTCTCTCATGCGTCGAGTAGGGAGTGCGTGGCAACTTGCCCTTTCGCTCAGACCTCTCCGCGAAGGGAGAGGGACAGTTATACGCTCAACCGAACCTGCCGGTGATGTAATCCTCGGTCTGTTTCTTGCCGGGCTTGGTGAAGATTTTTTCGGTACGGTCGAATTCGATCAGCTCGCCCATGTACATGAAGGCAGTGAGGTCGGAGCAGCGTGCCGCCTGCTGCATGTTGTGGGTGACGATGACAATGGTGAATTCGGTTTTCAGCTCTTCGACCAATTGCTCGATGCGGCTGGTGGCGATCGGATCGAGTGCGGAGGTCGGTTCGTCAAGCAAGAGCACTTCCGGCCTCAGCGCAATGGCACGAGCGATACAAAGTCGCTGCTGCTGGCCGCCGGAAAGGCCCAGGGCATTCTGCTTCAGCTTGTCTTTGACTTCGTCCCACAGGGCTGCGCTGCGCAACGCCTGTTCGACGCGGCCTTCCATGTCGGACTTGGAAATCTTTTCATGGTGGCGGATGCCATAGGCCACGTTTTCGAAGATGGTCATCGGAAACGGCACCGGCTTCTGGAACACCATGCCGACCTTGCCGCGCAGGCGATTCATCGAATAGCCCGGGTCGAGAATGTTCTCGCCATCCAGCACGATTTCGCCCTTCGCTTCCAACTTCGGATAGATCGCGTAGATGCGGTTGAAGATGCGCAGCAGGGTCGACTTGCCACAGCCGGACGGCCCGATGATCGCGGTGACCTTCTTTTCGGGGATATCCATGTTGATGCCTTTCAGCGCATGGAAACCGTTGTAGTAAAAGTGCACGTCACGCACGGTCATCTTAGTACTGGCCAGCGGTGCGGCCATGGTCTGCGCCGTGTTTGCGGCGAGGGCAGGATCAGTCATGGGACACCTTGTTGCGAGAGAAGATCAGACGGGAACCGAGGCTCAATAGCAGTACAAACATGGTGACCACAAAGGCCCCGGCCCATGCCATCGCATGCATCGTATCGCCTGGGTCGTTGGCATATTGGTAGATGATCTGCGGCAGGCTGGACATCTTGTCGATCGGGTTCAACGTCATGTAGTTGTTGCCGAAGGCGGTGAACAGCAGCGGTGCCGTCTCGCCGGAGATACGCGCCAGCGCGAGCAATACGCCGGTGATGATGCCCGAGCGTGCCGCCCGAATAAGAATCTGAAGGGTCAGCTTCCACTGCGGTACGCCAAGCGAGAGCGCCGCTTCGCGTAACGTGGAAGGCACCAGTCGCAGCATTTCATCGGTGGTACGCACGATGACGGGCAGGGCGATCAGCGCCAGTGCCACGCCACCGGCAAAGCCGGAGAAGCTGGTCGAGCCATGCGTCAGCACCGTGCTGGGCAACACGATGATCGTGTAGACGAACAGGCCCATCACGATCGATGGCGCAGACAGCAAGATGTCGTTGAGAAAGCGGATCGTTTCGCCCAGCTTGGTGCGGTTGGCGTATTCGGCCAGCCACGTGCCGGCCAGCACGCCAATCGGCGTGGCAATGGCGATGCCGAGAAAGTTGATGATCAGGCTGCCGACCATCGCGTTGGCCAGGCCGCCGTCTTCGCCATTGGCGGTGATGCCGGTGAACAGTTTGAAGTTCAGCGCGCTGATGCCCTGGCGCAAAGTCTCCCACAGGATCCAGGCGAGAAAGATCAGGCCGATCAGCGTGGCCAGCGCGCTGAGACTCATCGCCAGCCAGTTGGTGACGCGGCGGCGCAGATAGATGGAACTCATCAGTTGCCTTCCTTGCGCTTCAGCTGGCGCAGCATCAGCCGGGCGATCAGCAGCACGATAAAGGTGACCACGAACAGCAGGAATGCCAGCGCCATCAGTGACGATTTTTGCAAGCCCGAGGCCTCGCTGAACTGGTTGGCGATGGTGGACGCAATCGAGGTGCCGGGGTCCAGCAGCGATGCCGAAAACGTCATCGAGTTACCGATGATGAAAGCCACCGCCATGGTTTCGCCCAGCGCGCGGCCGAGGCCGAGAAAGATGCCGCCGATCACGGCCGAGCGCGTGTATGGCAGCACGATGTCCCAGGATACTTCCCACGTGCTGGAGCCCAGCGCATAGGCGGATTCCTTCAGTCGTGTCGGTACGGTCTGGAACACCTCGCGCATCACCGAGGAAATAAACGGGATGATCATGATCGCCAGCACGATACCGGCTACCAGGATGCTGGCACCGAAGGGATAGTCGCTGCCGAACAGCTTGCCGATGAAGGGCACATGCTGGGCCACCCATGACAGCTTGCCGTCATCGGGTTTGTTGCCGAGGTTGCTGGTCAACCATGGCTTGATGTGTTCGGAGAAGAAAGGTGCGAAGACAAACAGTCCCCACATGCCATAAATGATCGAAGGAATGCCGGCCAGCAGTTCGATTGCCGACGAGACCGGTGTGCGCAGCCAGGCTGGCGCAACTTCGGAAAGAAAAAGTGCGATACCGAAACTCACCGGTACGGCGATCAGCAGGGCGATAAGCGAAGTGACAATGGTGCCGTAGACGGGCACCAGCGCACCGTAGACATCGTTGCCTGGATCCCAGGCAGTGCTGACCAGGAAGTGCCAGCCGAATTTTGCAAAGGCCTCACGACCGCCCCACAAGGTAGCTCCGGCCGCGCCAAGCAATGAGGCAAGAACCAGCAGGGCACAGCCCATGAGCAGCCAACGGAAGAGTCGCTCCTGACCGGCGTCGCGGCGGGTGCGTTGCTCCACGACATGAAGAGGCGCGATGGTGCCGGGTTGCGCTGACATGTGCGATGCAATCCTCAAGCAAACAGAAAACAGGATGTGGCGATGAGATGTTATCGCCGCTTTCAGCGAAAAGCCGCCCTTCCGAAAAAGGGCGGCGTTGTAGCGTGTACAGCTACTTGGCGTTAGATGAGCAGCAAACCTTGCTAACCGCTGGAGCCATCAAAGTTTGAAGTCGGACGTCCAGTAGGCTTCGATCTGCGTGACCAGTGCTGCCGGCAGCGGCACGTAATCAAGCGAGGAAGCGTCAGCCTGACCTTTTTCCAGCGACCACTTGAAGAAGTCGAAGGCTACCTTGCTGTTGGCGGCGTTCTTCGGCGTCTTGTACATGATCATCCAGGTCGTCGCGGTAATCGGCCAAGCCTGTGCACCCGGAGCGTTGGTCATCACCAGGTTGAAATCCTTGGCGCTTTTCCAATCGGCCGTTGCGGCGGCAGCAGCAAACGCGGCGGCGTTCGGCTTGATGAAATTGCCGCTGGCATTTTTCAGATCAACCCAGGCCAGCTTGTTCTTTACCGCGTAGGCGTATTCGACGTAGCCGATGGAGCCAGGGATCTGACGCACGTACTGCGACACGCCTTCGTTGCCCTTGCCACCCACGCCGGTCGGCCATTCCACGGCCGTGCCGAATTTCACCTTGGTCGCCCAATCCGTGTTGACCTTGGAGAGGAAGTTGGTGAAGTTGAATGAGGTGCCCGAACCATCCGAACGATGCACGACAGTAATCTTGCCGGCCGGCAGCTTGAGGCCGGCATTCAGTGCGGCGATCTTCGGATCGTTCCAGTTGGTGATCTTGCCGAGGAAAATATCGGCCAGCGTGGTGCCGTCCAGCTTGACCTGATCTTCGGCGATGCCTTCGATATGGACGACCGGCACAATGCCGCCAACCACAATCGGGAACTGGCCCAGACCGAGCTGCTGCAGATCCTCAGCCTTCATCGGCGCATCGGACGCACCGAAGTCGATGGTGCCTTCCTTGATTTGCGCAATGCCGGCGCCGGAACCGACCGACTGGTAATTGAGATGGTTGCCGGTCTTGTCGGCGAAAGCAGCCGACCACTTGGACATGACCGGATACACGAAACTGGAACCAGCACCGGTGATATCGGTGGCTTGAGCAGCCACAGCGAACGTCGAAGACACGGCGATGGCGGCAACGGCCACGAATCGTAACGGGGATTTGCTAGTGATCAACACGGTAGCTCCTAGGATGGGCGGAGGATTGGACCCCGCCATTTCAGGCCTTTCGTGTTGCAATGAGATGAGATGAATGTTTCAAATAGATGACAACGCAAGATATTGCTGCGGTCACTGGCGATCACACCATGGCAGTCGGGCGAAAAAACCTAGCCCAGCCCAGCCTGCGCCACGTTGATCGCGCCATGCTCCAACTCCAGTAATTCGAGCTGGCGCCAACGATTGACTACGGTACAGAAAAGATCGGCGGTCCGTTCGGCGTCGTACACGGCGGAGTGCGCTTCGCGCCCATCGAAGGTATGGCCCGCCGCCAGCACGGCCTTGCTCAATACCGTCTGGCCAAAGGCCAGGCCGCCAAAACTTACGGTGTCGAAACAGCTGAAGGGATGAAACGGGTTGCGCTTATTACCGCAACGACGCACCGCCATATTGAGAAAGCCCAGATCGAAAGCGGCGTTGTGGCCGACCAGGATGGCGCGCTGACAATCGGCATCGCGCACGGCCAGTCGCACGGCCTGGAAAATATGATCCAGTGCCAGCCGCTCGGCCAGCGCGCCACGCAGCGGATTGTATGGATCAATACCGGTGATCTCGAGCGAACGCGGGTCGATGTTGGCACCAGGAAAGGGCTCGACATGCGTCGATATGGTCTGGTGCGGATGCACGAAGCCCTCGGCGTCCATGGTGACGGTGACGGCAGCAATTTCCAGCAACGCATCGTGCTCGGCATCAAAGCCACCCGTTTCAACATCAACGACAACGGGAAGAAAACCACGAAAGCGTTCCGCCATGCGTGCGGGAGAGGTGAGCGGGCTATATGACATGGCGAAAGCATAGCATTCGCGCTCTGGCAGGCCCTTGCTCACACTCATATAAGTCGTGGGCAAGCGGACAGTCCAGCTCTCGAGCGCTAAAAATACGCACGCTCGATGGTTCAATAATGGGTACTGGTCGCTATGTGTTTTCCATCGCGTTGATCTTGCTGGCACGAGATCAACGGATGCCGCGCGATCGAAACGTACCAATTGTCATGTCGGCATGCTTTTTAATTTGATGCAGTGCCAGTCATGAAACTGTCATCATTTGTATATGTGAACGTCATGCATGCACGGCATGCTGCGCACCAAGACGGGGCTTTATGGAATTTTCACAAGACGCTTGCGGGTGTCGGCTCCGTCGTACGACTTTACTAACTCGATGCGGAGCTTTTCATCATGCGCAATAAAATCGTCGCCGTAGCCATCGCTACCGTGCTCGGTACACTCAGCATCAGCGCGCACGCTGATGATGCTGACGTCAACACTTTCAGTGACCTGTTCAAGCAGGGTCATGTCGATGGCGAGCTTCGTCTTTACGACTTCAACCGCAGCTACGACTACAGCGTTGCGGCCAAGCCGAGTGCTCACGCCTTTGGTGGCTCGATTCTGCTCAATGCACAGACCGCCTCGCTGAACGGTTTCAGTGCCGGTGCCTCGCTAGTCAGTGCGAACTCGCTGGGTACGCTGGCCGACAATCCGAAACGCGTCGATACCACGTTGATGGGCGCCAACGATTCGCTGACAGCACTGAGCCAGGCCTACCTGCAGTACAAGAACGACTGGGTCTTGGCACGTGCCGGTTATCAGTATCTGAATACGCCGTGGATGGGTAATAGCGATGGCCGCCTGATCCCTAGTTCGTACGAAGCGTTGAGCACCGTTTTTACACCGGTGACGGGCTGGAACATCATCGGTATTCGCGAGCTCAGCTATAGAAGCCGCACGTCCGATGACTACTTCAACGACAACAACTACTACGCCAGCGCTTATCAGGGCGATACGCTTTACGGTGGTAACCAGGGCTTGCCGTTGACCGCGAAACAGACCAGCGGCACGTGGACCTTGGGCAGCACGTACGTCAACGGTGGCCTGAAGGCGCAGGGCTGGTATTACGACTTCCTCGATTTTGCTCGCATGGGTTACGCCGACGGCAGCTATGTCTTCGACACCGGTACCGGTTTCAACCCGGTTATCGGCTTGCAGGGGCTGACCGAGAGCGGCGGCGGTTCCGACAATGTGCTGGTGCAAAACAAGCTCAAGATCAATGGCGTGGCCGGCACCAACGTGAAGAGCCGCGTCTGGGGCGCCGACCTCGGCTTGGTGATCCCGAACGGCCGCGTTGACTTCATGTACAACAAAGTTGAGCAGGAGAGCGGTTCTGACATCGGTGATGGCTCGATCATCTCGCCGTTCACCGCCAGCTACGCGACGGATCCGCTGTACACCACCTCGATGATTCGTGGTCTGGTGGAAGCCGGCCCGGGTCATGCAGAGAAGGTCAAGTTCTCGTATGACCTGTTCGACAAGAAGGTGCAGCTGGTCGCGGCCTATGCCAAGTACAGCACTGTTTTGAACGGCGACTCACACGATACCTATTTCGACATCATTTACAATTTCGACGGTTTCATGAAAGGCTTTCAGATCCGCGATCGTTGGGAAAAATCCTCCGGCGGTGCCAACAACCTGAATCCCGGAAACGAGGCGTTTACGTATAACCGCGTGATGCTCAGCTACAAGTTCTGATCGTCGGTTCGGAGCATGTGCGATGACAAGCGAATGTCATCGCGCTGATTCCGTAGTGTCATCTGTGCGTGTCAGGCTTCAGTTGTAACGAGTTATCGGAAAGGAGTTCGACCCAGGGATGGAAAACGGCGGGCACGGCCCGCCGTTTGCTTTTGCGCGATTCATGGAACAGCCGCCACCGGTTGACTGGTTGGCGGCTTTTTCATGTCTGCATCGCTCCATCCGCCCCCCAGCGCACGAATAAGATTCACGCTGGCCTGCAGGCGCCGAGTGCGCACCTGCTCGGCATTGCGCTTGGCCTGTAGATAACTGGTCTGGGCCGTGACCACGTCGAGGTAGTTGACGATGCCTTCGCTGTAGCGATTCGTCGCGATGGTTGCCGCGTCTTGCGCGGCTGTGGCTGCATCATCCTCGTCATGCGCTTCATGGCTGAGATTGGTCAACAGCGACAGGTTGTCTTCGACCTGTTGAAAGGCGGTTAGTACGGTGACGCGATACTGGCCGGCGGCTTCATCGAAGCTTGCTTTTGCCTCGCGCTCGCGGGCACGCCGAAGGCCTCCGTCGAACAGGCTCAGTGCGCCGATCGGACCCAGCGCCCACATGCGGTTACCCGCAGCGAGCAGACTGCCATTGCCGGTGTTCTGCCAGCCGAAAAGAGCGGACAGGCTGAAGCTTGGATAGAACGCCGCGCGCGCCACGCCAATGTCGGCATTGGCAGCAAACGTATGCCGTTCGGCTGCGGCGATGTCCGGCCGACGCTGCAATAGAACGGAAGGTACTTCGGCCGGTATCTCCGGCAGACCGATCTGATGGTCCGATGTTTGCAGCGAGAACTGCGATGCCGAGACCCCGACCAGAGTCGCAATGGCGTGCTCGGTGAGCGCACGTTGCGCGGTCACTTCAGCGGCCTGAGCCAGCGCGTCTGCCAGCTGGTTCTTGGCGCGTGCTACCGATAGCCCCGAGGCGATGCCACCCTCCATGCGGTTTTGCGTGAGTACGAGGCCTTTGCGATAGGCGTCCAGCGAATCGTTGAGGATGTGTGCCTGAATGTCATAACCGCGCAGCTGGATATACAGATTTGCCAGCTGCGATTGCAGGCTCAGCTTGGCTGAGGCCAGATCGGCGCTGGCAGCCTGTGCCTGAGCGTTGCCGGCAGCCACTTCGTTGCGCACGCGGCCCCAGAAATCGAACTCGTAATCGGCCGATATTTCCGCGGTATTGGCATCGTATTCGTTGGGCTGGTTGCTGCCGCGCAAGGGACGATTGTTCGATTGACGATTGTTGCTCGGGCCGCCATCCACTCCGACGTGCGGAAAAAGTCCGGAGCGCAGTTCACCTTCGTAGGCATGTGCCCTGTCATAGCGCGATAGCGCGACGGCCAGCGACGGGTTGCTGGCATCGAGCTTCTGCTCCAGTCCATCCAGCGTCTCGTCGTCAAAAATCTTCCACCAGTCGCCGCGCGCCTGCGTGTCGGCCGGTGCGGCGGGTGTCCACAGTCCGCCGGAAGCTTCCTTGTAGTTGGCGGGTATGTTGATGGTGGGGCGGTGATAGGTTGGCGCCAACGAGCAGCCTGCCATCGCGGTCAGCAGGCAGCCGGCGAGCACATGACGAGCCATGGTTTGCCAGCGCGCAGGCTGTTTGCGGATACGGGATGAAATTCGCATGGGATCAGCCTTGCTTCGGCTGTGCAGGCTCGACTTTCTGCGATGGCGCGGCGCTTGCCAGCTTTACCTTGTCGCCCTGCGATAGCGAATCTGGCGGATGGTCGATGATGCGATCGTCCGGGTGGAGGCCATGGTCGATTTCCAGCGAATCGCCCAGGTCCATGCCGATATGGATGTCGCGCAGCTGCACACGATTGTCTGCACCCAGCACGGCGACTTGCGGGCCCGCCGCGCGGAAGATCAGCACGGTTGCCGGCACGGTGATCAGATGCGTGTTGACGGCTACCGGAAGCGTTACTTCCGCGTAGTCGCCCGGCAGCAACTCACCATGCGGATTGGGCGCCTCGAACTGCGCCAGCAGCGAACCGGATTCCTGATTGACCGAACCCGATGAGCCGATCAAGGTCGCCTTGTAGGTTTCGCCTGGATGCTCAAGCACGCTGACGTTGACCGTCATGCCGGGCTTGATCGATGCCGCATAGCCCTGCGGAATACGCACGTACAAGCGCATCTTGCTGGTATCGGCCACAGTGAACAGGGCGGGGCTGCTTTCACTGGTGGAGGAGATCAGATCGCCGATGTCGGTATTGCGGCTGGTGACGGTGCCGCTGAACGGCGCTGTGATGTGCTTGAACGATTCGAGCGCGGCGAGCCGGTCCACATCCGCCTGGGCCGAGAGCACGTTGGCGGCAGCTACTTCGGCCTCACCACTCTTTTCATCGGCCTCCTGTTTGGAGACCGAATTGGACGTCAACAGATGTTGCCAGCGCTGGCTGGTAATTTGCGCCAGACGCTGATCGGCCTTGGTACGCACCAGCACCGCCTTGGCCTGGTCGAACTGCTGGTCAAGTTCGGGTGTATCGATGATGCCGAGCGTGTCGCCAGTGTTCACCGTGCTGCCGATGTCCTTGTCCCAGCTTTTCAAATAGCCGCTGACGCGTGCGTGGATGGGCGCACTGATCCACGCGTCGATGCGGCCAGGCAGGGTCATGGCATGGCTGTCGGTTTTGCCGACGACCGATGCGAGCTGCACCGTCGGTATTTCCTGGGCATCGGTCCAGCTCACGACCCGATGATAATCGTGTGCGCGCACCGCAAGCCCGATCACCGTGGCCAGCACTGCCACGACAAGAACGATCGCGATCGGGCGGCCCAGTCGCAGCGGACGCTGCGCTGGGGCGTCGTGGTTAGGCGACATGAGGATTTTCTCCGGGTATCAGAACGGGATCAGTGGAAGCTGCATGTTTTTCGCCCGCATGGACGAGGCTGAAAATCACCGGTACAAACAGCAATGTGGCAAAGGTGGCAAACACCAGACCGCCAATCACGGCGCGTCCCAGCGGTGAATTCTGTTCGTGACTCAGGGCCATCGGCAGCATGCCAATGATCATCGCCAGTGCCGTCATGCAGACAGGACGGAAGCGGGTAAAGCCGGCTTCCATTGCCGCCTTGAGGGCGTCGCCGTGAATGGCCAGGCGTTCGCGGCAGAAGCTCACCACCAGAATCGAGTTGGCCGTGGCGACGCCCATACACATGATCGCGCCTGTCAGCGCAGGTACGGATAAGGTGGTGTGGCTGACGAATAGCATCCATACGATGCCGGCCAGCGCCGCGGGTAGGGCCGTGATGATCACGAACGGATCAAGCCACGACTGGAAGTTGACCACGATCAGTAGGTAAATCATCACCACGGCGCCGAGCAGACCGAACAGCAGGCCGCTGAAGGCTTCGTTCATGGTGCCGACCTGGCCGCGCAGCGTAACCAGGGTGCCTTTGGGCCGGCTCTTGGCGAATTGCGCCAGCACTTTGTTGACGTCGGTGCTGACGGCACCGAGGTCACGGTCCTGCACTGCTGCGTAGATATCGAACGAGGGCAAGATGTTGTAGTGCGAAACCACTGCCGCGCTTGGTTCACGAGTGAAGCTGGCGATACCACCCAGCATCTGGCTGTTCTTGTCGCTGGATGAGGTCACCGGCAACCGTGCCAGGTCGGCCATGGAATCCATCTTGTACTGCGGCGTGGCGGCGACGATGGCGTAGGACACGCCGTTCTTCGGATTGAGCCAGAACGCCGGCGCCACCTGGCCGCTACCGGCGAGTGAGGCGACCATGCTGTTGGTGACGTCGCGCTCGGTAATACCGAGCGCATCGGCACGAGTGCGATCGACGTGCACGTTCAACTGCGGATAGCTGGTGCTCTGCTGCAGTCGTACGTCCGCGATGCCGGGAACGGCGCGCAGCTTCTTCATGATTTGCATCGCATACGCTTCGTTTTCGGTGCTATCGCGACCGGTGATCGAAACGTCCAGCGGTGCCGGCGCGCCAAAGTTCAAGATCTGGCTGGTCATGTCGGCCGGCAGAAAGGCGAACTCGGTACCGGGAAACTGTTGGGGCAGTTTTTCGCGCAGCTTCTTGACGAAGTCGGCGGTGGGCGAGTGGCCTTCTTTCAAGGCGATCTGGATATCGCCATCCTGCGGACCGATGGTGCCGGTGTTGCTGTAGACCAGGTTGACGCTGCTCAGTGGCAAGCCAATATTGTCGATCACGGTATCGAGCTGATCGGCGGGAATGATCTGACGAATCGTCTGTTCGATGTGATCGAACTCGGCGGCGGTCTCCTCAACACGTGTGCCCATCGGCGCACGAACGTGTAGCGCGATGGAACCGGCATCGACGTCCGGGAAAAAATCGCGACCCAGGAAAGGCACCAGCGCAAACGAGATCAGCACGAAGCCCAGAAAGCCAAGAATGAACACGCGACGGCGGGCCAATGCGGCACCCAACAACGCGTAGTAGCCATCGCGAATGCGGGTGAAGCGATGCTCGAACGCGAGCTGGAACGCAATCGCCTTGCGTACTAGGACGTGACGAGGTGCGTGATGCTGATCGCCTTCGTGATGATTGATATAGCCGTCTTCCGGATGATCGCCTCCGCCAGTTTCTGTGACGTGTGGCTTCAGCAGAAACATCGCCATAGTTGGTACCAGTGTGCGCGAGAGCACGAACGAGGAGGCCATGGCGAAGATCACCGCCAGTGCCATCGGCCGAAACAGGAAGCCGGCAATACCGTCGAGCATGAACATCGGCACGAACACGATGCAGATGCACAAGAGCGAGACGAAGGCTGGAGTGACGATCTGCGCTGCACCATCGAGGATGGCCGATTTGACGTCCTTGCCTTGCTCAAGATGCCAGTTGATGTTTTCGATGGTGACCGTGGCATCGTCGACCAGGATGCCGACGGCCAGCGCCAATCCGCCCAATGTCATCACGTTGAGCGTCTGTCCGGTGGCGGACAGCAGTGCAATGGCGGACAGAATCGACAGTGGAATGGATACCGCGATGATCACGGTGGAACGCCAACTGCCAAGAAAGATCAGAATCATCACGGAGGTCAGCAAGGCCGCAATGATGCCCTCGCGCGCCACCGATGCGATGGCTTCCTTCACGAATACAGACTGGTCGTTGAGCATGGAGATCTTGAGCGACGGCGGCATCGTCTCCTCGATCAGCGGCATCAACTTCTTGACGCCGGCGACCACGGCCAGTGTCGAGGCGCTGCCGGTTTTCAGAATTGGCATCAGCACGGCGCGTTTGCCGTCGACGCGCACCACATTGTTCTGTGGCGGTGAACCGTCGCGTACATGAGCCACCTGACCAATGGTGATGGTGGCGCCGTTGATCGTCTTGATCGGCAGATTGTTGAGATCTTCGAACGCCTTGGGGCTGTTGTTGAGCTTGACGTTGTATTCGTACGTGCCGATCTTGGCGGTGCCGACCGGGATGATCTGATTCTGCGACGCGAGCGCGTTGGCGACGTCCTGTGCCGAGAGGCCCTTGGCGTCAAGCGCCTGTGGGTCCAGATCCATCGTGATCTGGCGCTGCTTGCCGCCATAAGGGGTCGGAATCGCCACGCCATCGACCGAGGTCAGGGTGGTGCGGACATCGTTCTGTGCGATATCGCGGATCTTCGATTCGGACAGTGTCTTGCTCGACAGCGCCATCTGCAGCACGGGCACCGTCGAGGCGTTGTAGTTAAGAATCAGCGGTGGCGTGATGCCGGGCGGCATCTGCTTCACGACCGTCTGCGAGATCGAGGTGACTTGGGCAGTCGCCGTGCGGATGTCGGTACCGGGTTGGAAGAAAATCTTCACCACGCCGGCGCCGGGCAGCGACTGCGATTCGATGTGCTCGATGTTGTTGACCGAGGTGGTCAACGTGCGCTCGTAGTAATAGATCACGCGACCGGACATCTGATTCGGCGGCAGACCCTTGTAGGTCCACACCACGCTGATGACTGGAATACCGATGTTTGGGAAGATATCCGTCGGTGTGCGCAGTGCCGCCAGTGGGCCGGCGATGAGGATAACCAGCGCCAGCACAACAAAGGTATAGGGCCGCGACAGGGCTAAGCGAACGAGACCGAGCATGGAATTTTCCGGATGGCAGTTGCGTTCGCGGATCACCACGGAGAGCTCCGGGGTACGATCAGCGATTGCCACGGATCATGGCAAGCCAGCCTTTGCTAAACCTTTTTGGATGTTTGCGAGGCTTGCCGCCGGCTGAATGAGCGCATGCATGACGCCATGCAGATCATCGCGATCAGCTGTCGGCGCTGGCCATGCGGATGCGCACCTGCAGCCCGCTGCCGAAAGGTGAAGCGAGCAACTCGATATGTGCCTGATGCAGTTGGATCGCCCGCTGCACGATGCTGAGGCCCAGGCCGTAACCGCGCGACTCGCTTTCCACCTCACGATGGAAGCGTTCGAATACCGCTTCACGCCGGTCAGGCGGTATGCCGGGGCCGTCGTCGGAAATCGCAATGATCACCGCGGACCCCTCGTGCTGGATCGATACATCGACCTGGCCGCCTGCTCCCGAATAGCGCAGCGCGTTTTCGATCAGGTTGCGGAACATGGCTGTCAGTGCGACTTCGTGACCGCTGATCCGGACATCGTCTGTGTCGTGGGTGAGGCTGAGTTCGATATCTTTTTCGGCGATCAGTGGTGCCAGTTCTTCGATCACTTCAGTAGCAAGGCCGATCAGTTCGATCGGTGCGCGCTGCTCCGAAGCGGCACCCGACTCGAGCCGCGCCAGCGCCAGAATCTGCTCGATTCTACGTGCCAGCCGCGCCAGGCTGAGCTGGGCACTTTGCAGCATGGCGTCGACTTCCGCTGCGCTGCCGGCGATCTGCGCACTCTCCAGATGAATCATGGTGGCGGCGAGAGGCGTACGCAGCTCATGCGCGACGTCGCCGGCAAAACGGTGTTCGCGTTCGATGGTGTCTTCCAGTCGTTCGATCTGCTGGTTGAGCGTCAGTAACAGGGGCGTGATCTCGCGCGGTGCGTCATCGACGGCCACCGGCTGCCGGCTGCCTGGCAAGCGTCGGGCGAGCTGGTCAGTGAGTCGGTCCAGTGGTCGCAGTCCGCGCCCGACCGCCCAGCTCACCAGCAAGGCCAGTAGCGGCAACCCGATGATCAGCGGCAGGCTGTGTTCCATCACCAGCGCTCGGGTGATGGCTTTGCGGTTGTCGGATCGCTCACCGATGCGGATCACCAGCCCGGCCTGATTCTTTAGCGTAAAGATGCGCCACGTCTGATCCTGCAGGTTCAGGTCGCGAAAGCCGCGTTCGTTGGTGGTTGGCGGTGGCAGGCTGACGAGATTGGCCGTGGCGGCCAGCAGATGGCCGTCTGCGGCATAGGCCTGAAAGCCGACTTCCGGCTCAAAGTTGCGTTCATGCACGCGAACCATCACGCCGCGCAGCGCATCGTCCGGCAGCACGGCGTTTCCGGCGCTGTGTCCCGACAACGATGAAACGTGCTGGATCAGCGTACCTAGCGTGCGGCCGGCCTGAGCCAGACGTCCGTCAAGCAGCTGATCCATTTCGCTAAGTTCGCGCTGATAGCTCAGCACGCCAAGCGGAATCAGCACGCCGACCTGCACGGCGATGATCAGCCATGTGAGGCGTGTACGCAGGCTGGCGGTTCTCATGGAGCTGCCTTCATGGATGCCTTCTCATGCACAGGCGCTCATCATGGCATGCTCATTTGGCTTCGCGCGGCACCATGTAACCGATACCGCGTACCGTGGTGATCACCTCGGGGCTGAGCTTGCGCCGCAGCCAGTGCACTTGTACCTCGATCGCGTTGCGTTCGACCACCGTATCCAGTCCATACACGGAGTTTTCCAGCGCGTCGCGGCGCACGATGCGTCCTGCGCGCTCCATCAATACCTGCAACAGTGCGAACTCACGTCGGGTCAGGCTGACCTTTTCACCGCGAAATTCGACTTCAGCCGTGGACAGGTTGAGCCGCATGCCACCGGCTTCGATCAGGTTGTCGGCCAGGCCCTGCGCACGTCGGGTCAGCGAGCGGATGCGCGCGGCCAGTTCGCCCAGGTGGAAGGGTTTTACAAGAAAATCGTCGGCACCCAGATCGAGCCCGCGGATGCGCGTATCGATGGCGTCGCGCGCGGTCAATACCAGAATCGGTGTTTTCACGCCCTGACGTCGCGCCTCCAACAGCACGTCCATGCCGTCCTTGCCGGGCAGGCCGAGATCGAGCAGCACCAGATCGGCCGTTGGATCGCGCAGCGCCCGCGCCGCCTCGTTGCCGTCGCGCAGCCACGTCACGGCATAGGACTGCTGCTCCAGCGCGTGTCGGATCGCTTCGCCAAGCTGGATGTCGTCTTCCACAAGCAAGATGTGCACGTCGGGCTACCGGTATTTCCGCTGAGGCGGGCAGGGTTCCACACCATGATGGACGGGAATGCTTGTGCAGACCTTTTGGATTGTCATCACGGCGTGACAGTCAGCATCGCCGAGTGGATTGCACTTGTTAGCGGTTGTCCAGCGTCGCTCCGGTCAGCATGCCGCGCGCCAGCATGCTGCATTGGCGCCGATAGAGGATCAGCTGCCACTGCCGGCCGCCGACCTGGCGCCACAGCACAGCCGACCGCACGGCCGCCAGCAGGTTGCTGCGCACCTTTTCCACGACGGCGGGCAGGGCGAGCTGTTGTGGATTGCCGCTGACCATCACGCGAGGCTTCAGCGTGGACAGCGTTGAGGCATACAGTTCGGCCAGTCGGCCGAAAACCTGGGGCGAGCCCTGACCGAAGTGCTCGACCTGCCGCTGCGCAGCGACGATGCCCTGCTGCAGCTTTTCCAGCAGCTCCGGTCGCCGCGACAGGCTGCGTTCAAGCCGCATCACGGTGACCACCATGCGGGTGACCGACATGTCGCGATCACTCTCGTCGAGCTGCGCAATCAGGTTGCGCAAGCCAAGCCGCACGCTGGAAATGTTGCCGTATACGCCGACGACCGACGGTGCGTCGATGCGAAAAATGCTGGTCACGCTGGCTTCCATGACGCCTTCATCACAACGTCCTTCATTGGCGAGCTGCTGCGCCAGCGCACAGGCCTGGAACAGGCCGGCGAGGGCGAGCACACGCTCTTCATTCATGGCAAAAGTTTCAAACACGAGCGGATGGTTCTCCGGAAACAAAGGTTGGTTCGGATAAGGGCATGAATGCGGGTGACAAACCGCCGTAAGGCGCATCGGTAGCTGCGATGATCGCGCCGCCGAGGCAAACCTCACCCTCATAGAAAACGACGGACTGACCAGGCGTCACGGCGCGCTGTGGATCGTCAAAGCGTACCTCAAGCCCATTTGCCCGCACTTCGATGGTGCAGGGCTGATCGATCTGGCGGTAGCGGGTCTTGGCCGTGCAGCGAAAGTGCGCGCCGGGCGCCATGCCAGCCACCCAGGTGGGTGTCTCGGTTTGCAGCCGCGCGGAATACAGCCAGCGGTTCTCGCCGCCCTGCGCGATGTACAGCACATTGGCAGGCACGTCCTTGCCGACGACATACCAGGCCTCACCGCTGGCACCGTGGCGGCCACCGATCCCCAGCCCGTTGCGTTGACCCAGGGTGTAATACATCACACCCTGGTGTTCGCCGATCAGTTCGCCGTCTGGCGTGCGCATTTCGCCGGGGCGGGCGGGAATATATTGTGCGAGAAAGCTGCGGAAATCGCGCTCACCGATAAAGCAGATGCCGGTGGAATCTTTCTTTGCGTGGGTGGGCAGCGCGGCTTCGCGGGCCATTTCACGCACGCGCGGCTTCTCGATCTCGCCGACCGGAAACAGCGTGGCTGCCAGTTGCTGCTGGCCCAGGGCGTGCAGAAAATAGGTCTGGTCCTTGGCTGCATCCACCGCACGCAGCAGACGATAGCTGCCTTCCCTGCAGTCGACGCGTGCGTAGTGGCCGGTCGCAATCTTTTCAGCACCGAGGGCGCGTGCTTCGTCGAGAAATGTCTTGAACTTGATCTCGCGGTTGCACAGCACGTCCGGATTCGGCGTGCGGCCGACGCGATATTCGGCCAGGAAATGCTCGAACACGCTATCCCAGTATTCGGCGGCGAAATTGCGTGCGTGGAAAGGAATACCCAGCCGGCCGCAGACGGCCACCGCATCCTTGCGGTCGGCATCGGTGGTGCACGGGCCGCTGCGGTCGTCTTCCTCCCAGTTCTGCATGAACAGGCCGTCGACTTCGTGCCTGGCTTGTTGCAGCAGCAGCGCCGCTACCGACGAGTCGACGCCACCGGAGATGCCGAGCATCACTTTCATGCGGTGTTGCTCGCCGGTGAACACGTGCCTTGGTCGGGGAGATAGCCCAACGTGCTCA
>Ga0302314_10002276_pt1 | contig 35706 bp, 32 predicted proteins | sample III_Palsa_N2_3_FD_200533 | JGI IMG/M metagenome (GOLD analysis project Ga0302314, IMG submission 200533) | Peat permafrost microbial communities from Stordalen Mire near Abisko, Sweden - III_Palsa_N2_3 | ecosystem: Environmental > Terrestrial > Soil > Palsa > Peat permafrost | place: Sweden...
TCTCCCCGACGTACTTGTCGACGACCGAGGAGAGTTGGACGACGTAGAGGTCCAGGCCGAGCTCGGCGGCGACCACCTCGGCGGACAGCGTCTTGCCGGTGCCGGACTCGCCGGCGAACAGCGCCAGGGTGCCCCGGCCGCGACCGCCGCCCGCGCTGAGCCGCCACTCGCCGAGCACCCGCTCCCGGTGCCGGGCCCGCAGCACCAGCTCGTGCAGCTGCGCCAGCGGCGCCTCGGGCAGGACCAGGTCGCCCCAGCCGACGGCGGGCCGGATCCGGCGGGCGTGCCGTTCCAGCCCGGAGGCGGACTGCTGCCGGGCGGCGAGCCGCAGGTGGTCGGCGGAGAGCGGGGCGCCGTCGAAGGCCGCCAGGTCCAGGGCGGCCCCGGCCGCGCGGCGGATCCGCTCCGCGCCGAGCCGGTAGGGCGCGACCGCCTGCGCCAGGTCGAACCCGGGTTCCCCGGCGGCGGCGAAGGCGTCCGACCACAGGTCCACCCCGCCCGAGCGCTGCCGGGGAGCGTCGAGCACCAGCACCTCGCGGTCGCACCACTGCGGGTCGTACGGATGCGGACCGGTCAGCAGCACCGGCACCGTACTCCCGGCCAACTCCCGCACCAGCGGCCCGGCCTGTTCCGGCAGCGGGGAGACGACGATGGCGCAGCCGCGCAGCCGCGCCTCGCGGAGCAGCTCCGGCAGCGGCTCCGGGCCGCCGTCCCCGGCGCTCAGGTGCAGCGCCGCGAGGCCGGCCGCGGACAGCGCCGCGGCGGCGCAGGCCAGGCCGTCCCCCTCGCGCTGTTCCCGCAGGTACACCGTCGCCGGTCCGGCGGCCAGCCGCTTCGCCAGCTTGGCGGTCAGCGGATCGGGGCCGGCGTCCGCTGCCGCTCCCGCCCGCGCGGCCCGCACCGCCGGCACCGCCGGCACGGCCTGCTCGGGCAGCAGCCGAGCGTGTCCGGCGAGCGCCGCGTCCGGGGCGTCGTCGCCGAGCAGGAACGCGGTGACCCGGTCGGGCACCTGCAAGGAGCGGCTGAGGAAGGGGCGTTCGGTCTCCGCGAGCGCCAGCAGCCCCAGTGCGGCCAGCGGCGCCCCCGGATGGAACCGCGCGCGTCCCACGGCCGAGTGCGCGGGCAGCCCGCACAGGTCGAGCGCCAGCCCGACGGTCGCGCGGCGGCGGCCGACGTCGTCGTTGAGGTAGCCGTAGAGCGGCTCGAAGCTCCGGTCCAGGTCGGGTGCGAGCGCCAGCAGCAGGATCCGGGCGTCCAGCGTGCTCAGCCCCAGCCGCTCGGCGAGCTCCAGCAACCGGTCGCCGTCGGTTCCCGTTCCGGTCCAGGTCTCCGGCTCGACGGCCTCCTCGGCGGCGGGCCGGAGCAGGTGTCCGACCGCCTCCTCGGAGAGGTAGAGGCCGCGCAGCGGGTCGGCGGCGGTCGGGTCGACGGCGCTGCGCCGCTCGACCAGGAGGGCGACCCGCTCCCGCAGCCGGGCCAGTCGGTCCAGCAGCGGCGCCGCCGTGGGGTGCTCGCTCACTGGGACCGGGCCCCCGGGGCGCGGCGGACCGCGTTGCGGCTGAAGTGCCGGGGCTGGTGCCGGCGTTCGGCCGAGTCCTCCAGGGTCCCGTCGACGCCCCTGACCCGCACCGCCGCGCCCTCGGTGACCGGCGGCCCGGCGTCGTACTCGGGGTAGGCCGGGAAGGGAGCGGTGATCACCACGTCCAGCGAGGGCTTGAGTTCGCCGCCGAGGGCGGACCAGATGTCGGCCAGGGACCGCGACTCGGCCGGCGGTCCGGCGACGGTGATCGGCACGGCCAGGCCGAGGTCGGCGAGCGCCCCGGTCAGTGCAGCGGGCGGCAGGACCTCCTGCGGCAGCAGGGTGGCCAGGACCGCGGACAGCAGCCGGTGCTCGTCCTCGGGCCGCTTGGTCCAGGCGGTGATCAGGTAGGAGAGCCGGAACCAGCGCGGGGGCTGGCGCCTGCTGACCACGAACCCGCGCTCGTCGCGGACCGCCACCGCTCCGCGCTCGCGCCGGTTGGCGTCCTCGCGGATGTCGTAGAGGTAGGCGTCGAGGGTCGGCGCGTTGCGCCGGGCCGCCCAGTCCCGGGTGGGGGCGTCGAAGGCGATCTCGACGCCGGTCCCGGCCAGCGCGCCGCCGCGCAGCATTCCCCGGAGAACCTCGTCCACCTCATGGATCACCTGTGCCACTCCTGCCTTTCGCCGCTGCTGACGATCCTGCCGCCCCCGGGTGCGTCCGCGCGGGCACGGTGGCGCGTCTCGGGGGCAGGTCCGCCTGCCCCCGAGGACCGGCGGGCCGGGCCGGGACCGGCGCGGACCTCAGATGTGTCCCTCACGCAGGGCGTAGGCCACCGCGTGGGCCCGGTTGCGCAGCTGCAGCCGGGTGGTGAGTCCGTGCATCACGTTCTTGACGGTGCGTTCGGAGTACGACAGTTTGCCGGCGATCTCGCCGGTGTCCAGTCCCTCGGCCACCAGCCGCAGCACGTCGACCTCGCGCGGCGCGAGCCCGGCGGAGGGGATGCCCCCGGGATGCGCGGCCGAGCTCCGCTGCAGGGTGCCCACCTGGGTGATCAGCCGCCCCAGCAGGTCGCCGGGCAGGTCGCCGTCGCCGCGCGAGGCGGCGAGCACGGCCTGGACCAGCCGGTGCCCGGTGGCCTCGTGCCGCCAGACGATGGCCCCGACCCCGCACTCGATCACGTCGAGCAGGTCGGCCTCGCGGATCGACCGGACGACCAGGACGGCGCGCGCGCCGTCGGTCCGCACCAGCCGGCGCAGCCGGGACATGGTCGGCTGGTCCAGTGCGTCGGCCAGCAGGACGGCGACCCGTCCGGGCCGCTCGCTGGCCTGTTCGACCAGCTCTATCGCGGGTTCCTGGCGCAGTTGGCTGGTGACCCCGGCGAGGGAGATCGGATCCGGCGCGTGCACCGCGACCGGGATCCGGCTCAGCGCGCCCGCCGGTTCGAAGGACGTGTGCAAGCGCTTCTCCTCCGTGCGTGCCCCGGCCGCCGCACGCGGCTCGGGAGAGGTCGCCGGACAGCCGGCTGCGGAAGCAGGACCTCCGCTCCATCGTGCTGTGCCCGGTGCGGCATCCGCAATCGTGGTCACCCACGAGATGCACCACGAGCCGCAGCGCGGGCGGAACCACGAGATCCGCTCCGGTCCAGCGCTGCGGGGAGGCCGGTGCGGCGGCGGATGCCCAGCTTCCGGTAGGCGTTGGTCAGGTGGGTCTCCACCGTGCGCAGGGCGAGTTGCAGCAGTTCGGCGATCTCGGCGTTGGTCCGTCCCTCGGCCGCGAGGGCGGCGATCCGGTACTCGCTGTCGGTGAGTTCGGCCGGGCCGGCGTGCCCGGCGCCGGTGCGCCGGGTTCCGCCCTCGCGCAGCGCCCGTTCGGCGCCGGCCAGCAGCCGGGCGGCGCCCGCCTGTTCGGCGACGGCGGCGGCCTCCTGCAGCAGCGGTCGCGCCTGGCCCCACTGCCCGGCGGCGGTCAGCTGCCGCCCGCGCGCGAGCAGCGCCCTCACCAGCTCGGTGCCGGCCGGGGCGCCCCGCAGCGTGTCGACCGCCTGCGCCGAGAGTTCCAGGCCGCGTTGACCACCGGTCACCGCGCCCAGCGTCCGCAGGGCACGGCCCAGCACCCGGGGGGTGTCCCAGACCGCGGCGAGCCGGTGCTCCTCCTCGGCGAGGGCGATCGCCGGCTGCGGCCGACCGAGCGCGAGGTAGCACTCGGCGGCGGCCGAGCGCCACGGCGTGACCACCGGGGACACCACGTCCCGGGCCGTCTGCAGCCGTCCGCACTCCAGCAGGTCGTCGAGGGCGCCCAGGTGGTCGGCCGAGGCCGCGCGCAGCACGCCGCGTGCGTAGAGGAACCGGTTCAACTCCCAGCTGTCGTGCGCGTCCGCGGTGCCGATCCGGCCGGCGAGGCGGCGGGCCTCGGGCAGCCGGTCGGTCTCGACCAGCGCCAGCAGTGCGTTGGCCTGGAGGTTGGTCGGACCGGAGCCGGCGCCGCGGTCGGCGGGCAGCTCCCACACCCCGGGCTCCGCCAGCAGCTCCGGGAAGCGGTCGCGGGCGAGGGCGGTGTCCGCGCGGGTGTTGAGCAGGGCCAGGTGCATCGGGTGCAGCCGCAGCAGGCTCTGCTCGGCCAGACCGCGCCGGACCAGCCGGTCGGCCTCGTCCAGCTCGTCCGCCCACTGGGCGACGGTGGCCGCCGTGCCCAGCAGGTAGGGCTTGACCAGCGGGTCCTCGGGCACGGTCAGCAGCGTCCGGATCCGCTCCATGGCCCGCCCGGCCGACACCAGTCCGGCGGTCGCCTCGAACCGGACCACCAGGGCCTGTTCGGCCGGACCGAGCGCCACCGGTGAGCGTTCCTGCTCGTCGCGCAGACCGGAGTAGACCTGCTGCCGGATCTCCCGGTCGTGGTCGGAGAGCAGCGCGGACGCGGTCTGCACCGCGCGGCTCAGTCCCGGGTCGTCCCGCACGCTGCCGCCGAGGCCGCGCAGTACCGCGAGCGCGGCCTGCGCCTCGCCCTGGGAGGCCAGCGCGGTGCTCATCGAGATGGCGGTCCGCACCCGGTCCTCCGGCTGCTCGTGCAGCCGGAGCGCCTCGGCGAGCCGGGAGATCCCGGCGGACTGCACGGTGGCGAACTCCAGCGAGCCGAGGTCGCCGAGGGTCGCGGCCCGGCGGCTGCGCGACATCGGTTCGTCCAGTGCGCGGCGCAGGTAGTCCACCGCGTCGGCGGTCCGGCCCGCGCCCACCGCAGTGGGCGCGGCGTCCAGCAGCACCTCCGCGGCCCACTCCGCGCCGACCGGCGGCGCCTGCAGCAGGTGTCCGGCCACCGCCTCGGCCCGGTCGCCGCGGCGGTACCGCAGCCGGGCCGCCGCCCGGTGGGTGGCCTGCCGGGCCGAGCGGGGCCAGCCGTCCAGCACCGCCCCGTGCAGCAGGCCGTGGGCGAAGCGCGGCTGTCCGCGCACCGGGTCCCGGCGCAGGATGCCCAGCCGCTCCATCGCGGTGACCCAGCCGGACACCCTGGCGGGGTCGGCCCCGGCCACCGCGGCGAGCAGTTCCCCGGCGTCGTGGCCGTCCTCCAGCTCGGCCAGCGTCCGGGCCACGGCCGCGGTCCTGGGCCCGGCACTGTCGAGCCACCAGGAGACCGCGGCCGCGTAGGCGCCCGGGTAGAGGTCGGCGTGGCTGTCCGGCAGCGCCGCCGCGGCCGCACCGGCCCGGGCCGGCGTCCGCAGGTCGTCCAGCAGGGCCCGGAGCAGCAGCGGGTTGCCCGCTCCGGCCCGCACGCAGCCGTCCACCCAGGCGTCGCCGACCCGGTCACCGCCCCAGGCGCGGACCAGCTCCTCGACGGTGGTCCGGCTCAGCGGGGCGAGGGTACGGGTCCGCACCAGCGAGGGCGACAGGGCGTGGGCGAGACCGGGCGCGGACGGCGCGATGTCGTACTGGCTGCGCTCGGTCGCCACCAGCAGCACCGGCAACTCGTCCAGCCTGCGCGCGATCCCGGTGAACCAGCGCCGTGAGGAGGGGTCGGCGAGGTGGACGTCGTCGACGGCCAGCAGCAGCGGCGAGTCGCCGGTGTACGAGCAGAGCAGCTGCCAGAGCCGACCGGTGAACCGCCGCTGCCGGGCCGGGTCCGGCGGCTCGTCGGGTCCGGCGTCCGGGGCCGGGTCGGCCCCCAGCTCGGAGCAGGGGTCGAGGAGTTGGAGCACGGCGGCGTAGGCCGCGCCGGTGTTCTCGGCGGAGCAGCGGACCTTCAGCACCCGCATGCCCTGCCCGGTGCCCTCCTCGGCTGCCGCCTCCAGCAGGGAGGTGCGCCCGGTGCCGGTGGCACCCTTGAACAGCACCAGTCGGCCGGCCCCGCGCCGGGCGTGCCCGGCCTCGCGGGCCAGCAGCGCCAGGGCGTCCTCGCGTTCCCGGAGCGGCCCGCAGCCCCGCTCGGACTCGTGCACCGGTCCCGGCGGCAGGCATCCCGCCGACTCCTCGACGTGGGTCATCCCGGCCGTACTCACCTTGTCCCGCTCGCCCCGTATCAAAGGTTCGTCCCACTATCTGACTAGCTAGTAGATAATGACATGCCGTGTCCCCGTCATGAACACCGGCCCCTTCCGGACGGGCGGAATGTGGCCCATCTCTCCCTTTTGACGACTAATCAGCCGTATCCGGTTCTGCTGCCGTCCTACCCATGACCAACCGCAGATATCCCCAGGTCAGCACCGGTGTGGCCATCGGAGATCCGTAGGCGAACCTCGGCGGCGGAGCGAAATGGCCCGGAATGCGGTTCGCCCGGTGTCCTGCCTCCCCCGCGCCCGCGCCCGGACTCGCACCGGCGGCGGATCCAGAACGGTGATCGGGCGCTGATCCCGCACGGAACCGGCGCACGGACCATCGGCTCACCGGGGAACGGGTGGTCGGCGGAGGCGGCGGCCGAGGGGATGTCATCTCCGGGGGCTTCTACCGGAGATACTCCCGGCCGGAGATGATGGGTCGGTCCCGCGCGAGTGCTTCCACCGTCAACCACGGCGCGATCCCGATCGGCGCCCCTGCTGGGCGACTTCCCGGGCGAGGCGCTGGGCAGCAGGGATACGATCCGGATCATGTCCGGCGCCCCGCTCTGCGCCGGTCCCGTCCTGCCGGCCAGCCCGATCCGCCCACTGCGCGACCTCCCGCAGCACGAGTTCCCGCAGCGGGCTTGACAGCTCCCCTGCCGTGTCCCCTCGTTCAGTCGAATGGAGTGCCATGAACCGGTCGACGCAGGTCCGGGTCCCCCGCCCGCGCCACTACCTGATGTGCCGCCCCACCTACTTCGAGGTGAGCTACACGATCAACCCCTGGATGGACCCGACCAAGCCGGTGGACACCCGCCTCGCTGTCCTCCAGTGGGAGCGGCTGCGGTCGCTGCACCAGCAGTTGGGGCACCGGGTGGAGCTGATAGACCCGCTGCCCGGTCTGCCCGACATGGTGTACGCGGCCAACGGCGCCACCGTGGTGGACGGCCGGGTGCTCGGCGTCCGCTTCCGCAACGCCGAGCGGGCCGCCGAGGGCCCGGCCTACCTGGAGTGGTTCCGGGCCCGCGGCTACCTGGGCCACGACCCGGTCCATGTGAACGAGGGCGAGGGCGACTTCCTGCTCACCGACACCTGCCTGCTGGCCGGCCAGGGGTTCCGCAGCACCCCCGAGGGCCACGCCGAGGCCCAGGAGTTCCTCGGCCGCCCGGTGGTCGGCCTGGAACTGGTCGACCCGCGCTTCTACCACCTCGACACCGCACTCACGGTGCTCGACGGGGACGAGATCATGTACTACCCGGAGGCCTTCTCCCCGGCCGCCCGGGCCCTGCTGGCGGAGCTCTTCCCGGACGCGATCCGGGTGAGCGAGGCGGACGCCCAGGTCTTCGGCCTCAACGCGGTCAGCGACGGCCTGCACGTGGTGCTGCCCGAGGCCGCGACCGGGGTGATGGAGAAGCTGCGCCGACGCGGCTTCCAGCCGATCGGCGTCGACCTGTCCGAGCTGCTCAAGGGCGGTGGCAGCGCCAAGTGCTGCACCCTGGAGATCCGCGGCCGCTGAGGGTCGCCGGACGGCCGGTCGTTGCCGCGCCGGCGGCGTTCCGGGCCCGGAACGCCGCCGCGCGCCGACGCCTCAGGTCAGGGATCCCTCCGCGTCCCGCAGCTCCGCCCGCTGCTGCTCCGTCGGTTCCTGCTCCGTCGGTTCCTGCTCTGCCCGCTCCTGCTCCGCCCGGCCGGCCGCGGCGCGGTGGTGCTGGAGCCGCTCGCCCTCGATGTCGAGGTCGGGCAGCACCCGGGCCAGCGGGCGGGGCAGCCACCAGGCCGCGTGGCGGGTGAGCGCGAGCACCGCCGGGACGAAGGTCATCCGGATCACGAAGGCGTCCAGCAGGACTCCGACGGCCAGCGCGAAGGCGATCTGCTTGAGCATCTGGCTGTCGGTGCCGAGGAAGGCCGCGAAGACCGAGATCATGATCAGGGCGGCGGCGGTCACCACCCGAGCGCTGTGCCGGGCGCCGCTGTGCACGGCCGCGAGCGGCTGCTTGGTGCGGGCGTAGGCCTCGCGCATCCGGGAGACCAGGAACACCTCGTAGTCCATGGCCAGTCCGAACAGCACCGCCAGCAGGATGATCGGCAGGAAGCTGCTGACCGGCCCGGCCCGGTCCACCCCGATCAGGTTGCTGAAGTGGCCGAACTGGAAGACCCCGACCATGGCGCCGAGGGTCGCCGCGATGGAGAGCAGGAAGCCGGCCGCCGCCTTGAGCGGCACCACGATCGAGCGGAAGACCAGCAGGAGCAGCAGCAGCGACAGCCCGACCACGACCGCGGCGAAGGGGATCAGCGCCGCGTTGAGCTTGGCCGAGACGTCCACGTCGACGGCGGTGCTGCCGGTGACGCCGATGGTCGCGCCGGTCTGCTGTCGGATGGTCCCCTCCTCCGCGCGGACGGCGTCGACCAGGTTCCGGGTGGCCTGGTCGCTGGGCGCACTGGCGGGGACGACCTGGATCAGCGCGGAGTCGGTGGCGGGGTTCAGGCTCGGTCGGCCGACGGCCGAGACGTCCGGCAGCGTGCGGAGGGTGGCCGCGATCCGGTCGGCGGCGGCGGTCGGGTCGGCGGCGTGGCTGGTGTCGGCGAGGATCAGCAGCGGACCGTTGAAGCCGGGGCCGAACTCCTTGCTGACCTGGTCGTAGGCCAGTCGCTGGGAGGAGCCGGCCGGGGCGGTGCCGTTGTCGGGCAGCGCCAGCCGCAGGCTGTGCACCGGCCAGGCGAGCGCGCCCAGCGCGACCAGGCAGGCCAGCACGGTCAGCAGCGGACGCCGGGTGACCAGGCGGAACCACCGCTCACCCGTGTTGGCGGGCTCGGCGCCGGCGCGTGAGGCGACCAGTTCGCGGCGCCTCGCCCGGGTGCCGGGCGGGGGTGTCAGCCGGTGGCCGGCGAAGCCGAGCAGCGCGGGCAGCAGGGTGGTGGCGACCGCGACGGCGACCAGCACGGCCGCGGCGGCGCTCAGCCCCATCACGGTCAGGTAGGGGATGCCGATCACGGACAGCCCGGCCATGGCGATGACGACGGTGAGTCCGGCGAAGACCACCGCGCTGCCGGCGGTTCCCACGGCCAGCGCGGCGGACTCCTGCGGTTCGGTGCCGAGCGCGAGTTGGGAGCGGTGGCGGCTGACGATGAACAGCGCGTAGTCGATTCCGACCGCCAGCCCGATCATCAGGGCCAGGCTCTGCGCGGTCGAGGAGATGGAGACCACGCCGGTCAGCGCCAGCACGCCGGCTATCGCGGTGACCACCCCGGCGATGGCGCTGACCAGCGGCAGCCCGGCGCTCAGCAGCGAGCCGAAGGTGATCACCAGGATGACCAGCGCGATGCCGACCCCGATCAGGTCGGAGCTGCCGGACTTCGAGGAGGCGGAGCTGAAGGCCGCGCCGCCGACCTGGACGTCCAGGCCCGACTGACCGGCACTGCCGACGGCGCTCTTCAGCGCGTCCAGCGAGCCCGACTGCAGTTGGCTCGCGGTGACCTCGTACTGGACCTGGGCGACGGCGGTGCTGCCGTCCGGCGAGACCGTGTGCGCGACCTCCGGGGAGACCACCTTGGCGACCTGCGGCGCGGAGCCGGCCGCGGCCAGGGCGGTGCGGATCGCCTGCTGGTCGGCGGGGTCGGTCAGCTTCTGCCCGGCCGGCGCGGTGAACACGATCTGGGCGCTGGTGCCGGAGGAGGTCGGGAAGTCGCTGTGCATCCGGTCCAGCGCCTGCTGGGACTCGGAGCCGGGGATGGTGAAGGTGTTGTCCAGCTTGCCGGTGCCGCCGAAGGCGACCATGCAGGCCACGGTGGCGGAGATCAGCACGAGCCAGAGCGCCAGGACACGTCGTCGGTGGCGGAAGGCGAGGCTTCCGAGTCGGTACAGCAGGGTGGGCATGGTGGCTCCGTGGGCTGGGATTCGCGGTCCGGGGTCCGCATGGCGCCGCCCTGGAAACTGGCAGCTCTGCCACATTAACAAAGATGGCAGGACTGCCAAATACCGGGTCCGGCCGGCCCGGCCGGGGACGATCGGTCTGGGATGATTGCGGCGTGGAGACCGCACACGCCCGGGAGCCGGGACGCCGAGAGCAGAACAAGCAGCGCACCCACCGTGCGCTGATCGAGGCGGCGGCGCGGCTGTTCCGGGAACGGGACTTCGAGTCGGTGACGGTGCGGGACATCGCCGAGGCCGCCGGCGTCGGGGAGCGGACCTTCTTCCGCTACTTCCCCTCCAAGGAGAGCCTGATCCTGCAGCAGGCTCGGGACCTGATCCCGCTGCTGGCCGAGGCGATCGGGGCCCGCCCGGCCGAGGAACCGCCGCTGACCGCGCTGCGCAACAGCGTCCTCGACCTGGCCGGGCGCGAGGGCGCCGCCCCCGGCATCCTGCTGGTCGGCCCGCAGCCGCTGCAGCGCGACGCGGCCCGGCGGGGCGACCGCTTCCTGCTCGTCGACATGGAGGAGGCGGTGGAGTCCGCCTTCCTGGCCCGGCTGCTGCCTCCGGGCGCGGACCCCGCGAGCGCGGACCCCGGCACGGAACTGCGCGCGACGGTGCTCTCCCGTGCGGGGGTAGCGGTCCTGCGCGCGGTCCGGCTCACCCATCTGCGCCGCCCCGAGCTCCAGCAGCCCGCGACCGACCTGAAGGACCTGGTCCGGGCCGCCTTCGACGCGCTGGGGCCCGAGGGCGGCGCACCCGGGGGGTGACCCGCCGGGCCGCTTCGCCCAGCCGGGTCAAGATCCCCCCGCCGCCGGTGTCGAGATCCCGTGGCCGGCTCCGTCCCTGCCGTGACTGCGGCCACAATGGGTCGCACCAGCACCGAGGAGAACCGCCATGGCCAAGTACCTGCTGCTCAAGCACTACCGGGGCGCCCCGAGCCCGGTCAACGACGTGCCCATGGACCGGTGGACCCCGGAGGAGGTCTCGGCCCACATGCAGTACATGCACGACTTCGCGGCCCGGCTGGTGACGACCGGCGAGCTCGTCGACAGCCAGGCGCTCTCCCCGGGCGGGACCTTCGTCCGGTACGACGGCGAGGGCCGCCCGCCGGTCACCGACGGCCCGTTCGCCGAGACCAAGGACCTGATCGCCGGCTGGATGGTGATCGACGTCGACAGCTACCCGCGCGCCCTCGAACTGGCCGGGGAGCTCTCCGCCGCCCCCGGGGCGGGCGGACGGCCGATCCACGAGTGGCTGGAGCTGCGCCCGTTCATGGGCGTCTCGCCCACCGTCACGGAGTGACCTCCGAGTTGGACGAGGCGCTGCTCCGGGGCCTCGCTCCGGGCGTCCTCGGGATCCTCGTCCGCCGCGGAGCCGACTTCGCAGCGGCCGAGGACGCCGTCCAGGACGCGCTGGTCGAGGCGGTCCGCGTCTGGCCGACGGACGGCCGGCCGCGCGACCCGAAGGGCTGGCTGGTCACCGTGGCCTGGCGCCGGTTCCTCGACGCGACCCGCGCGGACACCGCCCGCCGCCGACGCGAGGACCGCGTCGACGAGGAGCCGGCGCCCGGCCCGGCCCCCGGTCTTGACGACACCCTCCAGCTCTACTTCCTCTGCGCCCACCCCTCGCTGACGCCGTCGTCGGCGGTCGCGCTGACCCTGCGCGCCGTCGGCGGGCTGACCACCCGGCAGATCGCCCGGGCCTACCTGGTGCCCGAGGCGACCATGGCGCAGCGCATCAGCCGGGCCAAGCGCACCGTCTCGGGAGCCCGGCTCGACCGGCCCGGCGATGTCGCCACCGTGCTGCGCGTCCTCTACCTGGTCTTCAACGAGGGCTACTCCGGCGACGTCGACCTCGCCGCCGAGGCGATCCGGCTCACCCGGCAGCTGGCGGCGGCGATCGACCACCCCGAGGTGGCCGGGCTGCTCGCGCTGATGCTGCTGCACCACGCCCGGCGCGCCGCCCGGACCACGCCCGACGGCAGCCTGGTGCCGCTCGCCGAGCAGGACCGCGGCCGGTGGGACACCCGCGCCATCGCCGAGGGCGTCGAGATCCTGCAGGCGGCCCTCGCCCGGGACCGGCTCGGCTCGTTCCAGGCCCAGGCCGCCATCGCGGCGCTGCACGCCGACGCGCCCACCGCCGAGGAGACCGACTGGGTACAGATCGTCGAGTGGTACGACGAGCTCGTCCGGCTGACCGACAGCCCGATCGTCCGGCTCAACCGCGCGGTGGCCGTCGGCGAGGCCGACGGACCGCGAGCCGGGCTGGCCGCGCTGGCGGCACTGGACGCCGCCCTGCCCCGCCACACCGCGGTGGCCGCGTACCTGCACGAGCGCGAGGGCGACCGGGCGACCGCGGCCCGGCTCTACGCCGAGGCGGCCCGGCAGGCCCCCACCCTGGCCGAGCGCGAGCACCTGACCCGTCAGGCGGCCCGCCTCAACCAAGGCCTCGACGCCCGGTGACACCGCTGACCGCTTGACGCAGATACTTGTACCCCACACAATCATTGTTATGACTACAACTAATCAGGCGGGCAAGCAGGTCCTGCTCATCGGCGCCTCCCGCGGCCTCGGGCTGGCACTGGCGGAGGAGTGGCTGCGGAACGGCTGGCACGTGGTCGCCACCGTGCGCGGGACAGCCCGGACGCGGCTCCACGATCTCGCCGACGCCCACGGCGCGAGCCTCGAAATCGAAACCGTCGACATCACGGAACCCGAGCAGGTCGAGGCGCTCCACCGGCGGCTGGCCTCGCGCAGCTTCGATCTCCTCTTCGTCAACGCCGGCGTCACCAACGAGCCCGAGGGAACCGTCGCCGAGACCTCGACCGAGGAGTTCGTCCGGGTCATGGTCACCAACGCGCTCAGCCCGCTGCGGGTCGTCGAGACGCTGGCCGACCTGGTCACCCCGACCGGCACGATCGGCGTGATGTCCTCGGGCCAGGGCAGCGTGGCCAACAACGAGACCGGCGGCCACGAGGTCTACCGGGGCAGCAAGGCGGCACTGAACACCTTCATGCGCAGCTACGCGGCCCGCCGCAGCGAGGACACCCGGACGCTGGTCCTCCTCGCCCCCGGCTGGGTGCGCACCGACCTCGGCGGCCCCGACGCCCGACTGACCATCGAGGAGAGCATCCCGAACGCCGTCAGGACGATCGACTCGCTCCAGGGCAAGCCCGGACTCCACTACGTCGACTACCTCGGCCGAACCGTCGCCTGGTAGGTCCCCCACCCCGGAGCACAGCACCGATGTCCAGCAACTCGAACCAGGACCAGGGTCCCCCCGACCCCGCCCAGCGCGCCTGGGCCCTGATGTACAGCTTCGTCGGCACCCACAACCGCCACGGCGATCTCGCCGAAGCCCTCGGCTTCCGTCTCGGCGCAGGACGCGGCAAGGCCCTGTTCCAGCTCCGCGACCATCCACTGACTCTCCGTCAACTGGCGGATGCGATAGGCGCCGACGCGCCCTACACCACCACCATCGTGGACAAGCTCGAAGCCCATGGCCTGGTGGAACGCCTGCCGCACCCCGACGACCGCCGCCGTAAACTGGTCACCCTCACCCCCGCCGGGCACCAGGCCATCGCCACCGCCGACGCCATCCTCCTCCGCCCGCCGAGCGCACTCGACTCACTACCACCCCAGGAGCTGGACCACCTCACCCGCCTCCTCACCCACCTCCTCGCCGCAGACCAGCACGGCGATCCCCCATGAGCTCCTGATCTCCGCCGCCGTCGCGGTTCGCACGCGCCAGGAGCCGTCAGCTCCGGGTGGGTCCGGCTGCGATTCGGCGAGTCTGTCGATGCCGAATCCCTGGACCTGGCACTGCGTCAGCTGGCCACCTGGGACAACGCCCTCGCCGACCTTCCCGGTGACGGGGGGTCACCTTTGTCGGCGTCCCTCTTGCAGTCGCGGGGGCGTTAGATCACTGGTACCAGGCGGTGTCGCTGCGGATGAGATCGAAGCGGTGGTGATGTCAGTTCCAAGGCGCGGTTGTCCTTGCCGGCGTTCATATGGTCGAGCCAGCGTTCGTACCAGGCGAGGAAGTCCGGGGCCGAGGAGACGTTCGGTCCCCAGTGGCCTTCGGCGTTGCCGATGAGGACACGCCCCGTGAGGGGGCCGGTGACCGCGATGAGGCACATGTCGGTGCAGCCCATGGTGATGATGTGCAGGAAGAGATCGCCTTCCGCTGCTCCTCTCCGTGCCCGGACGAATCCGCGTGGGCTTCCGGGGTAACCTCTGGATTCCATCGTGTAGAGAGAGCCGTCCTCAAGCGGGATCAGGCCGTAGAACGGGGCCGCACCCGAGCCCGCGACGTGGAGGAGGAACTGCCGCAGGGCGTCGGGAAGGTCAATGCTCTGTTCGGCCTCGAACGCGCTGATCTTCTTCTCTGTCAGAGGCGGACCGGGCCGGAGGCGGTGGTGCTCCTCGCCGAAGGAGTGGCTTCGGTGCGGGTTGAAGGGGCTTTGGGCCAGCTTGCGCCGCAGGCGGGCGATACGTGGGTCCACGGAACTTCTCTTCTCGTTGCCGTGGAATCTACCGGGTCGAGCCGGGTCAGGGGCGAGGAGGGCCCGTTTGCGCAGCAGCGGGCGTCCGGCGCGGCGAACATCTGGCGTTCGAGCATCTGGAGGCGGTCGATGTGGCCTTCGACGACGCCGGAGCTGCAGTCCAGGGTCAGCCCGGCGAGGACCGCACTGTGGTCCTGGGGCAAACCGTCCTGAACGTCCACGGCGGACAGGGCGCGGGCACACCGCAGCGGCCGGCCAGGGCCTTTGACCCCGAGCGCTACCGACTCGTCCGCTTCGACCAGCGCAACTGCGGCCGCAGTACCCCGCACGCGAGTGACCCGGCGGCGGACATGAGCCGCAACACCGCGCAGCACCTGATCGACGACATGGAGCAGCTGCGCGAGCACCTCCCCAGCCCGAGGCCTGGGACCGGTTCCGCGACGGCGTCCCGGAGGACGAACGGGACAGCGACCTGCTCGCCGCCTACGCGCGGCTGATGGAGAACCCCGACCGCGCGGTCCGGGCGAAGGCCGCCGCCGACTGGCTGGCCTGGGAGGACGCGGTGATCTCCAACGAGCCCAACGGCGTGCCCGGCATGTACAGCGCCCGGGAGGTCGACGCGCAGATCGCGTTCGTCCGGATCTGCGCCCACTACTTCAGCCACGGCGCCTGGCTGGAGGATGACCAACTGCTTCGCGACGCCCACCGCTTGGCCGGCATCCCGGCGGTACTCGGCCACGGGCGACACGACCTGGGCAGCCCGGTACAGACGGCATGGGAGCTGGCGAAGGCGTGGCCGGACGCGCAGCTCCACATCATCGAGGACAGCGGCACGCCGGGAGCGAGGCCCTGCGGCAGACGATGCTCGACGCCGTCGAGCACTTCAAGCACCGCTGACCGTCAGAACGCACGCAACACCCAGGACACGTACGCCCGTTCCAGGCGCGGGCCCAACGAATGCGACCGTGGGAGGAGGGGCAGACGCATGACACCTCCCTGGCCGGTGTTCTCGGTCCGCCGGACAGGAGGGCGGCCTTCAGCCTCGCGAGCAGCCGTCCGGCCACACGCGCCGCACGGTCACGCCGGCCGCCCGCGCATGCTCGATCATGTCGCCCGTACCACCCTTGCCCGTCGGGGGCTGCCCGTCCCAGACCGCCACCAGCACCTCCGCGCGCTCCAGCAGCAACTCGTTCGCCGCTTCGTACGCCTCGCGTCCGGCGGTCCGGAAGGGCATCACGATCACTTCCGCCGCCTCAGCCACCAGGCGGTCGAACAGTGCGGCGTCCTTCGGCTTCACCTTCGCTTCCCGGTAGTCCGCTGACGGGACGACCACGACAAGGTCGCCGCCGACCTCGAAGGCGGCCTCCGCAAACAGCGAGTCGGCACCCCGGGCGATGCACGACAGCGCAGTCAACGGCCCCTGCGCAGCAGCCTCGCTGAGGACGCGTCGCAACTCGTCCCGAACCAGCGGAACGGACTCCTCGGACAGATCCATATGCCCGGTCACAGCAAGGACGGTCACGAATCACCCCTCTGATCGCTCGGCCAGCAGCGTACGGATGCTATCGCGGGCCTGCCGAACCCTCCCAGATGCCGACCGGCCAACGGTATAGGGGTAGAGCTCGGCAAGCTGCGTGCGGACACGGCCCGACTGCGTGGCGGCAGCAGCTTCCACAGCCCGCTCGGTCTGCTCGCAGGCGGCCGTCAGGTCCCCGGCGAGGAACCGTGTCTCGGCAAGCCCGATGTGATCCAGGGCATGGGAGCGGGCTGCGTGGGGCGGCCTGCGGGCAATCGCCGCCCGAATGTGCTCGGCCGCCTCATCCGCGTGGGCGCGGGGGTCCTGTCGTGCGAGCTCCAGGAGCCGGCCGCCGGTCACCCCGGACAGCTCGGAGTCGTCGAAGTACAAGATCCAGTAGGGTTCTTCGTCGGGTTCCCGGGCGGCAGCGAGATCGGCTTGGGCCTGCTGAGTGGCGCGGCGGAATGCCGCGGTGCGGCCGGTAGCTGCGAGCGCCCACGCTTCGCGGGTGTGGAGCATCGCCCGAACCCTGGGACCCGCGAGGTCCCGTGTGCCTTCCTGAGCAAGGCGCACGAGTTCCAAAGCATCAGCAGGTCGGCCCTGGTAGAGCATCTGCCTTGCCATACCCGCGAGCACGTTCGCGCCGAAAACAGGATCGTCGCCGGCATGCGCGGCGCGAAGTGCGAGCCGGTAGTAGTCCTGGGCCCTTCGCTGGAGACCGCCGTCCCATGCCATGGTGGCGGCGGTTCCAGCGAGTTGCGCCATGACCCGGTAGAGGCGCCGTTCGATTGGGCCGAACTGGTGTTCTTCGAGGGCGCTCGCGACCTCGTTGAGCTGGCCGAGTACGGCCTTGGACCTGAGGCCGCCGCCGTACCGGTGGTCCCAGTGCCGGAACGCCACCGCTGTCTCTTCGAGCTGCTGAACGTCCTGTACGCCGAGGCGTCCGGGTCGTCGGGCGTCGGCGCCCCGGGTGGCCGGCTGGAGCCATCCTTCGAGGGGGTCCAGGAGGGCCGCGCCAGACAGGGCGGCGGCCGTGATCAGCAGTGCTGCGGCACGGCGGTCCATGATGAGGTCGCTTCGGGTCAGGCGGACCGCGAGGTGAACCGTATGGTCGGGCGACCATGCTGCGTCGGTGTCGGGGGGCGTGGGGATGCCCGGCAGGGGATCGCTCTGCAGTGACGGGCCTGCCGATTCCCAAGAGCGTGGTGCGAGTCCGAGGTAGCCGCCTGGGATACGGAGGCCGTCAGCGATACGCGCAAGGACGTCGTAGCTGAGGACTTGATGCCTGCCGCTGACGATCATTGACACCTTGCCGGGGCTGAGCTGGCAGGCCGCAGCGATGCGGTTCTGGCTGATGCCATGGCGTTTGAGCAGGCCGAAGGCGGTAGCGAAGTCGTGCTCGGCCAACGCCGCCCGCATGTCCGTGCGGGACAGGACGTCCGTCGGGATGAGGGACTGCTGGTTCATTGGCTTCGCTTTCAGCTGGATCACCCAGAGCAACCAGAGTATTACCGTCGCGGTAACCCCCGCCGGTACTCGTGCGACATCGCACCGCTGACGACGCTGTTCGTACCGCAACCTTGCGGCCAGTCGTCGATCGAGAGGCACGAGTCATGCTGATGGAGCGCCAGCCGGAGCGGGCCCTCATCGACGCCGTCCCCATCCTCGCCGGAAACGACGGGCCTCGCATACAAGCCGACTACGACCAGCTCCACGCCCTTTCCTGCATCCGCTGCGGACGAGTCGACTGTGAGCTGCTGCCAGCCGGTCACGTCCGCACGGAGGTACGGCCAGGCGAGCACCTGGTCTGGCCCGTCGTCACCTGCCCCGAGCACCAAGGCGGTACGCCATGACCGCGCTGACGGTCGCCCCCGAGGTCAACTGGCTGCTCAACCCGCAGTCCTACCGGGCGCCCGACTCGAACGTGCTCCTCCTCGCCGCCGGCTACGACTGGGACGCCGTCCGGACGCCGGAGCAGCTCGGTCTCGCGACCGCCGGACGTCTCCTCGCCGACGCCCACGACCGCCCGCTCCTCGGACCCATCCTGCACTCGCGCCGCTCCGAATGCCTGTACTGGATCGTCCGGACCGGCTCGACCGCGCACTACCGCAGCAACTGCCAACTCCTCGGCAAAGGCAATTGGATTGCCGTGCCTGGGATCCACGCCCTCCATCCCGACACCGTCCGCTGGCTCCACCTGCCCGAGGCCGGCGTACTCACCCCGGCCGCATGGCTCGCCGCCGCACTCCATGACACCCGACTCCCGGGAGGGACGAGATGAACCGCGAGCACGCCGAGGACACCGCCGCCATGGACGCTGCGCCCTGGACGCACGGGGACTGCGGCAGCTGCCGGAAGGCCCGCGCGGTGACGCCGACCGTGGGCGGTGACCCGATGTGCCGCGAATGCCTCGCCTACGCGCTGCTCCTCGACCGGGGCTGCCGAGAGCCGCTGAAGACCCTCACCGCCGTCGGTGCGCCACGGTGACCGGGTACAGCGCGGGCAACGGGTTCGCCGCACCGCGTTGATCCGCGTCACCGCCGGGGTGGCCGGACCGTGCGGCACCGGGTGCGTGCGGGCGCTCGAAAACCGGTGCTGCTCCAGGATCCGGCCGTTCAGCGCCGCAACCGCATCGCCCTCGACTGGGACTCCGCCGGAGAGGCCGTGCAACCGGCCCCCGATGAGCAGCACGGCAGCCACGGGGCGCAGGCCGGTCAACCCCCGTCTTCGGCGAACGGAGGCGAGGGCAGCCGCCATTCGGAGTCGGCCCTGCCGACGATCCTGCGGAGTTCACGCGCACCTTGAGCTGACAGCGCCTGCATCACCGTGCCGAGGAGGGAACGGGCTTCCAGGGGGTTACCGCAGCAGTCCCAGTGGTCGCTGCCCCAGTCGTGGTCGCGCCACAACTGACGCTCCGGGCGGTGGACATAGTCCTTCCACAGCCGGATCGCGTCAGCGACGTCCCCCGGACGCAGGTAGTTCCGGGTGCGCTCAAGGCGGGTGATCTCGGACAGCGTCCGCAGAGAGACACCGTCGATCACCGGCCGCGCAGTTCGTGCCCGGGGGCCAGCACTGGCAGCCCGGATGTGTCCCGGCCGGCTACGCGGCATGGACCTTTCTGTTCGTCGTCATGCGGTCATGCTGCCATGTTCGCGCATGCGCATCGACCGAATTCACTCGTCCGGAACGGGCAGTCCGCCGGACTTGGACGCGGCCTGGTCGAGGCCGCGCACGCTCCGGACGGATCCGATTCCGCCGCCGGCTACCTGTCGCGTGACTTCGCCCGCGCCGGCGCGGCGTCCCTGCGCACCTCGTTGACGGCGTCCACATACTTCAGCAGTAGCTGGGCGAAGGCGAGTCGGTCGTCCACGTTCCAGTCGCGGGTGATGTAGACGTACGCATCCCGCTGCTGGCGGCGGAAGTTGGCCAGCATGGCCTCACCCTCGGGGGTGAGCCGCAGAACCGTCCGGCGGCCGTCGGTCTGGGACGCCTGCCGGGTGAGGTAGCCGGCCTGGATGCAGTCCGAGACCATCCGGCTGGCCACCGAGGGGTCCACCGACAGGTTCTCGGTAATGGCCCCGATGTTGACCTCCCGGGGCGGCTCCTCCGCAGCCCCCGCCTCCACCACGGTCAGTACCGGGGTCCTGGAGAGGTCCTTGGCGGAGACCGGCTTCTCCACGTCGAGCAGCACACTGCGCCGCAGTCGGGTGAACGCCGGACCGACGGAACCCAGGAGCGCCTCCGCCTCCTCGTCCGTGAACTGCCTCTTCGGCTTCGCCGTCATGCCCGCAGCATAGACGATTGACAATAGACAGACACATGTGGAAGAACAAACATATGCATGCAAGCACACATATAAATGAGAGCGAGAACGCCATGACCTTCCTGGTGACCGGAGTACGCGGCCAGGTCGGCCGGGGCGTCGTCAACCGCCTGCACGCCGCAGGGCACTCGGTCCGCGCCGCCAGCAGCAACCCGGTCGAGGCCACCGCCGTACTCCCGGCCGGCGTGCGGCCGGTGCCCTTCGACCTCACCCGGCCGGAGGCGCACGCCGAGGCTCTCCAGGACGTCACCGCGCTGTTCCTCTACTCCTCCGAGACCGGGATCGACGAGCTGATCCGCGCCGCCGAGGAGGCAGGCGTCCAGCACGTGGTGCTGCTCTCCTCGTCCTCCGTCCTGCTGCCGGACGCGGAGCAGGACGGCATGGCCGGCCCCCACGTGCGGGTCGAGCGCGCACTGGCCCAGTCGAAGCTGACCACCACGGTGCTCCGCCCCGGCGCCTTCAGCAGCAACTCCCTGTCCTGGAGCTTCGCCATCCGGGGCGGGATGCCGATGCAACTCCCCTACCCGGATGCGCACCTCACCGTCGTCCACCCCGAGGACCTGGCCGAGATCGCCACCGCCGCCCTCACCACCGAGGCCCTGACCGGCCGGACCCTCACCCTCAGCGGCCCCGAGTCGCTGACCTTCCGTCGGCAGATCGACTGCATCGGCGCCCTGCTCGGCCGCACCATCCCGGTCCTCCAGCTCACCCGCGCCGAGGCCGAGCAGACGCTGGGCCGCCATATGCCCGCCCCCATCCTCTCCTCCCTGCTCAAGCAGTGGGCCGCCGCCGACGGCGTCCCGGCCCCGATCGCCGACACCACCGAGACCCTCCTCGGCACCCCGGCCCGCACCTTCGCCCAGTGGGCCGAGGAGAACCTCCAGGCCTTCGCCGGCTAGCGGGTCGCGTTCGGGGCGACGACGAGCGCACGTTCGGGCGGCTGACGACACCATGGTCAGGTTCGAACTGGTCAGGGGTGCGCGAGCTCCCTCTCGGTGCGGGGCGGACGGTTGTCGCCGGCGGACTCGACCGGGGTGGCGGGAATGAGGAAGGAGGCCAGGAGGCCCAGGGCGACGAAGGCCGCCGCGATGAAGCCGCCGAGGACCACGCCGTCGGTCATCGCGGAGCGTGCCGCCTCGGCCACGGCCACGGTCTGCGGATGGGCGGCCAGAGGGCCGATGGCGGCGCCGGCGCTGTCCGTGACGGCGCTCGTGAATCTGCCGGACTGCGCCGCGGACAGGCCGGCGTCGGTCAGTCGGCCGTGCAGCCTGGTGCTGAGCGTGGTGAAGAACGCCGTCGTCAGGACGGCGATGCCCAGTGCGGAGCCCAACTGCCGCAGAGCGCTCTGGATACCGGAGGCCTGGCCGGAGCTGGCTTCGGGGATGTCGTTCAGGACGACGTTGGTGACCTGGGCGGTGGCGAAGCCGACGCCAATTCCGTACAGGAAAAGCACGAGCGAGACGGACCACCAGGAGCTGCCGGGCGAGGCGACCAGGCCGATCCCGGCCAGTCCGACGACCTCCAGGGCCAGGCCGAGGCGCAGCATGTTCAGTGGGGAGACCTTGGCGGCCATGCCGAAGCTGGCGCCGCTGGCCACGAAGCTCCCGATGGCCACGGGCACGAGGGCCAGCCCGGCCTGGAGGGCGCTGTAGCCGAGGGTGAACTGCAGCCACAGCGGAAGCACCGCGACGATGCCGAACTCCCCGAGGCCGATGATCAGGGTGGCGATATTGCCGCCCCGGAACGAGGGGATGGAGAACAGGCCCACGTCCATCAGGATCCGGGAGGTGTCGCCGCTGCGGTGGAGGGCCAGCTGCCGACGTACGAACGCGGCCATGGCGAGGGCCGACAGCAGCAGCGCCACCAGGACCGGCGAGGGCCCGCCGGCCCAGGTGAAGCCGGGCAGCTTCAGCGGCCGGACGGTCGCGATCCAGCCGTACTCACGGCCCTCGACCAGTCCGAAGGCGAGCAGGCCGAGGCTGAGGACGGAGAGCAGCCCGCCGGGCAGGTCCACCCGCCCGCGGGTGCGGGGCGACGGCGCGATGTGGAGCAGCACGCCGGCCACGACCAGGGCCGACAGGGGCACGTTGATGCCGAAGGCCCAGCGCCAGGAAACGTGTTCGGCGAGCCAGCCGCCGAGCACGGGTCCGAGCGCCGCAGCCGCGCCGATGGTCGAACCCCAGACGGCGAACGCCTGGCCCCTGGCCTTGCCGGTGAAGGTGGCCTTCAGTAGGGACAGCGAGGTCGGCAGGAGCATGGCGGCACTGGCGCCCTGCAGGAAGCGGGCCAGGACGAGCAGGCCGCTGTCGGGTGCCAGCCCGGCGAGGATGCTGGTCGCCCCGAAGAGGACGGCCCCGGCGGTGAAGATCCGGCGGGCGCCGAAGATGTCCGCGATCCGGCCGGTGAGCAGCAGCAACGCCGCGAAGACGATGGCATAGGACTCCTGGACCCATTGCGCCTGGGCCGAAGTGGCGTGCAGGTCCTCGACGATCGAGGGGACGATCACATTGACGATCGTGGTGTCCACCACGATCAGCGCCACCCCCAGTGCGATGGCGATCAGGCCAAGCCAACGGCGACGGGGTGATGGATCACGCATCTCAATACCTCCATGGTGAAGTAGTTCCATGATGAAGGTAAATTGATAGCGGTAGGTTGTCAAAGGCGAGCCCGAAGCGGCTCACGGGATCAGCACGGGAGACGGCCTTGGCGGAGCAGGCGCACATCGCAGACGTCGCGGCGCAGCGCGAGCGGCTGATGGAGGGCTTCACCGCCTTCGGCGGACGCTACACCGAGTTCAGTCGCCGCTTCGCCGCCTGGCTGGGCCTGTACTCCACGGACGCGGCTGCGCTGCTGGAGATCACCGCCGCCGAGGAGCGCGGCACACCGCTGTCGCCTGCCCGCCTCAGCAAGCGCATCCAGCTTTCCTCCGGTGCCACCACCGCGCTGCTCAACCGTCTCGAAGCCGCCGGACACATCGTGCGCACCCGGGAGCACGAGGACCGACGCGTCGTCACCCTGCGCAGCAGCACTGATATCCAGGCGCGCGCCGACACCTTCTTCCGCTCGCTCGCCGGACGCCTGGACGCGCTGATGGCCGAGTACCCGCCAGAGCTCCTCCAGCAGGTCGAGACCCTGGTGACCCGGATGTGCTCGGCCATGGACGACCAGCTCGCCGAACCGGACCCGGACGCCTAGACATTCGTCCGCGCCTCGTGCCAGTCCGGCGCAGAGGCAACTGCCGGTGCCGGGACTACGCGGGACGGCGGGCGAAGAGGACCGCCCCCGGGGTGCTTCCCTCCGGGTCGAGCAGCATCTCGGTCTCCACCGTGAACCCGGCCTCGCGCAGCCGGCCGCTCACCTGGGCGGGCCGGCGCCGGTGGACGTGGACCTTCATCGGGTGGCCCCCGTACCCCTGTGTCTTCAGGGTGGACCCGTCGCCCACATGAAAGCCGATCAGCAGCGGTGCGCCGGGGCGCAGCACCCGCCGGAGGCCGGAGAGAACCGTCGGGACCTCGTCGTCCGGGATATGGATCAACGACCAGAAGGCCAGCGCCCCGGCGATCGACTCGTCGGCGAGATCGAGCGCCGTCATCGAGCCGACCTCGAACCGGAGCCCGGGGTGGTCGCCGCGCGCCACCTCGACCATCCCGGGCGAGAGGTCGATGCCGAAGGCGTCGACGCCCAGGTCGGCGAGATGGGCGGTGACATGGCCCGGCCCGCAGCCCACGTCCGCCACCGGCCCGCCGCCGGCGTCCCGGACCGCGTCGGCGAACAGGGCCAGGGCCGCCCGGAGGTACGGCGTGCCGACCAGCGCTTCGCGCATCGTGTCGGCATAGCTGGCTGCGACCGTGTCGTAGGAGGTGCGGGTGTCTGCCAACCAGCCGTCCGGGTCCATGGTCCGACAGAGTAGTCCGGCACGGGAGTTCGGCTGCGCGGAGCACCCGTGAAAGGATCTTCAGAGCGCCGACAGCTCCTGGTCACCGGCTGTCATCCGGCCGTCCTTCCGGAGCCGACACGGTGGCCGACGCACAGGCGAGCGGCGCCGACCGCCGCCGACGGCACCCACCACCCGGCGCTGCTGCCGGACCGACACCGAGGACCCCGTGAACAGACGACGTACACCTTCCCGCCGCACCCGCGTGTGGCTGGCCGCCGCGCTGAGCGTCACCGTGGCCGGCGGGGCCGCGCTGCTGGCCGACGCCCAGGCCGCAGCGCCCGGCCCGGTGGGCCCCGGACCCGTCGTCACCTCGCCCGCCACGACGGGCCCCGGACCCGTCGTCACCTCACCCGCCGCCGGCGGGCAGTTGCTGTGGTCCGCCGCGCCGGGCGGCTCCACGGCGGCGTTCACCTCCATCCAGTGCACGTCCAACACCTTCACCAGCACGGCCGACACGGACATGGGCGAGGTCTGGCAGGTGGTCCAGCCGGCCGGGCTGGAGCGCTGCGAGGGACAGGGCCCCACGGTCACGCTGAACAGCAGCTACTACCTCGGCTGGTCGTCGAAGTTCGACATCACCGACGGGATGAGCCGCTACCTCTTCCAGCTCAAGTGCGACCCGAGCACCGGGACGGCCAACCACCCGGTCGTCCTGGAGGACGTCAACGGCAACGTCCAGCTGGAGGAGTGGACGCACCAGCACACCTCGGTCGTGCTCTGGAGCACCCCGGCGGTCAACGACAAGTGGAGCAGCTACGCCCTCGGCATCACCGAGGGCGTGACCGACGGCACCATCCGGTTCTGGTACGACGGCGTGGAGCAGAAGCTCTCCAACGGCTCCGACACCTACACCGGGACCACCTACGACGGCACCGTGGACTACCTGAAGTGGGGCCTCTACCACCCCTCCTCGGGCAGCGCCACCCAGTGGCTCAGCGACATCAGGATGGGCACCACGCTGGCCTCCGTCACTCAGTGACGCGCCGTCGGCGGGGCCGGGGCGGTCCCGGCGGGGCCTGGCTCCCGCCGGGGCTCACCGGAACGCTGCCGGCAGCCCGGCCCCGCTGCGCCGAATGCGGTCCACGGCTGCGGCGAGCCCTCCGCTCGTGATCAGCTCCTCGTGCGTTCCCTGGCTCCCGCAGGCGAACGCGCCGGCGACCGAGCCCGCGAGGACGCACTCCGCGAGCGGATCCCCGTTGAACCGGCCGAAGAGGAAGGCGGTGACGAAGGCGTCTCCCGCGCCGTTGCTGTCCACGACCGGACGCTCGGGTTCGACGGCGGGGAAGTGCCGGACGGTGCCGGGGTCCTGCCGGGTGGCGACATGGCACCCGGCGGCGCCGTCGGTGGCCACCGCGACCCGGGCCCGGCCCAGTTCGATGATCCGGCGCAGCGTCTCCGGCGCCCCGTCGCCGACCGTGGCCGCGCTCATGAAGACGAAGTCGGCGCCGAAGGCGTACGGGTGGGCGCCGGGATCGATGCCGTCCCAGGCGTGCAGGTCGGTGGAGACCGTCACCCCGGCCGCGGCCAGGTCCTCGAAGACGTCCTGGTTGAAGTGGCTTCGGGAGACGTGGACATGGCGCGCTCCGGCCACGTGCGGACGGTAGAACTCGGCCGGCAGCCGCAGCTCGTCCGGATGCCGGCCGTCGTAGAAGGAGAAGCGCCGCCCCTGCTGGTCCACGAGGTTGACGCTGCGGGGCGTACCGGCGGGGGCGGGCAGGGTGTGGAAGTCCAGGCCGACCTCCGCGTACCGGGCCCGGATCAGCCGGCCCGCCGGGTCGTCACCCAGGTAGTCGATGAACCGGGTGGACAGGCCCAGCGCATGGAAGCCGAGGGCGACGCCGTTGCCGCTGTGCGCGACGTAGTCGCGGATCGGCGGCACGGGCGCGTAGTCGCCCGGAGGGACCTGGAGCTCCTCGACCTGGACGATGGTGTCCACGCCGGAACCGCCGATGACGAGGACCTCGTAGCTCGACAAGACTGCTTCTCCCGACTCCGATGACGTTCCGTCAGAACCCAGGCCCCGTGTCGCTACCGCCTCCGACGTCGTTCCGGAGCGACCGGTCAGAGCCCCGTGGCATTCTGCAGGAGTCCCAGGTTCCGCTCGGCGTCGGGGTCGCCGAGCTCGATGGCCCGCAGGTACCAGGTACGGGCTGTCGACGGACGTCCTTCCTGCTTCATGATCACACCGAGGTTGTTCATCGCTCCCCGCTCGCCCGCACGAGCCGCGCGCCTGAGCCACCGCTTGGTCTGCCGGGGCGACCGCTGGAGCAGGCTGAGGTTGAACATGGCACCGGCGTGGCCGTGCCGCGCGGCCTTCTTGAACCACTGCACCGCGCCGGCCTCGTCCCCGCGCTCCAGCAGCAGACCGGCCAGCGCGAACTCCCCCTCGGCGCTGCCGCTCCGAGCGGCCCGGCGGGCCCACACCTCGGCCTGGTCGCGATCGCCCAGCTCGTCGTGGCACTCCCTGAGCCGGCACATCGCATCCACGTCACCGTCGGCGGCCGACTGCTCGTAGCGGCGGACCGCTTCCCTCACGGCCTCGTCCGCCTCCTCGGCCCGCCGAGCGGCCCGCAGCGTCAGCGCCAACTCGGTCAGCGCCTCGGGGTCGCCCTCCTGCGCGAGCCGTTGCCATCCGGTGACGGCCTGCTGCAGCAGGGCGACTGCCTCCTCGCGCCCCCAACGGTCGTAGAGCCACGACAGGTTGTACTGGGCCCCGGGATACCCGGCGTCCACGGCCTGCCGGAGCATGGCCTCCCCCTCGCTCGGCCGACCGCATTCGATCAGGCTGTACCCGACCGAGCTCTGCGCCTTCGGGTACCCGCTCGCCGCGGCGGCCCGGAGCAGCGGGACGCCCTCGGCGTGCCTGCCCAGGTGGTACAGCCTGAGCCCCTCCTCGAACACGGCCTCCGGGTCGCCGCTGTCGGCCTGCGCCTTCGCCTCGCGTCGCACGCGCGTCTCCTCCCCGCACGATTGCCTTGGGAAGACGATAGTCGGCGGCGCCCCAGGTTGATCCCGTTCCGGAAATCGGCGCCGCCCAGCGGATCGCCGCGACCGTCGAGGGTCGGGTGCGCCGCTACAGCCCGAACAGCGGCAGGCAGGGCGGAAGGCCGGTGATCGAGACGGGTACCTGCTGGTGCGTCCGCCACCGGTCGCGGGACAGCCGCAACCGGCGCACCGTCACCTGCCGACCGCGGACCGTCCGGCGGTCGACGCCGTCCGACTCGTACCCGTGTTTCTGCGAGACGGCGAGCGACGAGGCGTTGTCCTCGAAGGCGCCGGAGGTCGCCTCGGCCGCGTCGAGCCCGGCGAAGGCCAGCTGCAGCACCGCGGCGCGCATCTCCGTGCCGATCCCCCGCCCCTGGTGTCGCGCACCGAGCCAGGAACCGGTGCTGACCTGCCGCAGGACCGCGAAGTCCTTGGCGGCCACCGTCTGCAGGCCGACCACCCGGCCGTCCTCGAACACGGTGAGGTTCAGCGCCCAGTTGTCGGCGGACCAGCTCCCGAGGCGCAGCCAGTGGTGCTGGATCACCGAGCGCGCCCGCTCGGCCGGGGGCAGGTCCGTCCACGGCACGATGAACGGCATCCGGTCCGGCTCGTGGATGCCCTCGGCGGCCAGCTCGGCCAGGTCGGCCAACTCGTCGTCGGAGGACAGCCGGAGCTCCAGGCGGGGAGTGTTCAGACGCAGCCCCAGCAGGGGCCAGTGATCGGTCAGCATGCGCCATTCTCACGCACTCCCGCGATCACGGTCATCCGGTTTTCCCGCCGCCGACGCAGGGTCGGGGTCCCGGTTCACCGCTTCCGGGCGACTCCGGACCAGTAGTAGGCGGCGGCCGGATCCGCGGGCGGTTCGCCGTCGGGGCGCCAGCCCATGACCGGCACGACACCCGGCTCGACGAGTTCCCAGTCGCCGAAGAAGCGCGCCACCTCCTCCCGGGTGCGGGGCACCAGGGTCATCTGCCCCTTGGCCGCGGCCTCGACCACGGACGCCATCGCGACGGGGTCGAAGTCCGCTCCGGGATGGGTGACGGCCACGTAGCTGCCGGGCGCCAGGGCGTCCATCAGCACCCGCGCCCGGCCCCACGGGTCGTCGGCATCGGCGATCAGCATGAGGATGGCCACCAGCGTCAGGCCCACCGGCTGTTCGAGGTCCAGCGTGCTCGACAGGAGCGGATCGGCGAGGATCTTCTCCGGCTCCATCAGGTCGGCGTGGATGTAGGCGGTGCGGCCGGTGCCGGTACTGTCCATCAGCGCCCGGGCATGGGCCAGGACGATCGGGTCGTTGTCGACGTACACCACCCGGCTCTCCGCAGCCGTCGCCTGGGCGACCTCGTGGATGTTCCCCTCGGTGGGGATGCCGGTACCGATGTCGAGGAACTGCCGGATGCCCGCCTCGCCGGCCAGGTAGCGCACCGCCCGGCCGAGGAACCTCCGGTTCTCCCGCGCCATGACCTTGATCCCGGGTATCGCCTGCTCGAACGCCTCACCCAGGGCCCGGTCCGGCGGGAAGTTGGTCTTCCCGCCGAGCCAGAAGTCGTACATCCGGGCCGAGTGCGGGATGTCGATCCGCAGGTCCACCGGCTCGACCGGCGGCTCCTCCGTCCTCTGCTTCATCCAGTCGGCAGCATTCGACATCACTTGCGCTCCTTGTCCACCCGTCCGCCCCAATGGTTCGTCAGGGAGCGATCCTAGTAGGCAGCCCGGCCCGGCCGGGGCGGCGATCCGGGAATGCGCCGCCCCTGTTCCGGTGTCGGCTCAGCACGGACGGTAGGAGTCGAACTCGCTGAGGAAGAGGCCCTCGCCATGGGTCAGGCCGCGTAGTTCCTGTTCGCACGCGGCGATGCTGTCGGCCGGGATGGTGCCGGTGAGCCGCCAGATCGACGGGCCGGCCTGCGGCTCGTCGGGCACCGCGCGCAGGGCGACCAGCCGCGGCAGGACCCGGGGGCCGCTGTCCGCCGGGACCTCCAGCTCGAAGCGGTCGACCGGCTCGCAGACCTCGGTGCCGGCCTCGCGGAGCGCCCGGTCCAGGGCCAGCGCCGCGACGCTGCGGAAGTGACCGGCCGTCGACAGCGGCGGGAAGAACGCCGTGCGGGTGACCGTCACCCGGCAGTCGGTGACCTCCCAGCCCTGTGGTCCGGCCAGTAGCCGGCTGCGCACCGACTCCTCGATCGCCGTGTGGAACGACAGCGGCAGGGCCCCCAGCTCCACCTCCAGGCCGTAGCCGACGCCCGAGCCCGGCGCGGTCGGCTCGATCCGCAGGCCGACGGTGGCCCAGTCGAAGACCCGCTCCTCCGGCCGACGCTCCTGGACGCCGGAACCCGGCCGCCGCACCCGCTCGATGCAGAGGGTCCGCGAGCTGCTGAACCCCACCTCGATCCCGAACTCCTCGGCCAGGGTCGTCTGGACGACCTCCTTCTGCACCTCGCCGTAGAGCCGGACCGAGATCGCGTGCGTCGCCGGGTCCCGCCGGACGCCGATGTACGGGTCGGCGGCCGCCAGCTGCTCCAGGGCGGTGTACAGCGCGCCGGTGCGGGCCGGGTCCCGCGGCGTCACCACGGATTCGAGGCTCGGCGGCGCGAAGTGCCCGTCCTGGGCCAGCCCGTCCGGGCTGCCGAGCCGGTCACCGATGCGGACGTCCCTGAGCCCGGTGATCCGGGCGATCCGGCCGGCCGCGCCGCCCTCGACCGCCCGCACCCGACCGGCCAGCTCCCGCACCGCACCGGCTTCGGTGGGGCGGAAGTACACCACTTGTTGATACGGCGTCAGGGTCCCGCCGTCGAGCCGCGCGTAGGCGATCCGCTCGCCCGCCCGGCCGCGCTCGATCTTGAAGACCGTCCCGTTCAGCGGACCGTCCGTGGGCAGGCTGCGTGCGGGCAGCAGTTCCCTGATGCCCTCGGTCAGCGCCGCGACCCCGGTACCGGTGGCCGCCGAGCCGAAGAAGACCGGGTACGCCCGCGCCGCAGCCACCTGACGGGCCAGTTCGGCCCGGTGGTCGGCGTCGTCCAGCTTCACGGTGTCGTCGAGGTACCGGGCGAGAAAGCCGTCGTCGGCGTCGGCCAGGAACTCGCCGAGCTCTTCCGGCGGACGCCCGACGGCCCGAGCGCCGGCCGTGCCGATGGCGTCCACCGAGGCCACGGCCACGGCGCGGGCCGTCAGCTTCTCCCGGATCTCGGCCATCAGCGCGTCCTCGCGGGCGCCGACCCGGTCGATCTTGTTGGCGAAGATCAGCGTGGGCAGGCGCAGCTTGGCGATGGTGCGCATCAGCACCCGGGTCTGCGCCTGCACGCCCTCCACCGCCGACACGACCAGGACGACGCCGTCGAGCGCGCGCAGCGCCCGCTCCACCTCGGCGATGAAGTCGGCGTGGCCGGGGGTGTCGACGAGGGTGATCCGCGGTCCTTCCGCGCCCGGGGCGGGCGCGCTGAGGGCCACCACCGCGGACTGGATGGTGATGCCGCGACGGCGTTCCTGGTCGAGGGAGTCGGTGCGGGTGTCGCCGCCGTCGACGCTGCCGAGGCGCTCGATGACGCCCGCGTCGAAGAGCAGACGCTCCGTCAGGCTGGTCTTACCGGCGTCGACGTGCGCCAGGATGCCGATGTTCAGGGTGGTGGGCACAGTGCGGAGTCCTCGGGGATGCGGGTGACAGGTCGGGTCCGAAAGGAACGTCGATCTGTCGGCGCATCGGGGTCTCCACACTTCGGTCTGAGCAGGGCCTTCGAGACGATACGCCGGGCCGGGACCCGGCGAAACCGATTATTTCCCGGGCCGCCGCGCGCCGCCCCCGGCCACCCCCGACCATCTCCCGGCGGCGGCCGTCAGGCGGGCTCCATCGCTGCGCGCGGGTCGCGGGCCGCCAGGCCGGACTCGGTTCGCACCCGGTGCCGCACCACGCTCAGCGGGCCGAGCCCGCCCAGCACCCCGATCAGGTCCGCGACCGTGACCTCGACCGCGCTGTCGGCATCGGCGTCGGTGCCGCCGTCGGCCAGGGTGATCGTGCCGGCCTCCGCCAGGTCCAGCGGCCGGAGGTCGGCCAGCGTCGAGAGCTGACGCCGCTCGGCCCGGCCCAGCGCGAGCGGGTCGAGGTCCAGTGGATCCCCCAGCAGCAGGACCAGGTCGCTCGCCTCCGCCGCCAGCCGGAGGCTGTTCCTCCGGTCCGACGCCGCGTAGCACCACTCGTCCGGGTGCTGGCCGCGCAGCAGTGGGAAGCGGCCCCTCAGTTCCCGCAGCAGCGGCGCGACTTCCTCGATCGGCGCACACGGACGGACCACGAAGGAGAGCCGTTCCGCCTCGGGCCGCAACTCCTCGCCCGCGTCCTCCAGCGTGCGCACCGGCACGCAGCGCCCGGCGTCGACCCCGCCCGGGGTCCGGAGCGCCGCATCCCGCCCACGCCTGGTGCCCAGCATCAGGACCGTGTCACCGCGCCCCTGGTACGCCCTGACGGCGCCCCAGGTGCTGCTCTCCCTGGGACAGGCCGGCTCCACGCACCCGGCGGCCGGGGACCGACCGTCCACGGCCGGTTCGCGTCGGGTAGCGGGCACCGGCCGGGCCGCCGCGCCCTGGGGCCGGTCGGTGGGGGCGGGCCGGCTCGGGAACGGCAGGATGACCCGCCGGGTGCGCAGCACCGCCGACCAGGTGCTGACCGCCGCCGTGGCCACCTCGGCGTCGTCCCGTCCGGCCGCGACGGCCAGGCCCACCGCCTGTCCCGCCGGGTCGAGGTAGCTGGTCGCGGCGACCACGGTCGGGGCGTGCCCGGTCGCGGCGTGCCCGGCCGCAGTGTTCCCGGTCGCGGAGAGGCGGTCGAAGCTGCCGGAGCGCGCCGGCACGCCCCGCCCCCGAAGCCACGCGACCAGCAGTGGCGCAGCCGGACAGTCGACCGGGCCCCGGACCGGGTGGGTGTAGCGCTCGGCGACCACGATCTCGCCGTTCAGCGGGCTGGAACTGCTGAGCTCCTCCGTGAGCCGCGACCTGTTCATCGGCCGCCCTTCTCCTTGATCGACCAGTTGCTACGACCCTGGCACACGCCGACATCGAGGCAGTTCATCGACATGAACGAATTCGAACACCCCTGCTTCTGTCTCCTGCCCCCGCCGCCGGGAACGGCTGCAGCGGTCAGCCCGTCCGGCGCCGGTCGACCCGCTGCAGCAGCCGGTCGGCGAGGGGTCGGCCCCGGTGCCTCCGCACCACTCGGACGAGCTCCTCGGTCTCGCGCTCCACCCGGCGCGAGAGCACCCGGCCGGAGCTGTCGAGGAACTCCTCCCAGGTCGCCATCGCCGCCTCGGCGTGACCCAGCCGGTACTGGAGGCGGGCCAGCCTGGCCTGGACCAGCGCCCGGGACCGCGGCTCGGTCGGTGGCCGGCGCCGGAGGGAGCCGCGCAGCGCGGCGACGGCCGTGGGCCAGTCCTCGGCGTGGACGGCGGTCACGCCGCGCTGGTGGTCCAGCGAGGCCAGGTGGTAGGCGCCCACGGCGGAGCACTCGTCCGGCGCGGCGGCGAGCGCCTGCTCGGCACGGTGCAGCGCGTCCGCAGCGGCCGAGTGGTTCCCGCCGGCCGCCTCGGCGACGGCCAACTGGCCCAACAGCGAGGCCCGGAGGGTCGGCGCGGCCTGGCCGGACGAGCGCTCGACCGCGGCCCGGGCCAGGTCGCGCGCCCGGCCGGGCCGGTGCAGCGCATGGGCCTGGACGCTCAGTCCGCGCAGCGCCAGGCTCTGGCCCACCGGGTCGTCCGCGGCCTCGGCCAGTTCGAGGCTGGTCAGGTAGTACCGCTGGGCCAGCCCCTGGAGGTCGTCGTCGAAGTGCATGAAGCCGCACAGATAGGTGAGTTGTGCCGCGGTGAGCAGCACCCGGCGGCGCAGCCACGGGGGCCCGGGGGCCCGGAGCATCGGGGCCGTGGTCTCGGCGAGGTAGACCGCCAGCGCCGTTCGGGCCTGGCCGCCGCCGTGCACATGGTCGGCCGCGGAGAAGACCTGCACCATGGCCCCGCTCGCCTCCACCCTCGGGGGCGAGAGTCGCTCCCCGGCCCTCAGCGGGGTCGGCTCCGTGCCGGACCCGGCCCCGGGGGCCCGGCGACGGTCGCCCAGGACCGCCGTCCAGACCGAGAGGTCGCAGGGCAGGGCGAGCTCCGGGTCCCCGCCGTACCGGGCGAGGGACACCAGCCTTCCCTCCGGCCCCTCCTGACGGTCCGTCGGCGAGAGGAGCGGTGAGACGGTCCGGTCGTCGAGGCCGGCCTCGGCCAGCGAGACCGTTCGGCCGAGCCCCCGGGAGAGCGCCTCCACCAGCAGCGCCGGGGCCGGGGGGCGCGGCTGGGTCCCGGCCAGCCACTGGGAGACGGACCAGCGCTGGTAGTTGAGCGAGAGACCGCACTCGGTGCCGACCTGGTTGACCGCGCGCGCCAACCGGTCGCCGGTCCAGCCGGTCTCCGCGAGAAGTCGACGCAGGAAGTGGTTCGGATGTCTGTCCACTGCGACAATTCCCCACCTGAACAGTCGATATGTAGCTCACACGCTACCTGCGGAAATTCCGCGCCGGTGTAAATTCCACCGACAATCACCCGTCCGGGTAACAGGCGGCGGGGCGGCGCGGGCGGCAACGCCTCGAGCAGCCGTTCGACGGCGAAGCAGGTGTGACCCCGGGGCCGCGAGCGGTGTTTCAACACCCGTGGAATTTCAACAACCTCCCTCCCCGGAAGGGCTTTTCCCGGCGGTGTCGGTGAGCGCCTACTGGAGGGGCCCCGGAGAACCGGCGAGTCCCACCCCGGCACGGCTCCGCTCCGGGCGCCGCGCGCCGCGTCCCGGCGTCCCACCCCTGGAACGGCCAGCGAAGGAATCGGTATGCGCGCATTCAGTCCGGCGATCGACGGCGCCAGGCCCGTCCCTGCCGCCGGAGTCATCCACCTGTTCCCGGGGCAGGGCGACTTTCCGGTCAGCCCGCTGGCCCGGGCCACCCGACCGGGCGGGGCGCTGCGCGAGGCGGCCTTCCAGGTGTTCGAGCAGGTCGACCAGGTCGCGGTGGAGCGCGGCTGCCCGCCGCTGGCGCCCTGGCTGCTCTCCTCCCGGGCCCCCGGTGGGCGCGATCTGGCCAGAGCCCGGCTCGGCACCGTCCAACTCGCCCTCTTCGGCGCCTGCCTGACCGTCCACCAAGGGCTCTGCGCGGCCATGGGCGAGCCGGACGCGGTGGTCGGGGTCAGCTTCGGGGAGATCGCCGCGCTGACCGCCGCCGGGGTCTTCAGCGTCGCCGACGGGGCCAGGATCGCGCACGACCTCGCCCGGGTCCTGGCCGAATGTCCCGGCGGCCTGACGGTACTGGGGTGTTCGGAGCAGACCGCGCTGACGCTGGTCGAGCACGCCGGCGCCCGGGAGCTGGCCGTGGCATGCGTGAACGACGACCACGAGACCGTGCTGAGCGGGCCGTCGGCGGAGCTGACCGCACTGGAGGAGGAGGCCGGGCACAAGGGGGTGACCGCCACCCGACTGAAGCTGCCCTTCTCCTCGCACCACCCGGCACTCCAGCAGCAGGCCCGGATCTTCGCCGCCGCCGTGCGCGGCTACCCGGCCGCCACCGCCGACCGGACGGTCTACTCGGCGGTGGCCGGGCGGGCCTACACGGCCTCCGACGACCTGGCCGCCCGGCTGGCCGACTGCCTCGTCCGCCCGGCGCTGCTGCCGCAGGTGCTGCCGCAGGCGGCGGGCCGCCGTCCGGTGGCCCTCTACGAGGCGGGCACCGGCAGCGCGCTGTCGCGCAGCGCCCAGCGGGTGCTGGCCGACCGCCCGGTGACCGTCCACGCCCCGCTGGCCGATGCCGCATTCGAGTGGCGGTCGGTGCAGCGGCCCGAACCGACCTGACCAGCCCCGGAGGCTGCCATGCCAGAGCAAGAAGCCACGATCCTCACTCCCGGCGCGCGGCAGGAGCTCGCCCGCCTCGTCCACGGTCCCTGCACCCCGGCCTACCTCGACACCCTGCGCCGACTCCTGGCGCAGGGCCCGGACCCCGGCGCCGACACCTCCGAGCACCGCAGCGGCAACCGCAGTGGCCGCAGCATCCGGACGCTGCTCCGGCTGGTCCGGGGACTGCCCCCGGCCCGCCAACTGTTCCAGGACCCCGCCCAGCTGGCCGCGCTGCACGCCTGGGCCGTGGTCGCGGACCCGGGACTGTGCATGGCCGCCCTGGTCCACTTCCAGCTCTGCCTCGCCTCCATGGTGGAACTCGCCCCCGACCAAAGTGAGTTGAAGGACAGCTTCGAGGCGTTCGAGAGCGGCACGACCGCCGGCAGCTACATGGTCACCGAGGTCGGCCGGTCCAACAGCCATCTGGCCACCCGAACCCGGGCCGAATTCGACGCCACCACCCGTGAGTTCGTCCTGCACACGCCGGACCCCGAGGCGGCGAAGCTCGGCGGGATCCAGATACCCGGGCTGTCCCGCACCGCCGTCGTGCTGGCCCGGCTCTTCGTCGGCTCCGCCGACTGCGGGGTGTTCGCGTTCGTGGTCGACATCAGCGACGCGGACGGACTGCTGCCGGGCGTCGAGATGTCCAGCCTGGTCGAGGTCAGCAGCATCCCGCTGGACTACGCGCAGGTCCGCTTCCACCAGCTGCGGCTGCCCTACCGGCGCTGGCTGCGCGACAGCGCGGACATCAGCGACCAGGGGGTGTTCCACGACCCGCTCGGGTCGACCGACCGCCGGCTCCAGCGCACCCTGTGCACCGGCCAAGCGCTGTGGGGGGTGCTGCCGTCCGTCGCCGCGGCCGCCGGCCGTCAGGCCGCGGTGCTGGCCCTCAACTACTCGCGGCAGCGCCGTACTCAGGGACGGTTGGCGCCCGGGAGGCCGCTGCTGGAGTACCGGGCCCAGCAGCACGCGCTGCTGGGCGCACTGGCCGACGCCTTCGCGCTGACCTGCGCGGCGGAGCAGGCCCGCAGCCTGTGGGCCGAGGCGTCGGCGGCGGGCGCGGTTCCCGCACAACAGCAACAGCAACAGCAACAGCA
>Ga0302314_10002277_pt1 | contig 35682 bp, 36 predicted proteins | sample III_Palsa_N2_3_FD_200533 | JGI IMG/M metagenome (GOLD analysis project Ga0302314, IMG submission 200533) | Peat permafrost microbial communities from Stordalen Mire near Abisko, Sweden - III_Palsa_N2_3 | ecosystem: Environmental > Terrestrial > Soil > Palsa > Peat permafrost | place: Sweden...
CGATGCTGGCGCTGCTCAAGGGGTTCGAATGGGAGGAAGCGGCGATCCTGACCGCCGTCTTCTTCGCCCTGCTGCCGTTCCATGAAGCCTTTCCCCGCGCCGCCCGGCTGAGCCGGATGGAGGTGACGCCGGGCTGGATGGTCTCGGCGTTCGCGGCCATGGCGGGCGCGGCGATCGTCGGCTGGTGGTCGTTCCAGAATATCGACTACGGCCAGAAGACCTTCCTGGGCGCGATCTTCGACCCGGACGCCGACGCCGCCCGCGCCGTGCGCTCCTCGGCCGCCGCGGCCGCGCTGCTGCTGGCGTTCGGACTCTGGCGGCTGGTCGCGACGCCGGCGACGCCGAAGGTGGCCGGCGAGGACGATCCCGACTTCATCCGGGTGCGCTCGATCCTTGCCAGCGCCGAGAACGCCGAGCCCGGCTCGAACCTGGCGCTGCTGGGCGACAAGCGCTTCCTGTTCTCGGAATCGGGCGGCTCGTTCCTGATGTTCGGCGTGCGCGGTCGCTCCTGGATCGCGATGGGGCCGCCGGTGGGGCGGCGGGACGAGCGGACTGAGCTGTTCTGGCGCTTCCGCGAACTGGCCGACGCCCACGCCGCGCGGCCGGGCTTCTACGCGCTCGGCCCCGACGACTTGCCCGATCTGGTCGATCTCGGGTTTTCGATCCAGAAGATCGGCGAGAGCGCCGCCGTGCCGCTGGCCAGCTTCTCGCTGGAGGGCCGCCGCCGCGGCAACCTGCGCCGCAGCTGGCGCAAGACCGGCGAGGAAGGCGCGACCTTCGAGGTGCTGGAAGGCGCGTGCGTACTCGCGGCGATGGACGAGCTGAAGGCGGTCTCCGCCGCCTGGCTCGCCCACCACTCCGGCGACGAGAAGACCTTCAGCCTCGGCCACTTCGACCCAGCCTATGTGGCGGAGTTTCCCGTCGCGGTGGCGCGGGTCGGCGGGCGCGTCGTCGCCTTCGCCACCCTCTGGACCACCGCCCTGCGCGGCCCGTTCTCGATCGACCTGATGCGCTACGCGGACGATGCGCCGAAGGACGTGATGGACTTCCTGTTCGTCGAGCTGATCGCCTGGGGTTCGAGCCAGGGCTACCAGGGGTTCGAGTTCGGCATGGCCCCGCTTGCGGGCCTGGAAGACCGGCCGTTGGCGCCGATCATGTCGCGTGTCGGCCGCCTGCTGTTCGAGCGCGGCGAGGACATCTACAATTTCCAGGGCGTGCGCCGCTACAAGGACAAGTACGACCCGCTCTGGGGCCCGCGTTACATCGCCGCGGCGCGCAAGTGGGCGATCCCGATTCTGCTGGCGGATGTCGGCCTGATCTCGTCCGGCGGCATGGCCGGATTGACTCGGCGGGGGCGCAAATCAGAGGACCGCGTCTCCGAGCCACGCCGGGCGGCGTGAGCGCCGGCGCCACCGACGCGCGAGCATCTTCGGTCGCAGAACCTGACGACGCGGATTCCGAATCGCCCTAATCAGCCACCCGCTAACGCAATCGCAACGCTGGCGGTCCGACTTAACCTGCGATTAACCACACCAGAACAGCCTCTGGGATAGTTGGACGTTTCCGCCGACCGTCCCCTGCTGTGTGCGATTGTCGCAAGATGTTGCGTCCTCCGCGCGTTTACACACTAGGAATCGGTGGGTAGCGTCCGAACTCCGTGCTGGGAGATCGATTCGGATGACCGCGGGGGCTCCTCGGAACGCCAGATTTATGGACGCCTCGAGCCGTGAGACGGCTGAGGACCTCGCCCGTCGTTCAGGCATGACCCTGAACGAGTGGGTGTCGCGCCTGATGGCGGAAGGTCCGGAAGACGCGACCTCGCAGGACTACTTCAGCCAGTCCTCGACCAATTACGTCGCCTCGCCGCGCGGCGAGGCCGACACGCCGCGCTACGAAGCCGTCGGCCATCCCGCCGACGAGGTGGGCCGCGTGACCCAGGCGATCGAGCGCCTGTCGGACCGCATCGCCACCGCCGAGAACCGTCAAGCGCTGGCCATCGCCAGCGTCGAACGCTCGGTGCGCGAGGTGATTTCCCGCATCGACGCGGCCGAGCGCGAACAGATGCAGGTTGCCGCCCGCTTCGAGGGCGAAGTCCAGGAAGTGAAAACCGAGTCCTCCCGCATGGGCGATCGCCTGCGCCGGATGGAAGAGGAAGCGGTTGGGCCGCGCTCGGCGGAAGCGCTGAAGGCGCTGGAAGGCGCGCTCGGCAAGGTCGCCGGCCACGTCTACGAAGGCGACAAGCACGCCCGCGAGATGCTGGGCGCGCTCCGCGAGCGGGTCGAGCGCCTGGACTCCTCCGAAGAAGCCACCGCCGACGCCATCCGCGATCTGAAGCAGAGCTGCACGGCCCTCGACGACCGACTGAATCTGGCCGACGCCGGAACCGACGGCGGGGTCGAACAGGCCGCCGAGAATTTGTCCGCGCGCGTCGAGTCCGTGCGTGAAGACCTGAGCCGCCAGCTCGCCGCCGCCGCCGACCTTCGGTTCGACCGGGTCGAGCAGGCGCTGGCCGAGATGAGCGACCATGTCCGCTCCGCCGAGCAGCGCTCCGCCGGCGCGGTCGAGCGGATGGGCCGCGAGGTGCTTGAAGTCGCCCAGGCGCTGAACCGCCGTGTGCAGAGTGTCGAACACGGCAGCGCCGACGCGGCCAACCGGGTCGGCGCCGAGGTGTCACGCATCGCCGGCGCGGTGGAGGACCGCCTCGCCCGCGCCGACAACATTCAGGCCCAGGCGCTGGAGAAGCTTGGCGCCGAGATCGCCCGCATCACCGAGCGCCTCGCCGAACGGATCACCAACGCCGAGCGTCGGTCCGCCCAGGCCATCGACGACGTCGGCGAGCAGGTCACTCGCGTCACCGAGCGCGTCAGCCAGCGCCAGGAGCGCTCCAACAGCGAACTCGCCGACCGCATCCGCCAGAGCGAGGAGCGCACCGCCCGCCTGCTCGACGAAGCGCGCCAGCGGATCGACGACCGTCTGGCCGAGACCCAGCGCCGCATCGCCGAGATCCCGCCGCCCGCCCCGGCGCAGCCGCAATACGATCCGGACGAAGCGCTGTTCGGCGAAGGGCCTTTCCCTGGTTTCGAGACGCCCCCGGCCGAACGACCCTCGCCGCACGCCACGGCCGACGGCTTCGACGCGCCCCAGCCCGATGTCTTCGGCGAGGACGATTTCGCGGCGGTCGCCGGCTTTGAAGCCCGGCCCGCTGCTGCGGCGCAAGCCGCGCCGATCATCCGGCCCGCGCCGCCGCGGGGCGCGCCGCCCGAATTCGGCGACACCGAGCTGGAGCCCAACGTCGGCTTCGACGTCGACGACGAGCTGATCGGCCCCGCGACTGAAGTGTTCGCCAGCAAGCCGCAGCCCGCGCCAGCGCCGATCCCGACGGTCTCCGCCGTCACGGCGCCGGCCGCCAGGGTGTATGCGCCGCCCCCTCCGCTGGACGACGAGGACGACGACTTCGCGCCGCGCGGCCACGCCGCGCCCGCCGAACCGATCCAGGAGCCGGCCGCTCTGACCACCCGTGAGGTGATCGAACGGGCCCGCGCCGCCGCCAGGGCCGCCAATGAGCGCGACTCCACGGCGCGGCCACGCGGCCCGTCCCAGCCCGCCGACGACAGCGTGCTCCAGGGCCTCAGCTTTGGCCGGTCCCGCAAGCGCGGCGTCACCGGCTCGTCCGGCGCCCTGATGGTCGCCAGCCTGCTGGCCGCTGTCGGTCTTTCGGCCGGCGGCTATGTGTTCCTCGAAGGCAAGGGCGGCGGAAAACTGCCGCAACGCGTGACCGATGCGCTTTCGGTCGTGCAGGGCCAGGGTGAAGCGACGCCCGCCCCGACGGACGGCGCGCCGTTGGCCGCCATGGCGCTCGCGCCGAAGCCAACCGACGCCAGCCCGCAAGCACCCGATCTTTCCTCGGCCTACTCCGCCGCGGTCGCCAAGGTCAGCGCCGGCGAGGCGGGTGGCCTCGGCGAGGTGCGCAAGCTCGCCGACGGCGGCTACGCCCCCGCCGAGTTCTACCTGGCCGAGCTGTTCCAGCGCGGCGAGGGCGGGCTGAAGAAGGACGCCAGCCAGTCGCGGCAATGGCTCCAGCGCGCCGCCGAGGGGGGTGACCGCATGGGCATGCACAACCTCGCGCTCGACCTACACGAAGGCGTCGGCGGGGCGCGCAACGCCGCCCAGGCCGCCGAATGGTTCCGCCGCGCGGCCGAGCTTGGCCTGCTCGACAGCCAGTTCAACCTCGCCGCCATCTACGAACACGGCGACGGCGTCAGCGTGAACCCGGCCGAGGCCTACAAGTGGTACCTGATCGCCGGCCGGTCCGGCGACGCCGAGGCGAGAGCCGGCGCGCTGCGGGTCCGCACCGGGCTGACCCCGGACGCCCGCGCCGTGGCCGAACGCGCCGCCGCCGAGTTCCAGCCGACGGCCGCCAACCCGTCGACCATGCCAGCGGCGGCCGCGGTCCCAAGTTCGCCGGATCTGGTCACCGCCCAACGCGCGCTGAACCAGCTCGGCTATTACCAGGGCCCGACCGACGGCGTGCCCTCGCAGGCGCTGACCATGGCCATCGGCGCCTACCAGCGCGACCAGTCATTGCCGATCTCCGGCAACCCGGATGCGGCGACGATCAGCAAGCTGTCGGTTTATACGCGGTAGGTGGTCGGGCGGGGTCAATCCGGCCCGAGCTGTCCCCAGCCGACGGCGTGCGCCCGGCGATCACCCAGCGCGACCGCCAGGGGCGGGCGGCGGAACAGGCCCTGGAACGCCGCGTCGCGCACATTGAGCCCGCCGGCGTAGGCGCCGAAGGCCGGCATCACCAGGCGCTCGCCGTCGCTGACGAAACAGCGCCGGCGGACGCTGCCGACCCTCCCCTTGACCCTGGCGCACGGGTGCAGGTGCCCGGCCACCTCGCCGTAGCGCGGCGTCGACGCCGGCTCGTGCACCAGCGACAAGCCGGACGCGCTCCAACGGTCGGTCGATTGGCCCGGCAAGGCGCGAGGGCCGTCGGCGTCGTGATTGCCGACCACCCAGACCAGTTCGGCGATGTCGGCGATGGTCGTCAGGGTACGGACGTCTCCCACGTCAAGTCGATCCTCGGCCGCGCCGTCGTGGAAGGTATCGCCGAGCAGCAGGATCGTACGCGGACGGAGTTGCGCCGCTTCGGCGGTCAGGCGCGCCAAGGTCTCGCGGGTGTCGTACGGCGGCAGCATCTGGCCGCGGGCGGCATAGGCCGAGCCCTTCTCCAGGTGCAGATCGGCCACCACCAGCAGCCGCTCCGCGGCAAGCCAAAGCGCGCCAGACGCCCGCAGCAGCGCCTCGGTCCCAGCCAGCTCGAACACCAGTCCGCCACAGGGGCTCTGGGCGAAGGCATAGCGGAACGCGGGCTCGGCGCTCATGCGATGGCCTCGGCGATCAGCGTCTCGGCCGCCTCGGCCAGGATCATCTCGCCGGCGCCGCCGGGCGAGCGCTGCTTGCCGATCTCCAGGATCATCGGCACCGAGAACGGCGACAGGTGATCGAGCCGCGCATGGCGGATGCGGCCCTTGATCCGCGCCAGCAGGTCGCCGAGGCGTCCGACATCGACCAAGCCCCGCGCCGCGTCGGCCCTGGCGCAGCGCAGCAGCAAATGGTCGGGCTGGTGCCGGCGCAACACGTCGTAGACCAGGTCGGTCGAAAAGGTGATCTGGCGCCCGCTCTTCTGGTCGCCGCGGAAGCGCCGCTCCACCAGCCCCGAAATCAGCGCGCACGCCTTGAAAGCGGCCTTCATCATCGAGCTTTCGAGGAGCCAGGATTCGAGGTCATCGCCAAGCATGTCCTCGGCGAACAGGTCGTCAAGATCAAGCGCGTCCATGGATTTGAGCGACCAGATCGTGACAGCATAGTCGTTGCAGACGAACCCGAGCGGCCCGACCCCGACGCGCTCCAGCCGACGGGTCAGCAGCATGGCGAGCGTGGTGTGCGCCAGCCGCCCTTCGAACGGATAGGCGACCATGAAATGCTGTTTCCCGTGCGGGAACGTCTCCAGCAGCATCTCGTCCTCGGCCGGGATCAGCGAGCGGTCGCGCTGGATCTCCAGCCATTCGCGGGTGTCGTCCGGCAGCACGTGCCAGTGCGGCCCGTCGCTCATCAAATGGCGCACCTTCTTGGCCAGAAAGGTCGAGAGCGCGAACTTCGAGCCGCCCCACGACGGCATCTTCGGCGTCTTGTCGCCGCCCGGCCGCACCAGCACGTCGAGGCCCGTGACTCCAACCAGCTCCAGCACCCGGCCGGCGAAGACGAAGGTGTCGCCGGGCTCCAGCACCTCGAGGTAGCCTTCCTCGACCTCGCCGATCTTGTAGCCCGCCGCGCCGCGCCGGCCGGCCATGCGCACGCTGAGCATGGCCGGCGAGACGATCGCGCCGACGTTCATCCGGTGGCGCAGCGCGGTCTCGTCGTTGCGCACCTTCCAGAGCCCATCCAGCCCCTTCACGATCCGCTTGAAGCGGTCGTAGCTCCTCAGCGCATAGCCGCCGGTGGACACGAAATCGATCACGCCTTCGAAGTCCTCCCAGGCGAGGTCGCGATAGGGACCGGACGTGCGCACCTCGTCGTAGAGGCTCACGAGGTCGAAAGGCTCGGAGCAGGCGAGACCCATCACGTGCTGGGCCAACACGTCCAGCGCGCCTTCCCGCTCCGGCTCGGAATCGAGCGCGTTCTCGGCGATGGCCTCGCGGGCGGCCTGGCACTCCAGCATCTCGAACCGGTTGGCCGGCACGAACAGCGCCCGGCTCGGCTCGTCCAACCGGTGATTGGCGCGGCCGATCCGTTGCACCATCCGCGAGGCGCCCTTCGGCGAGGCGAGCTGGATCACCAGGTCGACATCGCCCCAGTCGATGCCAAGGTCGAGCGTCGAGGTGCAGACCACCGCACGTAGCTGGCCCCGCGCCATCGCCGCCTCGACCTTGCGCCGCTGCTCGGCCGAGAGCGAGCCGTGGTGCAGGGCGATCGGCAGGCTATCCTCGTTCAGCCGCCACAGCTCCTGGAACGCGAACTCGGCCTGGAACCGGGTGTTGACGAACACCAGCGCGATCCGCGCTTTTTTGATCGCCTCATAGACCTCCGGCATTGCGTGCTGGGCGGTATGGCCGGCCCACGGTACGCCGCCTTCGGACAGCAGCACATTCACCACTGGCGGTGCGCCGGGCAGGCCGCGCACCAGGTCGACGTCGTCCTGCGTGGTCGGCGTCAGCCAGCGCCGGATCACGTCCGGATCGTCGACCGTGGCCGAGAGCCCGACCCGGCGCAGGTTTGGCGCAAACTGCTGCAGCCGGGCGAGGCCGAGCGAGAGCAGGTCGCCGCGTTTTGACGGCCAGGTCGCGTGCACCTCATCGATGATCACGCACCGCAGATCTTCGAAATAGCGCCGCGCCCCCTCCCAGGCGCAGAACAGCGCCAGTTGCTCGGGCGTGGTCAGCAGCATGTCGGGCGGCTTCACCCGCTGGCGTTGGCGGCGGGAGACGCCGGTGTCGCCGGTGCGGGATTCGGCGGTGACCTTCAGCCCCATCTCGGCGATCGGCGTCATCAGATTGCGCTCGACGTCGACCGCCAGCGCCTTCAGCGGTGAGAGATAAAGGGTGTGGACGCCGCGAGGTGCGTTGCTCGGTGGCCGTTCGGCCAGCTCGATCAGGCTGGGTAGGAAGCCGGCCAGGGTCTTGCCGCCGCCGGTGGGGGCGATCAGCAGCGCGTGGCGACCGGCCCGCGCCTTCTCGACCATCGCCAGCTGGTGCGGCCGGGCGGACCAGCCACGGCCTTCGAACCACGCCTCAAAGCGCGGCGGTAGGGTTATGAGGGCGCGGCCGTCGTCCATCGCCATTGGCTATAGCATGTTCCCGTTCTGTTTCGAGGCCTGCCGGGCAACAATATACTTGACTCAGCGAGGCTAGGATTCGACCCTCTGGGTCGATGGCGGAGAGTCCCGACACTCCCGACTTGGGATGGATAAAACCGCTCGACGCCGTTGCGGTGTGTCAGCGCTTGTTTGGCCTGAGCGAGCCCGCTTCTCGCCGACGCCTGATCTTCCTGGCCCGCAATGACCGCATCTTGCGGACGTTCTGCACGCACTTTCAGCGGCGTTCGTTCGACGGCTACGAGAATGATGACGAGTACGAGGACGACACGCTGTTACCGGGCTTTTGGACCGGCTTCGATAGCTCGCAATGGCCCTCCGAAGACTGGCAGAATGGCCTGTTCAGCTTCAAGACGATGGACCGAGAAGACATCGCCCACGGGGTGCGATTTAGCCGGCTGGACCTGATCAACTACAAGCGAAAGCTGGATGGGGAACCTCCCCTCACCTCGATGCCGCCACCGCCCGCAATCCCAAGCGCGCCGCAAGTCTCGCGCGCACCAGCGCCAAGCCCCGAACTCAGAGCCCGTCGTCAGGCGGCGCCGACCAAGGAGATATCTCTAGCGGAGTTGATAAGGCGCCATCCGGAGCTGTCGCAGTCTCTCCGGGCCGATGCGCCCGACAGCCCGATGGTCCGGGAGCTCAAACAGGAAAGAGATGCGCTGGCGCGCGAAGCCTTCGAAGGAATAGTCCCGGCTGAGCGCCCCATCGCCCAGAAGGCCGAACCCGAATCAACCGTGCAAAAGATCAGCGCCGGGTCGTTTGCTGACTGGTACGCACAATTCGCCGCCAAGAATCCGGGCGCCCCGATGCGTGTTGTCAGGGACGCAGCGGATGCGAAGTTCGGCAAGGGGGCGATATCCAGGCGACGGATTTACGGTGAGATGGGAAAACATGGAAAGTTAAGTCCTGGAAATCCCGGATTTAACCGCAATTAGCCGGCGAATTGCAAACTCCGCTCCGACTGGCGAATTACTATCCAGTAGACGGCGAATTTCTGGCTCGGCACGATCTCTCCATCAACAACAGCGACGGAGCGTTCCGATGTGATCCTAGAGCCTGAAACGGAAACGGCCCCGCATGAGCAGGGCCGCACCGTTCGCCGGGTCGCGCAATGGCGACGAGACGCCGTAGGAAGCATCAAAGTCCCATGGCGCGGCCCATCCTGCAAATCACGTTTCAGGAGGCCCCGATGAACACGAGGGTCAAGCGGCGGCGTCACACCCGCCCGCAATACGTCTACCGTCAGCGCCCCAGCTACCGGCGCCCGGCGTTTCAGATCTAACCAGGGAGGCCGCGCGGGGTAAACTCGCGCGGCCGATCCATCGCGTGCGAAGGTGTCGCCGACGCTCGGGAATTAAGGTGTGCACGACGCTTCGCGGGCGACCAACGGTGCAAGCGTCCACAGTCGCCCCACAGGTTGAGCGCGATAAATACGGGGCTTACCCACTTGACGAGGGGGTGAAACGGAGTCCCCGAGCTTGAGTCGCGCCTGAAAGGCGCCTAGCATCTGATTCGCGCATGACACGGTGAATCTCCATGCCGTAGCTGAGTTTGCGTGCGAACTCAGTGCAATGCGAGGGTCGTGGAGTCCTCGCTGCGCAAAGCGGGCAGGTTATTCTGCCCGCTTTTCTTTGCTTATGACCGCAAATTTTTCGAGTTTGTTAACCATTTTCCGAGCGTTCACGCGGTGGAACGTAACGAGATAGAGTCGTTTGCTGTCAGCGGGACATTTAATGCTCACCTGTATCCATCGATCGATGTACCAGGGGCGATAGAAAAAAGTCACGTGATTGGGTCGGTCGCTGATCGCTGTCCCGTACTCCATCGCGTCCCAGATCATATTGAAGCTCTCGCCAGTTAGGCCGTGTTTCTCCGCCGCCTTCCTCGCGTAGTCGTGGTGCAGATAGAGCTTGTTAGACTCGGCGCCTAAGAACTCGACATATCCCGCAGCGACGTGCGCGATGGCAATTTCCTTGCCGGCGCCTTGCTTTAGGAAGCCAAGCCAATCTCTTTCGAGCATTGGAAGAAGGTTACTTACGATTGCGCCAGAGTCTATCCGGATCGCCTCTTAGGCGGCGCTGCGGATACCTCTAGTGCGACTTCTTTCGTCCCGCCTCGTACTGGCGCTCAGCCTCCGCCAACTCCTCGCGCGTCACCTTCACAAGCCCCTTAGTCAGGTTCTTGAACCGCTCCAGTGACGGGGCGGCGTCGCCGTTTTCCGCGTCCTTGCCGCCGCTTTCAGGTGGCTCCTTGCGGTGCGCCATGGGTGATCAAGTCCTGATAGGTCAGCCGCTTGCCGACGACGGAGGATAACACTTTTTGGAAACGGCCGGCGTCGTTGTCGGTGCGCTCGTTGAAGCGAAAAACCTGCTCGGAGACGTAGCGGCCAAGGTGGAAAGGCTCGACGCTCACGTAAGTGCCCTTAAGGCCGCGCTTCAGCAGGCTCCAGAAGTTCTCGATCCCGTTCGTGTGGACGTTGCCTCGCACGTACTCCACGGCATGATTGACGGTCGCGTGGGCGTAGTCTTGGGCGAGGCTCTTGTAGCCCCAATGGGAGTCGGTGTGCAGGACGGCGCCGGCCTCGACCGTCTCACGGACGACGCGTTGAAGATTAGCCTTGTTGGCGTCGCGGATCGGGAGGGCGCGCACGCGGCTGGCGGCTTCTTCCGTGGTCCGCTCCAGCACGCCCATGACAATCGTCTTGTCGTAGCCGCCGCCAGAGCCGCGCACCTGAGCCTCACGCTTATGCTTGTGCATGTTGCCTGCGACAGGGCCGATGTAGGTTTCGTCGGCCTCGGAAATCCCGGTGAACTTATCGAAGCCGCCGACTTCCATCGCGAGGCGGATACGGTGCAGCATGTGCCAGGCGCTTTTCTGCGTCACGCCGATGGCGCGGCTCAGCTCGTAGCTCGAAATGCCGTTCTTGCAGTTGGCGATGGACCACACCGCGACAAACCACTTGTCGAGCGGGAGCGGGCTATCCTCGAAGATGGTCCCGACCTTGGCCGAGAACTGCTTGCGGGGGTGCTTCTCCTTGCACTCCCAAAGCTTCCGGGTTGCGATGAAACGCACGTCGGTGCGACCGCACGTCGGGCAATAAACGCCGTTCGGCCAGCGCAGGGAAACCATCGTCGCCAGCGTGCGATCCGCGTCCGCGAAGTACCGGACGGCTTCCATAAGGGTGCGGGGTTCGTTCGTCATGAGCCCACCCTAGGGCCAGCGGCTTACTGAGTCAAGTATATTATTGCCGCCTGCCGCGAAATCGGCGATCGGCGAGCTTTGCCCTGCGCGCAGATCGGAGGCGCCGAAGATGTTGCGAGAGGGCTAAGTGCTGAGCGCCAGCCCGCGCTCTAGGACGACCACGGCGACAGCAGCTTGCATCCCGCCGCTTCAAAATCGACGACGTTGCGCGTCACCACAATCAGGTCGTGAACGAGCGCCGTCGCCGCGATCAGTTCATCCGACATGCTGGGCCTTCGACCGCTTCGCCAATGCTTCGCCGTGAGTTCCCCCCAAGCCAGGGCAATGGTCCGGTCGACCGGAATCACCTGGTGCTCAAACTGTCGAAGAATGGCTTGGTGCGTCGCTTCGAGATCTGTCCGTCGCGCCCCGAGTGGAAGCAGCGCCGCGCCGCGGCGGAGTTCGCCGAGCGTGACGACGCTCAAAAAGAGTTCCGACTCAGGTGCGGCATCGAACCAATCGCTGAAACCGGCGTCCGCCGAGACACGGCCGGGTTCGCTGATTGCGTTGGTATCGAGTAGGAATGTCAAAGATCGATGTCTCTCGGCGGTCTCTGATCCCGCGTGAGATCGATCCCCTCCAGGTTCATGCCCCGAAGCAAGTCCTTGAGGGTCTTGGGCGCCTCAGGCGAGATCAACGCGTCGTACTCGCTCGCCGACACGACGACAGCCGCGCGCTCGCCGCGAACGTTGATCGTCTGCGGCCCCTGGCGGCGCGCTCGGCGCACGACCTCCGAGAACTGATTCTTCGCGTCAGCCAGACTCCAGTCTTGGCTGGGCTGTCGTTCGGTTCTAGCCATCCCAGTTGGCTATCACGGTTTTGGGCGTAGCGCCAGCGGTGCGTTCTCTTTTCGTTTCTGGCCTGCAGGCGTAGAGTCGGCGCGTGAACGCCGTCGCCCCGAGTCTCGATCTGGCCGCCGCGTTGGTGGTGCTGCCCGGGCCGCGGGCGGGGATCGCCGATGGGGCCGGGGTGCGGATGGCGCGGCCGCCGGAGGCGCGCGACCTGTTCGAGGCCGGGCCGGTGCTGGTGGCGCATGCCGGCATGACCGCGCGGCGGCTGCAGCTGAACACCCCACCCCGGTCGGCGCGGATCTTCGATGCGCTGGAACTGTTCGCCTTCGTGCGGCCGGCCGCCTATTGCGCGCCGTCGGCGGCTGGACTGGCGCTGGCGCTGGGTCTGCCGGAGCCGAAGGGCGCTGCGGAGCAAGCCGGCGCGCTGCGAGAAGTCGCCGCACGGTTACTGGCTGAGCTGGCCGAAAGTCCGAAGCCCAGCCGCGAGGAGGCGCTGGCCGTGGCCGAGGCGCTGGGCCGCGCCAGCTGGGCCTGGGCGGCGGCGGCGATCGGCGCCCTGCGCTCGAACCCGCTTGGCCGGCCTTGGCGCGGCACCGGGCTGGAGGTGTGGTCGCGGCTGCCGGAGTGGGAGGACCAGGCCCCGGCCGGCGAGGCTGGCTCCAAGCCGATCGATCCAGCTGGGGCGTCGCAACGGCTGGCGGCTTTGCTCGAACGCGCCGGGCTGGACGAGGCGCGGCCGACGCAGAGCCAGTTCGCCGCCGAGACCGCCTTCGCCTTCCAGCCCCGCGACCGGGAGAACGAGCCGCGGCTGATGCTGGCCGAAGCGGGCACCGGCGTCGGCAAGACCCTGGGCTATCTGGCGCCCGCCTCGCTCTGGGCCGAGGCCAACGGTCCGGCGGTCTGGATCTCGACCTACACCCGCGCGCTGCAGCGGCAGATCGAGCGCGAGAGCCACGCCCTCTATCCCGACCCGGCGGTCCGGGCCCGCAAGGCGGTGGTGCGCAAGGGCCGTGAGAACTACCTCTGCCTGCTGAACTTCCAGGAGAGCGTCAACGCCGCCCAGCTCGGCGGCGGCGACGTGATCGGCCTGGCGCTGGTGTCGCGCTGGGCCAGGGCCAGCCGCGACGGCGACATGACCGGCGGCGACTTCCCGGCCTGGCTGCCGACCCTGTTCGCGGTCGGTCCGGTGGCGCAGGCGTCGGCCGCCAACCTGGTCGACCGGCGGGGCGAGTGTGTCCACGCCGGCTGTCCGCACTACCGGGTCTGCTTCATCGAGCGGGCGATCCGGGCTTCCCGTCACGCCGACCTGGTGATCGCCAACCACGCGCTGGTGATGACCCAGGCGGCCTACGACGGCGCCCGCACCGCCAGGGGCCAGCCCGCCGACGTCGAGACCGCGCATCTGAAGCGGATCGTGTTCGACGAAGGCCACCATTTGTTCGACGCGGCAGACTCGGCGTTCGCCGCCTGCCTCTCCGGCGCCGAGGCCGCCGAGATGCGCCGCTGGATCCGCGGGCCTGAAGGGCGCGGTCGGCGGGGCCGGGGCTTGGAAGCACGCCTGGGCGACATCCTGGCCGACCGTGAGGGCGCCCGAGAAGCGCTCGACCAGGCGACGCGGGCGGCGGCGGCGCTGCCGGGCGAGGGCTGGTCCGGCCGCATCGCCCCACCCAACGGCGAAGTCAGCCCGATCGGCCCGATCGAGGCCTTCCTGGTGGCGGTGATCGAGCAACTGCGGGCGCGCGCCGATTCCTCCGAGCAGGGCATGGAGTGCGCCGCCCGGCCGGCGCTGGATCTGGTCCGCGAGACCGCCGCCAAGGCCGCAACCGCTCTGGCCGCCGTCGAAGCGCCGCTGCTGGGCTTGGCGCGGCGGCTGGCGGAGGTGCTTGACGAGGATTCCGACGAGCTGCCGACGATCGAACGGGCCCGGATCGAGGGCGCGCTGCGGGGACTCGATCGCCGCGCCCGGATGATGCTGCCGGCGTGGCGCTCGATGCTGAAAGCGCTGGAGGAGGACGCCGAGGGCGACCCAGACTTCGTCGACTGGTTCGACGCAAACTTCATGTTCGGCCGCCTGGTCGACGCCGCCGCGCGGCGGCACTGGGTCGACCCCAGCGAGCCGCTGGCGTCGGCCGTGCTGGCGCCGGCCCACGGGGTGCTGGTGACCAGCGCCACCCTGGCCGACTCGACCCTCGACGACCCGTTCGCCCTCGCCGAAATGCGCACCGGCTCGGCGCGCTTCACCGACCGACCGAAGACGCTGCGGCTCGCCTCGCCGTTCGACTACGCCAACAACGCCCAGGCCATCGTGGTCACCGACGTCTCCCGCGACGACCCGCGCCAGGTGGCCGCGGCGATGCGGGAGCTGTTCCTGGCCGCCGGCGGCGGGGCGCTGGGTCTCTTCACCGCGATCCGGCGCCTCAGGGCCGTGCACGAGCGGATGGCCGCGCCGCTGGCTGACAAGGGGCTGGCGCTCTACGCCCAGCACGTCGACCCGCTGGAGGTCGGCGCTCTGGTCGACATTTTCCGCGCCGAGGAGGACGCCTGCCTGCTCGGCACCGATGCCGTGAGGGACGGGGTCGACGTGCCCGGCCGCTCGCTGCGGCTGCTGGTATTCGACCGCATCCCATGGCCGCGCCCCGACCTGTTGCATAAGGCCCGCCGCGGCCGGTTCGGCGGCAAGGGCTACGACGACTCTATCGCCAGGGCCCGGATCGCCCAGGCGTTCGGCCGCCTGATCCGCCGCGCCGACGACCGCGGCGTCTTCATCATGCTCGACGCCGCCGCCCCCACCCGGCTGTTCTCCGGCCTGCCGGAAGGGGTGCGACTGGAGCGGATGGGTCTGGTCGAGGCGATCGAGGCCACCACCGAGCATCTGGGCTCAGCTCAGAAATCCGCGCCTTAAACGTCGTTTTTCTGAAGCGGGCCGCCGCCCTTGCGTCGGTAGCGGACGACCCGCGAACGCCCGCCAGCGGCGCTCCCGGGCGCGTGACGGGTCCCCCGGCGCGCCGCCGGTTCACCTCGGCGATCCGCAAAAGTGATCCGCGGGCCGGCCAGGGGCGTACCGGAAGGGTCGGGTGTAACGGGAGACAGACATGCGAACTGCCCTAAGCGCTGCGACAGCGCTGGCCACGCTATTGACCGCCACGAACGCCCTCGCCTGGGAGCCAGACAGCGCCGCGCAGGCCGCGATGCGGTCGGACGGCGCCTGGGCGGACGTCCAGCCCGCGCCCAACGGCGCCGGCCTGATTCACGGTGCGGTCGACATCGCCGCGCCGCCGCAGCTGGTCTGGCGGATCATGACCGACTGCCGCGAGACGCCGAAGCTGATCACCTCGGCCGACCCGTGCCGCGTGCTCTCCGCCGGTCCCGACGGTGCCTGGGATGTTCGCGAACAGGTCACCCACGGCGGCTTTCTGGTGCCGACGATCCACAACGTCTACCGCTCGGACTACCAGCCCTACAGCGTGATCCGCTTCCACAAGGTCGGCGGCGATCTCAAGGAGGAAGAGGGCGAGTGGCGGTTCGAGGCGCTGGACGGCGGCCGCGGCACCCGTGTGCTCTACACCAACCGCATCGCCGCCAACATCATGGCCCCCGCCGGCATGGTCCGCGAAGGGTTGAAGAACGACACCCCGAAGGTGCTGCTGAACCTCAAACGCGAGTGCCTGGCGGCGCGGTGAGAGCGAGCCACCGCTCAGCTCCCTCGTTTTCAGTCATCACCGGGCGCCAGTCCCGGCGACCCAAGCGCGCGGAACGGGGGGGTGGCCGCGCCGGGCGCGGCCATGGCTGGGCCAGTGTTCTTGGATGGCCGGGACTGACGCCCGGCCATGACCGTGAGGGGTGGGGACCTAGTCTAGCGCTTGTCCCGCCCGAAGTTCGGCTCCGAGCTTTCCTGGCCCGCGGCGACGATGCCGAGCCTGATCTCGCGGGTCCGGGTGAACAGCGCCTCCAGTTTCTCGCCCTCGCCCCAGCGGATCGCCCGCGACAGCGCCTGCAGGTCCTCGGTGAAACGGCCGAGGATCTCCAGCACCGCGTCCTTGTTGGTCAGGAACACGTCGCGCCACATGATCGGGTCGGACGCCGCGATGCGGGTAAAGTCGCGGAAGCCGCCGGCGGAGTATTTCATCACCTCGCCCTGGGTCACCTCCTCAAGGTCGGCGGCGGTGCCGACGATGTTGTAGGCGATCAGGTGCGGCAGGTGCGAGGTGACGGCCAGCACCAGGTCGTGGTGGCTGGCGTCCATCAGCTCGACGCGAGCGCCCAGCCGCATCCAGAACTCGGTGAGGGTTTCCAGCGCGGCCAGGTAGGGCGCGTCGGTCCGCTTCTGCGGTGTCAGGATATTCCAGCGGTTCTCGAACAGGGTGGCGAAGCCGGCGTCGGGGCCGGACTGCTCCGTGCCCGCCACCGGGTGGCCAGGGATCACGAACACGCCGGCCGGCGCCGCGGCGGCCATGGCGTCGGCCACCGCGCCCTTGACCGAGCCGACGTCGGTCAGCGTCGCGCCGGGCTTCATCCCCGCCGCGGCCGCCGCCGTCGCCGCGCCCATCGCCATCACCGGCACGGCGAGCACGATCAGGTCGGCGCCCGCCACCGCATCGGCCGGATCGGCGAACACGCCGTCGGCGATGCCCAGCGCCGTCAGCCGTTCGCGGTGCGCCGAATTGGCGTCGGCGACCATCACCTCGCCGGCCGCGCCGTGAGCCCGGACCGCGCGGATCACCGACGAGCCGATCAGGCCGCCGCCGATCACCGCCATGCGAGCGTAGACCGGCTTCTCGGCGGATGGTGCTGCGCTCTGGTCAGTCATGGACGGCTCCTTGGAGGGCCCTGCGGCCGGAGACCGTCTTGATGCCGCCGACCTTCCGGGCGGCTGGGACGAGAAAGGACCTGCCGCTCAGCTATGAAGGCTGGCGGTAGTAGCGCTGGCGAAGGCGGGCGGCGAGGACCATGCGGTCACCTAGCTTCCGCCGCTCCACGAGGTCAAGCCTCGGCGCGTTTCATCGGGAATTTGTATTGCATTCAAAATTTGAACGAAATACAAGCATGGTATGCTGAAGGCTGTGCCCCAATTCAAAGCTCAACCCCCGGAGAAGCCGGGTCAGCGGATGCGCTCGCGTCTGCTGGACGCCGCCGCCGAGCGGTTCAAAGCGTTCGGGCTGGCCGACGTCTCGGTCGCCGAGATCGCCGCCGACGCCGGAGCCTTCCCGAGCCAGGTGACCTACTATTTCGGGACCAAGGAGGCATTGTTCGTCGAGGCCGCCTGCCGCGAGATGCTCTACCTCGCCCGCGACGCCGAGGCCGCCTCCTCGCATCCGGCGAACGAGGACGACTACCTCGAAACCCTGGTCCATCGCGTGGTCGGCGCGCCGGGCCTGAACCTGTTCGTCGAGGCGCTGGCGCTGGCGCACCGCCGCGTCGACCTGCAGCCTCAGGTGCAGCGAACGTTCGAACGACTCGACGCAGAGAGCGACCGGGCGCTGAAGGAACACCGTGCGCAGCAGGGTCTGCCGCCGGGCGACACCGCCGTCCACGCCCACCGCTTCTGGGTGATCGCGCTGGGCATGGGCGCCCGGGGCGGGGCGACCGGCGAGTCGCCACGGTTCCTCGCCGCCGAGATGCTGGCCCTGCTGCGCGGCGGCGCCGAGCGGCGCAGCTCACTGTCCCGCGTTGGCAGCCGTCCCTAACGACACAAAGATCAGGGAGTTCGCGAAATGCTCAAGGAAAAATCCCAGCGCCAACTGCCGCCCGGCTTCGAGCTGGAGCGGCACATGGCCGACCTCGACACCGACGGCTTCACCATCATCGAAGACTATCTGAGCCCAACACAGCTTGACCGCTTCCGCGAGGGGCTGGCGCCCTCGCTCGGCAGCTACCGCGGCCGCAATCCGTTCGAGGGCCACACCACCGAGCGGGTCTACACCCTGGTCGGCCGCGGCGCAGTGTTCGAGGAGGCGGCGTCCGACCCGCGCCTGCTGGCCATTCTCGACCGGCTGCTGCGGCCCAACTACCTGCTCAGCGCCGACCACGCGATCTGCATCTATCCCGGCGAAAAGGCGCAGCGGCTGCACACCGACGACAGCTTCTACCCGTTCCCGCGTCCCCGGCCGTCGATCAGCATCAGCACCATCGGCGCGATCGACGCTTTCAACCCGCAGAACGGCGGCACGGTGATGTACCGCGGCAGCCACAAGTGGCCGGCCGAGCGGGTCAGGGCGTTGATGGTGGCGTTGGATCACGGCGAAACGACCGCTGACACCGCAAGCGTCAACTATTTGACCATGCCGGCCGGCGCGCTCTGCGTGTTCCAGGGCACGCTGGTCCACGGCGCCGGCGCCAACGCCAGCGACGCCGCGCGGCTTGCCTACACCAACCACTATTGCGAGCCGTGGGCCCGGCCGCAGGAGAACTTCTACCTCGGCGTGCCGAAGGCGCGGGTGCGCGGGATGAGCCGGGAAATGCAGATCCTGCTCGGCTACGAACTGCTGACCGCCGGCTCGATCATGGGCCAGGTCGGCGGCTACAACCCGGCCAAGACGCTGGACCCGGCGTTTGTGCTGCCGGTGCTGCGGTAGGCTCCCCTCCCCCTTGCAGGGAAGGGTCGGGGGTGGGGGTATCTCCTGTGCCTTCACGGCTGAGGCGCAGTGAGTCACCGCCGACGCAAGACCGCACCGCCTCCCCTGACCCCTCCCCGCAAGGTGGAGGGGAAACTAAGCCCGCCCCACTACCGCCAGAAGCGGATCGCAACGGCTTCCGTCGGCGAGCACGTGCGTCTCAATCCCGCCGAACCCCGCCGCCCCGAGATATGCCTCCACCAGCGCCGCATGCCCCCGATCGTCGAGCCGCAGCCAGACCGCGACCGCCTTGGTCGGAAAGCAGCGGTTGGAGAAGCTCACCACCAGCGGCGCGCCCGGCTTCAGCACCCGGGCGATGTCCTGGAACACCGGCACGGGCCGCTGCAGATACTGCACCCCGACGCAGATCGTCGCCGCATCGAGGCTGGCGTCCTCCAGCGGCAGCACCGGATCTCGGTTCAGGTCGTGGGTGAACCAGCGGCTGAGCTGCGGATTGGCCGCCAGCTCCTCGGCGTTCATGCCGTGGCCGATCACCTCGCCATAGGCCACGTCCGTAGGCAGGTGGCTGACGCAGCTGCTCATCAGGTCGAGCACCATCCCGCCGACCGGCAAGGTCCGCCGGTAGAATTCGGTCAGCGCCTTGATCGCGCCGTCGTCGATATGGGTGACGAGCCGCGCCTCGGCGTAGAACGCCGTGTCGTCATCCGGATCGTCCTTCTCGAACGCCCAGGGCGGCAGGTCGGTGAGGGCGAGCGACGGCGTCACGCGCTCAGGAACTCCGCCAGCGCATCGACCAGCGCGCGGTTGTGCTCCTCGAGGCCGATGGTGATGCGCAGGTGCCAGGGCAGGCCGTAGTTGGCGACGCCGCGGACGATCAGGCCGCGGGAGGCGAGGAAGGCTTCGGCTTCGGGCGCGGTCTTGCCGGGCGTCTTGGGGAACTCGACCAGGATGAAGTTGGCCCACGACGGGGTCACGTCGAGGCCAAGGCCGCCCAGTTGCTGGATCAGCCAGGCGCGCCATTGCTCGACGTGAGCCAGCGACCGGGCCTGGAAGTCCTCGTCGGCCAGTGACGCCTCGGCGGCGGCCAACGCCGGAATCGAGACGTTGAACGGCGGGCGGATGCGGTCGATCGCGTCGGCGATTGCCACGGGGGCATAAGCCCAGCCGACCCGCAGCGCCGCCAGACCGTGCAGCTTGGAGAAGGTGTGGGTGACAACGACGTTGTCCGCGCCCCGCGCCAGCTCGATGCCGTCGGTGAAGGTGGGATCGGTGCAGAATTCGGCGTAGGCGGCGTCGACCACCAGCACCACGCTGGGCGGCAGCGCCGCGTGCAGCCGGCGCAGCTCGTCCCTGGTGGTGAAGGTGCCGGTGGGGTTGGCCGGATTGGTGACGAACATCAGCCGGGTGCGGTCGTCGACCTCGGCCAGCATCAGGTCGACGTCGATGCGGTGGTTCGGCTCGGCGGCGACCTTCACCTCGGCCTGGCAGGCGCGGGCGCCGATGCCGTAGGCGCCGAAGCCGTACTGGCCCTGCACGATGTTGTCGCCGGGCTCGAGGAAGGTCTGGTTGATCAGGTGCAGCAGCTCGTCGGTGCCGCAGCCGAACACCAGGCGGTCGGGCTCCAGGTCGTGGCGCCGGGCGATGGCGGCGCGCAGGGCCGCGGCGCGGCCGTCGGGGTAGATGTTCAGGTCGCCGGCTGCGGCGATATAGGCCTCGCGGGCCGCCGGGCTGCTGCCCAGAATGTTCTCGTTGCCCGACAGCTTGACCGGGTGCGCGACGCCCTCGGCCGTCGCCTTGCCGGGCTTGTAGGGAATGATGTCGAGGATACCGGGCTTGGACCGCGGGCGGTCAAGCTCAGGTTCGAAGATTGGCTGGGCGGTCATGGCGGGGCTCATACACGAGCCGGGTACGCTCAGAAAGCTGGGCTCAGAAGGTCGGGCTCAGTAGACCCGCGGCGCCGGCGCCAGCTTCAGCGGCCCGACCCAGGTCGCGCCATCGCGGAAGGTGAGCGGCAGGTTCAGCGCCGGCGCGGATTGCGTCCCGCTGGCGGGCGGGGCCTTGCCGCCTTGGGCGACAGCGATGATGCGCTGTTCGTCGCTGAGGCTGGCGTCGAGCACGCCTTCGAGTCGGCCGTCGTCGGTCACCGCGACGCCCCCACCGTGGGCGCTCAATGCCGCGTCGCCCGCCGTAAGCCCCAGCTGATGCACATCGAACGTGCCGCCCATCGCCGACCAGTGCGAGACCAGGGCGCGCCAGGTCGCCCCTTGCAGATCGCCAGTGTGAGAGAGGATGCCGTCCAGCTTCACCGCGACCGGCTTATCGCCAGCGATCTGCCCAAGCCAGCTCCCCGCTAGCGCCTGGCCGCCCTCGATGCTGAAGAACACTGCCGCCTGCCGCGCCGGCCCGGCCCGGACGTAGAACTGTACGTCCTTGGCGCTCGCCAGCGAAAACGGCTTGGCCCCCGGCGCGGCGGCGAACGTCAGGTCTGCCCCCTCGACCGAGATGCGCGGCGGCGCCTCGTTCCAGCTGTTGAGGCTGGCGCGCAACGGGCTGGCGGTGACGTTCACCGGGCCGCCGTCGGGGCGGTTGAAAGTGAGGCCGCTCGGTAAGAAGAACACCCAGTCGGTCGGCGCGAAGGCGAAAGCCTCGCTCTTCAGCGTCGGCACGGCAACGGCCCAACCCGACGGGTCAGCCAGCTTGAGGTCGCTGAAGTCGACGTCGAGCCGGAACGGATAGCCGCCGACGTGGCGCTGGCTCCAGGCCACGGTCCAGCCGGCAGAGCGCAGGGACACGGCGCCGGCGTCAAGCCGCCGCTGCGCCTCGCCCAACATCCAGACCCAGGCGAGGCTCCAGATCGCGGCCGCGGCCACCAAGACGCCCCACGGGATGTAAAGACCCAGCCGGCGCGGGTTGCGGCGCGGGGTGGCGGCGTTATGGGTCTGGGTGAGATCTGGGTCTGGGGTCACGGTGACTGAAAACGACGCGCATTGGGTGTTCGGCTACGGCTCGCTGATGTGGCGGCCGGGGTTCCCCTATCTAGAGCGTGCGGCGGCCACGCTCCATGGCCGCCGTCGCGCCTTCTGCATCTATTCTGTCCACCACCGCGGCACGCCCGAGCGCCGCGGGCTGGTGCTGGGGCTGGCGGCAGGCGGGGCGACGCGGGGCATGGCCTACCGGGTGGCGGACGCGCACTGGGATCAAACCTATGCCTATTTGCGCGAACGCGAACAGCCGACCGAGACCTATGTCGAGGCGCGCGCCGACGTTCGCCTGGCGGACGGCCGCCGCATCGCCGCCCTCACCTTCCTCTCGGACCGCGACCATCCGCAGTGGGCCGGCGCGCTCAGTTTGGAGCATCAGGCCGACCTGATCGCCGGCGCGTCCGGCCTCTCCGGCCGCAACGTCGACTACCTCTCCGACCTGGTCGAGCACCTGCGTGAAGCCGGGATCAGGGATCGCGCGATGGAGAAGCTGCTGGCGATGGTGCTGGAGAAAGAGCACGCTTCAGTTCCCCTAACCCCTGCGGGCAGGGGTTAGGGGCGGGGGTGCGAACTGGGTGTCGGCCGGTTCGTCCGCAGAACTTAGCGGCGGATGCACAGTCAATACCCCAACCCCCAACCCCTTCCCGCAAGGGGAAGGGGAGTCAGCGCCGCAGCAACTCGTTCGACGCCGCTTCGATCCGGGTTTCCATCTCGCGCATGAATTCGCCGCGCTTCAGGCCGGCGGGGAGCGGTGGCAGGTATTCGAACACGATCACGCCCGGCCGGCGCAGGATGCCGTGCGCGGGCCAGTGGACGCCGGAGTTGGTCGCCACCAGGTGCGCGGGCAGGCCGAGATCGCGGTACAGGCCGGCGACGCCCGGCTGGTAGTCGCCCGCGACGCCCGGCTCGCCGCGGTGGCCCTCGGGGAAGATCAGCAGTTGGCGGTCTTCGGCCAGGCGTTCCTGGCCATCGCGCACCATCTTGCGCAGCGCCGTCGCCTTGCCGTCGCGGTCGACCACGACCATCCGCTGCTTCCAGGCGTACCAGCCGAAGAATGGGATCAGCATCAACTCCTTGCGCATCACGAAGCAGGAGTCGGGCAGGGTCACGAACTGGGCGAACACGTCGAACATGCACTGGTGCTTGGCCGCCACCAGCGCGCGGCCGGTCGGCACGTGCTCTCTCCCCCGAATCTCGACCCGGATGCCGCAGCAGACGCCGAGCAGGCCGATCACGCCCTTCGCCCACGCCTTGAACCCCCAGGCCACGATGCCGCGCGGCAGCGCCAGCGCCGGCAGAAACAGGACGCACATGCCGAGCGACCAGAGATAGAACAGGCCGGCGAACAGCAGGGATCGGGCGCGCAGCATCAGACCTCTACGCGTGCTTCGCCGCAGAGGCGGGCTTGGCGCCCAGGCCGAGCAGCGTCTCGCGGCCGAGCACGGCCAGGTATTTGGAATACTCCAGGATCATCCGCTGGGCGCCCGTCGTCGTCTTCCACCAATCGGCGGCGCTGAGTTCGGGGGTTACGACCGGATAGGGGATGATCTGGGCCTCTGGCATGGCGCCGCGCAGCTCGAGCCGGGCGCGGGGCATGTGATAGTCGGCGGTGACCAGGATCAAGGTGGAGTAGCCTTTCGAGCGCGCCCAGGTCGCCGTCTCCAGCGCATTGCCCAGCGTGTTGTTGGCCTCGAAACCGAGGTCGACGCAGCAGTCGTAGACCGGCTTGGAGGCGCCGGTGATGATCTGAAGTTCGCCCCGGGTGACGTGCCGGCTGACGCCGCTGATCAGCATGCGCTTGGCCTTGCCCGCCTCAAGCAGGCCGAGACCCGCGGCGATCCGCTCGCCCGAGCCGCCGGTCAGCGCCACGATGCCGTCGGCGGTCGGCGGATCGGCGGCGGGCGTCGAGCGGTCGATCCGGGCGGCGAACGCCAACAAGCCCGAACTCCAGACCAGCAGGATGACGAAGATCGCCGCCAAGGTCCTCACAGGGGGGCTCTCACGGGCGATCGGCCAGCACGGACATCGCCGTCAGCCGCGCCGTCACCGCCGCCACCAGGGCCGCGAGGATCGGGAACGGCGCCGGGGCCGCCAGGTCGCGCCAAGAGATCGGCAGCAGGGCGGTGAACTGCTCGTCCCCGGCGCTGGTCAGCTTGATCAGCATGGCGACGATCACCGCGAGCAACGCGCCCGCCAGCCCGGCCTGCGCGGCCGTACGGGCGAACCTGGCCTGGAACAGCCGGGCGATGTAGCCATCGGTGGCGCCGGCGAGGTGCAGGGCCTCGACCACGTCGCGGCGGGCGGCGAGGCCCTGGCGGGTGGAGAAGGCGACCACCGCGCCCAGCACCGCCAGGATCAGCAGGAACAGCGCGGCCCCGGTGCTCTCGATCGCCGCCCCGGCATGCATGATTTGCGCGGCCCAGTGGCTGTGATCGTCGACATCGGCGTCGATTCCGGCGGCGGTCAGCGCGCGCTTCAGTTCGGCGCCGGTGGCCGGGGCCTTGCGGTCGAGATCGATCGCCACCAGCCGCGGCGTCGGCAGGTCGGCGGGCAGGGCGGCCGCGCCGATCCAGGGCGCGATCAGGGCGTTGGCCTTGGCGGCGTCGAGCGCCCGGGCCTCCGTGACGCCCTTGACGCCGGAGACCGCCTCGGCGGCCCGGGCCGCCTCCTCATCGGCGCTGTCGGCGCCCTGAGCGTGAACGATCAGCGTGGCCGACCCGACCAACTCGGTGCGCCAGCCGGCCGCCGCGCGCTCGCCGGCCAGCGCCCCCACCGCCGCAAGGCCGGCCAGGAACGACAGCGCCGCCACCACGAACAGCAGCGCCCAGTCGCGCCCGTCGCCCCGCGGCAACAAGGACGCCGGCAACCAACGATTGGCGTCGAAGGCCAGGCTCACAAGGGACTCCTCCCCTCCGGCGTGTCTCGCGTCGCTTTCGCTCCGCTCGCCTCACGCCACCTCTCCTCGCTCCGCGACGGGGAGGAGCAATCGCTCTTCTCCCCGCATGCGGGGAGAAGTGTCGCTGGCGAGGCCCGAAGGGCCGATGCGCGGTCCTTCGACTCGATCGGGGGATGGGCGGAACTGCTCATGGCTCAAGTTCTGAATGGAACGGGGGCAACTGCGCAAGCCGTCCGCCGTCGAGATTAAGCACCGGCATGCCTGACCGGGCCACCAGATCGGTGTCGTGGCTGGCGATCAGCACCGTCGCGCCCACCCGGTTGAGTTCGCTGAACAGCCGCAGGATGCGCACCGCCATCGCCTCGTCGACATTGCCGGTGGGCTCGTCGGCCAGCAGGATATCGGGCCGGTTGATCACCGCCCGGGCGATGGCGAGGCGCTGCTTCTCGCCCCCCGACAGCGCCGGCGGCATCGCGTGCATCCGATCGCCGAGGCCGACCCAGGCCAGCAGGTCGGCGACGTCGGCCCGATACGACTCCGGCTTGCGCCCGGCGATCCGCGGCGCCAGGGCGGCATTGTCGAATACGGTCAGGTGCTCCAGCAGCCGGAATTCCTGGAACACCACCCCGATCCGCCGGCGCATCATCGGCCGGTCGGCGCGCTTCAGCAGCGCCATGTCCTCGCCGAAAATCTCGATTCGGCCGCGCGAAGCCTGTTCGGCGAGGTAGATCAGCTTCAGCAGGGTCGACTTGCCGGACCCGGACGGGCCGGTGAGGAAATGGAACGATCCATGCGGCAGCTCGAAGGAGATATCCTTCAGCACCTCGGCGTCGCGGCCATAGCGCATGGAGACCCCCTCGAAGCGGACCACCGCCTGCGGAGAACCTGCGTCTATTGGTTCAAGCGGAGGAGCGATGGGCTTCCTGGACATGAGGGCCGAAATCGGCAACCTCGACGTGGGTTTCGCCCCGGCGTCCGATTCGGTTGTCATGATACTGACCTGTCCTGAGTGCGCTACCGGCTATTTCGTCGAGGATGACCAGATCCAGGCGGGTGGCCGGTCGGTACGGTGCGCCGCTTGCGGGCACCGCTGGACCGCTCGCCCTGAGCGGCCGCTGGAGCTTGTCTCGAATGCGACCGATGGCGCGATCGCCAAGGATCCGGGTCCTGAAGCCCTGGCGGACGACGCGCCGCTGAGCGGCGACGACCTGCCGCGTGCGTTCCGCACCCGCGCCGAGGAGGAAAAGCGCAACCGCCAGGCCGCGATCACCGGCGCGGTCTGGGCCGGCGTCGCGATCGTGGTCGCCGTCGTGCTCGGCACGGCGATTCTGTTCCGCGAGAGTGTCGTGAGCGCCTGGCCGCAGACCGCTTCGGCCTACGCCGCCGTCGGCCTGCCGGTGAATCCCACCGGGCTGGTGATCGAACAGGTGCACGCCGAGCCCTCGCTGGAGTTGGGGCACGCGGCGCTGGACGTCACGGGGGTGATCCGCAACGTGGTCGGTCGCGACGTGATCGCCCCGCCGTTGCGCATCAGTCTGCTCAACGCCCAAGGCAAGCGTGTGGCCGGGCAGATCACCAATTTCGCCGATCCGCAGATTCCGTCCGGCGCCACGCGCAGCTTCCGCACGTCGATCCCCGACCCGCCGTTCTCGGCCGCCAACCTGCAGGTCGACTTCGCGATCGGGACCCAGGCCAACGCCGGCAGCACCCAGGCGGCGGCGCAGACAGGATCGCCGCAGGCGCCGACCATCACGCTGCGCGGACCCGCCGGCGATGCGCTGCCGACCGCGGTCAACGCGGTTCCCCTGCCGGCGCAGCCCCAGTTCGCGCCCACTACGGCGCCGGAGGCGGCCCCTGCCCCGCCCACCAACAGCGCCGCGCCGTCGCGATGAGCGGTGCGGCTCGGGGGCTGGAGACCTTGCTCAGCGAAGCCGAGGTGAACGCGCGGGTCGCCGATCTGGCCGCGGCCATCGCCCCTCGTCTGGGCGACGACGCGGTCGCCGTCTGCCTGCTCACCGGCGGGCTATGGTTCGCCTCTGACATGACGCGGGCGCTGGCCCGGCTCGGCAAGCATGTCGCCTTCGACGCCCTGTGGCTGGCCTCCTACGGTGACGACCGCACGAGCCGCGGCCGCTGCCAGGTGCGCGCCGATCTGCAGCGCCCGATGCGTGGGCGCCAGGCGCTGGTGCTGGACGATGTGGTCGACACCGGCCTTTCGCTCAGCGAAGCCGCCCGCCTGGTGAACGACGCCGGCGCCCGCGAAGTCATCACCTGCGTCTTCGCGCGCAAACCCTGGCCGACGCCGCGGGCGCTGGAGCCGGACTACGTCGCCTGGGACGCCCCGGCCCGCTTCCTGGTGGGTTACGGCATGGACGCCGAAGGCAAGATGCGGGGTTTGCCCTACATCGCGGCGGTGGACTGAGCGGAGCGTCGGCAGGTCCAACGCCCGCCGGCGACCCATGCACGCGGAACGCCGTGGCCGCGCCGAGCGCGGCCACGGCATAAATTGTGTCCTTGGGCAGCCGGGACTGACGCCCGGCTGTGACCGGTTCCAGGGGGTGGGGATTAGATCGCCACGATACACGAGGCCCGATTTCAACTCTCCAGCCACCCCGGCGTCTGCTCGCGTCGCAGCATTTCCTCGTAGCTCGGGCGCTCGCGGATCACGGCGAACTCCGCGCCCTTGACCAATACTTCCGGGGCCAGCGGGCGGGTGTTGTATTCGCTCGACATCGCCGCTCCGTAGGCGCCGGCGGTCATGAAGGCGACGAGGTCGCCGGCTTCGAGCGGGGGGAGCAGGCGTTCGCGGGTGAAGGTGTCGCCGGTCTCGCAGACCGGGCCGACGACGTCGTAGACCACCGGCGCGGCCGGTCTCGGCCGCACGGGGCGGATGTCGTGATAGGCGTCGTACATCGCCGGGCGGATCAGGTCGTTCATCGCCGCGTCGAGCACCACGAACCGGCGCCCCTCCGGCCGCTCGTGGATGTGCAGAACCCGGGCCAGCAACACGCCGGCGTTGGCGGCGATGGCGCGGCCGGGCTCGAACGCGAGCTGCACGCCAAGTCCGGCCACGACCCCGGCCACCATAGCTGCGTAGTCGGCCGGCGTCGGCGGGTCGGGTTGGTTGAAATAGGGCACGCCGAGGCCACCGCCCAGATCGAGCCGCTCGACGGTAAGGCCTTCGGCGCGCAGCCGCTCGACCAGACCCCGCATCTTCGTGAAGGCGTCCCGCATCGGCGCGAGATCGGTGATCTGGCTGCCGATGTGGCAGGCGACGCCCAGCGGCCTCAGCGCGGCGATGTCGCTGGCCTTGGCGTAGAGCCGCGCCGCCTCGCCGAACGAGACCCCGAACTTGCTCTCGACATGGCCGGTGCTGATCTTGCTGTGCCCGCCCGCGCCAACCTCCGGATTGACCCGGATGGCGATCGTCGCACGGACGCCTTTTTCCGCCGCGACGCGGGCGAGCAGATCGAGTTCGGGCTCGGACTCGACATTGATCTCGGCGACGCCGACCTCCAGTGCGAAGGACAGCTCGCCCGCGCTCTTGCCGACGCCGGAGAAGACGATCCGCTCGGGCGGCACGCCAGCCGCCAGCGCCCGGCGGATCTCGCCCTCCGACACCGTGTCCGCCCCGGCGCCAAGCCGCGCCAGGGTGCGCACCACGGCGACGTTGGAGTTGGCCTTCAGCGCGTAGGCGATCAGCGGCGCGCCCAGTTCGGGATGGGCGGCGAACGCGCCCTGGAAGACCAGGAAGTGCCGCTCCAGCGTCGCGCTGGAATAGACATAGGCTGGGGTGCCGACCGCTTCGGCGATCCGGCTGAGGGGCACGTCTTCGCAGCCGAGTTCTTCTACCCCGGCCGCGTCCTTACGAACCTCGAAGTGGTTCACTGACCGCCCGGCTGCGGCGAGCCCGACGGATAGGTCCGCTCGCCAGGGATCGGCACGTCGTGGGCCGGCGCCGGGTTCTCATACGGCTCCAGCGCCGGGTTCTGCGGCTCGGCGACGGCGTTGGCCTCGGCCTGGTTGTCCGCCTGCGCCGCCTGCGCCCGCTTCTGCGCCGAATACTCGGCTTTCGCCTTCGCCCCCCACATAGGTCCGGGGCGTTCGAGGTCGGATTGCTTCCCGCACGACGCCAGGGCCGTGATCAGGGCGAGGCCCGCGAGGGCGGTAATGAGGGTGCGCTTCACCTGAGGATCTCCTGCCAACGTGCGATCTCAGCGCGCACGCGCTCCGGGGCTGTGCCACCGAAGCTGGTTCGACTGTTCGCTGAAGCTTGCGGCGTCAGCACGTCGTAAACGCTCGCCGTGACCCGCGGTTCGAGCGCCTGCAAATCTTCCAGCGGAAGATCGGAAAGTTCGAGGCCCTTGGCCTCCGCCCGCTTCACCGCTTGGCCCGCGACATGGTGCGCCTGGCGGAACGGCAGGTTCAGCGTGCGCACCAGCCAGTCGGCCAGATCGGTGGCGGTGGCGTAGCCGGCGCCAGCGGCCGCCGCCATCGCCGCCTCGTTCGGCTTGAAGTCGGCGACCATGCCGGTCATCGCCGCCAAGGCCACTTCCAGCGCATCGAACGCCTCGAACGCGGGGACCTTATCCTCCTGCATGTCCTTCGAATAGGCGAGCGGCAGGCCTTTCATCACCAGCGACAGTGCGGTGAACGCGCCCAGCACCCGCCCGGTCTTGGCGCGGGTCAGCTCGGCGGCGTCCGGATTGCGCTTCTGCGGCATGATCGACGAGCCGGTGGTGAAGGCGTCCGACAGCCGGATGAAGCCGAACTGCGGCGTCATCCAGAGCACGATCTCCTCGGCCAGGCGCGAGAGGTTCAGCGACAGGATGCCGGCGGCCGCCAGCGCTTCCAGCGCGAAGTCTCGGGCCGACACCGCATCCAGGCTGTTGGCCATCGGCCGATCGAAGCCAAGCGCGCGGGCGGTCATCTGGCGATCGATCGGGAACGAGGTGCCGGCCAGCGCCGCGGCCCCCAGCGGACTCTCGTTCATCCGCGCCCGGGCGTCGGCGAAGCGGCCGCCGTCGCGGCCGAACATCTCGACATAGGCCATCAAATGATGCCCGAAGGTGACCGGCTGGGCGCTCTGCAGGTGAGTAAAGCCCGGCATCAGCGTCGCGGCGTGCGCCTCGGCCTGGGTCAACAGCGCGCGCTGCAAGCCCAGCACCTGATCGACGGTGCGGTCGCAGGCCTCGCGCACCCAGAGCCGGAAATCGAGCGCCACCTGATCGTTGCGCGACCTGGCGGTGTGCAGCCGCCCCGAAGCCGAACCGATCAGTTCTTCCAGCCGCTTCTCGACGTTGAAGTGGATGTCTTCGAACTCTTCGCGGAACGGGAAGGTCCCGGCGGCCATCTCCGCCTCGATCGCGTCGAGCCCCTTCAGGATCGCCGCCTGGTCCTCAGCCGAGATGATCCCCTGCGCGCCGAGCATCGCCACATGGGCCTTGGAGCCCGCGAGATCCTCGCCGGCGAGGCGCTTGTCGAAGCCGATCGAGACATTGATCGCCTGCATCAGCGCGCCGGGCTTGGCGGAGAAGCGCCCGCCCCATAGAGAGTGCCCTTCGGTTTCGGCGGTTATGGGCGACGACATGGAAAGCTTGATGGCTCGGGTTGGCGGACGTTGGGGACGGCGGGCCATCGCCATCGCAGGCTTGGCCGCAGCTCTATATGTCATCCCCGGCTGCACGGCGAAACCTTCCGGCGACCTGAAAAGCCTGGCGCAGGGCCAGATGAAGAGCCTTGTGGTCGACAACGCGCCCTATCCGGCCCCGAGCGTCCCCTTCACCGACGCCGCCGGCAAGCCGCACACCCTGGCCGAGTTCAAGGGCAAGGCGGTGATCGTCAACCTGTGGGCCACTTGGTGCGGGCCCTGCGTGCAGGAGATGCCGACCCTCGCGACCCTGGCGCAGCAAACCGCCGGCCAGCCGCTGGCGATCGTGCCGATCAGCCTCGACAACGCCGACGACACCATCAACGCCGAGGCCTTCATCGCCAAGCGTCCGCCGCTGCCATTCTACGCCGAGCCCAAGTACGCGCTGGCCTTCGCCTTCAAACCGCCGGCCCAGGGCCTGCCGACCACCGTACTGATCGACGCCGCCGGCAACGTCCGCGGCCGTGTCGCGGGGGGCGCCGACTGGTCGGGGCCCGACGCCCGCAAGGTGATTCAGGCTCTGGAAGCGGCCCGCTGAACCGCAACAAACGTCACCGCAAATCGGGTTGACCCTGACAATCGGGCGTGCGCATTTCCGGGCCGCAATCCGTTGCTTTGGGCCTGCAGAACGTCGCGCCCGCGAAGATCACCTCGGGCGAGCTTCGCTGGAACCGAAGGAAACTCCCAAGACGTCTGAGATTGTGCGGGGCCTCGCTGAAGGGATGAGGCCGCGTCTGTGAAGGGCTTTCGTCAGGGAGAACAAAGGCGACATGGCCAACGGCACCGTCAAATGGTTCAATTCCGCCAAGGGTTACGGCTTCATCCAGCCGGATGATGGCGGCAAGGATGTCTTCGTCCACGTCAGTGCGGTCGAGCGGGCAGGCCTGCGCGGCCTGAACGAGGGTCAGAAGATTGTTTACGAGCTTGAGGCTGAGCGCGGTCGCACGGCGGCTGTGAACCTGCAGGCGCCCTAACCCGCGCGAATCCAACTAGGTTTGACGGGCGTCGGTCCTCGCGGGATCGGCGCCCGTCGGCGTTCCGGGAGGCTGTTTGATCGATCCGCGCGTCATTGAGCCGATCTCCGCCAGAGGCTGGCCCGCCGCTGAGAGCGCCGAGCTGGGCGGCTGGCGGCTGTACGCCTCGGCCGGGCATAGCGGGCGGATCAACACCTGCTGGGCGCTGGAGCCGCTGGATCGGGATATCGATGAGGCGATCGGCCTGGTCGAGGCCTGGTACGAGACGCGCGGCCTGCCGCCGAAATTCAAGATCGTCCAGGCCGGCGACGCGGCCCTCGACCTGATCGTCCGCTTAAGGCGGCGCGGGTACGTCTCCGACACGCCGACGCTGACCATGGCCGGGCCGCTCGGCGGCGGCGCGCTCGATCCGGAGGCGACGATCTCGGGCGAAACCTGCGACGGGTTCGCGCAGGTGTTCGCCGACCCGTCGTTCGGCCACGAAGCCGACGCCCGCGAACGGCTGGGGGCGCTGGGCCGCATTCCGCCGCCGCGCGGCTTCGCCCTGATCCGCCGCGAGGGTCAGCCGGCCGCGGTCGGCGCCTGCGCGGTCGAGGGCGAGTGGGCCGGGATCATGGGCATGCGCACCGCGCCGGCTTTCCGCCGCCAGGGCCTCGCGCGGCGCCTGTTCCGCACCCTCACCGCCTTCGCCGCCTCCGCCGGCGCCAGCCGCGGCTATCTGCAAGTCGACGAGGACAACGCCTCGGCGATCGCCCTCTACGAGGCCGAGGGGTTCGAGTCTGGGTATCTCTACCGCTATTGGGGCCAGCGTTCTCCTCACCCGGGGTGAGGAGAAAAGCCTAACTCCGCGCGAACCGCGTCGGCCGTCACACCCCGCTCCCTGATCGACCGCAACGTCTCGGCGTCATCGCGCTTCGCCAGCCGCCGGCCGTCCGCGCCGGTGATCAGGCGATGGTGGTGATAGCGCGGCTCGGGCAGGCCCAGCAGCGCCTGCAACAGCCGCTGCACGTGCGTCGCCTCGAACAGGTCCGCGCCGCGCACCACGTCGGTGATCCGCTGGCGCGCATCGTCGACCACGACCGCGAGGTGGTAGGCGACACCGACGTCTTTCCGCGCCAGCACGACATCGCCGGCGGGGTCGGCGTCGACGGCGATGGCGCCGTGCACTCCGTCTGGGCCTTCGCCCGTCTCGAAGAAGCTGAGCGGCCCGGCCGCCGCCTGCGCCGCCGCCAGGTTCAGGCGCCAGGCGAACGGCTCGCCGGCCGCCAGCCGCGCGGCTTCCTCGTCCGCCGCCGGCGGGACGCCGCGATAGCCGTCCGGCGCATCGTGCGGAGCGCTCAGCATCGCCAGGGCGATCTCCTTGCGCGTCGCGAACGAGCGATAGACCAGGCCGGCTTCCTTGAGCGTTTCAAGCGCGGCCAGGTAGTCCGCCAGGTGCGCCGACTGGCGCAGCACCGGCGTCTCCCACTCGAGCCCCAGCCACGCCAGATCCTCGAACATCGCCGCCTCGAACGGCGGCCGGCAGCGGGTGAAGTCGATGTCCTCGATGCGCACGACGAAGCGCGCGCCGAGCTGGCGGGCGGTCTCGAACACGGTCAGCGCCGAGAACGCGTGACCCTTGTGCAGATATCCAGTGGGGGACGGCGCGAAGCGGACAGCGCCCATCGAGCGCGGCCGCTTAGTGTTTCTGGCGCGGACTGAAGGTGCCGAAGTGGCGCAGGATGGCGCGCAGGAACGCCTCGTCGCCGCCCATCGCCTCCTTCAGCGGCTGGAATTCCTTAAAGTTGGCCATCTCGGCCAGGCCGTGCACCGCGCACCAGGAGGCGATGGTCTGCAGCTCCAGTTCGCCGGTGTCGGTCGGATCGCACCCGGCCGCGACCAGGGCCGACTGCACCTGGGCGTAGCCGCTATCTTCCTGCTTGGCGTGCTCCGGCATCGAGGTGCGGTCTCGGGTGGTGTCGTACATCAGCCGGTAGAGCGCCGGGTTCTCGCGAGCGAATTTTACGTAGGCGACGCCGATGTTGGTGATCCCCTCGGTGGGGTCGCCGGCTGAGCGCCGCGCCTCGGCGATGATCTCCGACATCTCTTCCCAACCGCCGTGCGCCACGGCTTCCAGCAGCTCGGTCTTGTCCTTGAAGTGATGGTAGGGCGCGGCCGGACTGACGCCGGCTTCCCGGGCCACGGCCCTCAGCGACAGCGCCGCGGCGCCTTCAGCCTCAAGTATCCGCCGGGCGGCCTCCACGAGGGCGCGCGAGAGGTCGCCGTGGTGGTACGGGCGGACCTGAGCGTTTCCAGTTTCTCTCATTGATCCCACCGTAAAACTTTATCCGAACGCTGTAAAGATCATGTTGACACCGTTCAGATAGATGCTATCTAAGCACTGTCCACATCGGACACCCCCACTCCCCTGGGGACGAAACACGAAGTCTAAGGAACTAAGTCATGTCTCTCGCAACCCTTTTCGACCGCGCCACCGTCGCCATCACCATGTTCCTCGGTATGGCGATCGCCGCCGGCACCGCGTTCGTCGGCGCCTAAGCAGCTAGCCGAGTGACCGGCCCAGAGCTTCGAGGCGCGAGCTGAAAGTCAGCGCGCCTCGAACGGGCCGGTCCGGCGGCGCACGGCCGCCCTTCGCCTGGCAGAGCCGGCGAAACAGATTGTCCAGCGAATATATGCAGATACAGCGGCCCGAGCGGCTATCCGCCGTGAGTTCGTCGTTCCGCCGAAGCGCGCCCGCTAACTAGGCGGCGCGGTCCATGATCTCGGACAGGCGCTCGATCGACGGGGGCGACAGCGATTTCAGCAGCTGGATCAACCGCTGCTCCGGCTCGCCAAGGCCGACGCCGCCGAAACGGCCGATCAGCCACTCGGCTTCCTCCTCGGTGATCGCGGCGGCCTCGGCCTCGGCCACATCCATCTCCGCCGCGGCCTTTTTCCACTCGTCCGCCTCGTCGGAGAACGGATGCAGTATGTCGTGCATCGCGCCGCGGACGTCCGGCGCCCGCGCCATCCCGGCCAGGAAGTCGCCGGCGCCTTCGCGCTTGTTCAGCCAGGCCTCGTCGCGCAGGGCGTCCTCGGGGCTCTCGACCTTGAACGGGCTGACCGCGGTCAGCGAGTCGGCGACGGCCTTGGCGAAGAAGTCGGGCCAGGTCGCATCGTTCGAGCCGGCTTTGCAGGCGTCGCTGATATCGAACAGGGCGTCCGCCTCGTCGCGCGTCACGCCGACGTTGCCCGGGCCGCCGCCGGCGAAGACGAAGCGTTTCAGCAGCGCGACGCTGTCGGCGTCCACCTTGCCGGCGGCGGCGATCGCGGCCTTGATCTTGCCCAGGATGAACAGCGCCAGGTCGGACGGCACTTCGTTCGCCGTCTCCACCACGCGGATCAGCGCTTCGACGCCGCCATCGCGGGTCAGCGCGCCGGCGAAGACGCCCATCACCCAGGTCGCCTTGGCGCCGTCCACATAGTCGGCGGGATCCTGCTGGCGCACCACGAAGTCGACGACGGCGCCGGCGAAGAAGTCGCCCCAATCCGGCCCGCGATCGGGCGCCGCCTGGTCGAGGGCGACCAGCGCCTCGATGTCTTCGGTGGCGATCTGCGGCGCGCCGTAAAACTCGCGGCGCATCGCCAGCACATCGTCGGCGCCGACACGGCCGGCGGATTTCAGGCGTCCGACCAGGTCGGCGAAGGTGACGTTCATCGGCGCAGCGGCTCCCAAATCGCGCCTGAAGCGCGTTTCTCCCGCGCCACCCTAGAGGCGAACCGGTTACGGCCAGCCTAATCGATCCTTGCCGTCATCGTGGTGTCGTGGAATCTGACCTAAAGAGCGGCCATGGGCGTGATTCCACCGCCGGGGGCCGCAAGGAGGCGTGTCTTCAGCCGTACCCTGCGTTCAGTCCGCCAGCTTCAGCCCCGCGCAACCCCGCGCCGCCTGGCCTCGCGCGCCCCTCAGCTCGGGGAGCGCCGTCATGCAGGTGCTTAGCCGCGTGCCGTCCGGCTCGCCGGCGCTGGTGCTGAACGCCGACTATCGGCCGCTCAGCTATTATCCGCTGTCGCTCTGGCCCTGGCAGGAGACGATCAAGGCGGTGTTCCTCGGCCGCGTCGATGTTGTCTCGACCTACGACAAGAAGATCCACTCGCCCTCGTTCGAGATGTTGCTGCCGAGCGTGGTCTCGCTGAAGCAGTACGTCGCCCAGGACCGGCCGCCGGCGTTCACCCGGTTCAACCTGTTCCTGCGCGACAGCTTCGCCTGCCAGTACTGCGGCTCGGCCGAGGACCTGACCTTCGACCACGTGACCCCCCGCTCGCGCGGCGGCCGCACCACCTGGGAGAACATCGTCACCGCCTGCGCTCGCTGCAACCTGGGCAAGGGCGGCCGCACGCCGCGCGAAGCCGACATGCACCCCCGCCGCCATCCCCGCCGTCCGTCGATGTACGAGCTGCAGGAACACGGCCGCAAATTCCCCCCGGGCCACCTCCACGAAAGCTGGCTCGACTACCTCTACTGGGACATCGAGCTGGAGGCTTAGGGCGGAACGGGCTCTCTCGCAGCGTCGAGCGAAGCGCCGCTGAGCACAAGTCAGTAGCGTTCGTAAACCCATTGATAGGTCCGGCCGACCTTGTCGGCCCATATGTCGTCGGCATAGGCCGCCGGCAGCGCATCCAGCGACTCGTGGATCGTCACCCTCACGGCGGCCTTGGCCCG
>Ga0302314_10002279_pt1 | contig 35660 bp, 29 predicted proteins | sample III_Palsa_N2_3_FD_200533 | JGI IMG/M metagenome (GOLD analysis project Ga0302314, IMG submission 200533) | Peat permafrost microbial communities from Stordalen Mire near Abisko, Sweden - III_Palsa_N2_3 | ecosystem: Environmental > Terrestrial > Soil > Palsa > Peat permafrost | place: Sweden...
CCGGTCCCTGCTGCACGATCCCGATCTGGTCCAGGCCGAGCCGCTTGGCGAAGCTTTGCGTGTAGTCGTTGCCCAGGCCCAGCGACAGGGCGGCCTGCGACAAGGCGCTGGCGTCGCTGGTCGAGGCGGTGTCGAGCGAGCGGCCCAGCACCAGCCAGGACAGTTGCTGTTCGCGCGACATGCTCGGCTCGGATTGCAGGGTCAGGAGCGGCTTGTCCAGGGTGCCGCGCACGCTCACGCCGACGGTGATGTCCGACTGCGGATGGCGCGTCGCATACAGGTCCACCGCCGGCTTGGTGATATCGCCGCCGGAGAAGACGAGGCGGCCGGTCTCGATGGTCAGATCCTGGCCGTAGGCCTTGTAGTGGCCTTCCACCAGGCGCAGCTCGCCCAGGCCGGTGGTGACGCGCTGCGGCTCCTCGCTGACGGTGACACCGCCTTCGAGCCGGGTGGTGAGGCCGAAGCCCTTGAAGTTCACCGCGTCGCCCAGCGTCATGGTGACCTGACTGTAAAACTTCAGCGGGTTCTCCTCCGCCGTCGGTTCGGCGCCGACGATGATCTGGTCCTGGCTCACCGCGACGCCGTTGTTGCCCAGGCCCTGCGGCGTGATGTCCGCCTTCGGCACCGTCAGCGTGCCCTCCAGGTGCATGCCGTCCGCATCGCTGACCAGGTGCAGGTCGGGTGTCACCCAGATGCGCGCGTCGGGCGTGGCCAGCGCCTGGAAATCCTGGCCTTTGACGCTGAGATCCGCGCGCGGCGGCGAGACGGAGGGATCGAGCGTGCCGGCGATGGCCACACTGCCGCCGCCGGAAGTCAGCGAGCCGGCGATAGCCAGCGGGCCTTCGCCCTGGCCGGTCAGGCTGAGCTGTACTTGCTTCAGCTCGATGCCGGCCTGCGCCACTTTGGCATGACCGTCCTTCAGCGCGATCTGGCCCTGCACCCGCGGCAGCCCGACGCTGCCGGCGAAGTCGAGCGTGCCGTCGATCGAGCCGCTGACCGATTGCAGCTCGGGCACGAAGGACTGCACGAAGCCCAGGTCCGGAATGCTGGCCCGCAGATGGCCGCTGAGCGGGCGTGCCTGGAAGTCGGCGCCCGGCGCCGCCGTTACATCGGCGCTGATCGAGCCTTGCAGCAGGCGCAGGTCGAGCAGCGCGTGCAGGGTGCCGTTCTGGTCGTCGACCTTGAGCGTGCTCGGCTGGATCTCCACCGGCGGCGCCTTCGGCGCCTGGATGTGGATGCTGTCGGTGCGCAGGTCGGCGTTGATCGCGGCGACGTCGCCATTGGCGATCTCGACATTGCCGCTGCCGCTGATCTCGCCGGAGATGTCGTACTTCTGCGGCAGCAGGGGCTTGAAGGCGGCGAGCAGCAGCTTGTCCAGGTCCAGCGACAGACGCAGGCCGGCGGCGGTGACGTTCTGCTCCAGACGCAGGCAGGCGCGGCCGCCGCCGCCGGAGAAACAGGCCGGCTCCAGGCTTTGCCGCGTGGCGCCGAGCAGCAGGCCCGCGGCTTTTTCCAGCGTCCACGGCGGCAGGTCGGTGGGCGCCAGTCGGCCGGAGCTGAGCTGGCCGCCCCATTCGAGCTTGCGCCGGTCATAGCCGCCGTCCACCGCCAGGCTGACCTCGCCGCGCTCGCTCACCACGTCGAGCTGCACATGATGGTAGGTCTCCTGTCCGGTGGCGCTCAGCTTGGCGCTGTGGATGAGGACGCCGGCCTGGGCCTCGCTGGCATCGACGCTCAGGTGCGAGGGCTGGGCCGGGTCGAGATCCGCATCCCAATCCAGCTTGGCGATCCGATAGGCCAGATAACGCAGGCCCTGCGCGCTGCCCTTGCTGACCAGGTGCGGACGCTCCAGCGGCCCTTGCAGGCTGAAGTCGAACGCCGCGTGCCCGCCGAGCTGCGGCGCAAGCTGGCTCAGGTCGGGACTGTCGACGCGGCCCTTGAGGTCAAACGGCGGCGTCGCCTGGCCGCTGGCATCCAGGTGGGTGGCGCCGGCGGCGAGCGCCAGCTTCTGCACCATCACCGTTGCGCCGCTCCAGTCGGCATTGGCCTCGACCGTCAACGCGTTGCCGCGCAACTGCGAATGGTCGATGTTGACGGCAAAGGCGATATCGGGCTTGCCGGCGCGCTGCGTAGTCTGCGTCACGATGCTGCCGTTGATCAGGCCCTTGAACCCCGCCGCGAACTGCGAGGGATCGAAGTTGGCAAGCTGCGCCTTGAGGTCGGCGCGCAGCCCCGGCTCCCAGCCGACCACACCGGTGGCGGACAGGCTGCCCTTGCCGGATTGCAGCAGGAACTGCTTGAGCCGCACGCTGCGCGCATCGGTATCGCCCTGCGCCGACAGGCTCAGCGGATAGCCGCGTAGCTGCGACTTGTCGATATTGGCGGTAAAGACGATATCGGGCTGGCCGTTCTGCACGGTGGTCTGGGTGGTGAAGCTGCCGTTGATGGCACCTTTCCAGTCCGCGGCGAACAGCGCCGGATCAAGCTGCGCAATAGTGCCTTTGAGATCGGCGCGCAGCAGCGGCGCCCAAGCCAGCTTGCCCTGCACCTGGGCCGAACCCTTGTCGGCGGTCAGGTCCAGACCGGCGATCTGCACCTGCTGCAAATCGCCGCTGCCCTTGGCGGCGAGCTTGACCGGCAGCTTGCGCAACAGCGCGGCCGTGCTCAACTGGAACTGGTAATGATCGAGCGGACCGGTGAGTTTCGCCTCACCGCTGACGCCGGCCAGCAGGCGGTCGGCTGCTTCGCCATCGATCGGCCAGCGCAGATCCTTCCAGCTCAGCTTGAGGTCGTTGGCGCTCTTGCCGAACGCCAGCGTGCCGCTGGCCTCGATCTCGCCGGGGCCCTTGATGTTGAGCGCGCTGAAATCGAGGTGATCGTCGGCCATGCGCAACTGGGCGCTGAGCAGCAGCGGCCCGGTCTGCGCCAGCCCGGTGCTGAGCCGCGCGATCGTGATGTCCTCGCCGATCCAGCTGCCGTTGAGCGCGGCACTGCCGATTCGCAGCGGCTCGGTCTCGCCCGGCTGGTGCAACTGGAAATCCTGCAGGCTGAAAGCATCGATGATCACATCCAGCGGCAGCCGGCTTGGCAGCTGCGTCGCGCCGGACGAGGCGGTGGTCTGCGGCGGCGGCAGCCACACTTGCAGGCCCTGTGCCTCGGCCACCTCCAGGTGCAGGCGCCGCGACAGCAGTTCGTGCGGGCGCAGGCGCAGATGCAGGCGCTGCGCGTCGACGCGGGTGCCGTCGCTGCCCTGGTAGTGGACATCGTTGAGGACGAACTCGCCCAGCAGACGGCCCTGGGTGGTGCCGATGCGCAGCGTGCCGCCGCTGAGGCGCTGCGCCAGCGCGGCGACTTCACGCAGGCCGCTGTCGCTGCGCAAGGCCCACCAGCCGGCACCAACAAGCAAGCCGAGCAGCGCCAGCAACAGGGCCAGCGCCGCCGCGCTCCAGGGCAGGATGCGGCGCATCACAGTCCCACCCTCACGCCCAGATGCAGGCGCACCGGCTCGTCGCCGCGATCGAAGGGATGCGCCAGATCGATGGCCACGGCGCCGAACGGCAGGCGATAGCGGAAGCCGATGCCCGCGCCGTAGTGCAGCTCCACCTGGGGCACGTCATCGGCGCCGCCGGCGTCGCCGAATACGGCCAGGCCGTAGCTCTTGTACACGTCCCAGTTCAGCTCGATGCTGCCGGTGGTGAGGTAGTGGCCGCCGATCAGGTTGCCCTGCGCATCGTGCGGCGCCAGCGAGTGATAGGCGTAGCCGCGCACGCTTTCGTCGCCGCCGGCGAAGAAGCGCTGCGACGGCGGCAGGTGGTCGAAGCCGGCCACCAGCACCGCGCCTTCCTCGACCCGTCCGAGCAGGCGCACCTTGGGACTCAGCGGATAGACGCCGCGCAGCCGGATCAGGCCCTCGATGAAATCGGTATCGGAAAGCGCGTAGGTAGTGCCGCCATGCAGATCCAGAAAAGCGAACCATCCGCGCTTGGGAAAGATCGGATCGTTGACCTCGGTGCGGCTCAGCGAAATACCGGGGGTGAGCAGCTTGCTGGTCTCGCCGTCCTCGTTCTGCAGGTTGTACTCGTCGCTGGCGTAAGTCAGGTAGTAGCGTTTCTGCCAGTTGCCGTCCTGCTGGTTGTAGGCGGTGCCGAGCGACCACAGGTTTTCGTGAATGCCCTGGAAGTCCTGCTTCAGGCCCTGGCTGGTGAAGCTGACGGCGTCGCCCGGCGTATGCCCGACCGGAATGCGGTATTCGGCGATGGCGGTGCTGATGTTCTGCGACGGCTGCAGGGTGAGGCGCAGCTTGTGGCCATCGTCGTTGAGGCGGCGGAACTCGACGCCGGCCAGCGCGCGCGGCCCGGTGTCGGTGCCGTAGCCGACGCCGAACTTGTAGACCCGCGGCTGCTTGGAGGTGGTATGGACCACCACCGGGATGCGCCGGTCCGCTCCGGCCTTGCCCTTCTGCGGCTCCATCTCGACCAGCTTGAAGTAGTCCAGATCGGTCAGGGCGAACTGCGTCTGCAGCACCTTGCCCGAATCGAAGGGCTCGCCCGGCACGATCTTGACGTAGCGGCGCAGCAGGCTGTCCTTGAGCCGGCCGTCCTGCTCGATGGTGACCTCGCCGAAAAACCAGCGCGGCCCGGTGTCGAGCGTCAGCAGCACCTCGGCGCTGTTGCTGTCGACGTCGACGCGCAGCTCGCGGCGGCTGAACACGGCGTCGAGATAGCCGCCGCTGTTGGCGGCCTGCAGCAGGCGCGCCTTGAGGGCCTCGTAATTCTCGTGCTTGAGGCGTTCGCCGGTTTTCAGGCGCGGCCGGGCGACGATTTTCTGCAGCGCCGCGTAGTCCTTGCCCTCGCCAGCGATCAGGATGTCGATCCTGGCGATGTCGGTTTCCGGGCCGGCATCGACCTGGTAGGTCACGGTCCAGTCCGGCTCCTTGCCCTCCAGTTTCGAGCTGATCACCGGGTTGTACCAGCCGAACGGCTGCAGCGCCTTGCGGATGTCTTCCTCGCCCTGCTTGGCCAGCCGCTCCACTTCCGAGGGGTCGTACTGGACCTTGTCGGGGCCCTTGCTGGCGTCCACGCCCTTGGCATAGTCGAGGATGCGCAGCTGGGCGAAGGCATTGTCCTCCTCGTCCGAACCCAGGCCGCGCACGCGCACGTCGATGCCGGCGAGCGCGGGAGCGCTCGCCAACAGGGCGCAGCAGAGCAGGAACAGGCGGACTTGGAGCATGCCTCGGAATGAAATGATGCGTCACACCTGTGGGGACCCAGTACCAGCCAAAGCAATGGGCGACAATTGAAGTTACATTATTGTTTGTAGGACTTGCGCGGTAAAGGGAATCAATGACGTACATTCACGCAAGCGGCAATCTGCGTTTTGCTTGCGCCGGCCTGCTGCTGGCGCTCGGCTGCCTGCTGCTGCCGTCGCCGTCGCAGGCCCAGAGCATCGAATGCAAAAAGCCTTCGACCGCCGTCGAGCGGGCGATTTGCGGGGATGAATCGCTGACCGCACTGGATCTGTCGCTCGCAGGCGTCTTGAAGAGCGCGCTCGCCGCGACGCCCGACCAGGGAATAGCGCTGATGTCCGATCAGCGCCGCTGGCTGTCCGCACTGGGCAGGCAGTGCAGGAAGAAGCGCCGCGATCCGGCAGGCGCGATGCCGGCCTGCCTTGCCGACGCCTATCGCGCGCGTATCTCCGAACTGAACGGCATGGTGAAAGACGCGGCATCCCGCTCGACCACCGCCAGCTGCAAGCTCATCGCCGATCGTTACCGCGACATCGCCGAGCACTACCCCCTGGACACGCCGCTTGCGGCAGTTGCCGAGCCGGGCTCGGGCATCACGCTGTCGGCTCCGTCGGGGGCCATGAACGGCTCCCTGTCCGACCTCGTCGACTGGGCGCAGGCGCAGACGCCTCCGTTCACGATAACGGAGGAACTGAAGCAAGCCCTGGATTTCACCAACGGAGCGATCGAAAAGCTGCCGAACGCGAATTTCTACTCGATCACCACACAGCACGGCGCGGCGCAGTGCATCGAGTCCTTCTACTTCATGGTCAAGGACGAGGGTGCCCAGCACGTCGGGCCGCCGCCCGGCTTTGAAGATGATGCATCCGCATGCGGGGTGCATCGCGCCTACGGAACCATCGACAATACCCCGGCCCTGTTCGAGGAGGCCTACGACACCAGTCCCTCGATGAAATCGAGCATCAAGGTCGCCACCTGGGGTACCGACCAGTTCGCCGCAGCCTGCAAGCTGAGCTTTTCATTTGTCCCGCTTTTCACCTACAGGATGCTCAAGGACTGGGACAACTCCTGCAGCGGATATGAATGCGAGCCGATGCGCGTGGAGGCCTACCGGCTGGCCAAGGCGGTACAGAAAGATCCGACCGGCACGCAGCGCAAGTTGCTGGGCGAGCTTTCATCCGATCAGCAGCTTGAATACACCACCGCTATTGAAGACGCCAACAGCGATCTGGCCGCGACCGGCGATGCAACGGTCGCGGACGGTCGGGACCCTTCCACCTTCACCGAAGAAAGTCCGCTGCGCCTGCCCTACTTCAACTGGGGACAGCTCTATGTCGCCAGCCTTTATCACTTCACCGACGGCTCGCAGTACTTTTCGGACTGGCGCGTCAAATTCGAAAAGATCGAAGACGGCCGGCTACTGCCGGTGGCGGCCTTGTCCGTCGGCATGACCAAGGGGCAGGTGGAAGATGTTTCCATCACCTCCCTGATGCCGCATAACTAGAGCCTAAGGGTTCATCGTCACCAGCTGCGATTCGATGGCGACGTAAGGCAGCACCTTGTAGCCGCGCGCACGCAGGCGGGCGATGAGCCCGTCCGGCCCGACCAGATGCGCCGCGCCCACCACTACCATCTGCGGTTCGCCGCTGTCGAGGATGCGCTTGAGCTGCGGCATCCAGTTGCTGTTGCGGTCCGACAGCAGGTGCTGGTAGACCTCGGGATAGCCGGCCTTGAGCTGCTTGTCGAGCGCCTCGATGGCGCCGACGTCGTTGTCTTTCCAGGCGCGCAGCAACTCGGCCGGATCGTCGCCGGCGTCGCCGCCGCTGTCGTCCAGGGCCGAGGCCAGGAATTCGCGCGACAGCGGGCCGTTCATGCCGGTGAACAGGCCGATGTGGGCGGCCGGCGCTTCCAGCCAGTGCACGTCCTTGCCGTCCTGATGGGCCCAGTCGTAGATCTGCCGGTCGATGCCGTTGTCGCCGCTGAAGCCGGCCTTGCGGTAGCTGAACACTTCCAGGGTCATGGCGCAGAACCAGGAGCGGAACGGATCGCAGGCCGACACCGGCATGCCGATGTGCATCGCGTGCCTGACCAGTTGCGCGTACATCTTGTCGCCGATCTCGGCTTTCAAGCCGGGCTGCGAGCGGGCCGCCGCGAGCAGGCCGATCTGCACCTGCGGCTGCTGCAACGCGCCGATATCGGTTTCGAACACCACGCCGTCAGACGCATCGTAGGCATCCTGGATTCCCACCGGCAGATCTTCCGCGCCCTCCGGCAGCAGATGCACCGATCCGAGCAGGAAATGGGTCGCCTTGGGCCCCTGCACCTGCCACAGGAAAGGGGCGTCCGCATCGGCGTCGGCGCTGCCGGCGAAGCTGGTACAGGCAAGCAGGAACAGGCACAGCAAACCGCGGCGACTCATCGGGGTCTCCGGCTCCGGCGAGGGAACCTGGCTATCGGGGGGACTATTCTATTCTTCGTTTTTGTTTTGCATCAGCCAGCCGCCCGCTTCGCCGCCGCCGTCGAGCGCGGAGAAATCGAACAGCTTGGGATCGGCCAGCTGCGACGGCGCCACGTTTTGCAGCGCGCCGAAGATGTTCTCGATACGGCCCGGACTCTGCTTCTCCCACTCGTCCAGCATGCGCCGTATCTGCTTGCGCTGCAGTTGCTCCTGCGAGCCGCACAGGTTGCAGGGAATGATCGGGAACTGGCGCATCGCGGCGTAGCTGACGATGTCCTGCTCGCGCACATAGGCCAGCGGGCGGATGACGATATTGCGGCCGTCGTCGCTCTTCAGCTTGGGCGGCATCGCCTTGAGCTTGGAGCCGTGGAACATGTTGAGGAAGAAGGTGGCGACGATGTCGTCGCGGTGATGGCCCAGGGCGATCTTGGTAAAATTGTGTTCCGCAGCGTAGGTATATAGCGCCCCCCGCCGAAGGCGGGAACACAGGCTGCACATGGTCTTGCCTTCCGGGATGACGCGCTTCACCACCGAGTAAGTGTCCTGCTCGATGATGTGGTACGGCACGCCGCGCGCCTTCAGGTAGTCCGGCAGCACATGCTCGGGAAAATCCGGCTGCTTCTGGTCCAGGTTCACCGCCACCAGCTCGAACGGCACCGGGGCCGCCTCGCGCAACAGCAGCAGGATGTCCAGCATGGTGTAGGAATCCTTGCCGCCGGACAGGCACACCATCACCTTGTCGCCGGCGCGGATCATGGCGTAATCCTGGATCGCCTGGCCGACCTGGCGGCGCAGGCGCTTGACCAGCTTGTTGGCCTCGCCGCGCTCCCTGCCATGTTCCCTACCGGTTTCCTGGGCGGGAACCGGCTGCGTCATCGGATGAATCACTGTTTCGCTCACTGCACTCGCTCTCAGGCCGCTTCGGCGGCCACGTCGTCCTGCCGTACGTGGATTTTCTCACGATACAGGCCGATGACGAAAATGAAGAGGAATCCGGCCAGGGCCGCGGCTCCGGCGAAGAACAGGAAGTAATCGGCGCCGACCAGCCGGTAGGTGCTGACCTTGGCGGTATCGGCCTTGTACTCGCCGGTGCTGGCCAGCGGTTGGCGGTGGACCACGTCCATCAGCTTGACGCGCTTGCCGGAGGTATCGATTTCGGAGATGAGGAAGGTGCCGGCCAATTCGGTCGGCTTGCCGTCGTCGCCCGCCACGGTCAGGCCGGTGTCGCCGGCGAAATCGATCTTCTGCCCGGTCTGCATGCCGGATACGTCGCGCAGCGAGACCCAGGTTTCGGCGCCGGATTGCACCGCGCTGGCCTCGAGCGGCTTGATCATGCTGGTGTTGACCTGGACGGTGAAGGCCTGGCCGACGCTGACCGAGAACAGGTACATCGCCGCCATCATGAAGCTCTTCATCTTCAGCGGCGCCTGGCTGTAGGCAAACTCCAGGGCGGTAATGGAGATCAGCACTTCCGAGGCGCTGAGGACGCCGTAGGCCAGGATCTGCCACCAGCCGCTGACGCTGTGGCCGTGCACGATGCGGTTCTCGATCCAGGCGATGATCAGGAACGAGGCAGCGATGACGAACAGGCCGACGCAGATCTTGCGCAGTGCCGTGATCCTGAACAGGCGCTGCCATAACGGAAAGATACCGAAGGTGAAGATCGGGATCATCAGCAGGATGAACAGGCCGTTCACCACGGTGAATTGCGCCGGCAGCATCTCGTAGCCGGCCAGCGCGCCCAGCCCCGGCACGCCCTGCAGGAAGGCGAACAGGTGCTTGTCCATCAGGTCCGAGGTGGCCTGCAAGGTCCAGGTCTGGCCGTTCGACTGCTCCCACAGCGACCAGAAGATGGCGATGAAGATGTAGTAGATGAAGGCCAGCTTCAGCACCAGCTTGAGCGCGTCGCCGGTGAAGGACTGCTCCAGCCAGCCGACCAGCTCCGGCGGCAGCGCCTTGCGCAAGCCGGTCTTGAGGCACAGCCAGATCACCAGGGCCATCTGCGACAGCAGGACCAGCACGCCCACCGCCGTACTGTTGGCGGTGTAATAAGCCCACATGGTGATGCCCAGCACCGGTGCGAAGCACAGGGCGAACATCAGCGCGCCGCGGTTCTGGCGCTGCTTCATCGCCGGGGGGATCACGGTGAAACGCTTGCGTCCGGCCCAGAACACCGCCGTGGCCAGCAGCATCATGGCCGCGGGGACACCGAAGGCCACCTTGGGGCCGTAGGTCTCGAGCCAGATCGGGCACATGAAGATGGAGACGGAAGAGCCCAGGTTGATCGAGAAATAGAAGTAGCTGAAGGCCTTGGAGATCAGGTGCTGATTCTTCTCCGTGAACTGGTCGCCGACATTGGTCGAGACGCAGGACTTGATGCCGGTGCCGAAAGCGGTCAGGAACAGGCCCGCCGCCAGCGCCGAGGGGCCGCTGACCATCGCCACCACGGCGCAGCCGGCGCAATAGAACAGCGCCAGGAACATGATGGTCTTGAACTTGCCCCAGAACACGTCGGCCAGGATCGCCGCGAAGAACGGGAAGAAATAGGCGCCGAACTTGAACAGCGACTGCCAGATGGTGGCCTTGGCGTCACCGAAGTGCAGGTGCTGCACCATGTAGACGGTGAGGATCGAGTTGATGCCGTAGTAGCAGAAGCGCTCGGCCAACTCGTTGGCAATGATGAACGGAATGCCGGGCGGCATCCGCTCGGCGGACTGGGTGGTGGCGGTCATGGAGAATCGTTCTGTGAGGGGCGGCTTGGCCGCGCTGATGGCTAAATAATGCGCGAAATTGCTGCGGCTTGTCTAAGCAAGCCCCGGACCAGGGCTTCTCCGTGAGGAGTGAGGGCTGAGGTCGCCCGCTCCGCGGGCTGTGGGGAGAATGGCTTTTCTCCTCACCCCTTACCCCTCACTCCTCACACTTCCAGCCAGAACGTCACCGGCCCGTCATTGACCAGGCTGACCTGCATATCCGCGCCGAACACGCCGCTGCCGGTATCCGGCCACTCCCGCCGGGCCTCCGAAAGCAGTGCTTCGAACAGGATTTTGGCCCGCGCCGGCTCGGCCGCCGTGGTGAAGCTGGGGCGGGCGCCCCTGGCGGTATCCGCGGCCAGGGTGAACTGTGGCACCAGCAGCAGACCCCCTTTGGTGTCACGCAGGCTCAGGTTCATCCGCCCCTGCGCATCGGAGAAGACGCGGTAGCCGAGCAGCCGCTCCAGCAGGCGCCGCCCCTGGGCCTCGCCGTCGCCGTGCTGCACCCCGACCAGCACCAGCAGGCCCGGCCCGATGGCGCCGACCGTCTCGCCCGCCACCTCCACCGAAGCCCGCCGCACCCTTTGCAGTAGCCCGATCACCCATGCGCCCCTGATAATTGCCGGATGACGACTTTACTGCGCTGGACGCTGATCGTCCTCGGCCAGGCACCCTTGCCCCTGCTGCACGGCCTCGGCTGGCTGCTGGGTAGCCTGCTGTGGCTGCTGCCCAACGGTTTTCGCGCCGTCACGCGGCGTCATCTGGAGCTGTGTTTCCCCGAGCGCTCACCGGCCGAGCGGGAGCGCATCGCGCTGCGCAGCCTGATCGAAAGCGGCAAGGCGGTGTGCGAGGCGCCGGCGATCTGGTTTGGCCCGGAGCGGCGGTTGCGGCGCTGGATCAAGGATGAAGCCGCCCTGCGCATCCTGCGCACCGCGATGGCCGGCGGCAGGGGCGCGATCATGCTGACGCCGCATCTCGGCGCCTGGGAGATCGCCAGCTTCTTCTGTTCCCAGGCGGCCCCGATCACGGTGCTGTACAAGCCGCAGAAGGGTGTTTCCGACGGTGTCATCCTGCAGGGTCGCAGCAGGCTGCCGGAAGTGCGGCCGGTGCCGACCAGCGGCGGCGGGGTCAAGGGCCTGCTCGGCGCGCTCAAGCGCGGCGAACTGGTCGGCATCCTGCCGGACCATGATCCGCCGGAGGAATCCGGCACCCGTTTCGCGCCCCTGTTCGGCATCCCCGCCAATACCATGGACCTGGTCGGCAAGCTGGCCGCCCGCGGCGGCACGCCGGTGTGGTTCATCACCGCCGAGCGCCTGTCCTGGGGCCGCGGCTTCCGCTATCACCTGGAACGCGCCCCGGCCGGCATCGACGACCCCGAACTGAGCCCGACCGCACTCAACCAGGGCGTCGAAGCCTGCGTCGCGCGACTGCCGGAGCAGTATTGGTGGAGCTACAAGCGTTACCGCCGGCGTCCGCCGGGGGCGGCTGATCCTTACGTCAATCTTTCGTAGGGCCGAAGCTGTAGGTCGGCCTTCAGGCCGACACGGCACCAGGCAGCAAGCACGGCGCACCGTCGCCCTGAAGGGCGACCTACACTATAGTACGGCGCGCCCGGGGAACTCCGGGCCGGCGGGGCCGGTCACATGCCCGCCTTATCTTCCGAAAAACAAGCCAAACATCCCATCCATGGAAAATCAGATCCTCATCGAGGCGCGTGAGCTGTCGCGGCGCTACGGCGCGACGATGGCGGTAAGCGGCCTCAACCTGACCCTGCGCAAGGGCGAAATCCTCGGACTGCTCGGCCCCAACGGCGCCGGCAAGTCCACCACCATGAAGATGCTGGCCGGCTGTCTCGCGCCCAGCGGCGGCACGGTGAAGATCAACGGCATCGACCTGGCGCAGGCCGCCCGGGCGGCCAAGTCCAGCCTCGGCTATCTGCCGGAGCAGCCGCCGCTGTATCCGGAACTGACTGTCGATGAATACCTGCGCTTCTGCGCCGGGCTGCACGGCATTCCGGGCAACCAGCGCGAAGCCGCGGTGACGCGCTCGAAGCAGGCCTGCGGCCTGACCGAGGTGGCGGAGCGGCTGATTCACAACCTGTCGAAGGGCTATCAGCAGCGCGTCGGACTGGCCCAGGCCATCATCCACCGGCCGCCGGTGATCATCCTCGACGAGCCCACCGTGGGCCTGGACCCGATCCAGATCCGCGAGATCCGCAGCCTGATCAAGCAGCTGGGCGAGAGCCACAGCGTTATCCTGTCCAGCCACATCCTGCCGGAGATCCAGGCGGTGTGCAGCCGCGTCATGATCATCAACAAGGGCCGCTCGGTGTATTCGGAGTCGATCGAGAACACCGCGCAGCATCGCGTCGAGAGCGTCATCGCCGGCCTGCGCAAGCCGCCTGCCATCGCCGTGCTGAAGGGCCTGCCCGGCGTCAACCGCGCAGAGGCGCTGGACGGCAGCCTGTTCCGCCTGGCGGTGGATGCCGGCACCGATCCGCGCGAGGCGCTGGCCGAGGCCGCCGCGAAGAACGGCTGGGGCCTGTTCGAGCTGCGCTCGCAAGCCAAGACGCTGGAGGAAGTGTTTGTCGAACTCACCTCGGGCGACATCACAGTTCATGAAACCCAGAAGGAAGCGGCATGAGTACTGTCCTGACCATCGCACGCAATGAGGCGCGCCGCATCTTTGTCTCGCCGCTGGCCTGGGCCGTGCTGGCGGTGCTGCAGCTGATCTTCGCCGTGGTGTTCGTCTCGCTGCTGTTCAGCTACGCACAGGACTCGCAAGTGCGCGACCAGTCCCAGGGCGTGGCCGATGTCATCGGCGGCGGCCTGTTCGGTTTCGCCGCCGTGGTGCTGCTGCTTTCGATCCCGCTGATGACGATGCGGCTGTTCGCGGAAGAGCGTAAATCCGGCAGCCTGACGCTGCTGCTGTCGGCGCCGGCTTCGCTGATCGAGATCGTGCTCGGCAAGTTCCTCGGCCTGGTCAGTTTCATGCTGGCGGCGCTGGTACTGCTGGCGATCATGCCGCTGACCCTGTTGTCCGGCACCCACCTCGATCTGGGTTTCATCGCCTCGGGACTGCTCGGCCTGTTTCTGCTGATGCTGTCTTTCGGCGCGGCCGGACTGTTCGTATCGACGCTGACGCGCGAACCCACCATCGCCGCCGTCGTCAGCTTCGGGCTGCTGCTGTTCTTCTGGCTGATCCAGATTTTTGCCAATCAGCAGATTCCGTTCGCATCGGCGATCGGCTACCTGGCGATCATCGGACATTTCCAGAGCCTGCTGCGCGGCATTTTCAACACGGCGGACGTCGTTTACTACCTGTTGTTCACCGTGTTCTTCCTGTGGCTGGCCGTGCTGCGGCTGGATATCGAGCGCAACTGAAGCGCATCGCGCGCGGCCGGCGGTGCCGGCCGCGCAGCTACCACGCATTGATCAAAGCCCTATGAATTCCAAGAACTCCAAACTGCTGCAACAACTGATCAACGGCCTGCTCATCGCCGTGGTCATCGGCCTGCTCGGTTTCCTGTCGGTGCGCTACAAGCTGGAAGCGGACTGGACTGCCGGCGGCCGCAACACCCTGACCGCCGCCAGCCAGAAGCTGCTCAAGCAGATGCCGGACCCGGTGAAGTTCACCGGCTTCCTCTATCCGGACTCCGACACCCGCCGCGAGATCGACATGTGGATTGCCCGCTACAAGCGGGTCAAGCCCAACATCACCATCGAATTCGTCGACCCCTCCAAGGATCCGGCCAAGGTCAAGGAGTACAAGGTCGATCAGCCGGGCGAAGTGGTAGTCGAGTACCAGGGCCGCAGGGAAACTCTGACCGTTTTGTCGGAGTCCGCCGTCACCGGCGCCTTGCAGCGCCTGCTCGACACCGGTGAGCACTACGTGGTGTTCCTCGAAGGCCACGGCGAGCGCACGCTCTATCCGAGCAAGAGCGGGGAGGAAGGCGCTTCACAAACCGGCTATGTACAGTTCGCTGCGGCCCTGCGCGAGAAAGGCCTCAAGGTGCAGGGCCTGAACCTGGTGAAGACGCCCAGCATTCCCGACAACACTTCGGTGCTGGTGATCGCCAGCCCGATACAGAAATTGCTTGACGGCGAAATCAAGATCATCGATGACTACGTCAAGGCCGGTGGCAACCTTTTGTGGCTGAACGATCCCGGACAGCCGGCCGGTCTGGAAGCCGTGGCCAAAACGCTCGGCATCACCTGGGAAAACGGCTATGCCGTGTTCCCCGACTACCGCCAGATCGGCAGCCCCAGCCCGGCGGTCTATTTCGCCACCGACTATCCGCCGAATCCGGTCACCCAGGATCTGACCTACGTCACCGTGTTCCCGCTGGCACGCCCCTTCACCTGGGATCAGGATGCGCTGCGCACGGCTGGCTGGGATGTGCTGCCGCTGTTGCAGACCAACGACAGTTCATGGCTTGAGACTGGCAATCAAACCAAGGGCACCATAGCTTTCGACGAGAAAGCGGGCGACAAACCCGGCCCGCTGACTCTGGGCGTGACCATGTCGCGGCTGGCTCCGGCCGCGGCGGCGCCAGCTCCGGCGGCAACGCCGCTGGCCAAGCCAGAAGCCGACAAGCCTGCCGCCCGGCAGCAACGCGTGGCGGTGGTCGGCGATTCCGATTTCCTGGCCGACGGCTATCTGTCGGCGCAGGGCAACAAGGATCTGGGCATCAATCTGTTGCAATGGCTGGCTTCGCGCGATTCGCTGCTCAACATCGATATTCCCAAGGCGCCGGATACCACCCTGTACTTGCCGGGCTGGGCGACCTGGCTGGTGGTGATCGGCTACACCGTGTTGCTGCCGCTGCTGCTGCTCGGCTACGGCATCACCCGCTGGGTGCGCCGGCGCCGCAAGTAGTCACTGGACTTATTGGCGAACCTGACTTGCGGAGATCTTTGTGAAGCGGATGCGACTCAACCTGATCCTCATGGCCATCGTGCTGGTGCTGGCCGGGGCGCTGTACTTCGGCCAGAAGAAGGAGGCTCCCAAGGGCCAGCCGCTGACCGCGCTGAAGACCGACGGCATCAGCAGGATCATCCTGCATCATCCGAACGCGGCCGATATTGTGCTGGAGAAGAAGGAAGGCCTGTGGGCGCTGACCGCGCCGATTCAGGTGGCCGCCGATCCGTATGAGCTGAACTCCCTGCTCAACGTGGCGACGGCGGAAACCAAGTCGACCATCGATCCCAAGGACGTGAAGCTGGCCGACCTGGGTCTGGACCCGCCCGGCTTCAGCCTCAGCCTCAACGACACCAGGATCGACTTCGGCGGCACCGAGCCGCTGAACTACCGCCGCTATGTCGAAAGCGGCGGCAAGATCGGCCTGATCGACGATCCGCCCGCCTCGGCGCTGGATGCCGACTACTCCGACCTCGTCGGCAAGTACGTGCTGCCGCAGGGTGCGCAGATCCTCAGCATCAGCGTGCCCGGCCTGAAAGTGGCGCGCTCCGCCGACGGCAAGTCCTGGGTTGCCGACCCCGCCGATCCGAAAGCCGGCAGCGACGAACTGCAGAAATTCGTCGACAACTGGACCACGGCGCGCGCGCTGTGGAACGCCGCCACGCCGACCGACGCCAAGCCGGTGCCGAACCAGCAGACCGCGCAGGTCGCGCTCAAGGACGGCAGCACCCTCAGCTTCAATATCGCCGGCCGCGATCCGCAACTGGTGCTGGAACGCGCCGACTTCAAGGTCCAGTACGACCTGGCCAAGAGCGACGTCGATAAATTGCTGAAACTGCCGGAGCCGCCGCCGGCCGCGCCCGCCACGCAGCAGAGTGTGCCGGCTGCTCCAGACAAGAAAGTCGAAGCCGCACCCGCAGCAACAGCCGCCGCACCATCCAAGCCGTAATCCTGAAACCCGCCTCCCGGCGGGTTTTCTTTTTGGCCCGGAATACAGCCGGCAACGCATTCCCGTGAATGCCGAAATAGGGGAGACTTGCCGCCATGCCCGAACTCCCCGAAGTCGAAACCATCCGCCGCGGCGTCGAGCCGCACGTCGTTGGCCACACCATCCGCGACGTCATCGTGCGCGACAGCCGCCTGCGCTGGCCCATCCCCGCCGAGTTCGCCGACTTCGCCCGCGGCAAGAAAATCCGCGCCGTATCCAGGCGCGGCAAATACCTGATCTTCGATCTCGGCGGCGACCGCCTGATCGTGCACCTCGGCATGACCGGCCGCCTGCTGGTGCTCGATCCCGGCACCCCGCTGAAGAAGCACGACCACGTCGACCTGCTGCTCTCCGGAAAAGTGCTGCTGCGCTTCCACGACCCAAGAAGATTCGGCGCCGTGCTGCCCTGGCCCGCAGCCGATGCTCACCATGTCTTGCTCGCCGAGATGGGCCCCGAGCCCTTCTCCGAAGAATTCTCCGGCGACTACCTGTTCGAGCGCTCGCGCGGCCGCAGCGCCGCCGTGAAACTGTTCATCATGGATGGCCGCATCGTCGTCGGCGTCGGCAATATCTACGCCTCTGAGGCTTTGTTCTGCGCCGGTATCCGCCCGAAGACCGCCGCCGGAAAAGTCACCCGCGCCCAGTACGCCAAACTCGCCAAGGCGATTCTCGATGTGCTGCGCGTTGCCATCGAACATGGCGGCACCACCTTGCGCGACTTTCGCGGCAGCGATGGTTCCAATGGGTACTTCCAGCAGGAGTTGCGGGTTTATGACCGCGAGGGCTTGCCCTGCTATGTGTGCAAGACGCCGATCAAGCGCTTGGTGTTGGGGCAGCGGTCGAGTTTTTATTGTCCGACTTGTCAGCGTTGAAGTTATTTATTCCCAGTCTGCCAATGCGCGTCTTTTCTTCCCCTCCCCTTGCGGGAGGGGATTGAGGGGAGGGGCGCTTTTTGCATGAACAACACCAAATCCCGTTCGTCCCGAGTGCCCGCCGTGGCGGGCGTATCGAGGGACCAGCACCAACCTATCTCTTTGTCATTCTGAGCGCAGCGAAGGATCTGGCCTCACCCCCTCTGAAGCGGGGCGGCGTGCGCTTGCGCGCGTGCCGGATCCTCCTGACGCCTGAGCGAAGTTTTTCGCCTGCGGCGAGTTACTTTTGGCAACAGCTCCAAAGGTAACCAAAAGAGCCGCTCCCGATGTCTGCGCCCTCTCATCGCAAAAAGAAGAAGCGCGATGAAAGGGTCCCCTGCGCTTCTCGCCCGCGGCGGGTTTCACCCACAGGCCATCCATGGCCTGTGGGTGAAATCTTCGGCATCCTGCCTCGCCCCGCGTCTACGCGCGGGCCTGTTCGCCGCGGACTGCGATGCTCGGCGCAGCCAGACGGGGGGAACGTCAACAGCAAGATGGGCTTCGCTACGCTCAGCCCATCCTACCAACGCCTGTGACTTACTTGGCTTCAAACACATGCCCGAAATTGGTTTTGTAAACAATTATTCTCTCGAAAACCAACGAATCAATTTTTTCGAAATGGTCGATTCGAATCTCTTGATCCTGCGCCGAGTCCATGAAGTCCACTACGACAACTAGCCAATAGGCGTGACAAGGTTTGTAAGCTTTGGATTTGTCTTCTTTTGATCTGACAATCTCACGCAGCTTTTGCATTTGCATTATTTGACCAGAGTGCAATTGGCTAATTCGCCATTGCGCATTTTTATATTCTTCAGCATTTAGATAAACAAATGAGAGATCTGGTATGTCGGCGAATATCGCCTTGTCTATCTGCCCAGAAGTGACCCTATCGATTGTTTTCGCCAACTTGGATATAGCTTTGGAAAGAGTCCGTTTATTTTTAATGGGATGTGATTTGTTAAAACCAAACGAAAGCTCAAATCTTTTCCACCCTGTGCCAGATAAAGTTCTTGGGCCTTCGAGACAGTCTCTTCTCGCGCCTTCCTTTGAACTTGTTCACTTCCCGGTAGGCTTCCTTTTTCGTGGAAGAAATTTGTGATCTCAATGCCGATCTGTCGCTCACCACTTATTACGATATCTGGCTTATCCCCGTAGATGAGCTCTCCCGCTGGCAGCTGGTAGTGTTGACGAAACATATCGAAATAGTCCCGCTCTACATCTTGATTAGATTTTCTAGTCATTTGGTTAACGGGTGATAAACCGAACATTGCCATAGCGGAACCCGCCATCCAGGCGGAACCGCACTTTCAATCTGCAGGCAAATGATCCGCGCGCAAGCGCGTGTCGCGCAGTTTCAGGGGCGGCGAGGCCAGATTCTTCGCTACGCTCAGAATGACATGGGAGGACTGGCGCTGGTCCCTCGATACACCCGCTTCGCGGGCACTCGGGACGAACGGAGTCTGGTGGTACTCAGACAGAAAAGCACCCCTCCCCTCAATCCCCTCCCGTCCCACGGGGACTCCCTACGATCGCAGGGGAGGGGAAGAAAAGCGCGGGTTCTCCCTCTAATGAGGGCTAAAACTCCAGCTGAAACAAGGCCCTGAATCAATACTTGACATGTGACTAAATGGTCACGTATTGTTCCCCCATGGACGACGTATTCAAAGCCCTTGCGGACCCAACCCGCCGCAGCCTGCTCGACGAGCTGTACAAAGAAGACGGCCAAACCCTGAGCATGCTGCAGGCCCGCCTGCCCATGACCCGCTTCGGCGTGATGAAGCATCTGAAGCAACTGGAAGAAGCAGGCCTGGTGGTGAGCAAGCGCCGCGGCCGCGAGAAGCTGCATTTTCTGAACGCCGTCCCGATACGCCTCATCCACGACCGCTGGGTGAGCAAGTACGCCGCGCCCTGGGCCGCGGCCCTGAGCGGCCTCAAGCACGAACTGGAGAACAGGACGATGGAAAAGGTATACGAGATCTACATCAAGACCACGCCGGAACAACTGTGGCATGCGATCACCGCCACCGATATGCGCAGCAAATGGAATTTCGGCGCGGTGGTCACTTCGGACTGGAAGCGCGGCTCGCGCTTCGAGGGCATGGGTGGCAGCAACCTGATCTTCGAGGGTGAAGTGCTGGAGATCGATCCGCCGCATCGCCTGGTGCAGAGCTTCAGGGCCCTGTGGGGCGACGATGTGAAAAGCGAGGGCACCTCGCGCGTCACCTGGGAGATCACCCAGATCCGCGACTCATGCCGCCTGGTGGTGACTCACGATCAATTGCGCGAGGGCGCCAACGAGCAGCTTTATGGCGGCTGGCCGATGGCTCTCTCCGGCATCAAGACCCTGCTGGAGACCGGCGCCATTCTCACCACACCGGGATCGCTGCGCTGGCTGGAAGGGCAGCAAGACCAGATGCCCGGAGTTGCTTAATTGAAAGTGGGTGGGCGGGGGCGGAAGTTGCCCGCCCCCGCCACCGATAAAGGGAGAATTGACGTTCTGGTGCGGAAAGCTGGAGGGCGTGTCCGATCCCCACAAAAGCTATTGCGAAATCCAGATGCCTTACTATAATGTAAGGAATATTAGGAGATTAGCGCATGGCTACAGCAACACTTACCAGCAAAGGGCAGATCACCATTCCGGCATCGATTCGTGACGCTCTGCATATCGGCACCGGCGACCGGGTCGAGTTCGTCGAAGTGGAGCCGGGCCGCTATGAATTCATCGCGGCGACGCGCCCCGTAACGGCGCTCAAGGGCATGTTCGGAAAGGCTAAAAAGGCGGTGTCGATCGAAGACATGAATGCCGCGATTGCTGCGCGTGGAGCATCGGCGCGGTGATCGGCCTGGATACGAATGTCCTGGTGCGCTACATCATGCAGGACGACACCAGGCAATCACCGCTGGCATCAAAACTCGTTGAGTCGCTGACAGCGGATGCGCCAGGCTTCGTAACCCTTGTTTCAGTGGTGGAATTGGTATGGGTGATGCAGTCCTGCTACGCGCTTGACCGTGCCCAGCTCGGAGATGCGTTGGAAGGTCTGCTGCGCACCAAGGAATTCGTTATAGAGCGGGCTGAGACGATCTGGAAGGCAGTTCGCGTTTTCCGTGAGGGTTCGGTTGATTTTGCCGATTGCCTGATTGAGCGTTGTGCCGCCTCAGCCGGGTGCGAACGCACCATGACGTTTGATCGCAATGCTGCGAAAACCTGTGGCATGAGCTTGATTCTGTGATCGGCCAAAGCCCATAGCGTTGCGTCGCTGACCCCGTGCCCTCGATCTCCCACAGGAGGAGGGGAAGAAAGCGGCTCAACCAGTGACGCCTCACCCCTTTCCCGTCACACCGGTCTGCGGTTAGCGTGTACTCCCTTAGGGAGACCCCATGACCACAAGCAATCTGCTGGCGCAGCCGCTGCGCCTGCCCTGCGGCGCCACGCTGCCCAACCGCATCTGCAAGGCGGCGATGACCGAGGGCATCGCCGACGCGCAGCTGCGCGCCACCGAACGCCACGTGCGGCTGTACCGCGCCTGGTCGGAAGGCGGCGCCGGCCTGCTGATCAGCGGCAACGTCATGATCGACCGCCGCGTGCTGGAGCGGCCGGGCAATGTGGCGATCGATCCGGCGACGCCGGATGCGGAGGCGATGACGCGGCTGCGCAACTGGGCCAAGGCCGGCACCGTCAACGGCAATCACCTGTGGATGCAGATCAATCATGCCGGGCGGCAATCGCCCTGGTATGTGACGGGGCAGCCGCTGGCGCCTTCGGCGGTGCAGCTCAAGCTGATGGCCAACTACCGCCGGCCGCGCGCGCTGCGCGAAGAGGAAATCCTAGACTTCATCCAGCGCTACGCGCGGGTGGCGCGCACCGCGCGCGAGGCGGGCTTCACCGGCGTGCAGGTACATGGCGCGCACGGCTACCTGCTCAGCTGCTTCCTGTCGCCGGTGACCAACCAGCGCAGCGATGCCTGGGGCGGCAGCCTGGAGAACCGCGCGCGCTTCCTGCTCGAAGCGGTGAAGGCGACACGCGCGGCGGTCGGCGCGGACTTTCCGGTGGGGCTGAAACTCAACTCGGCCGACTTCCAGAAGGGCGGCTTCAGCAGCGAGGAATGCCTGCAGGTGGTGCAGTGGCTCAACGGCAGCGGCCTCGACCTGCTGGAAATTTCCGGCGGCACCTATGAGCAGCCGCGCCTGCTCGGTTATACCGGCGACGCGGGCACGGCGGTGGACGCGACGCAGGCTTCCGTGACCAGCAGCAGCACGCAGCGGCGCGAAGCCTATTTCCTCGAATACGCCACGGCGATCCGCAAGGTGGCGAAGATGCCGCTGATGGTCACCGGCGGCTTCCGCAGCCGCGCCGGCATGGAGCAGGCGCTGGCAGAAGGCTCGGTTGACGTGATCGGCCTGGGGCGGCCGCTGTGCACCGACACCGATGTGCCGAAGCGCCTGCTGGCCGGCGACGAGAATCCCTTGCCCAGCTACGAGCACAGCCTCAAGCTCGGCGACGGCGTATTCGCCCCGACCACCACGGTATTCCTGTTCAAGCTGATCAATCTGCTGGGACAGCAGGGCTGGTATTACCAGCAGATCGCGCGCATCGGCGACGGCCTGAAGCCGGCGCTGCAGCGCGGCGTGTTCAGCGCCTTTGTGCGTTATCTGTGGGATGAGTACGTCACAGCGTGGCGGATGCAAAGGGCAAAGTGAAATAGCGTTCCCCGCTCACTCTTATGGGAGAGGGAATCTGTTGGCTGGCGTTCGTAGGGCGGGCCGTGCCCGCCGCTTCGCCGCACCCGGATCGAAAAAGCCGGCGGCCACGGGCCGCCCTACGATTTACGTCAGCACCGCCTCAGCGAAAATCGTAAGCCAGGCTGAGGCTCGCCGCGTACTGCCACTTCGTATCCACGGTGGGGCTGTTGCCGGCCTGGGCCAGCAGGGTGGTAGCGGCGAACACGCCGTCGAGGAACCAGTGGTCGGCGAAGATGTAGGTCATATTGGTGCCGACGCCGGCCGATTTCAGGCCGCCGCCCGGCGTGTAGACCGGCAGATGGGTGTTCAGCGAGGCCTGCTCGTCGACGCCGAAGGCATGGTTCATGTAGTTCGTGTCGGCGAGCGTGACCGAGGCGCCGGCGAAGACGAAGAACTTCTTGTTGCCCATGATCGGCATGTAGACGCTGGCGTCGCCGATCCAGCCGCCCACGCCGCCGAGATTGTGGCGTATGTCGCCGCGCACGATCACCGGGAAAATGACGTATTCGGCAAACAGCTTCGGCGCCAGCGCCGGCGACAGGTTGGTGCGCCCGCGCAGCCGGTAGTAGGTGCCCTCGTTGCGGCCCAGGTCGTAGGTCAGGGCCAGGCCGGCGCGGTAGTTGGTGCTGTGCAGCAGGTTGATGCCCAGGCCCTCGCCGGTTGAGAAGAAGGCGAGATCGCGATAGCGGATATCGATGGTCGGGCCGGGCTCGAAATAGTAGTTCTGCGAGCCTTCGAAGCGCGGCAGGAATTCGCCGCCGAAGCCGACGATCTTTTCCCAGTGCGGCGGATTGAGGTCGAAGCGCTTCTTCAGGATGATTCCGGCGGAATACTGCCATTCGCCCAGCGGGCTGGGTGTTTGCGCCCGGGCCGGAGCGGCCATGGCAAGCGCCAGTGCGCACAGCCCCAACAGTGCGGTGCAACGGAACAGCACAACCTTCTTCAATCGCCCAGCCTGCATGCGTCCCGGCTCCTGTAATGGCCTTGTCTTTTTTTATAGGCTACAGTTTTCCGCCCGCGCAGTCTAAGCCGGGGCGGCGGCGCTCGCGGCGCAGGCCGGGGAAGCGGTGTTGCCGGCTAATTCAGGACGCGCGGCACGGCGAGGCGGAACGGGTCGATCATGGCGTCGAAGGTTTCGCCCTGTTCGGTCACCATCTGGAAGCTGCCGTGCATGGTGCCGACCGGCGTGTTGAGCGGGCAGCCGCTGGTGTACTGGAACTGCTCGCCCGGCTTGAGGGTAGGCTGGTAGCCGACCACGCCGGGGCCGCGCACTTCCTCGGTCTTGCCTTCGCCGCTGGTGATGACCCAGTGGCGCGCCCGCAGCTGCACCGTCACTTCACTCTCGTTGCGGATGGTGACGTGGTAGGCGAACAGCCAGGACTGGTTCTCCGGATCGGACTGGTCCGGCACATGGCGCGGTTCCACCACGATGCGCACGCCGCGGGTCACCGTATTGCTCATGGGGTGTTGCTCACCTGGCCAAAAAACCGGATGTCGCTCACATGAAGCCCGCCTGTAGTTGCGCCGCTTCGCTCATCATCTCACGCGTCCACGGCGGATCGAACACCAGCTCCACCTCGGCCTCGCGCACGCCCGGGATCTGCTGCACCTTGCTCTTCACATCGGCCACCAGCACATCGCCCATGCCGCAGCCGGGTGCGGTCAGGGTCATCACCACGCGCACCTTCCAGCCGCCTTCTTCGGCGGGCTCCAGGCGGCATTCGTAGATCAGGCCGAGCTCGACCACGTCGATGGGTATTTCCGGGTCGTAGCAGGTCTTCATCTGCTGCCACACGGCTTTTTCCACCTCGTCCTCGCTCGCATCGGCGGCGAGGTCCGGCACGCCGACCGGCGTCTTGCCGATGGCGTCGGCGTCCTTGCCCTCGATGCGGAACAAATGACCCTGCATCTGCACGGTATAGCTGCCGCCCAGGGCCTGGGTAATGCTGGCCTCGGCGCCTTCGGGCAGCTCCACCCGGGTGCCGGCGGGGATGAGCACGCCGACCACATCGCGGCTGAGAGTGACGGTTTCGTAAGACATGCTGGGGAACTGGGGGCGGGGGGACCGCGATTAAAGACCAATCTGGTCCGGTATTTTAGCGCCTCCCGGCGCGGTTGTGGCTGTAATGCTTTCCATGCAGGATGTGTGCTCACTTCCGGAAAGGACGCCGATCATGCACGCACCGCTCAAATCCGCCGTGGCACTGTGTTTGCTGTGCATCGCCAGCGTGCAGGCCCGCCCGGTCGACGGGGGGCCGTTGATGCCCCCGCCGGAGCGCCGCGCGGTGACGGTGAGCGGGCAGGGCGAGGTCAGCGCCGCGCCGGACCGGGCCCGGCTGAGCATGGCGGTGGAGGAAACCAACCCCGACCTGAAGGCGGCGCAAACCAAGGTCAATGGCATCGTCCGCACCTATCTGGCGCAGCTGAGGACGCTGGGGGTGAAGGACGAGGATATTTCCACCGCCGGTCTGAGCATCCGCTCCGAGTACGACTATTCCAACGCCAACTCCTCCAGCCCGGGCGGACGCAAGTTCCTGGGCTACCACGTCACCCGCAATATCGAGGTGGTAGTGCGCGATCTGGACAAGATCGGCGACACCCTGCAGCGCGCCACCGAGGCCGGCATCAACAACATCTCCGATCCGCAGCTGGAATCGTCCAGGGCCGATGAGCTGCAGCGCCAGGCCCTGGTGAAAGCGGCCGAAGATGCACAATCCAGGGCCAAGCTGCTGGCCGACACGCTCGGCGTGAAGCTGGGCGCGGTGCACACGGTCAGCTCCAGCTCGATCTCGCGGCAACCGCCCGGCCCGCAGCCGCGCATGATGATGGCCGCCGCGTCGGCACCCAGCGGCAACGAAGAAATGGGCTTCGCCGCCGGCGAGATCCAGTTCAATTCCAGCATCACGGCGGAGTTCGATCTGCTCACGCCGTAACAGCGCCAATCAATGCAGACTGGGCGGAGCGTGCGAAGTTCACGGTTTGATGTGATAATTCCGCACTTTCCTCCCTCACCGGGATAGAAAGTGCCGCAGAACCCGCCGTCAGCCCTCCCTTTGGTCGGCATCATCATGGGCTCCCGCTCCGATTGGGAGACGATGGCGCACGCCGCGCGCACCCTCGATAGCCTGGGTGTGGCTTACGAAACGCGGGTGGTTTCGGCGCACCGCACTCCCGATCTTTTGTTCGAATATGCCGGCTCCGCCGCCGGGCGGGGCATCCGCGTGATCATCGCCGGCGCCGGCGGCAGCGCCCATCTGCCGGGCATGGCCGCGGCCAAGACGCGCCTGCCGGTGCTGGGCGTGCCGGTGCAGTCGAAGATGCTCAGCGGCATGGACTCGCTGCTGTCGATCGTGCAGATGCCGGCCGGCATCCCGGTGGGCACGCTGGCCATCGGCAATGCCGGCGCCACCAATGCGGCGCTGCTGGCCTGCGCCATCCTCGCGCTCGGCGATGCGGAACTGGCCGCGCGGCTCGACCATTTCCGCGCCATGCAAACCGCGCAAGTGCTCGAACATCCCGATCCCAGCGTCCCTACCTGAATCCCTCCCGTGAAGATCGGCATCCTTGGCGCCGGCCAGCTCGGCCGCATGCTCGCTTTGGCCGGCTATCCGCTCGGCTTCGAGTTCGCTTTCCTCGATCCGGCAGCGGAAGCCTGCGCCGCGCCGCTGGGCGAACATCTGCGCGCCGACTACCTGGACCAGGAAGCGCTGGCGAAATTCTGCGCCGGCATCGACCTGGCGACGTTCGAGTTCGAGAACGTACCGCAGCAGGCGGCCGAGTTCGTCGCCGCGCGCGTGCCGCTGTTGCCGGCGCCGCTGGCGCTGACCTCCGGCCAGGACCGGCTCAGCGAGAAGCAGATGTTCGTCTCGCTCGGCATCCCGGTGCCGAAGTTCGCCGCGGTCAGTTCGCGCGTCGGCCTGGAGACGGCGGCGCAGCACACCGGCCTGCCGGCGGTGCTGAAGACGCGGCGCATGGGCTATGACGGCAAGGGCCAGTTTGTCCTGCGCAGCGCCGCCGACTTCGATCTGGCCTGGGCCCAGCTCGGCTCGCAGCAACTGATCCTGGAAGCCTTCGTACCGTTCGAGCGCGAGGCTTCCTGCCTGGCGGTGCGCGGCCGCGACGGCGCGGTGAAGTTCTACCCGCTGGTGCAGAACGTGCACCGCAACGGCATCCTGCGCACCGCGCGTCCGCGCGCCAATGATCCGCTGCAGCAGCTGGGCGAACAGCACGCGCAACGGGTGCTGGAGCACCTGGACTATGTCGGCGTGCTGGCGTTCGAATTCTTCGTCGCCGACGGCGGCCTGCTGGCCAACGAAATCGCGCCGCGCGTGCACAACTCCGGCCACTGGAGCATCGAAGGCGCCGAGTGCTCGCAGTTCGAAAACCATCTGCGCGCCATCGCCGGCCTGCCGCTGGGCTGCACCGCGCTGCGCGGCGAATCGCTGATGGTCAACTTCATCGGCAGCGCGCCGCCGCTGGCCGCCCTGGCCGCGCTGGAAGGCGTACACGTGCATCTCTACGGCAAGCTGCCCAAACCGCAGCGCAAGATCGGCCACGCCACGGTGACGGCACCGGACAGCGCCACGCTGGAAGCGCGCCTGCGCCTGCTCGAACCGCTGCTCGACCAGAGCGGCTGATCCTTGCCGGGCCGGGGATGGATGAAGCCCGGAAGTTCGAGTCCTGACCATGTCCAAAGACTACGATTCCATCCTGAAAATCCTCGAAGGAGGCACGATCGAACAGTTTCAGGAACTCGCCGGACTGGTTGCCGCCTTTCCCGATGGAATCGACGATTGCCTGCAGCGCAGATGGATCATCAATGCCATCGATTGCGGCTCCATGTTGTCGATTGCGTGGATGCTGTCCAGGAAAGTCGATCTGGAATTTTGCGATGACGAGGGCTACACACCCTTGCTGTCGGCACTCGAATGCCGCCGGCCGGAGGATCGCTACGAAGTCCTGGAATTGCTGCTCAAGCATGGCGCGCCCACGGATGTCCACGGCATCAACGACTGGACGCCCGCGCACATGGCAGCGGTTCGCAACGATGTCCGGGCACTGGCCATGCTGCTTGCCTATGGGGCGAACCTGGACATCAGAACCCGCATCGACAGCTACGCAACGCCACTTGAAGAAGCGCGCCTGCATCAGGGTACCAATGATGCGGTGCGATTCCTCGAATCCCTGCCTGGGCGGTCCGCTTAGATTTTGGCTTCGACCCGGAGATGCGACAAAGATCGTGCCTCCAATCCGCCATATCCGCTAGCCTATAGTCAATCCGGACTGCTGAAGCGGCCTGTTGGTCGCTCAGCCCGGATTAAGGTTCGCTCCTGTACCGTGAATTCCTGAAGCCGATGGATCACACGACATGGATCTGTTCACAAGGGGAGATTCTGCAATGCTCGGAACAAACGAAGCGCGACAACATACCGCCAGCCTGAACGGCCGCAAGCTGCTGCTGCGTTCAGCGCTGTTCAGCCTGATGCTGCCGCTCGCCGCCTGTGTGGCACCCGATGGCGGCTACCAACAGCCGGGGCAGGTATACCCGCCGCCACCGCCGCCGCAACCGGTCTATACCCAGGATGCGCCGCAGCCCTACGCGCAACCGCAGGAGGCGCCGCCGCAGGACGGCTCCTACCAGCAGGACACGTCCTACGACGCCACCGCCAACGAGCCGCCGCCGCCGCTGCCGGACTATGAACAGCCGGAGTGCCCGGGACCGGGCTTTATCTGGACGCCCGGTTACTGGGGCTATAACAACGGCTATTACTGGGTGCCCGGCACCTGGGTCGAACCGCCCCTGCCGGACGTCTACTGGACACCCGGCTACTGGGGCTGGAGCAACAATGTCTATCTGTTCCACGGCGGCTATTGGGGCCCGCACGTCGGTTACTACGGCGGCGTCGACTATGGCCACGGCTACGGCGGCAACGGTTACGAGGGCGGCCGCTGGGATGGCGGCGAGTTCCATTACAACCGCGCGGTGAACAATGTGAATGTCACCAATATTCACAACACCTACAACACCACCGTGATCAACAACGTCACCGTCAATCACATCAGCTACAACGGCGGCCCCGGCGGCACCAATGCGCGTCCCACGCCGCAGGAACAGCAGTGGCGCAACGAGCAGCATTTCCGCCCCACGCCGGAACAGACCCAGCACCAGAGCGCCGCCAGCGGCAACCACGCCCTGTATGCGAACGAGAACCAGGGCCGGCCGCCGATCGCCGCGACGCCGCGGCCCGGCCAGTTCAACAACCCGGGCGTCAGGCCCGCCGGCGGAGCGCCGGGGTTCGGGCAGCAGGAGCAACAGCGCCAGCAGCAGCAATTCGGGCAGCAGAATCAGCAACGCCAACAGCAGCAGCTGGAACAACAGCGGCAGCAGGCGCAACAGGAGCAGCAGCGCCAGCAACAGCAGGTCCAGCAACAGCGACAGCAAGCGCAGCAGGACCAGCAGCGTCAGTTGCAGCAGAATGAACAGATGCAACAGCATCAGTTCCAGATGCAGCAACAGCAGCAGAATCAGCAGCGCCAACTGCAGCAGCAACAGAACCAGCAACGGCAGTTGCAACAGCAGCAACAGCGGCCGCAGCAGCAACCGGTACAGCAATACCGTAACCCGCAGCAACCACCGCCGGCCGCGCAGCAGCATCCCAAAGCGCCGCCGCCCGCGCACAATGAACGCGAGGGTCAGCGGCAGGAGCAGCGTTGAGGCAGGAGTGATACGGATCAGGCTGCGCGGGTTTGCTCCGCGCAGCCTTCCGCTTGAAGCAGTACTTTCTGGTACGGCCCGTGGGTGTGGCGGCTCTGGCTAGGTCTTCTTCAGCGCCGCGTTCACTTCCTTCCACAAATCGCGATACGCCTCCGCCGCGTAGCCGTAGGACTCGAACACTTCCACCGGCGCGCGATGCTCGCCCATGCGCTCGATGGCCGAGGCGTAGGGGATCACCGTCTTGCATACATCCTTGATGATCTTCGGCGGCTGCTCGATCAGCATGCGATGCAGCAGGCGCCGCCGGTCGGCCATCGAATAGAACGGCTTCAGCGTATTGCGCGGATAGCCCTGCTCGGCGTAGTAATCGATCACCGTCTTCAGCGCGCGCAGCGACAGGTGCGTCGGCACGGTGGGCACCAGCACCAGATCGGCAGCGGTGAAAATGTTGTCGGCCAGATGCGACAGGCTCGGCGGACTGTCGAGCACCACCAGGTCGTAGCGGCGGTTGACCGGCTTGAGCCGCTGCACCAGCGCGTCGCGCGCGCCGTCCTTGCGCAGCCAGGTATCGAGATGACGCGTGTGCAGGTCCGCCGGCAGCAGATGCAGCTTGTCGTAGGCGGTGCTCTGGATCTGGGCCTCGATGTCGGCGCCGGCCCGCCATAGCGACTTGTCCGGCAGGTCCTCGGTATTGGCTTGCAGATACCAGCTGGCGGCGCCCTGGGGATCGAGATCCCACAGCAGGGTCCGCATCCCGGCCTGCGAAGCCAGGTAAGCCAGGTTGACCGAAGCGGCGGTCTTGCCGACACCGCCCTTGAGGTTGTAGACCGCGAGAATCTTCATGCGCGCGCCTCCCCTTGAGAACCTTTTTGCAGGTTCCTGCACTGTGCACGGCCGATCCGATTGAATGCTTCCAAATCAGCGATACGCTGAATTTAGAACAATTTCACGGACTTGGCACAAGCGACAGGCGGCGGGGCGCACTCCAGCGCATCTGCCAGATGCACTGGAACACGATTAATTCTTTCTAAATCAAAGTGTTATACGTCCAGATTGCTGACCAGCAGGGAATTGCGCTCGATGAAGTCGCGGCGCGGCTCCACGTCCTCGCCCATCAGGGTGGTGAAGATCTGGTCGGCCGCCACCACGTCTTCCACCTGCACCCGCACCAGGCGGCGCACCGCCGGGTCCAGCGTGGTTTCCCACAACTGGCCGGGGTTCATCTCGCCCAGGCCCTTGTAGCGCTGAATGTTGAGGCCGCGGCGGGTCTCGCTCATCAGCCACTCGTAGACCTGCTGGAAACTGCTCACAGCATGGTTGCGCTCGCCGCGGCCGATGCTGGCACCGTCGCCGAGCAGATTGGCGGTCTGCGCATTGAAGCGCACCATCTGCTGGTAATCGACGCTGGCAAAGAAGTCCTCGCCGAAGCTGTACTGGTATTCCAGGCCATGCAGCCGGCGCTCGATGCCGAGCAGCGGCCCGCTTTCGCCGATGACGCCCTTGACCTTGTAGCGCGAGGCGCTGTGGCCATCATTGAGCGCGGCGACGAACGCGGCGACCCAGGTTTCCAGCGCCGCGGCCTCGGTCGGCACCGGCGCCATCTTGCGCAACTGCTGCAGCAGATCGACCTCGTAGTGGCGCGTCAGGCGCTGCACCACGCTGTTGAGATGGGAGTAGTCGCGCACCAGGTGCGACAGCGTCGCCTGGGTCAGCGGCGGCTGGCCCGCGGCCGGCAGCAGCTCGGCGTCCTCCAGGGCGGCGCGCAGCTGCCACTCTTCCATCTCGCGGTCGTCCTTGATGTAGGTTTCCTGCTTGCCGGCTTTCAGCTTGTACAGCGGCGGCTGCGCGATGTAGACATGGCCGCGCTCGACCAGGCTGTACATGTGGCGGTAGAAGAAGGTCAGCAGCAGGGTGCGGATGTGCGCGCCGTCCACGTCCGCGTCGGTCATGATGATGATGCGGTGGTAGCGCAGGTTCTCCGGCTTCATGTCGTCGCGGCCGATGCCGCAACCCAGCGCCGTGATCAGATTGCCGACCTCCTGCGAGGACAGCATCTTCTCCAGCCGCGCCTTCTCGACGTTGAGGATCTTGCCCTTCAGCGGCAGGATCGCCTGGAAGCGGCGGTCGCGGCCCTGTTTGGCCGAGCCGCCGGCGGAATCGCCCTCGACCAGGAAAATCTCGGACTGCGCCGGATCCTTCTCCTGGCAGTCGGCCAGCTTGCCCGGCAGGCCGGCGATGTCCAGCACGCTCTTGCGCCGGTTCAGCTCCTTGGCCTTGCGCGCGGCTTCGCGGGCGCGGGCGGCATCAACCACCTTGGCGCCGATGATCTTGGCTTCGCGAGGGCGCTCCAGCAGGAATTCCTTGAGCTTCTCGACGATCAGCTGCTCGACCGCCACCTTGACCTCGGAGGAGACCAGCTTTTCCTTGGTCTGCGAGGAGAACTTGGGGTCGCGCACCTTCACCGACAGCACCGCGGTGAGGCCTTCACGCGCGTCGTCGCCGTTCGGCTCGACCTTCTCGCGCTTGGCCAGGCCCTCGCCCTCGAGGTAATCGTTCATGGTGCGCGTCAGCGCATTGCGGAAGCCGGTCAGATGGGTGCCGCCGTCCTTCTGCGGGATGTTGTTGGTGAAGCAGAACACCCCTTCCTGGTAGGAGTCGTTCCACTGCAAGGCGGCCTCGACGCCAATGCCGTCCTTTTCCGCATCGACGTAGATGATGGTCTCGTGCAGCGGCGCCTTGTTCTTGTTGAGGAACTCGACGAAGGCGCGGATGCCGCCGTGGTACTCGTAGACGTCCTCGCGCGCGGTCGCTTCCTCGCGCAGCACGATGCGCACGCCCGAATTCAGGAACGACAGCTCGCGCAGGCGGCGCGCCAGGATGTCGTAGTGGAACTCGGTCTGGGTGAAGATCTTGTGGCTGGGGTAGAAGCGCACAGTGGTGCCGCGCTTGGTGGTATCCCCCACCACAGCCAGCGGCGCCTGCGGCTCGCCCATCTTGTATTCCTGGTGGTGGTGCTGGCCGTTGAGGAAGATATCGAGCAGCAGCAACTCGGACAGGGCGTTCACCACGGAGACGCCGACGCCGTGCAGGCCACCGGAGACCTTGTAGCCGCTGCCGCCGAACTTACCGCCGGCGTGCAGGATGGTCATGATCACTTCCGCAGCGGAGCGGCCTTCCTCGGGCATGATGTCCACGGGGATGCCGCGGCCGTTGTCGCTGACCGAGACGCTGTTGTCCGCGTGCAGGATCACGCCGACCTCGGTGCAATAACCGGCCAGGGCTTCGTCGATGGCGTTGTCCACTACCTCGAACACCATGTGGTGCAGGCCGGTGCCGTCATCGGTATCGCCGATGTACATGCCAGGCCGCTGACGCACCGCGTCGAGGCCTTTCAGAACCTTGATGCTGCTGGCGTTGTAGCTGCTGTCGTCGCTTGGGGAAGTGTTCATCGTCTAGTTCTGTTCTGACCGTCTATTTTACCCGTTTGCTCGGGGTCGCAGGGTTCCATGTTCCACGTGGAACATGTGGGCGTCCGGGGTGTTTTTCACCGCCTCGGGCAGTTCCAGAGCGGTAATGAATTTCTGGCCCGGATACGCCAGCAACACCCGCAGTAGGCGGGATTGGAAGGCGGATGACAACTCGGCGGTGAAATCGTCCAGCAGCAGGATCGGTACGCGGCCACCCCGCTCCGCCACGATCCAGCACTGCGCCAGGATGAAAGCCGCCACCAACAGCTTCTGCTGGCCGCGACTGATGCGTCCCTTTACCGCCTTGGCTGGATCATCCGCATCAAGGTGAGCGGTGTAGAAACCCAGTTCGGCGCGCTGCGGCCCGCTCATGGTCAAGCCATGCCGCCGATCCCGCTCCACGCTGGCTTCCAGCACTTCCAGATAGGCTCGGCCCGCGTCCCAGCCCTGGCTGTAGCGCAGCTGCCAGCGTTCACCAGGCAACAATTCCGCCAGCAGCGCCTGGCTGCGGGCTTCCACTTCCAGGGCATGCGCCCGGCGCAGGGCACTCAGTTGTTCGGCCGACTCCGCCAGTTCCCGGTTCCACGGCGCCAGTTGCGCCGCCGAGCCGCCTTCCCGCAGCATCGCATTGCGCTGGCGCAGGGCGCGCCGGGCCCGTTTCCAGGTCGGCATGAACCGATGTTCCACGTGGAACACACCCCAGTCGAGGAAGCGGCGGCGGATTCCCGGCCCTTCCTCCAGCATGCGGTGCATCCCCGGATCGAGGATCTGCAGAGGCAGCCGCCGCACCAGCTCCGACAAGGCCATATCAGCCTGGCCGAACTCGATGGCGATCTCCCGATCGCGCCAGGTCAGCTTGAGCAGTTCCGGCGGAACACCCGAAGGATCGACCACCTGCCCCGTCACCTGCCAGGCCTGGGTACCGTCGCGCGCCAGTAGCGCCGGCAACACCCGCCAGCTATTGCCCCGGCCGAGCACATGCAAGGCTTCCAGCAACGAAGTCTTACCGGCGCCGTTATCGCCGATGATCAGGTTGAAGCGCGGATGCGCGTCCAGCAGCAGATTGCCGAACAGGCGGAAGTCTCGTGCTTCCAGTCTCGTGATCAGCATGAGATCGGGCCGCGAGCCGGGAGAGGAAAAACGGTCTCGCGCAAAGACGCAAAGACGCAAAGAACAGCTTTACCAGGGAAAAAAACAACGGGAGATTTGAAACAGCCATTCGTCATTGCGACGAAGCGAGCGGACCGGTCCGGTCCGCTTTTATCCCTTGCGTCTTTGCGTCTTTGCGCGAGCAGCTTCTTGCCTGAAGTACTGGCGCAGCTCAAAGCCGCATCGGCATCACAACGTACTTGTTGGCGTTGTTGGCCGCGTCGTAAACCAGGCCGCTGGCGTCGCCGCTGCGCAGCTCCATGATGAACTCGTTGCCTTCGATGGCATCGAGCGCATCGAGCAGGTAGCCGACGTTGAAGCCGATTTCCAACGGCGTGCCGCTGTACTGCACCTCGACTTCCTCTTCCGCCTCTTCCTGCTCCGGGTTCTGAGTCTGGATGCGCAGGGTGCCGCTCGACAAAGTCAGGCGCACGCCGCGGAATTTCTCGTTGGACAGAATGGCGGCACGCGACAAAGCGGCGCGGACCCGGCCGCGATCGCCCTGCACCGTCTTGTCCGAACCTTCCGGAATGACGCGCTCGTAATCCGGGAAGCGGCCCTCGATCAGCTTGGAAGTCAGCTTCAGGCCATCCAGATCCACCTGCACCTGGTTGGCGGAAAGATTGAGCTGGATTTCAGTGTCGTCCGCTTCGACCAGGCGCTGCAATTCCAGCACCGTCTTGCGCGGCAGGATCACCTGCAAATCCTTTTTCACACCGGTATCGCGGCGCAGCTCGGCCATCGCCAGGCGGTGACCGTCGGTAGCGACGGTGCGTACGCGGTTGGCGCGGATCTCCAGCAGCAGGCCGTTGAGGTAATAACGCACGTCCTGCTGCGCCATGGCGAACTGGGTCCGCGCCAGCAGCTCCTTCAGCTCCTTGCCGGTCAGGGTCAGCTTGGTTTCAGAACCTGCCGCATTGAGCGAGGGAAACTCGCCCGCATCCAGCGTCGCCAGGGTGAACCGGCTGCGGCCGGACTTCATGGTCAGGCGGTTCTGGTTCAGCTCGACGCCGATGGTGGCGCCTTCCGGCAGGCCGCGGCAGATGTCGTGCAGCTTGCGCGCCGGCGCGGTGGTGCGGCCCGGGGTCAGGTTCTGCACCGGCACGCGGCGTTCGACCTGCAGCTCCAGATCGGTGGCGGTGAGTACCAGCTCGTCCTCCTGCGCCACCATCAGGATGTTGCTGAGAATCGGCAGGGACTGCCTTCGCTCCACCACGCCGATCACCGACTGAAGTGCGGAAAGCAGCTCGCCTCTCGGGATTTGGATATTCATGGAGCGAGATCTGTGTGTTGGGCAGGTGGACTAAAGATAAAGATGGTTTTAAATATAAAAACAGCTGTATTAATAGTGTGACCGTAAAACGCTGGATAAAACTCAATATCCAAACGTTTTCAATGACTTATTCTACTTTTTCGTCCGAATTCAAGACCTGTGCAAGGCCTGGTTAGCATCTAGCAAGCTGTGCACAAAAAGATATTCAGGCTTATCAGCCGGATTATACACAGGCAATTCCTGCCTCCGTACCCAACTTTGCAAGGCTTCAATTGGTCAGCATGCGCAGCAGGTTTTCGTAATCCTCACGCAGGCGTTCGTCGTCGCGTTTCAACTCCACCACCTTGCGGCAGGCATGCAGCACCGTGGTGTGGTCCTTGCCGAAAGCGGCGCCGATTTCCGGATAGCTGTGTTGTGTCAATTCCTTCGCCAGCGACATCGCCATCTGCCGCGGCCGCGCCAGCGTGCGCGTGCGGCGCACCGAGCTGAGATCGGTCAGGCGGATGTTGTAATAACCGGCGACGGTGCGCTTGATGTTCTCCAAGGTCACCGCGCGATCATAGGACGCGAACATGTCCTTGAGGCAGCTGCGCGCGAATTCGGTGGTGATCGGCGTGCCGGTCAGACGCGCCGAAGCGTTGAGGCGATGCAGTGCCCCTTCCAGTTCGCGCACGTTGGAGCGGATGCGCTGCGCCACCAGGGCCGCCACATCGTCCGGCATGCGGATGCCGAGCGTGTCGGCCTTGGCCAGCAAAATCGCCACCCGCGTTTCCAGTTCCGGCGGCTCGATCGGCACCGACAAGCCCCAGGTGAAACGCGACTTGAGGCGCTCGTCGAGGGCGTCCAGCTCGCGCGGATAGCGGTCGCAGGTCAGTACGATCTGCTTGCGGCCGTCGATCAGCGCGTTGAAGGTGTGAAAGAACTCTTCCTGCGAATGCTCTTTGCCTGCAAGGAAATGGATGTCATCGATGAGCAGCGCATCGACCGAGCGATAGAAATTCTTGAACTCGGCCTGGCGGCCGAAACGGATCGCCGACACCATCT
>Ga0302314_10002282_pt1 | contig 35600 bp, 28 predicted proteins | sample III_Palsa_N2_3_FD_200533 | JGI IMG/M metagenome (GOLD analysis project Ga0302314, IMG submission 200533) | Peat permafrost microbial communities from Stordalen Mire near Abisko, Sweden - III_Palsa_N2_3 | ecosystem: Environmental > Terrestrial > Soil > Palsa > Peat permafrost | place: Sweden...
CGTGCGGTTGTCCTACCTTTGTAGCCCCCAATCCCCCTAAAACCTAAAAGATTCACTCTTTTGGATGTCTAAAACTTTACGAGTCCAGGTATATGGTGTTTTATGGAAATGCAAGAGAGGGCCGGGTTGGCGCCCGACCCTCTCCTTACTCGCTCGACTCGGTGTTAGCGCACCGGCCGGGCCAGGACCCCTAAACAGGAGGGAATCCAGTGACCCATTTTGCCACCCCGCCCGGCGCATTCTCGCCCGCGGAACACGAACTCACCGCCATCGTCGCCATCGAATCGGCGATCCTCCAGATCCTCAGTCTGTGGTCGATCGGCCGGACTGCCAGCCGCCAGCCGCAGATGAGCATGCTCATCGTTCAACTGACCTCGGGTTTCGATGCGGACGAGCGGTGGAACCGATGAACAACGCGGCCATTCTCCTCGAACCCGATGGAGAGATCACGACTCCGGACTTCGCAGGGCTTGCCGGGCCGGACCACCCCGGCGGCCGCCTGTGGCATGTCCGGGTCCTCATCGATTCGGCAGTCCCCGAAGGCGTGGCAGTCCCGCATCCCGCCGACCTCGTCGTCTGGACGGACGGACATGCCCACTACCGCCGCCGGAGCGTGAACCTCATCGGCAGCGTGGTCGTCGCTGACGCTTTCGAGCTCCCGCTGCAAGTCGTCTGCGGCCCCGTGCTGATCACTGGTGGCTCGGCTGAAGCGCCGCGAGCGCTGAGCGATGCACAGCTTGCCGAAGCCTTCGAGTTCCTGGGCCTTGAGCCAGTCAGCACCCACATCGAAGGCTGACGCTTCACTCTCGCATCATTTCAAGGGCTGGGTTGGCGCTCGGCTCTCTCCAATCAATTGCCCGGCTGGTGTTAGCGCACCGGCCGGGCCAGGACACCCCTAAACAGGAGGACTCCATGTCTCAGCTCATCATGTCCCGGCGCGAGTTTGCCGGGATCTCGGTCACGATGACCACCGCCGCCACTCCGTTCCCGGAACCGGATCAGCCGCGCCGGGTCGTCGCGCTCGGTTGGATCTCGCGCAGCGGTGGCCAGGTCACAGTCTCCGACCAGCTGACCGGCCCGGTCTCGACTCCGGCGGGGCGATGATCACCGTGTCCGACCTCAATGAGAGCCACCTCGCCTTGGCGCGCATCATCGATGCCCTGTTCTGCTCCGACCTGAAAACGGACACCATCCCCACCGGCCGCCAGGTAGCCCACGCCATCCGCGACGCGCTCAGGAAGCACCGGAACTGGAACGGCCTGACCCGGGCAGTCGGAGAAGCGTTCGGGAACACGCCGGCTGAGGCCGAGCGACGCGAGGAATGGTGCAGGGAGATCGCCCAACACGCACTGAGCAGCAAGGACATCACTCTCAGCCTCGATGACCTTTTGTCCTAACTCCATCAATCAGCTCCCGTGACGAGCGCTGGTCACGGCCCAAGCCTGCCCAAGCTGGACCCAGGCAGAGCCGTGGCCAGCCCGTCACTAACCAGGGAGTTTTGTTCATATACGCACTATAAGTTGCCATATGTTAGCTGAGGAGTGATCCTAGTGTTAGCTATTACGAACAGAGGTGGCCCCCGGGGTTCCAGTCGTTCAGCTGGGAACGGCTTCGCTCCCCACGGTCATGGTTCGGAACCGGATCGGCATGGCTCCAGACCTCACCACGGGCGCCACCACGGCACCACTCGCGGAGGTCTACGCATGTCCCCTTTCACCACCGGTGGCACCCCCTCGAACACCATTAAGCGGCACGGCAGTGCGTCCACCGGCGCGGACCTGCCTGTCACGAGCGCGAACGTGCGCGAACTCGGCAGGGCCACCTCCGGGGCCGTGTGGTACACGATCCCCGAAGTTGCCGCACTACTGAAATACGGGCTGAACAAGACCAAGAAACTGGTCCACGAAAGGGAAATCCGGTCGGTCAAAGACGGGAAGTATCGCCGGATCCTGCCTGAGTGGGTGGACGAGTACGTCCGTTCCCTCCCGGAGGATGTCTGACATGGCCAAGAAGAGGGCCAATGGTGAGGGATCGATTTACCCGTACAAGGAGATCTTCTCCGCATACGTGTGGGTCGAGACGCCGGAGGGCAAGCGCAAGCGCAAGTACGTGTACGGATCAACTCGCGAAGAATGCCACAACAATTGGATCAAGGCCGCCGCTGAAGCCAAGAAGGGGCCTGTAGCGACCAAGACCCCTACGGTGGACAGCTTCACCGATTACTGGTTGAAGGAGATTGTTAAGCCGACCAAAGCTCCACTCACCTACGTCTACTACGAGAATCATTCGCGGCTCTACATCCTCCCCTACATCGGCAAGAAGACGCTGGTGAAGTTGATCGTGAAGGTAGCCCGGGAGTGGCTTAACGGACTGGTCGACGTGTGCCAATGCTGCGCACAAGGCAAGGACGCGAAGCGGAAGACACCGAAGTGCTGCGCGATCGGGGAGTGCTGCGAATCGTGGACAACCCAGAGCAATCTGGAGGGAGCCCATGTCACGCTCAGCGCAATGCTCACACATGCCGTCAACGAGGAACTCGTAGGCAAGAACGTCGCGAGCCTCATCGACATCCCGAAGGCGCGCAACCGCCGAGCCAAGCGCAAGGTCCTGCCGTGGTCGTCGGGCGAAGCGCAGCAGTATCTACAGCACGCACGCGAGCAGGACGACGCTCTCTATGCCGCGTGGGTACTGGCTGTCGTCATGGCCTTGCGGCGAGGCGAGATCCTTGGCCTAACCTGGGATGTCCTCGACCTCGACGCCGGCAAGCTTCGCTCGCAAGACCAGCTACAGCGCGTGGGAGCAGAGTTACTGCACCGCGAGACGAAGACCGAGGAGTCGGACGACTTCCTACCGCTACCACCGATCGTCGTCACAGCGCTGCGAATCCGCAAAGCCCAGCAGCAGGCGGACGCGAAGGCATTGGGTGACCGCTGGAAGAACAAGCTGAACCTCGTCTTCACGACAAAGTACGGCACACCATACGAGCCGTCGAATGTCACACGCATGTTCGCAGCCCGATGCAAGGCTTCCGGGGTCCGGATCATCCGGATGCACGACGCCCGACACACCAGCGCGTCGCTCCTCGTGGATCTCGGCGTCCACCCGCGCATCGCGATGGCAATCCTGCGGCACTCGAAGATCGATATGACGATGGAGATCTACAGCCACCCGACCGACGAGCAGGTCCGCAAGGCCCTGGAAAACCTCGCCGACGCCATCTTCAAGTAGCTGTACAGCACGCTGTGGTCCGATGCGTTGCTGTACAAAGCTGCTGTACGACGCGAAAAGAGCCGGTAAGCATCAAGTGCTTACCGGCTCTGACCTGGGTGCGCTCGAAGGGATTCGAACCCCTAACCTTTTGATCCGTAGTCAAATGCTCTATCCGTTGAGCTACGAGCGCGGGTTGCCATTCGGCGGTGTTCAACTGCCGAGCTGACTTGTCGAGTGTACACGGTTCCAGGGGGGTGGGGCCAAATTCATTGAGCCGAGGGGTGTGCGGCGGGTTGGAAAACCAGTTGCGGGGAGGGACCGGTGCGTGCAGGCTTGGGGCTGCCCGCGTGGCAATTACTTGGCGGCGCACCGTGCGCAACACGGCTACAGAAGGAGGAGCTCATGTCCATCGCCTTTGTCCTGGACGAGACCCTGATCCGTCCAGCCGCCCTGAACCGGCGCTGAGCTGTAGCTTTAGCGGCTTTTGCGCACGAAGTTCCTGGGGCGGTCACCCTTTTCACTTCTGGAGACCACTCCTGTGCGTACGCACGACTTTGATTTTGAATCTTCATCCGGTACCAGCCGTCGCAAGCCTCGTTTTGATGACGAGGAGGACCTGCCGGTGCGGCGGGGGCGGCTTACCGACCTTGAGCGGGAACGGCTGGCCGAGGCCAGGGAGCAGGACCGCGACTTCAATCTGCCTGAGGGGGCCGACCGGTGGTCGGCCTGGGGGCAGGGGGACCTTGGTCCGGAGCCGTGGCCGCGTTGGCTGGTGACCGAGGAGGGTGCCGCTGACACCCGGCTCGGTGTGGTCAAGACCGGCAAGGAAGCCGACGTGCACCTGCTGGAACGGGCTGTGCCGGGGACGGATCGCACCTGTTTGCTGGCCGAGAAGCGGTATCGCGGGTCGGACCAGCGGCTTTTTCATCGTGATGCCGGTTATCTGGAAGGGCGACGGACCAAGGAGTCCCGGCTGGACCGGGCGATCGAGAAGCGGACTGCTTTCGGCCGGAAGGTCATCAGTGAGCAGTGGGCGCTTGCCGAGTTCGAGGCGTTGTGCCGGCTTTGGGATGCCGGGGTGCCGGTGCCTTATCCGGTGCAGCGGTTGGGCACGGATCTGCTGCTGGAGTTCCTCGGCGAGGAAGACGGTGGGGCGGCTCCGCGGCTCGCTCAGTTGCGGCCCGAGCCGGAGCAGTTGCGCGATCTGTGGAAGCAGCTCGGTGACGCGCTGAGCACCATGGCGCAGCTTGGATTCACGCATGGTGACTTGTCGCCGTACAACATTTTGGTGCATCGGGGGCGGTTGGTGCTGATTGATGTTCCGCAGATTGTGGATGTGATCATCAATCCGCGTGGGCGTGAGTTGCTGATGCGGGACGTGCGGAACGTCAGCTCCTGGTTCGCCGCGCGCGGTCTGGAGAGTCCTGAGGAAGCCGAGCGAGTTCTCGTCGAGCGGCTGCTTGCTGACTGTGGTGTGAGCTAGGTGGAGAGGGGAGGGAGGACGCTGTTGGAGTGCTCTATGGCTCCGGAAATTGTCAGTGGGCCCTGGCAGAATTTGAGTATTGCCAGGGGCGGTTAGTTCGGCTCCGCCCCTGGTCACTGCTGCCAAGGGGAGCATATATATGCAGATGAGTTCACGTGCCCGACGGCTTGCTGTCGCCGTCGGCATGGCGATAGGTGTGGCCGCGATCGCGGTGGGTCCGGCTCTGGCGGACGCGTCCACACCGACCGCGAATCTGAGCGGGGGATTCAGTTCCATCCTCGCTCCCGGGTCCATCGGCAAGACCGTCTACCTTTCCATCAACGGCAACGCGGCGTTATCGATGACGTTCAAAGGCGTCACCGTGCAGATCGACGTCTCGGGACTGGCCGGAGTCGCGACTGTGACTCCGCAGACGAGTGCGTGCACTACTGCAGGCACTTTGATCACGTGCGATGCGGCCAATTTCAAGACGACGACGTTCGTGGGGACGTCCCAGAGCATCTATCCCTATCTCGGGCAGGAGGCCATTCCGCTCACGGTGGCGCCTGTTGCCGGAGCGTCTGCGGGGGCTTCTGGGAATGTGACGGTCGACGTCTCCGGGTCCGGCGCGGTCAATCCGGGGTCGTCGACCGGGTCGATCAGTCTGGCCGACGGGCCCGATCTCGCCGTGGTCGGCGGCGATCCCAATGTGGCGACCAGCGTGTCGGCTACTGCGGGCTCCTCATACAATCACTCGCTGAAATTCACGAACGTCGGCGACCAGGCGGCTCAGGGCGTCACGGTGGAGATCAACTCCGGTGGCTACGGGGTCGACATCCCCGAGACGCGGAAGGGATGCGAGTACGCCGCGCCGTATGAGGCGTACTGCTACATTCCGGTTCTGGTGGCTCCCGGAGCGACTGAGACTCTGTCGCCGTCTCTCCAAGTTCTCACCACTACCGACCTCATGTGGGGTGGCGTCCAGGTCACCGTCGTCCCGGGCTATGCCTGTCTTCCGGCTAATACGGTCGGGACCGGCAAGGCCTTTGCCCTTGTGGATTCGACTGGGGCGAGCCAGGTTCCGGTGACTGGGCAGACATCTCAGACAAATATTGACTATCCGGATAATTCGTTGGGTTTGAAGCTCACGGTCAGTGCAACCACGGCCGATATTGCCGCGCAGTTGAGCATGTTCCCGTTTAGTGGGAACGACGAATATCTGGTGAGCGCCGGCCTGACGAATGACGGTAGCGGATACGTCAACCTCGGGCAGTCGGCGAACTATGAGCTCACCGGGGACTTCACGGTTCCCAGCGGGGTGAGTGTGGTCAGCGTCCCGGCCGACTGGATTCCGGTGGTGAGCGGAGCGCCCGACTATTCGGCCACCGGTCAGCCGGGATATGCGGAACCTGAAGAAAGTGGCCCCGGCTCGGAGTGCCCGAGCTGGGGCTGCGGCCGACGATCAGGTGTCGCGTACCCTTCAAGGGTGAGTTTTCCCGGCAAAAGCAAAAACGCCCGCAGAGCGGGCGTTCGAGCGGAGGCTCGGGGATTTGAACCCCGGATGGGCTTGAGACCCAAACCGCATTAGCAGTGCGGCGCCATAGACCGGACTAGGCGAAGCCTCCCTGACACGTGGAGTTACGGCTGCTTACTACAGCACGTTCGACCACGGTCCCGGATAGCATACCCACACGGGGGACAGCAGGACAAAATCTTTCTGGGATCGGCGGGAAAACCCATCGTGGCGCAACCCAAACCGGAGTGGATCTCGTCCTTCGCGCAAGAGGTCCTGCCATCGCTGGCTGGCATATGGGATAGTCGGATCCATTACCCCCGGTTTGCGCTGAGCGGCTTCCTGAATCAGCCGGGCCGGGGCGCCCGATCCAATCCGAATAAATCCCCGTGTCTGTCGAACCCGATGCCACCACATCCCCACCCCATCAGCACCAGCAAGCGAGTTGGAGGAACGGCCCGTTGAACCGCAGCCCGGTCCGGGGTGCCGCTCGCCTCGCAGCGATACTGGACGCCCTGCCTGACGCATTGTTACTAGTCGACGCCTCCAGCACGGTGGTCAACGCCAATGCCGCCGCCTTGGAGCTGTTCGAGGGAGAGAGCGCCCAGCGGCTCCTCGGCAAGTCGCTCACCAGCTTGCTTCCCTCCTTCGGCCGCTCGGTCGCGACCTTCGGCGCGGCGCCCAAGGCGCTGGCGGCCGGCTCCGGCCAGAACGGCGCCGAGGCCCCCGCGGCCACCCGCAGCCGCCCCGAGCGGCAGGCCGCCGCGCGCACCGACGGCTCGGTGTTCCCGGCCGAGGTCAGTTCGGCCGCGCTGCCCGGCGAGGAGGGCGAGGTCGTCCTGCTCATCATCCGCGACCTCACCGGGGTTCTGGACGTGGAGGCCGAGCTTCGCCGCCAGCAGCGGCAGATCGAGCTGATCCTGCGCGCCGCCTCGGAGGGGATCGTGGGTGTCGACCACGAGGGGCGGATCGTGCTGGTCAATCCGGCCGGCGCGAAGATCCTGCGCTATCGGGCCAGCGACCTCGGTGCGCAGAACGTGCACGAGTTGATCGCGCATTCCACCGCCGACGGCACGCCCACCCTGCCTGAGCAGTGCTCGCTCATCGACAGCCTGCGCTCCGGCACCAAACACCACGCGGCCGACGAGGTGCTTTGGCGCAGCGACGGCACGCCGGTGTTCGTGGACATGACGACCGCGCCGGTTTACGAGGGCGAGAACATCATCGGCGCGGTGATGACCTTCACCGACAACAGCGCGGCGCAGGCCGCAGCGCGCCAGTCCCGGGAGCTGGCCCAGCTACTGGAGCAGCAGTTGCAGCGGCCTTTGGGGGCGGCGCTGAACCAGTTGCAGGAGGCTACCGAGTACGGCATCGGGGAGATCGGGCCGGGCCTGCGGCAGGCACTGATCTCGGTCACCGCGGAGCTGGCCCAGGCCAACACGATCGTCGAGGACCTGGTCGACTACCAGAAGTTGGTGATCGGCGACACCCAGTATGCGCCGGAGCAGGTCTCCCTGGCCGGGGTGATCGACGCTGCGGTGTCCGCGGCCAGCGAGCTGGCCGAGACCATGGGTGTCGACATCGTCGCGCACACGCCGGACATCGAGGTCTCGCTCGATCCGGAGCTTTTCGGGAAGCTGCTCGGCCACCTGCTCACCGACATGGTCAGCGCCACTCCGATAGGCGGGAAGATTCTGCTCGCCACCACGCGCCGGGAGTCCGTGCTGCGGATCGAGCTGCGCGGACCGCACACCGGCGGCAACGCCACGCACCTGTCGATCGCCAAGGCCATCGCGGCCCGGCACAGCGGGACGGTCACCACGCACCGGATCGCGGGCAAGGGCAACACGCATGTCATCGAGCTGCCGTGGGACGGCAGCGGGGTGGACCCGAGCGTCGCCATCGTCGAGGCCAAGACCGCCCGGCGGCCCGTCGCGCTGCCCGTGGCGGAGAAGCGGCCGGTTCCGCCACCGCCACCGCCCGCGCCGCCGGCACCAAAGGTCGCGGAGCGACTGGCGCCGCAGCCGGTCACGTACGACGAACCGGCGGCTGAGCAGGCGAATGGGCCGACGAATGGGACGGCGAACGGGCACTTGTCCGACGAGCCGGCCTACGGGTCGCGCGCTTCCGGCCGGGACCTGTCCGACCTCGGCGGTCCGGTGCGTACCACGCTGGTCAACGGCCGGGCCGCGGTGCCCGCGCAGAGCAGGGTGTCCGCGGCCGCGCGGGCGCTTTCCATCGATCCGGCTGATCTGCGGCCCAGCAAGCCCCTGCCGACCAGTGACGTGTGGTCCCGGACCGGCCGGTCGGAATCGGGCGACCAGTCCGGCGAGGGCTCGGGGTCAGGATCGTCGGGGACTGGGTCGACCAGGATCGCGGGCGCCGGGCGCCGGAGGTTCGCGACGGAGGAAGTGCCGACCAGGTCCGCGGCCGCGCCGGTGGCGGAGCCGGTCACCCCGGCCGCCCCGGCGGAGCCGAACTGGACGGCGGAACCGGCCTGGCCCGAGGAGCCTGCCTGGATCGTGGAATCGGTCCAGACGCCGGAACCTGTCCAAGCCACGCAGCCGCGCCCGTCGATGCAGCCGGTCCGGGCCCCGGAACCGGTCCAGAGCATGCAGCCGATAGACACCGGGCTGTCGCGCCGGACCCTGCTCGAACCGTTCGAACCGGCCCGGCCGGCCGCCGAGCGGGAGCGCCAGTCCGAACTGCCCGACCTGGTGGACCAGGAAGAACCGGAGGACCAGGCGAGACCGGCGACGCCGTCGGCCGCGGCCCCGCGCCTGCTGCTCTGGCCGGAGCCGGATCCGACCACCACCGCCCTGCTGACCGAGCAGGGCTACGCCGCCGTCCCGCTGGCCTCGCACGAGGAACTGCCGGGGTTGCTGGGCACCCGCACCGGTTCGCCGCGGCCCGCCGCGGTGTTCGTCGACCCGATCGCCGCGCCGATAACCCGCCGTGGGCTGCGCGCCCTGCACGGGGCCGCGGTCGGCGCCGGGCTGCCGATGCTGGTGACCGCAGGGATCGGCGCCGCGCCGCTGGGCACCGCGCCCGGCCCGGATCCGGCGCTGCTGCTGCAGGCGCTGACTCCGGCCGCGGCGGTGCTGCCCCGGGTGATGCTGGTCGAGGAGCGGCCCGACATGGCCGCCGCGCTGACCCGGTCGCTGGAGCGTCAGGGTATGCAGGTACTGCACGCGGCGACGGACAGCGAGAGCGTCGCGGCGGCCGTGCGCGGCGCGCCGGACGTCGTCATCATGGATCTGATGCAGATCCGGCGGCGCCGGGTGGGGATCGTGGAGTGGCTGCGCGATCAGCGGCGCCTGGCCCTCACGCCGATCGTGGTCTACACCACCCTGGACATCGACATGGCGGACCTGCCGTCGTTGCGGACCGGGGCCTGGTCGCTCTACCTGGCTGAACGCGCGGTGGACAGTCTGGCCGGGGCCAGGATCGTAGATCTGTTATCCAAGATCGCCGCAGTTCAGTAAGTTCAGTGGTCGCCGGAGGCGCTCCCGATCGGGCCGGGCGCGCAACCGAGTCGGCTCGATCATGGCATGGCCGCGATTTCTGCATCTATGTCCGAATTTCGAGGGCTGTCACAATCTGTTAACACGTATACCTCCAACATTCCGGGCGCCAGGTCTGTTGGAAACGGCTCTTGTTGAGTACCTTCGGTTCATACGCGGCGCATGATAGTGATATTAGTTACAGCAAGCACTACATTTACGCCGGACTGTAGTCCGAACGATCCGACCCCTGTTGTCGAGGCGGAACCAAAATGCGCGTTGTGAACCCCGAGTCGGTGGCCACTCCATGAGCCTGCCCCCCTACGACCAGTCAGTGCGTGATTTCGAACGCCACTACCAGGTGGTGCTTCCCGACTCGGTCGGCCAGGCGGCTATCGGCTTCCGCGACGGGGCCTGGTTCCGGCTCAACGGCGGCGCGCCGCACCCCGTGCCCATCAGGTCCGCGATAATCATCTGCCCGCACGCGGCAGGCTCGATAGTCCAGATCGTGTGCTGGTGGATGCGCGAGAACACCCGGTCGCCGCGCGCCCTGGACCTGGCCACCGAGCTGGCCCTGGCCGTCGGCGAGCTGGCCCGCAAGGCGATCGAGGACGACCCGCTGGGCATGTCCATCACCACCCTGCCGACCGCGTCGCCGAGCCCGATGACGTCCTCTTTCGGCGCCGGCGCGTACCCGGCCACTCCCCCCTATCCGACCGGTTCCTACGGGCCGAACCAATACCAGGCGGCCGGCGCCTACCAGGCGGCCCCCTATGGCAACGGCACGCCGCTGCCTGCGGCGGCCGCGACGACCGTGCTGCCGCAGATCACCCCGGAGATGACCGCGCCTCCCGGACGCGCCGGGGCCAGCAACGGCTTCGGCGGGCCGCCCGTCAACGGCGTCCCGCGGCCGACCGGACCCATGCCGAGCATGCCTGCGCTGCCCGGCGGCGCGGCCGGCGGCCCGTACAACGGCCGCCCCGCCGGCCAGGGCGGCACGAGCGGTTCCTACCCCGTGGGCCGTCCCGCTCCCGGGCCGGGCCAGTTCGGCGGCGAGCGCTACGGCAACCAGGACGGGCGACCTCCCGCTCCGCGCCGGCCCGCGCCCTACGAGCAGACGGAGCCCGGCCGATCCGGCTCTTACGGGCAGTCGGAGCCGATCCGGGACGAGTACTTCCGCGACGACGCCCCGCCGCGCCGTCCCGCACCGTACGCTCAGCAGCCTGAGCCGGGGCGTGGTGGCGATCGCAGCGGCGAGTACACCCGGCCGCCGCAGCGGCCCCGGGAGAACCCGGGCCGGGCCTGGTAGAGGCTCGCGTTCCACTCAGCTCAATGCACGATGGCCACAGGCCCGTCCACGTAGTCCCTGTCGACGTTGATGGTGGCCGGGCCGTGAGTCTCCTTGTGCCCGCCGACGAACTGCTTGATCCGCTGGTGCTGGGCCCAGTCCCCGGCCGGCAGCACCGAGTCCTCGATCGTCGGGTTGTTGTCCCAGCGGGCGATCCATACTGCGTCCGGCATGGCCCAGCCTGGGGTTCCAACTGCGGCGGCCAGGTCTGCGATGCCAGAGTCGGCGGAGGAGTAGACCCCGGCGAGGTAGCCGTCGCTGTGCAGGCGGCGGACCCAGCTGTCGATGTAGCTCAGCACAGTGTTCGTGCACGCCTTGTTGTTACGGCGGTAGTTCTCCAGGTCGAAGTAGATCGCGCTGCCCGGTGCGATGCCCAGGGCGGCGGCCCGTGAGGCCGCGTCGTCGGCGGCGGAGACCGCCTCTGCCGGTGCGCCGGCCGGGTCCATCAGTCTCAGGCCGTGCGCGGTCACGCAGGGGGCCTGACGGCCGACGTAGGCGGGGATCAGCTGCCAGCCCTGCGCACTGACCTGCTGTACCCAGTTCGCGGACAGGTTCCCGTCGGGGCAGGCCCGGTTGATCCCGCCGAGGTAGATGCCCGCCGCGTGGAACTCGGAGGTCCCCCACCAGGCTGACATCGCCGCCACCGAGGGCGCGGCGCAGGTGTCGAAGGCCCCGCCCAGAAAGCTCCTGGCCGCGATCCGCCGGACCGACACGACGTGCTTGCCCGCCGGCCGTGCTACGGCGGCCTGCGCGGCCTGGACGCTTCCGACACAGCCCAGGACGCCGATCACGAACAGTGCTATTGCCCGGCAACGAGTGGTGGATCGCGAAATGGCCATGCCAGGCAACATAAGTTGCTTTTTCTGACAAGCAGGACATTACCGCCAGCGTGTCGCCTCGATTAATGCGATTGGCTCATCAGTACCGTCCGCGAACCGTGGTGCATTCCGTGCAGGGCGCCGACCATGCCGCTGACCAGGAAGAGCGGCTCCTCCACGGTCTGCGTGTCGGTGGTCGCGGGCGGCAGGGCCCCGACTCCCTCGACGAGATGGCGGTGGCTGAGCGAGACGTTGCCCAGGCCGTCGTCGAGATGGGCGTGCAGCACAAGGTCGTCCGTGTCGGGGTGGTGCCGGCCCGCGTCGTACATGCTCTCGCCGGTCTCGTGCATCTCCAGCCACGACTCGTACGCGTCGCTGTCGTGCGACTGCGGGTTGAGTGCGCCGACCACGACCCAGGTGTTGAGGTCGTCGAGTTCCGGCCGGATCCGCTCCAGCATGTCGCTGAACTCGATCCCGATGAACAGCAGCCTGACCTGGTGTTCGCGCAGGATCTCGATGACGTCCTGCTCGGGCAGCCGCCAGTTCACGATCACCGCGGTGCTGCCGGTGAGCGCGGCGGCGAAGACCGCCTCGATGCAGACCGGGTGGTTGTGCGCGAGCACCGCGAAGCGGTCGCCGGGCTGGACCCGGGAGGCGCGCAGACCGCTGGCCACGTGGTGGATCCGGGTGTCGAACTCGCGCCAGGTGAATTTGTGCCGGCCGTACTCCACCGCGGTCGCCCGCGGAGTGCTGCCTAGATGGTGTTTGAACAGGTCGTTGATCAGCACCGGTGGAGCGTCGTTCGATTGCAGAGACATAACCCTGCCCCCTTGAGAAGCGGCCGGTCTCGGCCCTCCTGAGACTCTGTCAGTAATGCTGGCAGCTTACTGGCGCGATCAGGGGCTGACTACCCGTACATACGGCGCATTGTGTACTCGATCAGCTGTTCGATCGCCGGGGCGTCGAAAACCACCCGGTGTTCACCCTCGATGTCCAGGACGATCCCGTAGCCGGTCGGCAGCAGGTCGAGCACCTCCGCGCCGGTCACCACGAAGTAGCGGGACTGCTCGCCGGAGTAGCGGCGCAGTTCTACCAGCGAGGAGAACATCGGGATCACCGGCTGCTGGGCCTCGTGCAGCGCCAGGAAGCCGGGCCGTTCACCGCGCGGACAGTACACCTTCGAGCTAGTGAAGACGGCGTGGAAGTCCTCGGGGCCGACTGCTCCCGAGGCGAAGGCGCGGATGGCGTCGGCCAGCGACGGTTGGAGGACCTGTCCGCCGTTCGGGTCGTCGCCTTGATAGCCATACACAAGTAGGGAGCGTAGTGGGCCAAGCACGGTCCGCTCCACTACCTCCGGGTTGCAGTTAGATGAGCCTGCGCGCTTGCGCGAAGTTACTCCCGAGTAGCATCATGAAGTTACTCATCAGTACCGAGCAGCCAGAGCCAGTCGACGCCGAGCGCCCGCTGCGCACGGCACCGAACACAAAGGACGACTCCATGGGGCACTACAAGTCGAACCTCAGGGACATCGACTTCAACATCTTCGAGGTTTTCGGCGGCGAGCGGACCTACGGCTCGGCGGCCTATCCGGAACTCGACGCGGAGACCGCGCGCACCATCCTGACCGAGATGGAGCGGCTGGCCTCGAACGAGCTGGCGGACTCCTTCGCCGACGCGGACCGCAACCCGCCGGTCTTCGATCCAACTACCAATTCCGCGTCCATACCGGAGTCCTTCAAGCGCTCCTACAAGGCGTACATGGACACCGAGTACTGGCGCCTGGCCATCCCGACGGAGCTGGGCGGGACGGCCTGCCCGCCCTCGCTGCGCTGGGGCATCGGCGAGCTGGTGCTGGGCGCCAACCCGGCCGTGTTCATGTACGCGAGCGGCGCCGACTTCGCCTCGGTGGTGTGGAACCTCGGCACCGTGGAGCAGCGCAACGTCGCCAAGCAGATGGTGGACCACCTGTGGGGCGCCACGATGGTGCTCACCGAGCCGGACGCCGGCTCGGACGTGGGTGCCGGGCGCACCAAGGCGGTCAAGCAGGAGGACGGCTCCTGGCACATCGAGGGCGTGAAGCGCTTCATCACCAGCGGCGAGCACGACCTGTCCGACAACATCATCCACCTGGTGCTGGCCCGGCCCGAGGGCCACGGCCCGGGGACCAAGGGCCTGTCGCTGTTCATCGTGCCGAAGATCCACTTCGACTGGGAGACCGGCGAGCTCGGCGCGCGCAACGGCGTCTACGCCACCAACGTCGAGCACAAGATGGGCCTGAAGGCCTCCACCACCTGCGAACTGACCTTCGGCGCGGACCACCCGGCCCAGGGCTGGCTGCTCGGCGAGGTGCACAACGGCATCGCGCAGATGTTCAACATCATCGAGTTCGCCCGGATGATGGTCGGCACCAAGGCCATCGCCACCCTGTCCACCGGCTACCTCAACGCGCTGGAGTACGCCAAGAGCCGGGTCCAGGGCGCGGACCTGCCGCAGTCCACCAACAAGGCGGCCCCCCGGGTCACCATCACCCACCACGCCGACGTGCGCCGCTCGCTGATGCAGCAGAAGGCCTACGTCGAGGGCATGCGCGCGCTGGTCTTCTACATCGGCTCCTGGCAGGACCAGGCCTTCGCCGCGAGGCTGGCCGGGGAGACCGACGAAGAGGCCGAGCGCGTGATCGACTTCATGCTGCCGATCGTCAAGGGCTACGGCTCGGAGAAGTCCTACGAGCAGCTGGCCCAGTCCCTGCAGATCTTCGGCGGCTCCGGCTACCTGCAGGAATACCCGATCGAGCAGTACATCCGGGACGCCAAGATCGACACCCTGTACGAGGGCACCACGGCGATCCAGGGTCTGGACTTCTTCTTCCGGAAGATCGTCAAGGATCAGGGCCGGGCCCTGGGCCGGCTGCAGGCGCAGATCAAGGAGTTCCTGGAAGCCGAGCTCTCCCCGGCCCAGGCCGCCAGCGCGACCTTCGGCGCCGACCGGGAGCGGCTGGCCGCGGCCCTGACCGAGGTCGAAGGCATGGCCAACGCGCTGTTCGGGCAGGCCGCCAAGGCGCTGGAGGACCCCGAGGCGATCCAGGTGGTGGGCCTGTCGGCCACCCGCTTCCTGCTCGCCGCCGGCGACCTGGTGCTCGGCTGGCTGCTCCAGCGGCAGGCCGCGATCGCGCTGGACAAGAGTGGCGCGGCCACCCAGAAGGATGTGGCGTTCTACACTGGCAAGGTCGCCGCCGCGCACTGGTTCACCCGCAATGTCCTGCCTCTGCTGGCAGCGCAGCGGACCCTGATCGAGGAGACCGACAGCGCGCTGATGGAACTGTCCGAGGACGCTTTCTGAGGACCGCCGGCGGTCGGACCTGAGACGAGCCCCGCAGTCGCGCGACCGGACCCGCCCTCGTGGCGGCGTCCCCTTGAGTCGCCCGGTCTGTTGGTGATCGGGCTGTGCGGGCCGGGCCCCGCGGAAGGGTTGAGCTCCTTCCGCAGGGCCTGGTTTGTTAGTTTGTTAATGGTCTAGATTTGTGGCGGTGAGTACGCGTATCGTTGCATTCTGTGGGGCGAATGATGCAGCGGTTCTTTCATGTCATAACCGGTCCCGGCCTCTTTGGGCGGCGTGTTCCCGCGCCGCCGGCGTCCGCACCCGAGCTCGTCGACGAATCAGCCGTCTTCGTTCCGGCCGCGCCCGCGGGCACGACTCTCACCCAGACCCTGCTGGCCGGACCGGCCGGCGACAAGGGTTTCCGACCCGTCGTCATCTCGCCGGGGGAACCATATCTGATCCGCCCGGAGCTGCTCCAGGCCCCGCGGCGGCGTAGGGGCGGCGGGCCGACGGCCGCCGAGACTACGGCCGCGGCCACCGCAGCGGTGGCCGCCGCGAGGGCGAGGCCACGGGCAGGCCGTACCCCGATCCTCGCGTTCGCCCAGCTCACCGACATACCTCTGGTGGACTGTCAGTCCCCGGCCCGGGTCGAGTTCCTGGACCGCTACAACGATCCCGGCTCGCGGTTCACCGGGCTGGCCAACCTCACCGGCTCGTACCGGGCGAACGACATGCTCAGCACGCAGGTGGCCGACGCGATGGCGCGGCAGATCAGCGCGATCGGGGTCGGTCCGGCCTTCGGCGCCCCGCTCAGCTTCACCGTCTCCACCGGGGACAACACCGACAACACCCAGTACAACGAGCTGCGCTGGTTCATCGACGTGCTCGACGGCGGACCCCTGACGCCCGACTCCGGCGACCCGGCCAAGTACGAGGGCGTGGCCGACTGGGTCCACTACGACACCCGTTACTGGCACCCCGAGGGCACCCCGCCGGGCAAGCAGGAGGACCTGCCGCGCGCCCGCTACGGCTTCCCGACCGTCCCCGGCCTGCTGGATCTCGCCCGGCGGCCGTTCGAGGCGGTGGGGCTGCGCGGCCGGGACGGCGGAAAGCTGCCCTGGTACGCGGCCTACGGCAACCACGACGGGCTGATCCAGGGCAATCTCCCGCACCTGCCGGAGAGCTCCGCCTACGCCTGCGGCGACCACAAGGTGATCGAGCTACCGACCGGGACCGACCTGGTCCGTCTCGCCGTCGATCTGGCCCGGATCTCCCCGCACGCGGTGGAAAGTCTGCTCTCCGGCGAGTTCCGGCGGGTGACGCCTGATGCGAATCGGCGTTTCATGGACCGTGACGGGACGGTGCGCGAGCACTTCACCACCACTGGCGTGCCCGTCGGCCACGGCTTCACCGAGGAAAACCTCGACAAGAACACCGCCTACTACGCCTTCGACGCCGGCCCGGTGCGCTGCTTGGTGCTGGACACGGTCAATCCGCACGGCGGCGCGGACGGCTCGTTGGACGAGAAGCAGTTCCTCTGGCTGGAGAGCGAGCTCTTGGCCACCGCCACGAACTATTTCGAGGCTGACGGGGGCCTGGTTCGCGGCGCGGGCGCGGACCGGCTGGTGGTCATCTTCAGCCACCACACCGTGGAGACGATGGGCAACTGGCTCACCGTGCCCGGCGAGCACCGCATCCTCGGTCCGGCCGTGCGCGACCTGTTGTTGCGCTTCCCGAACACAGTGCTCTGGGTCAACGGGCACACCCACGTCAACAGCGTGACGCCGCATTCGCGGCATCCCGAATCCCCGGTGCCCGGCGGATTCTGGGAGCTCAATACGGCCTCGCACATAGACTGGCCGCAGCAGGCCCGTCTGGTCGAACTGGTCCACAACGGGGACGGGACGCTGTCCGTGTTCGGCACCATCATCGACCACGCGGGCCCCGCCGAGGCTCATACGGACCTTGATTCCCCGGTCGCCCTGGCCGGGCTGTCCCGGCAGCTCGGGATCAACGACTGGCAGACCCGGGCCCGCCCGGTGCCCGGCTCCGACGGCCGCCGCGGCACCCTCGCCGACCGGAACGTGGAGCTGCTGCTGCCCGCGCCGTTCTGACCCTGTAATCGTCGTGCTGACCCTGATCTATGTGGCAACCCAGTTCACCACTCAGCGGCAGATGATGCTGTACTTCATGCCCTGTTCATGGTCGTGTTCTGCGTCATCGCCTGGCCGCAGGGATCGAAGAAGCCGAGCCCGCGATCGCCCCTCGGCGGGTCCATCCCAAACGGACCACGAAGGCCAAACGCAAGCGCTGATTCTTACCGGCTTCACGCATGGCACGTCGTAGGCTGTCGGGCATGGTGACAACTTTCGACCGTACCCACACAGATGACCTTCTGTCCTTCCTGACCGCCTCGCCCACCCCGTACCACGCGGTGGCCGAGGCGGCGCAACGACTGGAGCAGGCCGGCTTCCACCGGCTGGCGGAGACCGCGGCCTGGGACACCCTCCCGGGGGGCCGCTACGTGATCCGGGGCGGCGCGCTGATCGCCTGGTACCTGCCGGCCGGGGCCGAGGCCTCCCGGCCGTTCCGGATCGTCGGCACCCACACCGACTCGCCGAACCTGCGGGTCAAGCCGATCGCGGACAGCGGGGCGCACGGCTGGCGGCAGGTCAACATCGAAGTCTACGGCGGGGCCCTGTACAACACCTGGCTGGACCGCGACCTCGGGCTGGCCGGCCGGCTGGTGCTGCGCGACGGCTCCACGCCGCTGGTGAACATCTCCCGCCCGCTGCTGCGGGTGCCCCAGCTGGCGATCCACCTGGACCGCGGCGTGAACGAAGGGCTCAAGCTCAATCCGCAGACCCAGCTCACCCCGATCTGGGGCCTGGGCCGGGTCACCGAGGGCGACCTGCTGCGCTTCGTCGCGGCCGAGCACTCGCTGCGCTTCGAGGACGTGCTGGGCTGGGATCTGATGGCCTACGACGTGGCTCCGCCGAGCTACCTGGGCCGGGACGGCGAACTGCTGGCCGGGCAGCGGCTGGACAACCTGCTCTCCTTCCACGCCGGCGTGGCCGCGTTGATCGCCGCCGCCGCGGAGGGACAGGAGGGCCATGAGGTCCAGGATGGCGCCGGGACCCGGTCGGCCCCGATCCCGGTGCTGATCGGCTCGGACCACGAGGAGATCGGCTCGGAGTCCGCCACCGGCGCCGCCGGACCGTTCCTGGAGAACGTGCTCGAACGCCTGGTGGAGCTGCGCGGCGGCGGGGTGCAGGACCGGGCCAGATCCTTCGCCGGCTCGGTGCTGGCCTCCGCCGACATGACCCACGCCGTGCACCCGAACTATCCGGAGCGGCACGACCCGGCGCACCTGCCGGTGCCCAACGGCGGCCCGGTGGTGAAGGTCAACACGAATCAGCACTATGCGACCGACGGGGTGACCCGCGCGGTGTGGGCGCGGGCCTGCGAGGCGGCCAAGGTCCCGAACCAGATCTTCGTCTCGCGCAACGACGTGGGCTGCGGCTCGACCATCGGCCCGATCACCGCCACCCGCCTGGGCATCGCCACCTTCGACGTGGGCGTCCCGTCCCTGTCCATGCACTCGATCAGGGAACTGTGCGGGGCGGACGACCCGTGGCGCCTGGCGGCCGTACTCACCGCGTTCCTGAACGTCGCGGACGAGGATATCTGAGCACGGATATCCTCCGTCGTCAGTCGGTGGCCCGCAACGGCAGCCGCAGCAGGGCTGGAGCACCCGGGACGAGCCGAACCGGGATGCCCCAGTCCTGCTGGTGCATATGGCACGCGGGGAAGAATTCCTCGTCGCCCTCTTCGCCTGCCGAAGAATCCGGCGGGCTGTCACAGGAAGCTGCCATCGCGGCGATGTGCAGCACACCGCTCTCGATCTCAGGGTTGAGATGCAGTGTCCGGGATAGACCGGTCTCCGTGCCGTCGCCCTTGAGCAACAACTCCGCAGGCGAACTCGAGACGACCAGCCGCGTCGCCGGGCCGTAGCGCTCGTCGAGCTTCTGCCCCGGCGGCGGGTCGAAAAGCACCTCAAGGTCGAGTTCCCCGGGCGCGAGATCGGTGGCAGGGCGCTGGGTCCGGTACGCCGCTGGAGCAGTGCGCACTGCGGCCTCGGGCAGCCGGACCCGGGTCAACCGGTGCGCGGCGGATTCGACCACGAGCAGGTCGCCGTCGACGACGATCGCGTCTGATGGCTCCAGCAACCCAGTGATCAATGTACTGACGGTCTGGGTCGCCGGGTCGTAGCGGCGGATCGCGCCGTTGTAGGTGTCGCTGATCGCGATCGAGCCGTCCGGCAACGCGGTCACCCCGAGCGGGTGCTGAAGCAGCGCCTCATCGGCGGCCCCGTCGCGCAGCCCGAAGTCGAACAGGCCTTGGCCCACCACGGTGTGCACGACGCCCTCGTCGAGGTAGCGCAGCGCGGAGGTCTCCGAATCGGCCACCCAGACCCGTCCGTCCGCATCCAAGGCGAGGCCGGAGGGCTGAGCAAACCAGGACTCGGCCCAGGGGCCGTCCTGCAGACCTTCGTTGGTCGTGCCGGCGAGTACACCGACCGTCCCGGCGGCCGGGTCGTAGACCCAGATCTGGTGGATTCCGGCCATGGCGATCAGGATCCGGCCGTCGGCCTGCCGCACCAGGTCCCACGGGCTGGATAGGTCGACCTCGCGCGCAGGTCCGGCGGTCGCGGAGCCCTGGGCCCACTGACGCCCGGTACCGGCCACCGTGCTGACCGCGCCGCTGCGGAGGTCGACCTGCCGCAGGGCGTGGTTGACCGTATCGGCGACCAGCAGTGTCGAGTCGTCCAGCAAGCACAGGCCCTGCGGCTCGTTGAACCGCGCCTCGCTGGCGGTAGCGGCGTCCACGGCATCGATCAGACCACGCTCGCTGGAGCCGAAGCGGCGCAGCACGGTCTCCGCATCCGCGGCCAGCTCAACCACCGAGTGGTGCGCACTGTCGGAGACGAAGAAGGTGCCGTCCGGGCCAGCCACTACCTTGCCGGGGAAGCGCAGGGGGGTCGGCGCGGGCGGCGGTGGCACGTAGGGGCTCTGGCCCCGGCGCAGCGTCCCTTTGGCCTCGTGCTCGGCCACCAGATCCCTAAGAAGGCCGCGCAGGCTGTGCGCGTGCCCCTCGCCGGACATCTGCGCGACGATGTACCCCTCGGGGTCGATCAGGGTCAGGGTCGGCCAGGCCCGGACCGCGAAGGCCTTCCAGGTGGTCAGCTCCGGGTCGTCGAGCACGGGATGGTGCACGCCGTAGCGCTCGCACGCAGCCACGATCGAGTCGTGGTCGGCCTCGTGCACGAACTTCGGCGAGTGGACGCCCACCACGACGAGGGTGTCGGCGAACTCCGCCTCCAGCTCGCGCAGTTCATCCAGGACGTGCAGGCAGTTGGCGCAGCAGTAGGTCCAGAAGTCGAGCAAAACGATCCGCCCGACCAGGTCGGGCGCGCCGCCGCCGGTGTTGATCCAGGACCGTCCGACCAGTTGCGGCGCCCGCACTCGAGCCTGCCGCTTGCTACTGCTGCTACCGCCGCTCATGGAAATATCGTAGATCAGCGGCAGATATGCTCAGAGCCGTCGGTCCAGCAGCACGGGGAACGTCGCGCGGGTTTCCTCGACGCGGTTGAGTTCGATGTCGGCGTAGAGAATCGTCTCGGTGTCCTCGGCTTCGGCGAGGATTGTGCCCCAGGGGTCGATCACCATCGAGTGGCCGGACATGGCGATGTTGCTCTGGGTTCCGGCGGCGGCGCAGGACAGGACGTAGAACTGGTTCTCGATCGCGCGGGCCTTGAGCAGGGTGCGAAAGTGGTCGAGGCGGATGGCCGGCCAGGCGGCCACCGAGATCACCGTCTGGGTGCCGGCGTCGAGCAGTTTGCGGTAGAGCTCCGGGAAACGTACGTCGTAGCAGGTGGCCAGGCCGACCTTGGTGCGGACCGTGTCGTCGATGTCGAGCAGGTCGAAGGTGGCCAGGTGTTCGCCGGAGGTCAGGACGGCGGCCTCGCCCTCGGTGAAGCCGAAGCGGTGGATCTTGCGGTAGCCGGCCAGCAGTTCGCCCTCGGCGTCGAAGACCAGGGCGGTGTTGTACAGCTTGCCGTCGGGGGTGCGCTCGATGAATGAGCCGGCGTGCAGCACGATGCCGCAGTCCACGGCCGTCTGCTGCATCTGCTGCGCGGTGTCGCCGTGCATCGGTTCGGCCGTCTCGGGCCAGGCTGCGGGGTCGAACGCGCCGTGCAGCCACAGTTCGGGCAGCACGACGAGTTCGGCCCCGTCCTCCGCGGCCTCGTGGACCTTGGCCACGGCCAGATCCAGGCTTTTCGCCGGCTCGCGGTCAAGGTCCACGTCTAACTGGATGAGAGCTACCTTCATACAAGCGAAGCTACAGGTTCCTCCAGCACTCGGCCAATGTCGCGCAGGAACTTCGAGCCGAGCTCGCCGTCGATGATCCGGTGGTCGAAGGACAGTCCGAGGGTGGTGATCGAGCGGATCTTAATCTTCTCGGCGCCGTGTTTGTCGGTGACCACCCAGGGCTGGCGGCGGACCGCGCCGAAGGCCAGGATCGCGGCCTCGCCCGGGTTCAGGATCGGGGTGCCGGTGTCCACGCCGAACACGCCGACGTTGGTGATCGTGATGGTGCCGCCGGTGAGGTCGGCCAGGGCGGTCTTGCCCTCGCGCGCGGTGGCGGTCAGCTCGCCGAGCGCGCCGGCCAGGCCGCGCAGCGAGAACTGCTGCGCGCCCTTGATGTTCGGCACGATCAGGCCGCGGGGGGTGGCCGCGGCGATACCCAGGTTCACGGAGCCGAACTGGACGATCTCCTGCGTCGCCTCGTTCCAGGTGGAGTTCACCTCGGGGTGCTTGGCGATCGCGGTCAGCAGCGCCTTGGCCACCAGGAGCAGCGGCGAGACCTTCACGTCCGCGTACTCCGGCAGCGCGCGCAGCCGCTGGACCAGCTTCATCGTGCGGGTCACGTCGAGGGTGAGGAACTCGGTGACGTGCGGCGCGGTGAAGGCCGAGGAGACCATCGCGGCGGCGGTCATCTTGCGCACGCCCTTGATCGGGATGCGCAGGTCCGCCGGGGCGGCCGTGCCGAAACCGGCGGAGGCAGAGGCAGGGGCTGGTGCCGGAGCGAAGGCGGAGACCGCCGGGGCGGCGGCGAACTGCTCGACTTCTTCCCGGGTGATCACGCCGTCGGCTCGTGCCGGGGTGATCAGGGTCAGGTTGACGCCGAGGTCCTTGGCCAGCTTGCGGACCAGCGGCTTGGCCAGGACCTTGGTCGCCTCGGTCCGGGGTGCGGCGGGGGCCACAGCCTCGACGAGGACGGCCGCCACTGGAGCCGGGGCGGTCGGGGCGGACGCAGAGACAGGGGCAGAGGTAGAGACAGAGGCGGCCGAAGATCCGGCGGGCTTGCGGGCCCGACGGGTGGTGGCGCTCTGCGAGACGCCGTAGCCGACCAGCACCGGCTCGCGCTTCTGCTCGGTCTTGGGGCTCGGGACCATGTCGTCGACCGGGGCCGACGGCTTGGAGGAGGCCGGACCCAGCTCGGCGTCGGCGGTCTCGATCGTGATGATCGGGGTGCCGACGTCGACCGTCTGGCCGACCTCGACGTGCAGTTCGCGGACCATGCCGGCGAACGGCGAGGGCAGTTCGACGGCCGCCTTGGCGGTCTCGATCTCGACCAGGATCTGGTTGACCTTCACCTCATCGCCGACCGCGACGGTCCAGCCGAGGATGTCGGCCTCGGTCAGGCCTTCGCCGACGTCCGGGAGTCGGAATTGCTTGAGTGCCATGTAGTGAACTCCCTTCGTCTTAGTGGTCGAAGGCGCGGTCGACTGCGTCGAGCACCCGGTCGAGGTCCGGCAGGTAGATCTCCTCCAGCCGGCTTGGCGGGTAGGGGGCGTGGAAGCCGCCGACGCGGCCGACCGGGGCCTCAAGCTGGTAGAAGCAGCGTTCGGTGACCTGGGCGGCGAGTTCGGCGCTGAGGCCGAAGAAGCTCGGCGCCTCCTGGACGATGACCAGACGGCCGGTGCGACGCACCGAGGCGGTCACCGTGTCCACGTCCAGCGGGGAGATGGTGCGCAGGTCGATCACTTCGAGCGAGCGTCCGTCGGCCTCGGCCGCGCGGGCCGCGTCCAGGCAGACCCGCACCATCGGGCCGTGCGCGGCCAGGGTCAGGTCGGTGCCGGGGCGGACCACCACGGCGCGGTCGACGGGACGGGGGGCCTCGGTGGCCGTCTCGTCCAGTTCGGCCTTCTCCCAGTAGCGCCGCTTGGGCTCGAAGAAGATCACCGGGTCGTCCGAGGCGATGGCCTGCTGGATCATCCAGTAGCCGTCCACCGGGTTGGAGCAGGCCATCACGCGCAGGCCGGCGGTGTGCGCGAACAGCGCCTCAGGGGACTCCGAGTGGTGCTCGACCGCGCCGATGCCGCCGCCGTAGGGGATCCGGATGACCATCGGCATCCGGACCGTGCCCAGCGAGCGCGCGTGGATCTTGGCGACCTGGGTGGTGATCTGGTCGAAGGCCGGGAAGACGAAGCCGTCGAACTGGATCTCGCAGACCGGCCGGTAGCCGCGCAGGGCCAGGCCGACCGCGGTGCCGATGATGCCGGACTCGGCCAGCGGGGAGTCGATCACCCGGTCCTCGCCGAAGTCCTTCTGCAGGCCGTCGGTGATCCGGAAGACGCCGCCGAGCTTTCCGATGTCCTCGCCCATCAGCAGGACCTTCGGGTCGTTCTCCATCGCGCGCCGCAGGCCCATGTTCAGGGCCTTGGCCAAGGTGACCGTGGTCATTACTCGTTCCCCCGTTCCGCGAAGCCGTCCAGATACTCGGCCAGGGCCGCGCGCTCCTCGATGACCTGCGCGTGCGGCTCGGTGTAGGTGTAGTCAAACATGGTCAGCGGCTCCGGGTCGGGCAGGGACAGACAGCCCGCACGGACCTGCGCGGCCAGGACGTCGGCCTCGGCGTCCACGGCGGCGAAGAACTCGTCGTCGGCCTGGCCCTGCGCGACCAGGTAGGTCTTCAGGCGCAGGATCGGGTCGCGGGTGCGCCACAACTCGACCTCGTCGTTGGTCCGGTAACGGGTCGGGTCGTCGGAGGTGGTGTGCGCGGCCATCCGGTAGGTGAAGGCCTCGACCAGGGTGGGGCCGTTGCCGGTGCGGGCGCGCTCAAGCGCGGCGCGGGTCACCGCCAGGCAGGCGAACACGTCGTTGCCGTCCACCCGGACGCCGGGGAAGCCGAAGCCGTCGGCCCGGCGGTAGAGCGGGATCTTGCTCTGCCGTTCGGTCGGCTCGGAGATGGCCCACTGGTTGTTCTGGCAGAAGAAGACCACCGGGGCGTTGTACGAGGCGGCGAAGATGAAGGCCTCGTTGACGTCGCCCTGGGAGGACGCGCCGTCGCCGAAGTAGGCGATCACGGCGTCGTCCGTGCCGTCGCGCTGGATGCCCATCGCGTAGCCCACCGCGTGCAGTACCTGCGCGCCGAGGACGATGGTGTAGAGGCTGAAGTTCTTCTCGTTCGGGTCCCAGCCGCCGTTGTTCACGCCGCGGAACATGCCGAGCAGGTTCACCGGGGGGACGTCGCGGCACCAGGCCACGCCGTGTTCGCGGTAGGTCGGGAAGGCGAAGTCGTCGGCCCGCAGGGCGCGCCCCGAGCCGACCTGGGCGGCCTCCTGGCCGAGCAGCGAGGCCCACAGGCCCAGCTCGCCCTGGCGCTGCAGCGCCGTGCCCTCGGCGTCCACCCGGCGCACCAGCACCAGGTCGCGGTAGAGGGCCCTGGACTGTTCCGCGGTCAACTCCAGCGGATAGTCCGGATGGTCGATCCGCTCGCCCTCGGGGGTGAGCAGTTGGATGAGCTGAGGCTCGTCATCGAGCTTCTTCACAGGCCGGCGCGCGCGCGTCGGCGATTGGGTCGCCACGTTCTTACTACTCCTAATTTCGGCGAGGACCACGGAGGTTCTTCCGCGGCTTCCGCTCTTAAGCGTCCGGCTGTCACCAGCGACATCGCCGGTCGCTCCCAGGTCCCGGGGTGTCCGGGCAAGGAGGTGGATCGGTTGCCGGGCCGACGGCGCGCGCGGGCCGAGGATGGTGGCCGTGGCGCGCCGTGACTAGGTCAACTTACCCAGAGCTTGCCCGAACGGACTAGTGGCCCACCCTCCCAATCCTCGCGGGTGGCCCGGCGGGCTGCCATGCGTGGTGGGCGGAATGAGTAGTTCTGTACGGATAATTCTGCTCCATCGTGATCGGATGCGGCGCCGCCGGCCTCAGGCGAACTGCGCGGCGATCTCGACCACGATGTCGTTCGCCTCGGGCTCTCCGATGGTCACCCGGACGCCCTCGTCGCCGAACGGCCGGACCGTCACGCCGGCCGCCTCGCAGGCCTCGGCGAACTTGCCGGTCCGCTCGCCCAGCGAGAGCCAGAAGAAGTTCGCCTGGCTCTCCGGCGCGTTCACACCGTGGGCCCGCAGGGCCGCGAAGACCCGGTCCCGCTCGGCCACCAGCGCCTCGACCCGGAGGTCGAGCTCGGCCTGGGCCCGTAGCGAGGCCACCGCGGCGGTCTGGGCCACGTTGTTGATCCCGAACGGGACCGCGCAGGCCCGCAGCGCCGAGGCCACCGGCGGGTGCGCCACCGCGTAGCCGATCCGGAGCCCGGCCAGCCCGTAGGCCTTGGAGAAGGTGCGCAGCACGCAGACGTTCGGGCGGTCGCGGTAAAGTTCGAGCGCGTCCGGGATCTGCTCGTCCCGGACGAACTCCCGGTACGCCTCGTCCAGCACGATCAGGATGTCAGATGGCACCGCATCGATGAAGCGCTCCAACTCGGCCCGGCGCACCGCGGTGCCGGTCGGGTTGTTCGGGTTGCACACGAAGATCAGCCGGGTGCGCTCGGTGACCGCGGCGAGCATCGCGTCGAGGTCGTGGGTCTCGTCCTTGAGCGGCACCTGCACCGCCGTCGCGCCGGCGATCTGGGTCAGGATCGGGTAGGCCTCGAAGGAGCGCCAGGCGTAGATCACCTCGTCGCCCGGTCCGGCCGCGGCCTGGAGCAGCTGCTGCGCCACGCCGACCGAGCCGGTGCCCACGGCCAGGTGGTCCACCGGGACGCCGAAATGCCGGGAGAGCTCCTCCAGGAGCTCGGCCGAGGCGAAGTCGGGGTAGCGGTTCACGTCCCCGGCGGCCCTGGTGGCCGCCTCCAGCACGCCGGGCAGCGGCGGGTAGGGGTTCTCATTGGACGAGAGCTTGTAAGCCGGTCCGTCGAGTCCGGCCGCGGCCGGTCGGCCCGCCTTGTAAGCCGGAAGGCCTGCCACCGCGGCTCGTAACCGGGGGCCTTGGTCTATGGGCGTGTCGTTCATCGACTCTTCTCCTCGCGACTTCTGTGCTGTGCCGTGATCAGAGTACGTCGCCCACCGGGCGCCGTCATCCAGCCCCCGGCCGTCCGGGATCTGGCGGAGTCTTGCGAACCAGCATCAGCTCGGCGGCGGTCACCAGGGACTGCACGGTCGAGGGCTGCCAGCGCGGGTAGGCGCCGCGCAGTACCGCCGGCAGCTGGGCCGGCAGCAGCACGATGACGCCGAGCATCTGCCGGGGCGTGCCGGGCAGGTGCTCGTGGTGCACGGCCACCAGCGGGCTCACCGTGACCACCCCGACCTCGTCGTTGTCGGCCGCCGCCTCGGTCAGCGCCTCGCCCAGGATCCGGGACCGCTCGGTGAGCTCCTTGAACAGCCCCGCCTGGTCGAGGTTGTTGACGAACATCGTCGTGCCGAACATCCGGACCGACTTGCCCTCCCACTGCTTGGTCTCCACCAGGAAGACCCCGCGCGGGGAGAGCACCAGGTGCTCGACCTCGAAAGGCTCGCCGCGGCCGATCAGCATCCGGTCGTGCAGCACCTTCGCCCCGCCGCGGATCTCCACCGCGCGCAGCGCCCGGCCGGTGCCCGACTCGGCCGTGGCCCGCTGCTGGATCGCGACCAGCGAGCGGGGGCGGTTGAGGCCCACGTTGGCCGCGGCGGCGAAGCCGAGCACGGTGACCAGGATCCCGAAGGCCGGGAACCGGGTGCTGGCGCCCGCCGCGATGCCCAGCAGCACCAGGCCCGGGCCCCACCAGACCGCGGAGAGCCAGAAGGTGCGCCGCCGCTGGGCCCGCCACTGCCTGCGGCGCAGCTCGAAGGTCGCGCGCAGGCTTTCCCCCGCGGCCGGTTCGGTCACCTGTCCGCCGGCTGCCGCACCCCGGAAGGACCATCGGCCAGACTTCGCCATCCGTCGCCCCTCGCCCATGTTGAAGAGCCAAAAGGAATAGTCCTAGCACGGTAGCGCGGGAAACCGACACGCGGGAGGGATACCGCAAGACCCACTTCGACAAGTACCCTCACATCTCATGGTTGACCCGTCTGTTTCCGCTGCCGTCGCCGGTCGGCCAGATCCCGCCGCGGAACATTCCACTGAGGACTCCGCCGAGCCGTCGGCCCCCGCCGCGACCGAACAGGTCGTCATGGAGCCGGTCAGCGTCGGCGCCTACGCCATCGGTGACGTGCACGGTTGCCTGGACCAGCTGCGCGCGGCGCTCCAGTCGGCCGGGTTCGCCGACGAGGAGGACCGGTGGCTGGCGGGCAACGCCCGGCTGTGGTTCCTGGGCGACCTGACCGACCGCGGGCCCAACGGCGTCGGGGTGATCGAGCTGGTGATGTCTCTGCAGCAGCAGGCGGCGCAGGCCGGCGGCGAGGTCGGCTGCCTGCTGGGCAACCACGAGCTGATGCTGCTCACCGCGCACCTGGCCACGGGCCGCCGGCTGCGGCTGCTGGACGCCGACCGGGCCGGGGATCCGCACACGGTCTTCCGCGAGCGCTGGCTGGGCAACGGCGGCAAGAGCGCCGACTCGCTCCGGATCAACGCGACCCATCTGGCCTGGATCGCCGGGCTGCCGGCCCTGGCGATGGTCGGCGAGCACCTGCTGATGCACGCCGACGCCCTCGGCTACCGCGAGTACGGCGAGAACATCGACGAGGTCAACGCGGCGATCGGCGCCGTCCTGGCGGACACGACCGGGCTGGACGAACTCGACCGGCTCACCCACGTGCTCACCAAGCGCTTCGCCTTCGCCTCGGACGACGGGCAGACCGCCCGCGAGTTCCTGCGGACCTTCGGCGGCCGGCAGCTGGTGCACGGCCACTCGCCGGTGCCGCTGCTGCTCGACATCGCGCCCTCGGCGGTCACCGGACCGCTGGTCTACGCCGGCGGCTACGCGGTGAACCTGGACACCGGGGTGTTCCTCGGCGGGCCCTGTCTGATCGCGCCGCTGCCTTCGGTGCCGCGGACACGGCCGTAGGCCTAGCCCAGGGCCGAGGCCTAGCTTGAGGCCGGGTCCGGCAGGACCAGTCCGAGGCGGCCGAGGTCCCAGATGGACTCGCACAGGGCGCGGTAGAGGCGCTGGCGTTCGGTGATCGACGTGATCCCGAAAGTGTGCGGGTAGGCGTGGAAGACGTCGGTGAGGTTGTAGCGCGCCATGAAGCGGCGGAACGAGGGATTCCGTTCGTAGCAGAGCGGATGCAACGAGCGGGCCAGAAGGTTCTGGGCCCGGTAGTGCTCGGCCTTGAGCGAGTAGGGGTCGTCGCGGAAGGAGGCGTTGATCTCCTTCGGCAGCAGGATCAGCGCGCCGAGCCGGTTGCGCACCATGCGGAAGCGCTCCGGGGTGCCGGCCTCGTCGGCGTAGGGGCCGAAGTGGTCGGCCCAGATGTGCTCGATCTCATACGGGCGGCCGGAGGGGCCGAAGCCGAGGTAGTCGGCGATCAGGTCCGGCTGCCCGCACTGGGTCTCCACGAAGGCGGTCATCCGGGCCAGCAGATAACGCACTTGCTTGCGGTTGTCCGAGCGCAGGCCGAAGGTGTCCAGACCGGCGAATGAGTGTTCGAATCCGGCCACCTCGGCGGCCAGCAGGGCCCTGACCTCGACCACGGTGTGCGCCGCCCGCAGCGGTTCAATCAGACTACTTAGATAAGCGGCCAGGTCGCCGGACTGGAGCGGCGCGTAGTTGGCCATCCGCCGGGCGACCAGCAGGTCGCAGAAGGAGGCCACCAGGCGCGCCTTCTCCCGGAACGCCGTCTCGCTGTCGCTGTTGCCGATCGCCGCCATGATCAGGGTGAGCTGCGCGGATAGTCCGTTGGAGGCGTTGTAGAAGACTTGTTCCAGGCCGCGGACCGGGGTCACCGAGGCCTCGATCAGGGCTCGGTAACGGTCGGCCAGCGGACGGATGGTGTCCCGGATGAAGACCCGGTAATCCCTCGGCCGGAGCAGGCCTATCGCGTCCGGGTGCGTGCGCACCCATTCGTGGAAAGCGGTGTTGATCCGCTCGGTGGTCTGGTGGTCGGTCGGCGCGTACCGGGCCCGCAGCACGGTCTTGACGAAGTCGCCGGGCGCCTGGTCGTCGGTCGCCGCCAGCTGCGACATGGTGCGCCGCCAGATCGCGTTCAGCGCGCTGTGGTCCTTGTCCGTGCGCGAGAGCAGGTAGGACTTGAGCAGGTCGAGCGGGGTGAGCCGGGCCCCGCGGTCGTTCATCGACTCGAAGATCTCCCAGCCGTGGTCGCGGTCCCGGGCCGAGATCTCGACCAGGAACACCCGCTCCATGAGCCAGTCCACGAAGAAGGGCAGCGCGCTGCCGCGCAGGGCCGCCGGGAAGTCCTCCACCAACTCCCAGTAGCGCTGGCAAATTGCGCGTACTGATATAGGCGTCAGCTCGGTCACCGGGTACTCGCGGCCGGCCCGCAGCACGCGCAGGGCCGGTTCGCGTTCGTCGACGTGCACGGTGAAGGTCGGCACGCCGTACTGGACCGTGCAGATCATGTTGTCCAGCACGGCCGCGCCGGCGTGGTCGTCCACGTCGGTCAGGCGGTGCCGCAGACTGATGAGCAGCAGCAACAACGTAGTGAACCGCTGCTGTCCGTCGACCAGGTAGGAGATCCCGGGCGCCGGGTAAGTGACGAAGGGGCCGAGGAAGTACGGCCGGTAGTCCGCCACGTCCTCGCGTTCGTGGTCGGGCCGCCACTGCTCCAGGAACCGTTCGGACAGGTCGTGCAGCAGGTCCGCCACATGAGTCCGGGTCCAGTCATACTCGCGTTGGTAATGCTCCAGCCCGTAGCGCCGGCCAGTGAACAGTTCTCGTACGCTGTGTCCGCGCCCGTCGATCCGCTCTTGCACGTTCTTCGTCATGTTGGTGCCGTTCCCCGACCTGGCGAATCCGAGTAAGCCCTTTGCAAGCCCATATATGCCTCAGTGCGCCGATTGCCCGCCCTGTCATCGTGGCCCATGCCCTATCCCAGCTGGTGAAAACACCCAACAACTCGTGCGGGCAGGTATGGTCACACAATTGTTACGTGCTGCAGTTATCAGCTGTCGCCGGAGCGGATCAGGGCGGCCACCAGCGCAGTCCACCCGGTCTGGTGGGCCGCACCCAGGCCGGCTCCGGTGTCGCCGTGGAAGTACTCATAGAACCACGGCCGCTCCGACCACCGCGGGTCGGTCTGGAAGAGCTCGACCTCGCCGAGGACCGGCCGCCGACCCTTCTCGTCCGCGCGGAACAGCGAGATCAGGTTCTGCCGGAGCTGGTCGGCCAGGCCTTGGTTCGGCAGGTTGGCGTGTGTGCGCTTGGCCACGTCGATCAGCAGGTAGTTGAGGGGGAACCAGACCGGGCCGCGCCAGTTGGAGTTGCCGCCGAACAGCCCTGAGTGCGATTCCCCGGGCTCGTAGTCCACCGTGGCACCGGTATCACCGTCAGACTCGTGCAGCGCGACGGTGAACGGGTGCTCCTGGTGGTACTTGGAGAGGGAGCGCAGTCCGTAGGGGGAGGCGAACTCCGCCGGGTCGGCCAGCCGGGTCCGCACGCGGTCCATCTGCTCCCTGGTGACCACGGAGAAGACCAGGGAGCCGGCCGCGTTGTGGCGGGAGATCGCGCGGGCGTACTCCGGCCGCCGGGTGGTGAACTCCTCCAGGTGCCGGGTGAATCTGGGCAGCCGCTCCAGCGTCTCCGCGCCCACCCGAAGCGTCGCCAGCAGCGGGATCACCCCGACCATGGAACGCACCCGCATTATGGTCGGCGGCCGGTCGGGCTGGCGCAGCCGGTCGTAGAAGAACCCGTCCTCCTCGTCCCAGAGGCCGCAGTCGTTGATGGCGACCGCGATATAGGCGTAGTGCTCCATGAACTTGATGGCCATCTCTTCGTAGATCGGCTCGTGCAGAGCCAGCTCGATGGAGATCTCCAGCATGGACAGGCTGAAGAACGCCATCCAGCCGGTGCCGTCGGACTGTTCCAGGACCCCGTCCACGGGAGGGTCGGAGCGGTCGAACACGCCGATGTTGTCCAGGCCGAGGAAGCCGCCCTCGAAGATGTCGTTCTCGCCCTCGTCCTTGCGGTTCACCCAGTAGGTGAAGTTCAGCAGGAGCTTGTGGAAGCAGGCCCGCAGGAACTCCTGGTCCTTGCCGTTGGCCAGATACACCTGCAGCGCGGCCCAGGCCAGCACCGGCGGGTTGACGTCGTCGAAGTCCCATTCGTAGGCCGGGATCTGGCCGTTGGGCTTCTGGTAGCGCTGGGACAGGAAGGTGTAGAGCTGGTCCTTGGCGAAAACCGGGTCGAGGTCGGCCATCGCCACGCAGTGGAAGGCCAGGTCCCAGGCGGCGAACCAGGGGTACTCCCAGGGGTCCGGCATCAGCAGGATGTCGCGGGCCCAGAAGTGCGACCAGGTGGAATTGCGGTCGTGCGCGCGGTGCTCCGGGGGCAGCGGCTGGGCCGGGTCGCCGGCCCGCCAGCGGTGCACGTCGAAGTGGTAGTACTGCTTGGACCAGATCAGACCCGCGTAGGCCTGGCGCATGATCGCGGCGTCGGCGGAGGAGATGGGGCCGGGGGCGCAGGTGCCGGGGGCGGCCTCAGCGGTGGCGGGGGCGAGGTCGCGGTAGAACTCGTCGGCCTCGGATGCGCGGAGTGAACTAGTGGTCTGATGATCAGGCAACTGATGAGTGGGCGAGCCGGTTGTGGCGGGAGCGTCGGCCAGCCACAGTCTCAGCTTCCGGATTTCCCCCGGAGCCAGCGTCAGCGTGTAGTGCAGGGCGCCCTTGGTGCCGGTCAGGGCCGGGTTGACGGTCGGCGCGCCGTGGATGACGTGGTCGCCGATGCCGTCCTTGGGGTAGTCCGAGTTCTTCTCGCTGCCGTAGAGCAGCACCGAGTTCGTCTCGTTGTCGCACAGCAGCGCCTCGGGTTCGGCGCCGTCAGCGTCGAAGAGTTCGATGGTACCGAAGTGCGGATGAGCGGCGCGGAGCCGTCCCGGGGTGCCGCGCATGTACAGCTCGCCGGCGTCCACCGCGTCCTCGATGTCCGCCGCCTGGCCCCAGGACCACATGTTACGCAGCCACAAATGCGGCAGGACATGGATCTGCGCGGGTTCCGGCCCGGCGTTCTCCACCGAGACGGTGAGTGCGTAGGCGTGCGGGGAAGCCTTGGCGTATTCGGCGGTGATGACGAAATAGCGGTCCTCGTCGAAGACGCCGGTGTCCACCAGTTCGAATTCTGATTCGTTCTTGCCGCGGGCGGCGTTCTGCTCGCGCAGCGTCTGGTACGGGAACTCAGCCTGCGGATAGTGGTAGCGCCAGCTCAGCCAGGAGCCGGTCGGCGTCGCGTCCTCGTACCACCAGTAGTCCTTGGCGTCCTCGCCGTGGTTGCCCTCGGCGTTGGCCAGGCCGAAGACCCGCTCCTTGAGGATCGGGTCCCGGCCGTTCCAGAACGCCAGCGCGAAGCACCAGTCCTGATTGTGGTTGGACAACCCGGCCATGCCGTCCTCGCTCCACCGGTAGGAGCGGGAACGGGCATGGTCGAACGGGAAGTACGCCCAGGCGTCGCCGTCAGCGCTGTAGTCCTCACGGACCGTGCCCCACGCGCGTTCGGACAGGTAGGGACCCCAGTCCCGCCACTGCTCCTGGCCTTCGTCGGCCGCATCGAGCCGCTGCTGCTCCGCACTGGTTGGCATGGGGGAAACACTAGCGGGTCATCACCCCCTGATGCCGTGGGCTTGCCTAGTCGGCCACCGCCATGCTTCGGATCTCGTGCGTAATCTTCATGGAGCAGAAGTGCGGGCCGCACATGGAGCAGAAGTGCGCCTGCTTGGCCGCGCCGGCCGGCAGGGTCTCGTCGTGGTAGCTGCGCGCGGTGGACGGGTCCAGGGAGAGGTTGAACTGGTCCTCCCAGCGGAACTCGAACCGGGCGTCGGAGAGGGCGTCGTCCCAGGCCTGCGCGCCGGGGTGGCCCTTGGCCAGGTCGGCGGCGTGCGCGGCGATCTTGTAGGCGATCATGCCCTGCTTGACGTCCTCCATGTTCGGCAAGCCGAGATGCTCCTTCGGGGTGACGTAGCAGAGCATCGCAGTGCCGTACCAGCCGATCATCGCGGCCCCGATGGCCGAGGTGATGTGGTCGTAGCCGGGGGCGATGTCCGTGGTCAGCGGGCCGAGCGTGTAGAACGGCGCGTTGTCGCACAGCTCCTTCTGCAGGTCCACGTTCTCCTTGATCTTGTGCATCGGGACGTGGCCCGGGCCCTCGATCATCACCTGGACGTCCTGCTCGCGGGCGATCCGGCCGAGTTCGCCGAGTGTGCGCAGCTCGGCCAGCTGGGCCGCGTCGTTGGCGTCGTAGATCGAGCCGGGACGCAGTCCATCGCCGAGCGAATAGGTGACGTCGTATTCGCGCAGGATCTCGGTGAGCTCCGCGAAGTGGTCATAGAGGAAGTTCTGCTTGCGGTGAGCCAGGCACCAGGCGGCCAGGATCGAGCCGCCGCGCGAGACGATCCCGGTCTTGCGCTTCGCGGTCAGCGGGACGTATTCGGCCAGCACGCCGGCGTGCACCGTCATGTAGTCGACGCCCTGCTCGCACTGCTCGATGACGGTCTGCCGGTAGACGTCCCAGGACAACTCCTCCGCCTTGCCGCCGACCTTCTCCAGGGCCTGGTAGATCGGCACCGTGCCGATCGGGACCGGGGAATTGCGCAGGATCCACTCCCTCGTCTGGTGGATGTCCTTGCCGGTGGACAGGTCCATCACAGTGTCGGCGCCCCAGCGGGCCGCCCACACCATCTTCTCCACCTCCTCCTCGATCGAGGAGGTCACCGACGAGTTGCCTATATTGGCGTTGACCTTCACCAGGAAGGCCTCGCCGATCACCATCGGCTCGCACTCGGGGTGGTTGACGTTCGCCGGGATGACCGCCCGGCCGGCCGCGACCTCGTCGCGGACCAGTTCCGGCGCCACGCCCTCGCGGATGGCGATGAACTCCATCTCGGTGGTGACCACGCCGGCCCGGGCGTAGCCGAGCTGGGTGTTGCCCCCGTTGCGCCCCTCCGGTCCGGTCAGGCCGGCCGCCCTGCGCCGTTCGACCGCCCAGGGCGCGCGCAGCTTGGGCAGGCCGGTGCGGACATCGGTCTTGAGGTCTTCGTCGGTATAAGGGCCCGAGGTGTCGTACAGAACAACGCTGTCACCGTTGGACAGCTGCACCTCACGCATGGGTATCCGCAGGTCACCCTGCGGGTTCTGGAGGTAGATCTTGCGAACAGCGGACATGGCAGTCCCACTACTCCCTACGCCGGCATTACCCGGACAGGTTCATGCGGTCGGTGGCGCCGCCGCCGTGCCCCTGGCACGGCGAGCCACCCTCTCAGCCCGGTAAAGCCCGAGCTCCCGCGTGGTCGATGAGGTGACCGGTTCTCACTGGTCACCTAGACCATAGCGCGCGTTCCAACCTCTGCCAAAGCCCCGTGGAAGCCCAGGGCTTCAGAAGTCCCGCTTCTTCTGGATCTGCCGGCGGCGGTATGCCGGGATCGACATCATGAACTTGTGGTACCCGTAGTAGAGCGCGCCGACCACAACCACACCGGCGACGATGTAGAGGAACGAACTGAAGATCGCGCCGATGATCGCGATGACGATGTAGCCGGCGACGAAAACACCCGCCACAGCGAGTAGAGCTTTCAGATAGAAAGGCATGGCACGTATCCAGCCCCTTCATTGACCTGTGCGGAACCGCCCTTTAGCGGTCCCTACCCGAGAAACGGCCGAGCACTCCCGAGCGTTCCCAAATCCACGATATATCGCGTCACCGGTTCTGCGCTAGTGCGTTCTCCCCGCCAGGTCCGCGATGCTGGTCACCACGGGCGCGCCCGCGACGGGGGTAGCGCCGCGCCCACCCGTACGGCCCGGACGAGCGCAGCACTAGAGCCCGCTGGAGGGTTGGCTCCAGCGGGCTGCACGAGAAGGTCGACTAGACCTTCTTTGCGCGGGCGGTCTTCTTGGCCGCCGGTGCTTTCTTGGCAGTCGCCGTCGACGTCTTCTTCGTCGCCGGCGCCTTCTTGGCCGTCTTACGGGCCGGTCGGGCGGCTGGAGCCTCACGCACTTCCGTC
>Ga0302314_10002283_pt1 | contig 35580 bp, 20 predicted proteins | sample III_Palsa_N2_3_FD_200533 | JGI IMG/M metagenome (GOLD analysis project Ga0302314, IMG submission 200533) | Peat permafrost microbial communities from Stordalen Mire near Abisko, Sweden - III_Palsa_N2_3 | ecosystem: Environmental > Terrestrial > Soil > Palsa > Peat permafrost | place: Sweden...
ACTGTGCCCAATGCTGAACTCAACATGCTGGGAGATGCGCTCGCGAGCTGCGTGAACTCCATCAACGGAACCCAAACCAACAGCACCACTCCTACCAGCGCTTCCTGTTCCTACCTCTTCAGTGCGGCCACGCCCAGCGGCGGTTCCGCTCCCGTGGATACAGTCGGCACGGCGCTCAATATCGCACGCAACCCGGGCAATAACGTCTCCAACGTCATCATCGCCTCCGGCACGGGGCCGGCTGTTCCGTATCAGCCTACTATCGCCACGGTGAACGACCTTACCGTTGCAGTCGCCTATACCGGCAACGGCATCAGCAACCCATCTTCGGTCGCGGTCGACGCCAGCGGCAATGTATGGATCGCCAATAACCCCGCGAATCCCGGTACCCCCTCGATCACGGAGCTGAGCCATCTGGGGTCCCCGCTTTCGGGCAGCACAGGATACACGTCCGGCTCTCTGAACGCGCCCTCCGCCATCGCCATAGACGGAAGCGGCAACGCCTGGATCGCCAACGGCGGCAACAACACCCTGACGGAACTGAGTTCATCGGGCACCAACGTCGGCAGCTCGCCATTTTCGGGTGGCGGTCTCTCCACACCCACCTCCATCTCCTTCGATGGCCTGGGAGATATCTGGCTGTCCAACTCCGGCAACAACTCGGCATCGGAGTTCTCCTCCACCGGCACCGCGATCTCCGGGTCGGGTGGCTATGCCGCCACGGGCGTCTCCGCGCCGGTCGGCGTTGCCGTCAATCCGCACTAAGCCAGCTGGACTTCAGGTAGGGTTCAGCGCCGCCTGGAGGGGCACTGGAAGTCCCTGGCAGAGTTCAATTTGCTGCGTAATGCTACCGCCGCGCTGCGGTGCGCCCCAAGGAATCCAGCCGCGGCGCCCTGTCCGGCAGATATCCCGCCATACCGCCGATTTGCGATTTCGCGGCTATTCATGGAGCATGGCTGTAGATAGAAAATCCTGTCGAGTGCCAAACGAAACTTTTTCTGCGTTTCAACCATCCATGTATGCAGTGAGCCGAACATAACTGCCCCCGCTTCGGTTTCAGCCCTCAATGCAGCTTCGCGGCGATGAAAAGGACAAGGAATGCCCCAGGACAATAGGTTAGGCGCCGGCCAGGACGGTCATGAGCTAGGCGCCTGGTTTGAAGAATCCAACTCCCCGTCATTTGGCGCGGACCTCGGGCCTTCGTTTGAAGAGCATAACAAGGGGTCGCGCCCCAACCCGCACCGCAAGTGGTACTGGATCGGCGCGCTTGTGCTCGTGGCGCTGGCGATATTCCTTATCTACCACTACAGCGGCGACACCACCGGAAAGACGGCCACGGGCGCTGCAGGAGCCTCCGGCGCTGGCGGTAAGGGCCGCGGCCAGACAGGCCCCGCCGCCATTACGATGGGCCAGTCCAAGACCGGCGACATCAATGTCTACGTTGATGCGCTGGGAACAGTGACGCCGACCTACACCGTAACGCTGTACAGCCAGATTACGGGCCGGATCACGGCGGTCCACTACACCGAAGGGCAGTTGGTTCGCAAGGGCGATGCCCTGGTCGATGTCGACCCCGAGCCCTACCAGGCGACACTGGACCAGGCCGAAGGGACCCTGGAGCACGATCAGGCGGTTCTCGACGAAGCGAAGATGGACCTTACCCGCTACCAGGCGGCCGCGGCTAAGAACGCCATTGCCCGGCAGCAACTCGAAGACCAGGAAAAGATCGTCCTTCAGGATGAGGGAACGGTCAAGACCGATGCCGGCACGGTAGCCTATGACAAGGTACAACTGGCCTATTGCCATATAGTTGCACCGATCAGCGGACGGGTTGGGCTGCGCCTGGTGGATCCCGGCAACACGATTTTTTCGGGCAGCAGCTCCACGCTGGTTGTCATAACCGCGCTACAGCCGATCACGGTAGTGTTCAACGTGTCTGAAGACGATCTGCCTTCGGTGCAGGTCCAACTGAAAGGGAAGAAGGCCCTGGAGGTCGACGCCTATGACCGGGCCGACGATAAACAGATCGAGGCCGGAAAGCTGACCTCGCTGGACAACCAGATCGATACGACCACAGGTACAGTGAAGTTTCGTGCCACCTTCACGAACAAGGGCCTGGATCTCTTTCCCAACCAGTTTGTGAACGCTCGCCTGCTGCTGACGACCTTGCAGAACACGACGCTGGTGCCTACTGCAGCTGTGCAGCATAACGGGACAGCCGCCTTCGTCTACGTCGTAAAGCCCGATCCCAAGAACCCTGCCAACAGCATTGTCTCGGTACAGAACATCACTACGTCGACCAGCAACGACACGGTGACGGCGGTGCAGGGTGTGGGTCCAGGAGTCAACCTGGCGACCAGCGGCTTCGATCGTCTTGAGAACGGCGCGCAGGTCCGCCCCCAGACCAAGGGGCAAAAGGGTGCGTCGGGCGTAACCGGAAGCTCCGGCAGCACCGGATCCAGCGGGAGCCACGGCGGTAAGAAGGCTTCATGAGTCCTTCGCGGCCATTCATCCTTCGTCCGGTTGCGACAGCGTTGCTGATGGCAGCGATGTTTTTGGCTGGCTTGGTGGCGTACACTCAGCTCCCGGTCTCGGCGCTGCCGGAGGTGGACTACCCGACGATCCAGGTGCTGACCTTCTATCCCGGCGCGAGCCCGGACGTGGTGGCGTCAGCGGTCACGGCGCCTTTGGAGCGGCAGTTTGGCGAGGTGGCCGGGCTCAGCCAGATGACCTCAACCAGCTCCGGCGGCTCGTCGATCATCGTGATGCAGTTTCAGCTCAGCCTGAACATCGATGTGGCTGAGCAGGAGGTGCAGGCGGCGATCAACTCCGCTCAGAGCTTTCTGCCGGCCGGCCTTCCATCGCCCCCGGTCTATAGCAAGTCGAACCCCGCCGATGCGCCCGTCCTGACCCTGGCGCTCACCTCCAACGAGATGGCATTGTCTGCGGTCGAAGACCTTGCCGACACGCGGCTCGCCCCCAAGATCTCACAGATCTCCGGCGTCGGCCTGGTCAGCATCTCGGGTGGACAGAAGCCCGCTGTCCGCATCCAGGCCAATCCCACGGCGCTGGCCTCCTATGGCATCAACCTCGAGGATGTACGCAACGCCCTTACTGCCAACAGTCTCAATAACGCTAAGGGCAGCTTCGATGGGCCGTCGCAGGACTACACGATCAATGCCAACGATCAGTTGATCTCCAGTGGCGACTACAAACAGGTGGTCGTGGCGTATCGCAACGGCGCGCCGGTCATGCTCACGGATGTCGCGAAGATCGTCGACGGGGTGGAGAATTCCAAGCTCGCGGCGTGGGTGAACTATACGCCAGCTATCATTCTCAATATCCAGCGCCAGCCCGGCGCCAACACGATCCTGGTCGTAGACGCTATTGAAAAGCTGCTGCCGCAACTGGAGAACACGCTGCCCCAGGCCGTACATGTGCAGACGGTCACCGACCGCACCGTGGACATCCGCGCGTCGGTATCGGACGTAAAGTTTGAGCTGGCCCTGGTGATCGGGCTGGTAGTGATGGTGATTTTCCTGTTCCTGCGCAGCCTTTGGGCGACGCTTATCCCCGCCATCGCGGTGCCGCTATCGCTGGTGGGCGCGTTGAGTGTGATGTACCTGGCGGGCTACAGCCTGAACAACCTAACCATGATGGCGCTGACCATCTCTACCGGCTTTGTAGTGGACGACGCGATCGTCATGATCGAGAACATCTCGCGCTATATCGAAGAAGGTATGGCACCGATGGAAGCGGCGCTGGTGGGCGCGGAACAGATCGGCTTCACGATTCTTTCGCTGACGGTCTCACTGATTGCCGTGTTGATCCCGCTGCTGTTCATGGGCGACATCGCGGGCCGCCTCTTCCGGCAGTTCGCGGTGACGCTGGCGGTGACGATCATTCTCTCCGCGGTGGTCTCGCTGACGTTGACGCCGATGATGTCCGCGCGCATCCTGAAGTACAAGCCGGAGGCCAGCCAGGGACGCTTCTACAGGGTCTCCGAGCGGATATTTGAAGACATCATCGCGTTCTATGGCAGGACCTTGCGTTTCGTTCTCCGCTTTCAAACCATTACGCTGCTGGTAGCGGTTGCAACCTTGATTCTGACCGTGGTGCTCTACATTACGATCCCCAAGGGCTTCTTCCCCACCCAAGACACGGGCATCATCCAGGGCATCTCGCAGGCGTCGTCGTCGATCTCGTTCGCGTCCATGACGGAGAAACAAAAGGAGTTGGTCAAGGTGCTGCTCGCCGATCCCGCAGTGGATGGCGTCTCCTCCTTCATCGGCGCGGACGGTACCAACACCACGTTGAACAGCGGCCGTATCCAGATCAACCTCAAGGACCTCGACCAACGAGGTGGCAAGATCTCCGCTACCGATGTGATCGATCGCCTCGGCCCAAAGCTGGAGAAGGTTGAGGGCATCAAGCTGTACATGCAGCCGATCCAGGACCTCACGGTCGACGACCGCGTCAGCCGCACGGAGTATCAGTACACCCTGGAAGACCCCACCCAGACCGAACTGGACAGCGTGGTCCATGATCTGGTGAAGAAGCTGCAAGCCCTGCCACAACTGGCGGACGTGGTCACGGATCAGCAACTGGGCGGCCAGTCAGAGACGGTCGTCATCGACCGCCCCACGGCCTCCCGTTTCGGCGTCACGCCGTCCACCATCGACAGCACGCTGTACGACGCCTTCGGCCAGCGCCAGATCAACACCATGTACACCCAGGTCAATCAGTATCACGTGATCCTGGAGGCCGATCCGAAGTTCCAGCTCAACCCCGACAAGCTGCACGACATCTATGTCCAGGCATCGACCACCGGCACCGTGGCCGCGACAGCATCGAACACCGCAGGCTCTTCCTCCGGCGCCGGCGCCGGCGGTGGGGCCGCATCCTCTTCGCTGCTGAAGTCCTCCTCTACTGCCGGCGTATCGACGCCTGCGTCGTCGACCTCGGCGCTGACCTCCGGCAACCTTGGCACGGCATCGAGTTCCTCGGCCGTCGCCGCCAGTTCCGCCTTATCGTCCTCTTCCAACACGAACCCGGGCGCAATCTCCAGCACCGGCGGCAACATCTCCTCCAGCGCAACCACGGCGCAGAGCGGGACCTCGCGAGCGGGATCGGGGACTTCGGCGGCGGAAGGCTCAGCGGGAGGCGGTGACGGCGGTTCGAGCGGCAGCGCGGCCACTGGATTATCGAACCCCATTCCACTCAGTGCGTTTACCCACTTTGAAAAGGGCAGCGAAGCGCTCTCCATCAACCACCAGGGCCAGTTTCCGGCGGTCACCATCTCCTTCAACCTCGCGGCGGGGACCTCGCTGGGCGAGGCCCTCGATGCCATCAACAAGGTGGTTGCCAAGTCCAACCTGCCCAACAGCGTGATTGCCAACTACCAAGGCACCGCCGCGGCCTTCGAGGGCTCGCTCTCCAACGAAGGCCTGCTGATCCTGGCCGCGCTGGTGACGGTGTACATCGTGCTCGGTGTTCTTTATGAGAGCTTCATCCACCCCATCACGATTCTTTCCACGCTGCCCTCCGCCGGCGTCGGCGCGCTGCTGGCGTTACAGCTCTTCCATCTCGACCTGGACATTGTTGCGATCATCGGCATCATCCTGCTAATCGGTATCGTTAAGAAGAACGGCATCATGATGGTCGACTTTGCGCTGGAGGCCGAACGCAAGGACGGCATGACCGCGACCGACGCGATCTATCAGGCATCGCTGCTGCGTTTCCGCCCGATCATGATGACCACCATGGCGGCGCTGCTGAGCGGAATTCCCCTGGCCTTCGGCTCCGGCATCGGCTCCGAGCTGCGCAAGCCGCTGGGCGTCTCGATGGTCGGCGGCCTGATCTTCAGCCAGGTGCTGACGCTCTATACGACGCCTGTCATTTATATCTTCTTCGACAACCTAGCCTCGCGCTTCACGCACCGCAAGCCCGGCCAGAAGACCGCCGCCGAGATCGAGCTGGAGCAATCCCGGATGGAGCACGCATGAACCCCTCGCGCGTCTTCATCGAACGCCCGGTCGCCACGACGCTGCTCACCATCGCGGTCGCGATCGCCGGCATCATCGCGTTCGTGGTGTTGCCTGTGGCGCCGCTGCCGCAGGTGGATTTTCCGACCATCTCGGTGGGCGCGTCGCTGCCCGGCGCCAGCCCGGACATCATGGCCTCTTCCATCGCGACGCCCCTCGAGCGCGAGTTCGGCCACATCGCCGGCATTACGGAGATGACCTCCTCCAGTTCGCTGGGTACGACCAGCGTTACGCTACAGTTCGATCTGAGCCGCAACATCGATGGCGCAGCGCGCGATGTGGAGGCGGGCATCAACGCGGCGCGAACGTACCTACCCGCGAATTTGCCCGCGAACCCTACCTATCGCAAGGTGAACCCGGCCGATTCGCCGATCATGATCATCGGCCTGCAGTCCGATGTCTATGACGTCCCGGCGCTCTATGATGAAGCGTCGACGGTCATGGAGCAGCGCATCTCGCAGATATCCGGCGTGGGCCAGGTGAACGCTATCGGCGCCTCGCTGCCCGCGGTGCGGGTCGAGCTGAATCCGGAGCAGCTGGCCAGCTACGGCATCGGCCTGCCGGCGGTGCAGGCAGTGATTGCGGGGCAAAATTCGGACCTCGCGAAAGGGCAGTTGGCGGATGGCGAAGGCACAGCGGACATCCTGGCCAACGATCAAATCTCCAAAGCCGCGGCCTATAAACCCCTTGTCGTGGGCTATCACAACGGCGGCGCCGTCCGCCTCCAGGACATCGCCGATGTCGTCGACTCGCAGCAAACCCTGCGCCAGGCTGGCTTTCTCAACGGCAAGCCTTCGGTAAACCTGATCATCTTCCGCCAGCCGGGCGCAAACATCATCACTACGGTGGACGCGGTAAAGGCGGCGATACCGTCGCTCCAGGCGACGGTCCCGCGCGGCATGCACATCATTACCATCCTCGACCGCACGCTCACCATTCGCGCTTCGGTTTTGAATATCGAAGGCACGCTGATCATCTCCGTAGTGCTGGTCATCATTGTTGTCTTTATCTTTCTGCGTAATGTTCCGGCGACGTTCGTCCCGGCGGTCGCGGTGCCGGTCTCGCTGATCGGCACCTGCGCAGTGATGTATCTGTGCGGCTTCACGTTGGACAATTTGTCGTTGATGGCGCTGGCGATTGCCAGCGGCTTCGTGGTCGACGATGCGATCGTGGTGATGGAAAACATCTCCCGGCACATCGAGGCCGGGATGACCCCCATCCGGGCATCGCTGCTGGGCGCGGAGGAGATCGGCTTCACGGTCTTTTCCATCAGCATCTCGCTGATCGCGGTCTTCATCCCCCTGCTGATGATGGGCGGGATCATTGGCCGGCTCTTCCGAGAGTTTGCCATCACGCTCTCCAGCGCGATTCTTGTCTCGATGGTCATCTCTCTTACCACCACCCCGATGATGTGCTCGCGCATTCTCCGGTCCGAGCACGAGATCGTTCACGGCAGGATGTACAACTGGAGCGAGCGAGGCTTCGAGAAGATACTGGGTGGCTATCGCAAGAGCCTGAACTGGGTGCTCGATCATCCCGCACTGATCCTGATCGTCTTTCTCTGCACCATTGGCTTGAATGTTTTTCTGTTTTTCCGGGTGCCGTCGGGATTCTTTCCGCAACAGGATACCGGTGTGCTGCAGGGCGGTTTGCAGGGCCCGCAGGACAGCTCGTTCTATTCCATGCGTACGGCTGTGGCGCAGGCGGTCAACATCATCAAGAAAGACCCGGCCGTCCAGAACGTGATGGCCTTTACCGGCGGCCAGGGCGCCACCAACACCGGGAATGCGTTTATCGCGCTGAAGCCTCTCGATCAGCGGCCTGACCATGTGAGCGCGACCGAGGTCATCAACCGGCTGCGGCCTGAGCTTGCCAAGGTTCCGGGTGCGGCCACCTTTCTTCAGGCCACCCAGGACATTCGCATGGGCGGACGCGGCGCCAGCGCGCAGTATCAGTACACGCTGCAGGCCGAGACTCCCGCCGACCTGCTGAAGTACGGCCCGCCCTTTCTGGCCGCGCTGAAGAAAGCCCCGGGCGTTACGGACGCCAATACAGACCAGCAGAACAGCGGGTTGCAGGCGTTGCTCCACTACGACCGACCCACCGCGGCCCGGCTGGGAGTGACCCCGCAGACGCTGGATAGTACGCTGTATGACGCCTTCGGACAGGCCGAAGTGTCGGTCATCGACACCGAACTTAACCAGTACTACGTGGTCATGGAAGTCGCGCCGAAGTACTGGGCATCGCCCGCGGGATTGAAGGATGTGTATCTCAACCCTACCTCCGGCGGTGGCGCCATCCCGCTGGACTCCGTGATGACCTATGCTCCCTCCACCTCACCGCTTTCGGTCAACCACACCGGCCTCTTTCCCTCCGTTACGGAAAGCTTCAATCTGGCGCCCGGCACCTCGCTGGGACAAGTGACCAACGAGATTGATGACATCATGAAGGGACTCGGCGCTCCGCCTTCGCTGCATGGCAAGCCTGCCGGTACCGCCCTCGCCTACAAACAGTCGCTCGGCAACGAGGGGTGGCTGTTGCTGACCGCGGTCTTAGCCGTCTACATCGTGCTTGGCATCTTGTACGAGAGCCTGATTCACCCCTTTACCATTCTCTCGACGCTGCCTTCAGCGAGCCTGGGTGCGTTCCTTGCGCTCTTCCTCACCAAGACGGAGTTGGACGTGATGTCGATCATCGGCATCATCCTGTTGATCGGCATCGTCAAGAAAAATGCCATCATGATGATCGACTTCGCCCTGAACGCCGAGCGCAACGAGGGCATGAACACCCGTGACTCGATCTTCCAGGCTTGCTTGCTGCGCTTCCGCCCCATCCTGATGACGACCATGGCCGCGCTCTTCGGCGCGGTGCCCCTTGCCGTAGGCACCGGCATGGGTTCGGAGTTGCGCAAGCCCCTGGGAATTTCGATCATCGGCGGCCTGATCGTCAGCCAGGTTCTCACCCTTTACACCACGCCGGTCATCTATCTCCTCATGGATCGTGCTCGCCTTTGGGTCCACGGCGTCTGGCACCAATGGCGGCATGGAGGAGTTCATCACGCAACCCCCGTGGCGGACCACTCATGAGACCGCGGAAAGCAGGAAGTATGATCAAGAATTTCCCTCACTCGAGCGCATCGGGACACACCATCGCCGCAGCCGGTCTAACGCTGATGCTGGCTCTCCTCAGCGGCTGCCATGTCGGGCCGAAGTATGTCGCGCCCGCGATGCCCGCGCCTCCGGAGTTCAAGGAGGCCGCGCCCCCCGCCTATGCTAACGCACCCGCCGGCAGCTGGCAGCCCGCACAGCCCCAGGATGCTGCGATCAAAGGCAAGTGGTGGGAGGCGTTCAACGAGCCTGAGTTGAACTCTCTTGAAGAGCAGGTCGACATCAACAACCAGAATATCGCGCAGTACTTCCAGAACTTCATGGCGGCGCGTGCCGTGGTGCGCGAGGCCAGGTCGCAGTACTACCCAACGCTGACCACCGATCCTTCTTACACCCGCGCAAAGTCGCCCGCCACGCTGCACGGTGCGGGTACCACCAGCAGCGGCACCAGTGGTACCACGGCCAATGGAGTGACCTCCACGGTGATGTCGCTGCCCTTCGACGTCTCCTGGGAGCCCGATCTGTGGGGCAAGGTCGCCAGTACCGTGCGGGAGTACCGGAACGCGGCACAGGTGAGCGCGGCCGTGCTTGAAAATGAGCGCCTCACCGAACAGGCCGACCTCGCGGAGTACTACTTCGAACTGCGTGGGCAGGACGCCCTGCAGGCCCTCTACGACCAGACCGTGAAGGCCGACCAGCAGTCGCTGGACCTTACGAAAGCCTTATACGAAACGGGTATCGACAACGACGAGTCAGTTGCGCAGGCCGAGGTGACCCTTGAGAACGCGCAGGAGGTGTCGACCGGCATCGCCACAGACCGCGCCATCTATGAACATGCGATCGCGACGCTGATCGGCAAGCCGGCCTCCAGCTTTTCGCTGCCCGTAAAGAGCCTGACGACACCCGTGCCTGCGATCCCGATCGGCATTCCCTCGCAACTGCTGCAGCGGCGTCCCGATGTTGCAGCGGCCGAGCGCACCATGGCGGAGGCCAATGCACTGATCGGCGTGGAGACGGCGGCGTACTACCCGACGCTGAGCCTGACCGGCAGCGGTGGACTTGAGTCCTCGGCGATCTCGACTTTATTTTCTACTCCGGCGCTGTTCTGGTCGGCGGGCGCCTCGGCTGCGGAGACCATCTTCGACGCGGGACTGCGCAGGGCAACGGTCGACCAATATAAGGCGCAGTACAACGCCGATGCGGCCGCCTACAAGCAGACGGTGCTGACCGCGTTCCAACAGGTTGAGGATTACAGCGCGACGTTGCGTGTCACCTCCGGCCAGATTCAACAAGAGGCGATTGCCATCAAATCGGCCCAACGTTATCTGGACATCGCCAACTCTCGCTACGAGACCGGCCTCGATCCGTATCTCAACGTGATCAGCGCGGAGACTACGCTGCTCAGCGATCAGCAGACGGCGGTGAGCCTGCACGTCAGCGAGATGACCGCGGCGGTTGAGTTGGTGCAGGCCCTCGGCGGCGGGTGGAATGTCACTCAGCTTCCCGCAGCGGCGCAGATCGCCACCCCGGCCGCGCAAACAGCCGTCGCCAACACGCCCTAATTCGGTAGCGGCTTCAACTCGATCGTGCGCCCCGTCCTGGCGGACTCCCGTGCGGCATCGAGGATCTGCATGACGACCACATTGGTCTGGATAGAAGAGAGATCGCCATCGGGCTTGATCTGCCCACGCAGCACAGCCGCCAGGTAGTCCAGCGAGTTCTGCCGCTCAGCCTGCAGCGGTGGCGCTATTATCGACGTATCGTCCTTCTGTTTCGCATAACGCACCTTCATCTGGCTGCCGTCGATCGTGATCGCATACCCCGACACGCCGTAGACCTCCATGTCCTTGCGGTTGAACGGCCAGTTCCACGAGGGCATCAGCACCGCCTGCGCCTTCGGATAGCGAAGGATCACGGTGGCATCGTCGTCGACGTGGGGATAAACCTCGGGCTTGTCGGTCTGCATCACCGCGGTCACGCTGAGCGGAGCGCTGCCATGCATCAGCACTGTCATCAGGTCGACGCCGTAGCAGCCGAAGTCGAAGAGCGCACCGGCGCCATCCTGCACCGGGTCGGTCAGCCACGGCAGCCACTCCGGCCCCACGCCAATCTCCTTAGGCCCATTGTGCCCATCGTGGATCACGACCTTGCGCACCTCGCCCAGCTTTCCATCGGCGGCTTCTTTGAACACCTCCTGGTTGCTCGCATACCAGGTTGTCTCGTAGTTCACCAGCACATGTATGTGGTGCTCGGCAGCGGTCTTCCGTATGGCGAGGGCATCGGCAAGGGTCGTCGCCAGTGGCTTTTCTACCATCACGTCAATGTTGTGCTTCGCCGCCATCTCTACCAGCTTGCGATGGTCCAGGATCGTCGTATATCCCAGCACCGCCTGGGGATGCATGGCCTTCATCATCGCCTCGGCGTCGGTATAAAACAGGGAATGGTCCAGGTGGTACTTTGCCTCGTACTGCGCCGCGAGGGCAGTATTGGGCTCGGAGATGCCCACCAGCACAGCATTGCTGTCCTTTGGCAGCGCGGCCAGCAGTCCCTTTACATGGCCGTGGACCAGTCCGACAATGGCCACGCGGACGGGCGGTATCGCAGCCTGTGCGTTGCCTGACCTGAAAACGAGCATCATAACCAAAACCAGTAAGGAACAGCGGACGACTACGAGCTTCATGGATACCCTCAAAACACAAACATGTGTCCCGATTATCCTAGTTGCAATACCACCTGCCGTCACATTCCGGCGCCGGTAGACAATCGCATCGCGCAAGGCATCGAATGCGGAGTACAACAGAGTGAAGCTGTTTTGAGGACTGCATGGAATTTCACATCTCCCGAGCTGTACGCGAGAAGCTCGAAATCGACGATCTTCTGTTCAGTTACACCGGCAATGTTGTCTTCGCCAATGTAGCGGCCAGCCGTAAGCTCGCCCAGCAGCTTAATGAGCTGCGCGAAAGGGAAGGCCGTGGCCCCGATGTCGATCCGGTAAACACCGTTAACGCCGGCGCGCTCTTCGCTATGGGTCTGATCGACGAGCTCAACCACGCGCTGGTCGCCCGCTATCGCCGCGAAGTCGACCCCTCCGTTCTCTCTGCGGCGGTGCAATGGTTTGCCGCCCAATCCGACCCAGCTCAGGTAGACAAGCTGCTGCTGGCCTTCGCCGAGCAGTTTCCCAACGTGGCCGTCTATCGTGGTGAGCTGACCGCCGCCCAATGGCTTGCTTCCTCCTCCTCCGATGGCCTGCCCAACCGCGAAGCCGCGCTCGAAGAGCTGATGCTGCTCTGGATCGCGAATATCAATCCCGCCTTCACCGCCTTCGGCGAGCTCTTCAAAGACACCGGGCTGAAGCAGCAGACCATCTACGCCAATGTCACCTCGGCGTTGCCCGGCTACTTCGCCACACGGCCCGCGTTCGCGCCTGAGATCGGCAGCCTCATCGACGCCCTGCGCGCGCCCATGCTGGCCTCGCCCGATTCGCTCACCGGCCAGCTCGACTTCATCCGCGAGCACTGGTCCCCTTACCTCGGCGACGACCTCAAGCGCGTCCTGCTCGCCATCGATGTGCTGCGCGAAGAAGACATTGCCATCTGGATGCGTTTCAACCCGCCCGCGCCGGACTGGTATAGCCACGGCGCCCCCGGCCGCGGCGGCGAAGGCTTTGTCGGCGACGAGTACATCGGCTTCGACGACGAGTACATCATCGGCCCCGACGGCAAGCGCAAACGTCGCTACGCCTCCGGCTACCAGGCCCCGCTCAACGAGTACGAAGCCTTCTCCGCCGACCAGGCCTGGATGCCCACCGTCGTCCTCATGGCCAAGAGCACCTACGTCTGGCTCGAGCAGCTATCGAAAAAATACCTGCGCCACATCCATCGCCTCGACCAGATCCCTGATGAAGAACTCCGCCTGCTTGCCGAACGCGGCATCACCGGCCTATGGCTGATCGGCCTGTGGGAGCGCAGCACCGCCTCGCGCACCATCAAGCGCCTCCGTGGCCACAGCGACGCGGTCGCCTCCGCCTACTCGCTCAAGGATTATTCCATCGCCGAAGATCTCGGCGGCAACTATGCTTACGAGCAGCTCCGCGACCGCGCCGCCGCCGCCGGCCTGCGTCTCGCCAGCGACATGGTGCCCAACCACATGGGCATCGACTCCACCTGGGTCATCGAGCATCCCGATTGGTTCATCCACCGCTGGGAGAGTCCCTTTCCCGCCTACAGCTTCAACGGCCCCGACCTCTCCACCGACAGCCGCGTCGAGATCAAGATCGACGACCATTATTACGACCAGACCGACGCCGCCGTCGCCTTCCGCCTCCGCCATCACTCCGACGGCAGCACTCGCTACATCTACCACGGCAACGACGGCACCACCTTCGCCTGGAACGACACCGCCCAACTCGACTACTCCAAGGCCAACGTCCGTGAGCACGTCATCCAGGTCATCCTGCACGTCGCGCGGCTCTTTCCGATCATCCGCTTCGACGCCGCCATGGTCCTCGCGAAACGCCATGTGCAGCGCCTATGGTTTCCGTTGCCCGGCGCGGGAGGCTCGATCCCCTCGCGGGCCGAAAACGCCTTGTCGCAGGAGGAGTTCGACGCCCTGATGCCGCATGAGTTCTGGCGCGAGGTCGTCGACCGCGTCGCCGCCGAGGTCCCCGGCACGCTGCTGCTCGCCGAGGCCTTCTGGCTGCTCGAAGGCTACTTCGTCCGCACTCTCGGCATGCATCGCGTCTACAACTCAGCCTTCATGAACATGCTGCGCGACGAAGAGAATGCCAAGTACCGCAGCTACCTCAAGAAGACCATCGAGTTCGATCCTGACATCCTCAAACGCTACGTCAACTTCATGTCCAACCCCGACGAGCGCACGGCCATCGACCAGTTTGGTTCGGAAGACAAGTACTTCGGCGTCGCCACGCTATTGGCTACACTGCCCGGTCTGCCGATGTTCGGCCATGGCCAGATCGAAGGCTTCACCGAGCGCTACGGCATGGAGTACAAGACCGCAAAGATGGACGAGTGGCCCAACGAGCACCTCGTCGCCCGCCATCAGCGCGAGATTGCGCCTCTGCTCAAGCACCGCCACATCTTCGCCGAGAGCACGCACTTCGTCCTCTACGACTTCTGGACCGGCTATGGCACGGTGAATGAGAATGTGTTCGCCTACTCCAACCGGGACGGAGGCCAGCGCGCGGTTATCCTCTACAACAACAGCTACGGCAGCACGGACGGCACCATCCATCTCTCCGTCGGCTCCATGGACAAGGGCAGCGGCCAGCTACGCCAGCGCGAACTCGCCGAAGGCCTCGCGTTGCCCTGGGACGACGCTGTCACCATCCTCTATCGCGACACGGCGCGCGGGCTTGAGTACCTGCGCCGCGCCTCGGACTTCCATTGCAACGGCCTCACCTTCAGCCTGCGCGGCTATCAGTATGTCGTGCTGCTGGACTGGCGCGAGCGCCGCTCCACCGCCGAGTGGCCGTGGGACAGGCTGTGCGACGAGCTTAACGGAGCGGGCGTCCCCAACGCCGATGAAGCGTTGCAGAAGATGCGCCTGCGTCCGCTGCATGATGCACTGCGCGAGGCCCTCAGCCCAGGCAATGTCCAGGCCTTTGCGAAGGTGTTGGAAGGAAGCGCGGCACGCAGCAAAAAACCCTCTGCGGCGCTCAAGCCGGCAACAACAGTCGCGAAACGAGTGGCAGCGCCGAAGAAGAAGTCGTCGCCTCTGGTGCCGACGCAGCAAGCGCTGGCCGCCGCCGCAGCTAAGTCGTCGCCCACTGTGCTTGATCCGCGAATGAAGGAGTTCCCCGATCACGCCCAGGAGTTCTTCGAGCGCCTACCCTCCGATCTGATTGGCCATGCAGACGCATCCCCTTTCGCATATCGCGAGACCTGCGAGGCAACGCTGCTCGCAGCCGGCCACTTCAGCGCGGCAACATTGTCAGCCAGGTGGCCGCAAGCATCACGCCTGATCGAACCCCAGCGTGCGGCGGCTCTGCTGCTGGCATGGGTCTTGCTGCACAGCCTGCCTTGGCGGCATAAGACTTCGCTCTTCGACAAGCTGCAACTGCGCACGGCTCTCGGAGAGATCTTCGCCTCGCTCGGCCTGCATGGCGAAGACGCCTGGCGGGCGGCGGCACAGGTCCGCCTGCTGCTCGCCCAGGGAGACGACCCCACTGCATCGCAGCCGAAGTCGACAGCCTTCTGGCAGGAGCCCGACATTCGCTGGCTCGCCGGCGTCAACGAATCCGAGGGCAAGACCTGGTTCAACAAAGAAGCCTTTGAGGAGTTGATGCTCTGGTTGCAAGTGCCCGCGCTCGTGACAACGGCAAGCAAAGTAGACCCCGCTCTCACGGAAGTCTTCCGCGCTGCGAAGACCGCAGGCTATAACGTGGAGAAGTTCCTGGCGCCACCCAAGCCCCTGCCGCTACCCAAGGTGAAAGACGTACGCGTATAGCAGCGCTATACACCCCGTAACCAGCGCCAGGATAATGCTGTGCTTCAGCGTGAAGCGGAAGAGTCTCACCTGGTCGGCGGCGTTCAACCCGGTAGCCGCTGCGGCAATCGCAATCGTCTGCAAGCTGATCATCTTGCCCATCACCCCGCCCGACGAGTTCGCCGCGGCCATCAGTACCGGATCGAAGCCCAGCCGCTGCGCTGTGACAACCTGTAGATTGCCGAAGAGTGCATTTGACGAAGTGTCCGAGCCCGTAAGAAACACGCCCATCCATCCCAGCAGCGCGCTGAAGAAGGGAAACACGCGCCCCGTCGCGGCAAAGGCAAGTCCCAGCGTCGCCGTCGCGCCGCAGTAGTTCATCAGAAACGCCACGGCCAGCACAGAGCTCACCGTCGCCGTCGGCAGCTTCAACTGCTTCAAAACGGCCAGCACGACCTTGAACAACCGCGCCGGGCTCATCCTCACCGCAGCCACGGACAGCAGCGTCGCCACCATGCAGGCCGTCCCCGGCGTGGTCAGCCAGTTGAACGCAAACACCGCATGGTACGGCGATGCCTTCGCCACGATCGGCGCCATGCGATAGACCACGTCGTTCAGTAGTGGCCACTTCACCAGCACTGTCACCTTGTCCAGCACATTATGCACCGGCGCCCATCCCCACAGGATCACGCTCGCCACCAGCAGGCCATAGGGCATCCATGCATACAGTACCTTGCCGGCGGAGTAGGCCGGAATTACGCGCTCCTCTATCGATAACTCAGCTCCGGCAAGTTCGCTCACTCCCTTCGAACTTCCCATCCGCGCAAATCGCTTTAGCATTGTTGCGGCATGTCCTGCGTTCTCGGCAGCCGGGTGTGCTCGCCGCATCCGCAGTACCGCCACCATCGCGGCAATCGCTGCCAGTGCCGCGAGGATGTCCGTCAACTGCGGCCCCAGATAAGTCGATACAAATAGTTGCACAACCCCGAAGACCGACCCTGCCATCAGCATCGGAACCCATATTCCGCTGGTCGCGCTCATTCCTCCCACCGCAAGGATGAGATATGTCGGCACGATCAACGCAATCGGCGTGCAGATGGCGCCAATCGCCGCGCTCAGCTGATCCAGCGGCAGCCCGGTCGTTCCCGCCAGCGTGATGATCGGAATCCCAATCGACCCAAACGCCACCGGCGCGGTATTGGCCAGCAGGCAGATTGCCGACGCGCTGAAGGGTGAAAATCCCAGCCCGATCAACATGCTCGCGGCGATGGCCACCGGCGTACCAAAGCCCGCCGCGCCCTCCAGAAACGCGCCAAAGGCAAACGCAATCAGCAGCGCCTGCAAGCGCGGATCGGGCGTCAGTCGCCCAATCGAGTCTTTGATGATCTCAAACTGGCCCGTCTCCACCGTCACGCGAAACAAGGTGATTGCCCAGAAGATCAGCCACGTAATCGGAAACAGCCCGAACGCAACGCCCAGACCCGCCGCGCTTACTGCTGTGCTTACCGGCATCTTGTAGGCCAGCGTCGCCAGCAGGAACGTCACTCCCAGCCCGCACAACCCGGCCATCCAGGCCGGCTTGCGCAACACGCCCAGCAACAACAGCAACGTCAGGATCGGCAGCGCCGCCAGCACCACCGAGAAGCCGAGACCGTGGCCGAAGAGAAGATAGGTCTGGTACCAGATCAAGAGGACGTTCTCCGCTTCTATAACGCTTGTTGGGTTCGCTTCCGATGTTAGGCTAATGCCCACGCGATGGTCTAGGCACAGACGATCTGCGTGGAGCTTATCGAAAGAGATGCAGACCACAGTCGCCTTCGGCAAAACCGTCCTCACCCTCAACCTGCCCGACGGCCCGCGCTACGAGGTCCTACACGCCCACTCCGCCGCTCCCATAAGAAACATTCACCAGGCCCTCGAAACCGCGCTCGGCGCTCCCATCGGCTGCGCTCCTCTCGCCACTCTCGCCGCCGGCAAAAAAACTGCCGCCATCTCCGTCTGCGACATCACTCGGCCGGCGCCGAACTCCACCACCTTGCCGCCCATCCTCGACTGCCTGCACCGCGCCAGCATGAGGCCTGAAGACATCACCCTCTGCATCGCCACCGGCCTCCATCGCGAGGCAACCGTCGCCGAGCTAAACACCATCCTCGGCCCCGGGATCGCCGCAAAGTACCCCATCTTCAATCATGATGCGAAGCTCCGCGATGACCATCGCCATCTCGGCGAAACCCAGCGCGGCACGCCCGTCTGGATCGCCAAACCCTTTCTCGACGCCGACCTCCACATCACGCTCGGCTTCATCGAGCAGCACCTGATGCTGGGCTTCTCCGGCGGCCGAAAGCTGGTCGCTCCGGGGCTCGCCGGGCAGGAAACGATCAAGGTCATCCACGCGCCGCGCTTCATGCGAGAATCGCTCGCCGTCGAAGGTTCCATCGATGCCAACCCTATCCACGCCGAGCTGCTTGAGATCGCCCGCATGGCGCGCCACGACTTCATGCTCGATGTCACCCTCACCCAGTCCCGCGAGATCTCTGGAATCTTCGCCGGTGACCCTGTCCAGGCCCACGCCGCCGGCGTCGAATTCATGCGCCGCTCGTCAATCTAGTACCTGCCGCAACTGGTCGACGCGGCCATCACCAGCGCAGCCGGAATGCCTTTAGATCTAACCTTTTACCAGACCATCAAGGGCATCACCGCCGTCCAGCACATCGTCAAACCCGGCGGCAAGATACTGATCGTCAGCGAGTGTTCCGAGGGCATCGGCTCGCCTGAGTTCTCTGAAAAACTCCGTAACTATAAGGGCGCCCAGAGCTTTCTCGATGAGATCAGCGATACCCCGGTTGTGCCCGATCAATGGCAGCTTGAAAAGCTCGCGCTGGTGGCTCTGAAGCATCCGCTCTCGTTCTATGCGCCGGGAACCCGGCCGCAACAGCTTGGCGCCCTGGGAGCACAAAGCTTCGCGAATCTGCAGGATGCCGTAAACGACCTGGTGAGCGGCCTGCCCCCAGATGGCCGCGTCGCCATCATTCCCGATGGCCCTTATGCGTTTGCGCGGGTCGCGCTAACCGCCTAGCCATCCGTCCACGCAAGGGAAGTTCCGCTCTGCCAGCGAAATGTTCGCCGAATGCCTCGCAACTCTAACATTTGTAAGGCTTGTCCAGCTAAACTCGCCTTCTTGGCAAGATCTTCCGGAACCGTACCACTAATTTGCGCCACTCGTAATGTCTCGTAACTGACATTTCAGGGTACGACTCCGCAGGTAACCATCCACTCTCACCTGCTGGAACGCGCTATGCGTTTCTCCATAAAAACTGAAGTAGATGCGATCCGGGCCGATAAATAGTCATGTTTATCAGTTTTGCCTACTACTCAACTTTGCCTGATTCAGGAAAGCGTTGTACCACTTTCTAGGCATCGCTCGTGTCTTTAGGGTACTTCCGATACACCGTCACGTTACTGTAGTTTCGAAATTGGAGTTACCTAATACATGTCCCCGGCCCCTTCCTGCTCTTCTAGCAACCCTTGCTTCATCTTCCGAGCCTCCATGTTATCGTCAACACGCAGTCTGGCCCTTTTTCTAGGTGGCGCTCTTGCGCTTAGCGGCATTTCGACGCGGGCGCAGGCTCAGGTAGCAGTTGTTGGACCCACGAATGTAGGTCAATCGTCGGCCCCGCTGACGGTTACTGTAACCATGACCGGCAGCGGCGTTGCAGCAGCCCCCCAGGCGCTCACCCAGGGCATCGCCGGCCTCGACTTTTCGCTCGGATCAGGCGGAACCTGCGCTGCGAACGTCTCCTACACCGCCGGTCAGCAATGCACGGTCAACGTTGTCTTTACGCCCAAGTATCCCGGCCCGCGCAGCGGTGCGGTAGTCATTGAGAGCACCGAAGGCAGCTTGCTCGGCAGCACACTTTTGACAGGCGAGGCCAACGGTTCGCTGGCAGTCCTGGTTCCCGGCGAGATGAACACGGTGGCCGGTAACTATAACTGGATCTATGCTAGCGACGGGATACTCGCCATCGATGCATCCATCTTCCTGCCCACCGCGGTCGTGACGGATGCCGCAGGGAACATCTTTCTCTCCGACTCCAACAACAATCGCGTCCGCCGGGTCGACGCTGTGACCGGCCTGATCTCTACGGTCGCAGGCAATGGAACACCCGGCTTCTCCGGCGACCATGGCCCGGCAACGCAGGCCATGATCAGCACGCCGGCCGGGCTCGCGCTGGACGGCGCCGGTAATCTTTACTTTGCCGATACCGGCAATCATGCGATTCGGCGTGTCGACGCCATCAGCGGCATCATCACCACTGTGGCGGGCACCGGCGGCGTGCAGGGTTACTCCGGCGACGGCGCGACCGCCTCCCTGGCCAAGCTCTCCCTTCCCGAAGGTATCGCGTTCGATGCCGCCAACGATCTCTTCATCGCCGATACCGGCAACAATGTCATTCGCGAAGTCAACGCGGCTACCCGCGTCATCAGCACGGTTGCGGGCACGGGGGCGGAGGGCTACAACCAGGATGGCATTCAGGCGACAGCCGCCTTTCTGAGCTCCCCCTGGAATCTGAGTGTCAGCTCCGACAACTCGCTCTATATCGCCGATATGGGCAATAACCGAATCCGCAAGGTCAACCCTCTGGGCATCATCTCCACCGTAGTCGGGACTGGCCAGAGCGGCTTCGCAGGCGATGGTGGTCCCGCTGTTGCCGCTGCGCTGAATGCACCCGCGAGTGTCGTTCTCGATCCCGCCGGCAATCTTTACATTGCGGACTCAGGCAACAATCGCGTTCGCGAAGTGACCACGACATCGAGCATCATCAACACCCTCGCCGGCATCGATGGCGAGCAGTTTATCGGCGATGGCGGGCCGGCCAATCTGGCCAGCCTCTACGGCCCGTATGGTCTGTTCGTCGATCAAGCCGGTAACCTCTTCCTGACCGACATGTTCCACAACCGCATCCGTGAGATCAGCGCGACAAACATCTCGCTACAGTATGCGACGCTGCGCGTGGGTAAGGTCAGTGCGCCGCAGATCGAAGGCCTGGCCAACGACGGCAACGCTAACCTCACGCTGGCAGCGCCGGCACTCAACAACGCAGCGCTCGATCCGGCAACGACCACCTGCAACGCAGGCTCGGTCCTGGCCGTAGACGCCACCTGCAATCTGGGTGTCGAGTTCGCGCCCACCACCCTTGGCACCCTGGTGCTGGGCTCGGTCCTGGCCAACTCGAACGCTGGCAACAGCCCCGCGACCATCAACCTCTCAGGCCAGGTTCTCAGCGTGAACCCGACCACCGTCTTGTTGACCTCAAGCCTGAACCCCAGCTTCCTCAATGCGGCGGTTACGTTCACGGCCACCATCGCGAGCGGTGGCGCCTCACCCGCCGGCCCGGTCACCTTTCTCGATGGCGCGGTGCAACTGTGCAGCGCGAACCTGAACGCCAACAGCATAGCCACCTGCACCCTCTCCACACTGGCGCTCGGCCAGCACAGCATCACGGCCAGCTATGCAGGCGATAGTTCCGATGCCGCCAGTGTCTCGCCGGCGTTGATCCAGGTCGTCAAGCAGCCAGCGACCATCGTATTGGTGGCCTCACCCAACCCGGTCGTGGTCACCGCCAGCGTTACTCTTTCGGCAACTGCCACCGCCGCCACCGGCACACCGTCCGGCGCGATCACCTTCTATGACGGTACTACCGCCATCGGCAGCGCAAACCTGAATGCCAGCGGAGTTGCAACGTTCTCCACGACCCAGCTCTCCGCTGCCACCCACAGCCTTTCCGCGCAGTATGCGGGCGACGCCACCGACGCGGCGGCGCAGTCCAACGTCGTCAGCGAGGTCATACAACAGGCCACAACCCTGACCATGATCGGCTCCAGCAACGCGAATGCAACCGTCGGCTCGGCTGTTACCTTTGCCGCTACCGTCACCAGCACCAACGGCCCCGCACCCACCGGAACAGTCGCGTTCAGCGACAGCAACACACCGCTGGGCAGCGGGACGCTGAGCGGCAGCGGTATTGCGACCCTGCTTACGTCCACGCTCGCACCCGGCACGCACCACATCGTCGCCACTTACAGCGGCGATGCGAGCAACGCCACCAGCGCCTCCACCGCACTGGTTGAGACGATCCTGCAGATACCGACCGTTACCGTGCTTACCAGCTCCCTAAACCCAGCTAGCGCAGGAGCCACCGTGCAGCTTACCGCCAAGGTTTCCATGGCGGCAGGCTACACCGCCGATGGCACAATTACCGGACAGCTCACCTTCAGCAACGGCGCAAACCCGCTGGGCAGCGTGGTTGTCGATGCCAACGGCAACGCCAGCCTCTCGCTGACTACGCTGCCTGCCGGCCTGAACACCATCGTCGCCACCTACGCGGGCAACACGGACTATGCCTCCAGCACCTCCGCATCGCTCAGCGAACACATTACGGCGACCGCGACGACAACTGTCCTCACCTCCAGCAATCCAAGCGCGCTGGCAGGTAAGTCAACGACCTTTACCGCGACGGTGTCAAGCGCGACGGGCACACCCACGGGTACGGTCAACTTCCTCAATGCGGGCGCGAACGTCAGCTCCGCCACGCTCAATGCACAAGGCGTTGCAACGCTCTCGCTCTCCACGCTCGCCGTTGGCAGCCAGACGATGGTTGCGGTCTATGCGGGCGACGGCAACTACACCACCAGCACGTCGGCCCCACTGGTCGAGACCATCTCCCTGGGTACGGCAGCTCTCACCCTTACCGGCCCTGCCTCACCGGTCAATCCCGGCATCGCCATCAACCTCACCGGCGTTCTCTCCAGCAATGGAGTCACGCCCACCGGCGCGCTCACTCTGCTCGATGGTGTCACCGCGATCGCCACGCAGAACGCGCTCCCCAGCGGTTCCGTTACCTTCTCATTCTCCACTTCAACGCTCACGGTCGGCACCCACACGCTGACGGTCACGTATGCAGGCGATGCCAACAACGCTCCTGCCACCTCGAATATCTTCGTGCTCGTCGTCCAGCAGGCTGGTACAACAGCCTCGCTGGCAACCAGTGCCAACCCGCAGGTGGTTGGCCAGCCCGTCACCCTGACGGCGGCCGTCACCAGCGCCAGCCCCAACCTCACCGGCTCCATCAGCTTTCAGGATGGCGCGACCGTTCTCGGCTCGGTGTCCCTGAACGCCAACGGCACGGCGACCTTCACCACGTCCTCGCTGGTCTTCGGTTCGCACAACCTCACCGCGGTCTACAGCGGCGATACCAACCACGCCGCCGCGACCTCGCCCGCAGTGAGCGAGCAGATCGTGCAGGCCGCATCCGCTGCTCTGGTCTCCAGCGCGAACCCGTCCAACGCCGGCGCCAACGTTATCTTTACCGCGAAGCTGGGGGGCGTCGGCTCGCTCATCCCGACCGGCTCGGTCACCTTCACGGATGGCCTCACAACCCTCGGCGTCGTCGCGCTCGATGCCACCGGCGCGGCCAGCTTCCAGAGTACGTCGCTCGCGGTCGGCTCGCACACCATCGCGGTCGCCTATCCCGGCGATAAGAGCTACTCCTCCGCCGCGGCTACCGTGATCCAGACCGTAGTGAGCGCGAACACCCAGGTCGCCCTGACCGCCAGCGCTAACCCGGCCATCTATGGCACACCACTCTCCCTTATCGCGACGATCACTAGCAACGGCGTCGTCGCCACCGGTTCGGTCACCTTCACCGACGGCGGTACTGTGATCGGCACTGCGGTTCTCAACGCGAGTGGCGTGGCGACGCTGACCACCTCCACGCTGGCTCCTGGCACGCACACGCTTGTGGCCGTCTACGCAGGCGACGGCAGCGCCAGCGCTTCCAGCTCGACTCCTCTGACACTGGTTGCCAAGGAACTCACCTCGGTCGCGCTGGCCTCCAGCGCCAACCCCGTTCAGACCCTGGCTTCGATCATGCTGACTGCGGTCGTCAGCGACAGCGGCGTCGGCGTGGCGACCGGCACAGTCACCTTCACCGATGGCAGCACCCAGCTAGGCACAGTCACTCTTGACCCCACCGGCACTGCTACGCTGACCGTTCCTTCACTCACCGCCGGCAACCACAGTCTTCTGGCGAGCTACGCCGGCGATGCCGACGACTTCGCCGCAGTCTCGCCAACACTGACCCAGGGCGTGCAGCTTCGCCCCACCACCACCACCCTCACAGCCACCGAGACCGATGCCGCCAACCCGCTACAGGTCACGCTGATCGCCGTCGAGCGCTGGACCGGCAGCACGGTCACTCCCACGGGCACCGTCACCTTCAGCAACGGCACCAACCCCATCGGCAGCACCGCTGTCGATGCAACGGGCGTCGCCACCTTGACCATCGTCATGCAGTCGGCCACCGATACCATCACGGCCAGCTACAGCGGCGATGCGTCCTATACCAGCTCGACCTCGCCCGCCGTCACTATCAGCGGCGGCCAGGCGACGCAGTTCACCATGCAGCTCAATCCCGCGACACTCACCATGCCGAGCGGCCAGCACAACACCGTAACGCTGACCATTGCCTCGGTCCAGAGCTTTGCCGACACGCTACAACTCGGCTGCCTTGGCCTGCCCACCGCCGCTACCTGCACCTTCAGCAGCGACACGACCGCCCTCGCGGCCAACGGCTCCGCAACGGTGCAGCTCACCATCGACACCGGCAACCCGCTGGGCGCCGATGAGCAAGCCAGCGCAGTCAAAACCAAATCGAACACGATGCTCTGCTTCCTCCCAGTAGGCCTGCTGGCAGGCATTGCGCTCTTCCGCAAGCGCCGCCGTTCCTTGCAGACTCTGCTCGGGCTGCTGCTGCTGATCGTCACCATAACGGCGACTCTCGGCACCACCGGCTGCGCGGGTCTTACGGTCAACAGCACGCCCGGCGGCACCTACACCTTCAAGGTGACCGCCAACGGCCAGAAGACCGGAGCCACGCAAAACCAGACCATGACCCTGATTGTGACGCAGTAGGCATCTCATGGTTATGACGTTGCGTTCCACAATCGCAGGCTGGATACTGTTTGGGCTCGCCAGCCTCATCGCCTCAGCCAGCCTGCACGCGCAGGACCGGCCCACGGTCTCCGGCCCCGGCGGCTACGTCGCCGTCGGCGGCGGGGCCTCGGTCTTCCAGGCCGACTACGGCCAGCGCGACCTTGGCGGCGCCATGCTCTATGCCGACGCCAACCTCACCTGGCGCTACGGCCTCGAAGCCGAAGCCCGTTACCTCAACCATCACACCGACGAGGACGTCACCGAGACCAACTACTTCATCGGCCCCCGAGCCGTCGTCCGTCCCCGCTTCGTGCCCAGCCCGATTCAACCCTACGTCAAGCTCCTGGTCGGGGCCGGCAAGATCCAGTTTCCCTTCGACTACGCGCAGGGGACCTTCTTCACCCTCGCCCCTGGCGCTGGCCTGGACATCGCCCTCGGCAGCCGCCTGAAGATCAGGGTCATCGACTTCGAGTACCAATCCTGGACCAGCTTCAACTACGGCCCCATGCACCCCTATGGCCTCAGCGCCGGCCTCAGCTTCCGCCTCAACGGAGCCTTCAAACGCGCCCGCACCGGCCGCTGGTAGGGAATACTGTCAAGGCCTTCGGAGGAAGGTCGGTTGGGGCTATTCAGTCCAGCCGCACCAGGTACGGCAGCACCGCAGGCTTGGGTGTCCCGATCCAGTCGGCGATCTCGGTGGCCTGGGTCTTGGTCTTCAGCGGCGGATCGATCCGCACCCAGTACCCTGTCGGCCCCGCAAACTCAATGACCTTGGCCGTGCGATAGCGGCCCAGCAGCCTGGCCTTCAGCGCGTTGGCGTCGCCTTCGCTCTTGAAGCCGCCGGTCTGCACGCACCACTTGCCGCCGGGGTCGTTGGTGGGGTGCGCGAAGGCCTCAATCCTTACCTTCGCCACCCCCATGCGATACAGCCCGATCGCCTTCGCCGCACCCATCGAGAGGTCGAGTACGCGGGTCCCCACAAACGGCCCGCGGTCGGTGACCCGCACCAGCACCTGCTGGCCGGTGGTGAGATTGGTGACCCGCACCGTCGAGCCCATCGGCAGCGTGCGGTGCGCGGCGGTCATCGCGTTCTGGTCGAATACAGTGCCATCGGCCGCGGCGCGGTGCTGGAAGTCCGTTCCGTACCAGCTCGCCATGCCGGTCTCGGTGTAGACGGGCTTGCCGCTGGTGTCGTCGAAGAACCCGCGCGGCGCCTTGGAGGCTTCCGCGTGCAGATCGACGGATGGCGCAGGTGCTGCGGCTGGCGCGGTGCTCGCGCGGCGTGTGGTGGGGTTCGACGACTTCACGGGCGGCGGAGGCGGTTGATACGCAACCTTCTGCTGATGATGGCAGCCGCTCAGCGTCAGCGCGATGGCTAGATAAGCGGGCGCTGCGAGCAGGCGGGCATTTTTCACTTTGCCTCCGGGCCGTTGCCGCCGGAGCCTGCCTTCGAGTCGTCCATGGCCTGGGCGAGTTTTTGCAGCCTGCTGGCCGCTGCTCGTAAGGCCGACGAGCCGTTGCGCCGAACCTCGGGCACAACCTCGTCGTCGATCGTACGGACCACGCGGCGGATCTCGTCCAGCACCTCATCGCGCAGCCTTGCGCCGGCGTCGGTCACGCGTTCTTCCCACGGACGTTTTGATTCGTGCTGGGTCATAGTCACACCTCTTTCAATGATTCGTTGGTGCCCGGTGCGAGTCAACGGGCTTCTCTGGCGCGGTGTTCAGGTGGTAACGTCCGGGCAAAGTTGTATCGTGGCAAAGTCGTGAAAATACAACCGCAGGGGCTTCGTAAGCGTCCTTACTTATAGAGCCCCATACCTGAGGGGCAAGGTTGCGCCGCTGCGCAAGCCGTTGCAGGTAACACGGAAGGCTCTATGAACTTCACTTCGCGCAAGCGCTGGACTTCGATTGTGTTGTTGGCAACGCTCTCCGCCATGGCCGTGATGTTGTCTGTATCGGCGCCGGCCCAGGCTCGCATCTCGGCTCCGCAACCCCTGCTTGGAGATAGTTTGCTGCTGACGGGCAGTGCCTCTACAACTTTGTTCCCCGAGGCGCCTGCTTCCGGTCTCTCCGGGGCTTCGGCGGGTTTGCCGGAGCTCGTTGCACCAAAGCATGACAAGTACATTCCTGCCGGCTACTCGGCGTTGAAGCTCGATCCGCACGACAAGGTCGTTCTCGGGCTGAAGGACCTTTACTCGCCCTTCACCTTTCTCGGCGATCTGGCCTCCGCGGGCTACTCGCATCTGCTGAACGGCGAGCCCAACTATGGCACCAACAGCGGCGCCTTCGGCCAGCGTTTGGGGGCTACCGTGATCCGCGATGCCAGCGAAGGTATCTTTGCCGATATCGTCTTCTCGCCGCTGCTGCACGAAGACCCGCGCTACTATGTCGAAGGCCCGCAGTACGGTTTCATCCATCGCGTACTCTACGCCGGAACCCGGCCGATTGTTACACGCAGCGATAGCGGCCACAACACGATCAACGGCGAAGTTTTACTGGGATACGCTGCCTCCAGCGCATTGACCTGCACGTACTACCCGAAGATCAACCAAAACTTTCACGACACTGCGGCGACCTATGGAGGATCGCTGGCCGGCGCCGCGGTTGGTTTTCTGGTCAGCGAGTTCTCCGACCAAGTGCTGCAGGCTCTGCATCTCGAAAAAAAGCCGTAACCGAATCGACGCAACACTCTTGTCCGAAGAAAGCGGGAGCAACGAAGGATGAATGTGCGTAAGAGGACCGGACCCATTTCCAGAGCGATCTCTCTCGCGGGATGTTGTCTGTTTCTCTCAACGGCGTTTAGCGGCGTACCTTCGTGGGCACAGGCCCTGCCCGATGCGCCCAGCGCCTTGCTGGCGGCAACGCTTCAGACTCCCTCACCTTCCGCGCAGCAGGCCAGTCAACTGCCGCCGGATGTCGCGGCGCCATCGGCCAGCCAGCTACCACCGGATATAGCAGCACCGGGCACTCAGCTTCACACTGGCCCACCGCCGTGCGACAAGCTTCAGCAGTCAGAGATGCGGGCCATTCCGTGGCTGCTCCGATCGCCAACCGCTCCTCCACCGTGCCGCGGCGAGAATCCGCTACAGGCGATCATCTCCTCAAAAAACAGCCCGCAGCTCACGCCGGAACTGAAGGGTTTTCTCGCGATACGCAACGTTGCCGACCCGTTTAACCTCATGACCATCGCAGGATACTCGGCTATCGTCATCGCGGCGAACTCGCATTCGGACTATGGGCCGGGTTTTGGCGGGTGGGGAAGACTTTGCGGCTACAGCCTGCTGGAAGATATGCAGAGCGAGTTCTTCGGCACCTTCGCGATACCCTCGCTGGCGCATGAAGACCCGCGCTACCATCGCTTGCCCGGCAGACCATTCCGGCAGCGGCTCTTCCATGCGCTGATCCACACCGTCGTCTCGCAACACGACGACGGCAGCCCCATGCCGAACTACGCCACGCTGCTCACCTATCCGATCAGCGACGAGTTGAGCAATCTTTATGTGCCAGGACTCTCAACTACGGCTTCATCCGCAGCTAAAAGAACCGCTGCCGGCTATGCTACCGATCCTGTCGGCCCGCTGGTCGCGGAGTTCTTGCCCGACGTCGCGAAGCATGTTCACATCCACGTCGTCTTCGTGCAACAGATTTTGCAGAAGATAGCCGCAGGACAGCCAAACACATCGCCCCAGCTATTTTAGAAGGTAGTGCTGACCGTCAGGCGGAAGGTCTTGCGCGGCTCGCGCAGGATATAGTCCGCGCCATAGTATTGCACTGCCTGCTGATAGCTGGTTTGTGCGGCCCCGGGGTTGGTCGCGAACGGGAAGAAGCTCTGGAACTCCGCCGGGCTTACAGCCAGTTGCTGCGGCAGGTCCTTGAAGAGCCGCAGCGGGTTATAGGCGTAGTAGAGGCGGAAGGGAGCATTCACGATCGGCAGAATAACCTGCAACTCGGCTCCATTGGACATGCGCGGGACGATGTTGGTTCCCGGCACCGTCTGGAGATGCAGCGGGAAGGTGACTTGCTGGCCGCCGGAGCAGGCGCCATTGGCGAAGACCGGGCAGCCATAGCTGGGTGCATTGATGAGCGATTGGCCAAGCACACTCTCGCGCAACTGCGAGGGTTGCGTATTCACCGTGAGTCCGAAGTCGGTGAAGAACGCAAACGTAACCTGGCTGACGATGGGGATGCGATACTCCAGGTTCGACGTCAGAGCAGTATCGCCGCCGATCGATGACAGGCGATATACCGGCAGCGGAATCTGGATATTGCCGAGCGACGCGTTGGTGGGGTCGCGCGGCACCAGTGAGCCATCGGCGCTGGTGAGATTGAACAGCACCCGGGTCGGGATGAAGGTATAGGGCGAACTGGAGCGGATATCGAAGCCACGAATGTCATTCTCGCCGCCGCCATAGATTCGGCTAAAGGGAGGCGCGACCTCGCCGCCGAAGCCGGCAACATTGGTAACCTGCACGCGATAGCCGAGAACGTTGTGGCCTTCGCGATTCACCTTCAGGCCCTTCATCGGGAAGAACTGGCGGAAGCTCATGCTGGGAGCATAGAACTTGGTGTTTCCGCCCACGCCCGCCAGCTGGAAGGCGATGTTGAGGTCCTTGCCCGAGTGCGGCCCTACGCCGCGGTCCAGGGTCGATATGCTGAAGCTGGGAGTCAGGGTTGATGTGATGATGCCGCTCAACTGGCTGGAGCCGGCGATACCCGACCGGAAGGCCAGGGTCTGGAAGACATTCAGCGTGTTCTGATTGAAGGTCGTAATTCCCGACCGTGAGAGCGAGTAAGAAAGACCGATGCGGGCCACGCCAGAGCGCCGGAAGAGCTTACGCAGCGGGGTCCCTGTTGAGATCGTAACGCCCTTCGACGATTGGTTGTAGTTGTTCAGCAGCGACTGCTGCGCGTTGGTGAGGTTCGCGCTTTGGCCGTTGGTGATGGCATAGCTCTTGGCCGGGTTGAAGTCCGACTTGCGGTCGAACACCTGGATGCCGAGCGAGATCGGCTTGTTGCGCAGGTAGGGCTCGTTGAAGCCGAAGCTCAGTACCCGCGAAAGGTCGCCGATGTTGGCGTTTACGCTGAGCGTCTCGCCGAAGCCGAGAAAGTTGTTGGTCTCGTAGTTGAGGCCGATGAACGATCCTGATATCCCGCTGACGCCGCCATTGAGGCCGATGGAGTTCTTGCCCTTTTCGCGCAGTTTCAGTAGCAGGTCGACGGTGCCGGCATCGGTGTTCTGACGGGTCTCGACGTCCTGGTCGGACTTGAGCACCTCAAAGTAGCTGAGCTGGTTCAGGCGCAGCAGCGAGAGGTCAACCAGGCGGCTGTTATAGACCTGGCCTTCTTCGATCATCATCTCGCGGCGAATGACCTTGTCGCGGGTGATGGTATTGCCCGCGAACTCGATGCGGGAGACATAGAACTGCTTGCCTTCGTCGATGTCGATATCGAGATAGAGGAGCTTCTTGGCCTCATCGAAGCGCGGCGTCGGCGTTCCGACCATGTTGATGTAGCCGCCCTCGCCATAGGCCTTGCGCAGGGCGTCAAGGCCCTTGCTAAAGAGCGTCGCGTTGAAGTAATCGCCGTCCTTAATGGCGAACTGCGCGCGCAGCGCCTTCACGTTCTTGTAAGCCTTGTTGCCGGTGAAGTTGATGCCTCCAAGCCGGTAACGGTCGCCCTCTTCGATCGGAATCAGGATGTCGACGCGCTTGCCGGTAGAAGGACGCAGCGTCAACGGATTGATGCCGCCGGCATTGCGGACATTAGTCTGCGGTTCGCCTGTCAACGCCTTCTGATAGCCCTTGTCCTGATACGCCCGGCGAACACGCTCGGCGTCTTCATCCAGCTTGCTCGCGTCAAAGGTGCGGGCGAAAATGTCCTCGAAGAAGATGGAGTGCGGTATGCCGATAGGCTTCAGGTTCACCATCGACGCGCGTAGTTCCCGCGAAGGGATCTGCGTATTGCCCTGGAAGACGATCTTGCCTACCTTGACCGTCGGGCCTTCCTTGATATCGAAGGTCAGGGCGACCGCCGCGGGAGGGATCGTCTTGATCTCCGTCTTGATGATCGCAAACTGGTGGCCGTGCTCGCCGAGCATCTCCTGTAGCACCACCTCGGCCCGCTTGATGCGCGTCGGATCGTATTGGCTCTCGACCGTGAGGCCGACCTTTTCCTTCTTGAAGCGGTCCAGCACATCCGACTGGGAGACGGCGTTCAATCCCTTGTAGCTGATCTCGCGGATGGTGGGTTTTTCCTTGACGTAGACGATCAGCTGAATGCAGTTCGCCTCGTCCACGCGCTCGATGCGCACATCGTCGAAGTAGCCTGTGTTCCAGAGGGAGTTGAAGTCGCGCTCCACTATGGCCGGGTCGAAAGGGTCGCCGGGTCGCGAGAACAGCCGCGCCACGATGGACTCCTTGGGGATGCGGCGGTTCCCGATCACCTGCGCCGGGCAAAGGATCTGCGGCCCTGCCGCGGCCGCGGTGAACTCCGGCCGGGCCTGCACCTGCGCGGTCAGCGACGGAGTGAAGCCGGGGGTGACCGCCGTGATAGCCAGCGCAACCATAGCTATGGCTGCAAGCTGAAGACGGCTGATCTCGAGGCGACGAATGCGTTGGCGGCTCGAGCGCGTGCGCACATGCTGGGTCGTACAGTTCAGAGAGCTTGCGCTCACTCGCATTCCGGTAAAGATAACCACACCCTCACTGCTCTTTTGAATCTCAGCCCCGCGCTACCGAAGGGGAATCTTGATTATAGGGGACGGGCCCTGCGCAGAGCGAACGGCCGTCTCAGGATTTGACGGCCGAAACATGCCGTTAGTGTGGTAAGCAATTCCGATTTTACGGTTTGCCGTAAGGCGCCGTGAGCTGGACAAGGTCTGCATCCTTGAGAAACTGCTGTAGCATGGCCGCCAATACCGGTTCGATCACGGCAGACGGCGTGGCTGTATCCTGCGTTTCAACTTTGAGCAGCACAGGCACGGAGCGCGTTACATCGGCCTTCAGGGGAAGGCTCTTATGCGGGTAGGCGTAGACCAGCGTAACGTGCTTCGAGGTCTGCGAAAACTGTCTGCAGACGCCGGCATCGCACACCGTCGACGCTTCCAGCCACTGGGTCACGCCGTTGTTGTAGGTCGCGGCCGTCAGATCGATCGCGCCACCCGGCGACTGAGCGGCAATCTGGCCGTGCCAGGTTGGGTCTTCGCCGCGGGCGATGTGGCAGACCTCTACATCGTGTCCGCTGAGTACGGGAGAGATCCCGAACGACACATGCGCCCCCGGGCTCCCGTTCATCTGGTAATCGCCCCAGGAGTAGACGATCGTCCCTCCAAGCAGAGTGTCGTTCCAGGTGCGCACCAGTGTGAAGTGGCCGATCTGCTGCGGCATGGTGACCGGTGCCGGAGCGCGGCCCACCGGCGCCGCTCCAGCCAGATGGGCGTGCAGGACATCGAAGCCGAAGACGATCGAAAGCACCAGCACAGCCGCCACCTTGGCGAGGTACGGGCCGAGGGGCGTCCCGGTCTTCGGCTCCGGCTCGCCGGCTGCGGGCGATGAAACGTCCGCAGCCTCCGGCTGCTCCCGCCGCAGTTTGTTGGCCACGGTGAAGAAGATGGCCAGGGCGCACACAAAGAGGCACCCGCCGATAAGGTAATCGGCCCGTTTGGCGTGGTGCTGTAGCCAGGGATAGGGCAGCGCGATCTTGTAGTAAATGACGAGCAGGCACAGCCGAAGAAAGTTGAAGAGATATCCCAACAGTACCGCCCCGGCAACGACCGGGGCATAGGTGAACCAGCGAAAGCGGTAGATGTAGCCGACCACGATGGCAGCCATTCCCAGCGTGATGGCGCCCCGGATGCCATTGCATCCCGGAGCGATGAACATGCCGAAGTCTGGTGTGAACATGAGCCTTAGCTTGTCCTGAGTAAGCGGTTGACCAAGCGCATGGGCAAACGCCCGTGCCACGGTAGCGGAGGCATGTTGGAGGGGGAGATCGATTGCCTTGCTGAAGGTCTGCGGGACCGGAATGACGGCCCACATGAACAGCACCGGAAACCATGCAGCCCGGAGCAGGCGCCAGCCCCCGAACAACAGCACCATGCCGGCAGCGTAGATCACTGCGACAAGGGGCAGGGGAGGCAACTGCAGTAGCCAATCCTTGTTGACGGTGACGATGAACAGGGTCCGGTCGCGCACGAACATCAGCGCGGCAGAGCCGGCCAGCAGGGCGAATCCCCACCACGAACCCCTGGACTCCCATCCGATACCGCGCCAGGCGCGGAGGATGAGCGCGAAGCATACGAAAGGGACGGCCAGGCCCATCGATTTAAGGTCGTCAGTCTGCCAGATAGCGAGCAGCATGGCGACCGAGCCATAGATGGTAAGAAGCCCCGCCGCGGCGCACAGACAAGCCAGCGCAATCGCGTATCGGGGCTGCAGAGGTTGTTTCAATTGGCTAGGCACAAAGCTCGTGCTTTCTGCACATTTTATCCGCGGAAGAACACCGGAGCGGATCATGAAGACACATCGCCGCGCTGTTCGCGCCTGTTATCGTTTGTCGGTTTTGCGCCGCGCACGAATGCGGTTCCTCACCGAGGTGACGGCAAATGCGCCGCTGGCAAGGCCTGCGAGAATCAGGGTGGGATTCTCGGGCGAGTCGTCGCATCCACCAAGCTGGGCATGCGCGGGACGGGCGACAGTCAGAGCGAGAGCGAGAGCAGCGAAAAGAAATGTTTTTTTCATATCGTATAGGTCCCTATTTTCATGATGTATTCCGGCTTCTCAGAGTTGAAAGTCGACAAGTGGGACAAACGTCCTTCAGTTCCAGAGGCCCATAAACACACCAATGGGATCAAGCCCGCAAGGTAATATTAGCTCTATTATACACAAGACTTTTGAGTTTGCGTCAACCCGGAATCGTTCTGTGTCAGGTAAAGGTTTCTGCAAGAGTACCACAACTTCAGCGAAATCATCCCCGCGCTTATCCGGTTAGATGCACAAATTGGACGTAAGGCCGTGCCGGCCGGGCGGGCGCTCGCGTCGTACGAGCGTCACCTGTAAAATCAGGCGTTGTACAGGACCAGGCACAGTATCCGGAGGACGAGACACAATGGCATCGGCAATGGCAAGCATGGAGGCCCTCACGGGCGTTTACGACGGTCTGAAGGCGCGTATGAACAAGACTGTCGACGATTTTCGGGCCAACTTGTTGAGCGTCCGCACCGGCCGCGCTTCAGTCCACATGCTGGACAATATCCGGGTCGACTACTACGGCACGGAGACGCCGGTGGCACAGGTGGCGCAGGTTACCACGCCGGAGGCCAACCTGATCCTCGTCCAGCCGTGGGAGATTTCCCTGGTCGGCGCCATCGAAAAGGCGATCCGCACCAGCGGGCAGGGTTTCAACCCGATGCACGACGGCAAGATCATCCGCGTTCCCATCCCGCCGATGACCGAAGACCGGCGCAAGGAGGCGGTCAAGAGCCTGGCCGGCGTGCTGGAAGACCACAAGACATCGATCCGCAACATCCGCCGCGACGGCAACGACACGGTGAAGAAGGCCGCCCGCGAGAAACTGATCTCGGCCGACGATGAAAAGCGCGCCAACGAAGAGATCCAACAGCTCACCGACACCGAGATCAAGCGCGTCGAGGACCTCTTCAAGGCCAAGGAAAAAGAAGTGCTGACGCTTTGAAGCAGGTAGTAGAGGGTAGATCAGTAGAGATGCAGTATCTGCTTCTATCCACTGGTCTACTGATCTACCCTCTACTGCTTGTTCCTTGCGCCAGCAGCGCATCGGCGACGATGGCAGCCTCCAGCGCCGGCTGTAGATCATGCACTCTCAGGATGTGGGCCCCCTGCAACACTGCGGCGACGTTTGCGGCGATGGTTGCGGTGAGGCGCGCATCGGCGAGCGGCAGCGTTTCGGCTTGCAGACCGCGCACGGCTTCGCCGAGGAAGCCTTTGCGCGACAGGCCCGCAAGGAGCGGGTAACCGAGTTCGTGGAGCGGTTCCAGCCCAGCCAGCAGGATGAAATTTTCGCTGCCCAGCTTGCCGAAGCCGAAGCCTGGATCGACGACGATGCTCTCGCCGGCGACTCCGGCGGCCTGGGCAAAGAGCAACTGCTCTCGGAGGCCTTCGAGTACCAGGGGGACGACCTCTCCGGGCGCGAGTGCGGGCTGCGAGCGCCAGTCCTGGGAGCGGCCGCGGGTGTGGGTCAAGACCAGGCCGCAGTGGGTGGATTCGATGGCCTCGGCCATGGCCTCGTCCCAGAGCAGGCCGGAGACATCGTTCACGATCTCGGCGCCGGCCAGCGCCACGGCCAGCGCGGTCTGGGCGTGGTAGGTGTCGACCGAGAGGATGGCCTGCGGCCGCGCGCGGAGCACGCCTTCGACGACCGGCAGCAGGCGTTCCTGCTCCTCGAAGACGTCGAGCGGTTCGGCGCCGGGACGGGTGGACTCCGCGCCAAGATCGACGATGTCGGCGCCGCCGTCTATGGCTGCGATGGCCGCCGCGATGCCGGCGTCGGCGCCGCCTGAGGCCAGGCCGTCGCCGGAGAAACTGTCCGGCGTCAGGTTGACGATGGCCATGATGCGGGTGCGCTCGCCCAGGGCCAACTTACGGGTGCGAAGCTGCCAGTTGAAGTGGGGTCTTGAAACCAAGGCCATTTGCAGATTGTAGCGAGGGGCCGGTGGGAAAAATTCACAGGGCGTGGGTCGGAACACCACCCCCTTTGGCACCCCAGCGAGCAAATGCCCTCGCTGGGGACCCCACCCCCTCCCCCTGGGGTGTTTTAGGTTCAAAGGTTCGATTCTAAACGACTTAGATTCGGCCTAAGGCGGTCTTAGACAGTCTTCAGATCGCTGAAGGTTGAGGTTAAATGCGGAAGCCCGGCGGGTTGCCGGGCTGCTTGTTTTTAAGGGCTACTTCAATTGTAGGCGGTTGGTGGAAATATATGTGCAAAGTATTTTTAAGAGAAATCGCCAGTGTTGACGG
>Ga0302314_10002284_pt1 | contig 35570 bp, 27 predicted proteins | sample III_Palsa_N2_3_FD_200533 | JGI IMG/M metagenome (GOLD analysis project Ga0302314, IMG submission 200533) | Peat permafrost microbial communities from Stordalen Mire near Abisko, Sweden - III_Palsa_N2_3 | ecosystem: Environmental > Terrestrial > Soil > Palsa > Peat permafrost | place: Sweden...
GACTCCTTGTTCCGGCTGCGATCTAGATGAACATCGTGTTGGGCGGGAGTCCGCAGAGCACCCGTCCGTAGGTCTCGGTGTTGGTGTCCGGGTTGAACATCGGGTGCACGCTGATGGCCTGGATGTCACGGACGATCCGCTGGATCGGCTCGTGCTTGAAAATCGAGTGGGCTCCACTGGCCGAGGCGAAGAGGTCCACGGCCTCCTTGGACAGCCGCGTGGCCCACCCCTCGTCGGCCCGGACCCGAGCGCGTTCCTCGACCGTCCACTCCTCGCCGCTGGCAGCCTTCGCGTCCACCAGCGCGGCGGCATGGTACGCGTGGTACTCCGCCTGCTCGGTCTTCATCACGGCCGTGGCGACCAGGATGTGGGTGACCGGCGCCTCCGCCTGGTGCTCGTAGTCGGTGTAGGTGATCGGCCGAGAAGGCATGCGCTCGAAGAAAGAATCCCGAGCCGCCTTCGCCATGCCGACCAGGATGCCGACCGTCGCGGCGGACCCGGCCAGGATGGTCGGGCTGCGCCACATCGTCGAGGCCGCGTTCAGCTCCGAGATCCCCTTGGGCTGGATGGCCGCCCCCATCGGGATGAGGTGCGTCTCCGGAAGGAACACGTCCTTGGCCGTGGTGGTGACGCTGCCGCTGGCAGCCATCCCGGAGGTGTTCCAGTCGTCCACGATCTCCAGGCTCGACATCGGAACCACCACGATGACGGGTTCGGGCTGCGCGCCCGGCCGCAACAGTATCGTGGCGAGTTCCTGCCAGTTCGCGTGCTGCGCACCGCTGACGAAGTGCCACGCGCCGTTGAGCACGAATCCGCCGTCCGTCGGCACCACCGTGCCGCTCGGGTTGACCGCACCGCAGACCCGCGTATCAGGGGACGAGAACACCTCGTCCTGGACCACGTCCGGGAACAGCCCGACGATCCAGGAGGCGATCCAGTACGTCGACATCGTCCAGGCCAGCGCGCCGTCGGCCCGGCCGAGCTCGATGGACACGTCCACCAGCGTCCGGGTGTCGGACTCGTAGCCGCCGTAGCGCAGCGGCATCCGCAGGCTGAAGACGCCCGCCTCGGCGAGGGACTGGATGGAGTCGTCGTGGATCCGCCGGTGCTCCTCCGACCACGCCGCCTTCTCCCGGAGAGTCGGCACCAACGCCGACACGGAGCTCGTCAGTTGGTCGAGTGTCGGGTGGTATTTCGATTCGGTGATGGACACCGCAGCCTCCAAAGGATGAACCAGTGAGATACATCGACCATCCCACTCGTGACCTGCCCGCACTTCTTCCGAATTGCCAGACGGCGTGACAGCCGTCGATGACAAGGCACACTGCAAGAAGCCTGATGAGTGCGGCCCATGTGATGCTCGTACCGGCGGATCGCTTCACCGGTGCAGGCGTGTCGGCGGCAGGCCGAAAAATCCTCGGCAGAGAAGCGGTCGACAGCCGTGTGCGCGCGTATCCCAAATTTGGAGAGAAGGCCGAAATGATCAAGCTGGAATGTGTGAACGTTGAGATCGACGGACCGACGGCGACGATTGTGTTCAACCGGCCGGACAAGAAGAACGCGATGAATCCCCAGCTGCACCGGGACATGAACGCGGCCCTGGACGCGATCGAGGCGGACGGGGGAGTCAAGGTGGTCGTCGTGACCGGCGTCGGCGACAGCTTCAGCGCCGGCATGGACCTGGAAGAGTGCTTCCTGCAGCCCTTCGACGACCCGCAGTTGTTCTACCGGACCAACCTCGTGGCGCTCAACTGGTTCAAGCGGCTCAAGGCGTTCCCGGCGGTGACGGTGGCCAAGGTGAACGGCTACGCGTTCGGCGGCGGGGTCCTGGTGACCGGGATCTGCGATCTGGCGATCGCGGCGGAGAACGTGAAGTTCGGGCTCTCGGAGATCAACTTCGGCATCTTCCCGGCCGGCGGCGCCACCTGGGCGATCACTCACAACCTGCCTCGCAAGCAGGCGCTCTACTACATCCTCACCGGAGCCACGTTCACCGGCAAGGAGGCGCAGGAGTACGGCCTGGTGAACAAGGCCGTTCCGGCGGAGGAACTCGACGCGGCGGTCGATCTGCTCGTCAGCAAGATCGTCAACAAGAACCCGGTCACCCTGGAACTGGCGAAGCAGGTCTACGAGCGCACGACGACCATGGACCTGCCCACCGCGATCGACTACGACCAGGCCAAGCTGTGGGAGCTCTCGCGGCTGAGCGGCAACGAGTGGATCAACGTGGCCCTGAAGCAGTTCGAGAAGCGTGCCTACCAGCCGGGCCTGAGCACCTACAGTCGGGCGGAAGTGGCGTCATGATCTTCACCGGTCCGCGTCCGCGCATCGCCGTTCCGGAGATCTCGTTCACGTCCTTCGTGCTGCGACGAGCGGAACAGTACAGCGACAGGGTGGCGGCAGTCGATGTCGCGGGCGAGAGTCAGTACACGTATGGCGAGCTCGTGTCGACGGCGCGCCGCGCCGCCGGCGGGCTCCAGGCCCGCGGTTTCCGCAAGGGCGACGTGCTGGCGATGCTCTCGCCGAACGTTCCCGAGTATCCGATGGCCTTCCACGCCGCAGCCTTGGCAGGCGGCACGGTGATGATGCTCAACCCTCTCGACACGGCGGACGACCTGGCCGCTCACTTGAACGACGCCGAAGCGCGTTTCCTGGTCACCGTGCCGTCCGAGGTGGCCAAGGCGACCGCGCTGATCACCCGGACCAAGGTCGAGGAGGTCATCGTCTTCGGGCAGGCGCAGGGCGCGACGCCGTTCTCCTCGCTCGCGCCGGCCTCCGGCGAGGAGACGCCGTATCCGGAGATCGACCCGGCCCTGGACCTGGTGACCCTCCTGCACTCCAGCGGCACGACCGGCTACCCCAAGGGGGTGATGCTGACGCACCGCAACATGATTGCCAACGTGCTTCAGACCAGCATCGTCGCGCCTCTCGGCGAGGGCGAGAAGGTGCTCGCCGTGCCGCCCTTCCACCACGCCTTCGGCCTGATAATGACGCTGAACGCCAGCCTGCTGCAAGGGGCGACCGTCGTCACCATGCCGCGCTTCGATCCCGAGGCGTACCTGAGAGCGATCCAGGAACACCGCATCACACGCCTCTACATCGTGCCGACCATCGCGGTCCTGCTCGCGAAGAGCCCGCTGGTCGACCAGTACGACCTCTCGTCGCTGCGTTCGATCGTCTCCGGCGGCGCCGCGCTCGACCCGGAGATCGCCCGGCTGTGCCAGGAGCGTCTGGGCTGCCGCATCGGCCAGGGCTACGGACTCACCGAGGCGCTGGTGTCGTTCATGCAGCTGGACAACCCCGGGTCGATCGGCTCGGTCGGCCACAACTCGCCCAACATCGAATGCAAGATCGTCGACGTGGCCACGGGCAGGGAACTGGGACCCAACGAGGACGGCGAGATCCTGATCCGGGGACCTCACGTGATGAAGGGATACCTCAACGACGAGAAGGCCACGAGGCAGGTGCTGGAACCGGACGGATTCCTGCACAGCGGCGACCTCGGCCACGTCGACGACAACGGAGAACTCTTCATCGTCGACCGCATCAAAGAGCTGATCAAGTACAAGGGGCAGCAGGTGTCCCCGGTGGAACTCGAGGCGGTCCTCATGACGCACCCGGGGGTGGCGGACGCGGCGGTGGTCGGTGTGCGGGACGAGGACGCCGGCGAACTGCCGAAGGGATTCGTGGTGCTGAGGGAACCGGCCACGGCCGAGGAGATCATGGCCTTCGTCGCCGAACGCGTCGCTCCCTACAAGAAGATCCGGCGGATCGAGTTCATCGATCAGATTCCCCGTACGCCGGTCGGCAAGGTGGAAAGGCGCACTCTCCAGGACCGATAGTGCGTCATGATAGTGCTATCAGTACCAGTAAAATAGGTCATAGAGGGCAATGCCGGAGAAGAGTGCCGAATACATTTCTGGCACTCTGATCTGTAGAGGGTGGTTCCTGGCTGGGAGCCAGGATGGACCACTCCTCACCCAAAACACCGGGCCTCGGCGAGTCGTAACGCCGTGCGCTCTGAGGAGATTTGATGAACCTTCCGAATGTTGTATCCAGAGAAGAGTGGCTGCGGGCCCGTACGGACCTGCTGGAGAAAGAGAAGGAAGTCACCCGCGCCCGCGACGTGATCGCGGAGGAACGCCGCAAGCTGCCGATGGTCAAGGTGGAGAAGGACTATCGCTTCGAAGGTCCGAACGGCACGGTGACGCTGCTGGACCTGTTCGAAGGACGCCGCCAGCTCATCGTGCGCCACTTCATGTTCGCCCCGGACGGCGAGGAGGGCTGCATCGGCTGCTCCATGCAGGCCGACAGCGTCGGCGAGCTCTCCCACCTGTGGGCGCGGGACACCACCTTCGTCATGGTCGCCCGTGCGCCGCTGGCGAAGATCGACCCCTTCAAAGCGCGGATGGGCTGGAAGATGCCGTGGTACTCGTCGTTCGGCAGCGAGTTCAACTACGACTACGAGGTCACCACCGAGATGGGTGAGTCGCCCGGGGTGAGCACCTTCTTCCGGGACGGCGACGAGGTCTTCCACACCTACTCGATCTACGATCGCGGCGGTGACATCTTCAAGTCATTCTACAACTATCTGGATATCACCCACATGGGTCGGCGAGAAGAAGAGCTCGAACACCCGTGGGACTGGTGGCGCCACAAGGACCGCTACGACGACGAGAACGCGGCCGTGGCCGGCGCCAACTGGTGGAACGGCACAAGATTCAAGGCATAGAAGATCGAGCGGCACTGTTCTGATGTGCCGCTGTCCGGATCACCCGACGTCCTGTCGTCGGCAGGCGATCCGGCTGGTCGACCAGGTGGTCGACCAGCCGGATCGTCGTGTCGCCGGGTGGTCGGCGGGTCGGCATGAGAACACTGATCCGGAGCGCTAACCTTGACCCAGAAGAGAACCCTGACCTGGAGGACATCATGAGTGACTTGTCCGGCAAGACCACGATCGTCGTCGGTGCCAGCCGCGGCCTGGGCCGCGGGATCGCCACCGCCTTCGCCGAGGCCGGAGCCCCGGTGGTCGCGGTGGCCCGCACCGCGACCGCGCTGGCCGACCTGGCCGGCGGCGCCGACGGCATCCGGACCGAGGTCGCCGACGCCGGCGACGCCTCGGTGGCCGGCAGCCTGCTCGACCGCCACGACCCGGAGATCGTCATCCTGGTGGCCGGCGCGAGCCCGCTCATGCGTCCGCTGCAGCACCACACGTGGGAATCGTTCTCGGCCAACTGGGAGACCGACGTGCGGATCTCCTTCCACTGGCTGCGCGAGATCCTGCTCAAGCCGCTGCGGCCCGGCAGCAGGGTGATCGTGGTGAGCAGCGGCGCGGCGCTGGCCGGGTCACCGCTCAGCGGAGGGTACGCCGGCGCCAAGGCCACCCAGCGCTTCATCACCGGATACGCCCAGGACGAGGCGGCGCGGGCCGGCCTGGACATCGGCTTCAGCGCGGTGCTGCCCCGGATCACACCGCTGACCGAGCTCGGCAAGTCGGCGGCCCGGGCCTACGCGGCTCGCGACGGCATCTCGGAGGAGAAGTACCTGGAGCAGATGGGCGAACCGCTCACCCCCGCAGCCGCGGGCGCCGCTCTGGTGGACCTGGCCCTGACGGACGCCGCGGCTCTCGCCCCCGCCTATCTGCTGACCGGTGCCGGGCTGAAGAAGCTGCCCTGACCCGGTTCGGGTCCCGCCCGGGCGCCGCACCGATCGGTTCGGCGCCCGGTGAATTCCCAGGCGTCGTCAAAGGATCGGCTGACGGCGCCTGCTTTTGTCTCAGAAGGCTGATCTAATACGGGCAAAGCCCGCCTCATGCAAGTCATGTCAATGGGTGTTTCATCGGGGCGCAAGGCGCTGGGCGGCGGGTTCGGCCTCTATCGACCCGTCGCGGCGGCGATCACGTCGGTTCTCCCTACGTGCCCTGTTGCCCGGCAGCCCTTGCGGCGCTCTTCCGACTGCGATTCAGTGACCTCATACCGTCGCTACCGAGGGGACAGGACAGCCCATGGACAGCAAGGCCAAGGCCGCCGGCAAGTGGCGGCTCGCAGCGCGTTTCGGTCATGTAAGTATACTGCTTTCAGGGTATTTCGCGCAGCTCGGGGCGGCGAAGCTGGTGCGCCTGGTGACCCCGCGCCGGCTGCGCCGCGACCGTGACAGTACTCTACCCGCGCTGCTCACCGATCTCGGCCCCTTCTACATCAAGGGCGGGCAGCTGCTCAGCACGCGCCACGACCTGATCTCGCCGACCCTGTGCACCGCGCTCGGCCGCCTCACCGACCGGGTTCCGCCGCCGCCGAGGAACGAGATCGAACAGGTGCTCCGAAGGTCCTATGGCGAGCCCGCGCAATGGCCGTTCCAATCAGTGGACTGGGAGCCGCTCGCCTGCGGCAGCATCGCCACCGTCCACCGCGCCGAGCTGCGCGACGGCCGGACGGTCGCGCTCAAGGTCCGGCGGCCCGGGATCGCCCGCACGATGGACATGGACCTGCGGCTGGCGGCGGCCGGCGCGCGGATGGCGCAGAAGCTGCCCTCGCAGCGGGACGCGCCGGCCGAGGCCATGGTCTTGCAGGTCGGCAGCGCGATCATGCACCAGCTGGACTTCGCCGCGGAACGCAAGTCGCTGCACGCGCTGCGCGAGAACCTGCGCAACCTGCCGATCGTCCGCCTGCCGGAACCCTACGACGAGCTGTCCACCGACGAGACCATCGTGATGGAGTTCATGGCCGACCTCCGGCAGTTCCTGCCTGAGGAACTTCCCCTGGAGAGCCGCAAGAGCATCGTGCGCAACGTGCTGAACGCGGTCTTCCGGATGCTCTTCCTCGACGGCCTGGTGCACTGCGACCTGCACCCGGGCAACCTCTATCTGACCGAGGAGTCGGACATCATCATGCTGGACGCCGGCTTCGTCGTGCAGCTGTCCGACACGGTCCGTCGGCAGTTCGCCCAGTTCTTCATGAACATGGCCCAGGGAAACGGGCTCAAGTGCGCGCAGATCGTGTACGAGAGCGCCGCGAGGGTGCCGGCTAAGTTCGACCGGGAGGCCTTCAACAAGAGCGTCGACCAACTCGTCGAGGAGACCTCCGGCGCGTTGTCCGGAGAGTTCAGCCTGCTGGAGTTCGCGCCGCGGCTGATGAAACTGCAACAGGACTACGGCCTGTTCGCCGCCGCGGAGTTCGCCTTCCCGCTGCTCTCGCTCCTGGTCCTGGAAGGCATGATCAAGGCCTTCGACGCGGAGCTCGACTTCCAGGCCGAGGCGATGCCGGTGCTCTACCAAGCGCTCACCACCCCGATTCCGGACCCGGCCTCGGCCACCACGGCCGCCTGACCGGTGCGCGGACCGGAAGCAGCGATGGTCCACTCCGTGCCGAGGCGAGGAACCCGCAGCCGATACCACCACGGCGACCTGCGCAACGCCCTGACCGCGGAGGGCCTGCGGCTGGCCCGCGCGGGCGGACCCGAGGCGGTCGTGCTGCGGGAAGCCGCCCGGCGGGCAGGAGTGTCGGCGACGGCGGCGTACCGGCACTTCGCCAACCGCCGCGAACTGCTGACCGAGGTGCGCAACCGGGCCCTGGCCGAACTGGCGCGGGCCGTCGTGATGGCGGTGGAAGCCTGCGAGCGCACCGAACCCGGCGAGCTCGCCCTGGCCCGGCTACGCGCCGTCGCCCACGCCTACCTCGGTTTCGCCTCCGCCGAACCGGGCCTGTTCGGCACGGCCTTCCACACCGGGCCTCCGGCCGATCCGGCCAGTCGCACCGATCCGGAAGCGTCGCCCGGCAGCGCCGGACCCGACTTCTCACGCACCGGCGCCTACCGCATCCTCGGGCGCGTGCTCGACGGCCTGGTCGAATCCGGGCGGATGCCCAAGGAACGCCGCCCGCACGCGGAATTCGCGGCGTGGACGGCCATCCACGGCATCGCCGCCATGTTCGTCGACGGCGCCCTGCGCCTCTTCCCCGAGGTTGAACGAGAAGCAGCAGTCAACCTCGCTGTCGAGAACGGCATCCGCGGCCTGACCGCCGCCTGAAGCACCCTGCCCCGACCGCGAGAAGAGCGCGGTCGGGGCAGGGATTGTGCGGGTGTTACAGGATATCGGCAGTTGGCTTATGGGGCACGGAGGCGCCGTGCGTCGCGGGATGGGTTCAGGAGGCTTTGACCAGGCAGTCGTGGGAGGACTCGACAGCCCACTCCGTCCCGTTCTTGGACAGCACCCAGGTCGCCTTGTGCCGGCGCTCGGCGGGCAGTTCGGTCTCGCCCGGCACCAGGATGCCGCCGAGGCTGACCGCCTCGGCCGCCGTCTCTGTGGAGCTCATGTCAGACATAATCCATCCCTAGTTTCTGCCTATCCGTTCACATGGGCCGGTGCCGCCTGGTGGCGCCTGCGAACGTACATACCTGGCGGGCGCGGCGAATTCATCGCCGCGCCTAGGGATTTATTGGAAAGTGGCCCCCTTTTCGCGCGCCATACGCGCCGGTAGCCCGTTATGTGGCACTGCATCCCGTTATAGAGACGCCGTTCTCAGCGGGGGAATGATCAGTATTCGGTGATCCAGGAGGCATGGAAGCCGTGCGGGACCCGCACCGGCAGGGGGACGGTGGCCACCGGCTCGCCGGTGAAGTCCGCGGTGTCGAGGACCGCCAGCTCGCTTTGGTCAGTCGTGTGGTCGTAGACCATGCTCAGCAGCCAGCCGTCGCCCTCGGGCGCGTCCGCGGCGCGGGGCACGAACACCGCCTCGCCGGTCTCCCGGCCGGGGCCGAAGTCGTGCTCCTCGGTGCGCCGGGCGTCGAGGTCGTGGCGCAGCAGCATCGGGCCGGCGAGCGTGCCCCGGTCCTCCGGCCGCATCCCGACGCAGAAGCCGTAGCGGTGCCGCGAACCCTTGTACCGGTCGTCCATCCGCGGGAACTCCTGGACGTGGTCGTCGAGTTGCTCCTCGGTCACGGTGCCGGCGACGGTGTCCACGGTCCAGCGCCACAGGCTCGGGGCGGACTCGCTCGGCCGCAGCGGGTCGAGGTCGAAGACCCGCTCGTGCCGGATCACGTCGAGGACGAGCCAGCGGCCCGACTCGTAGGCGTTGAGCGGGTGGAAGACGTAGCAGGGGTCGACGTCCATCCACAACACGTCGGCGTCGCCGCCCTCGCGCGGCAGGACGCCGATCCGGGCGCCGTGGCCCTCGTCCCAGCCGTAGGGCAGGCGCGAGCCCGACAGGGCGGCCTCGGGGCTGAAGACGACCGGCAGGTCGTAGAGGACCGCGTGCCGGTCGGTGATGGAGAAGGCGTGCATCATCGAGGTGTTCTTCGTCGAGATCGGCTCGGCCCGGCGGACCCGGCCGTCCACGCCGATCGTCAGGTAGTGGATATAGGGAAGCTCGTGGTAGAAGGCCACCGCGTATAGCTCGCCGGTGACCGGGTCCAGCTCGGGGTGGGCGCTCAGGCCCCCGGTCAGGGTGCCGTCGAAGTCGCTGCGGGCCACCGTGGCCAGGTCCCGGCTCAGCTCGGTCGGCAGCACGCCGCCGTCGCCGATCGCGTAGGTGCGCCCGGCGTGCCGTAGCAGGTTGCCGTTGCAGTTGTCCGACAATCCGTGCCGCGGGCCGGGCGTGGGCAGGCCGCCGAGGGCGCGGGTGGCCCGGTCCGTGCGCACCCAGCGGTTGCGGTACCACTCGGCCCGCCCGCCGCGGATGCGCAGCCCGTGCACCATCGCGTCGCCGGAGAGCACGTTGTGCCGGGTGCAGTCGGCGCCGTCCAGCGGGTTGGGGCCGATTCGCAGGAAACTGCCGTCGAGTTCGGGCGGCAGGGCGCCGACGACCGGCAGATCCGGGACGGTGACTTCTTCAGTGACCCGGCGGTAGCCTGCGGCCGGGTGGTGCAACGTGCTCTTCCGGGGAGCGTTCATGGTTGTCCACCGATTCCATATCGACGTTACATAACGACGTTGTGGTTTAGGTGTACCGCCCTGGTGAGAACATGTCAAGTGTGAGCCCACGCCAAGCAGACCCCGCACTCGGTGCCAATCTCGTCGAAGCCGCCGCCCGGCTCCTCTCGGAGGAGGGGCCCATGGCACTGACCACCCGCCGCCTGGCCGCGGACGTGGGCAGCTCGACCATGGCTGTCTACACGTACTTCGGCGGAATGGACGACCTGGTGCGGGCCGTCGTGCACGAGGGATTCGAGCGTCTCAACAAGCGGATGACGGCGGTGGGGGAGACCGCGGACCCGGTGGCCGACGTGGCGGCCCTCGGCACCGCCTACCGGACCAACGCCCTCGATCACAGGGCCCTGTACGCGGTGATGTTCGGCGGATCCAGCCTGGGCGGCTTCTCGCTGACCGACGACGACCGGCAATATGGCCGGTTCACCCTGGAGATCCTGGTCGGCGCGGTGACGCGGTGCATGGCGGCGGGCCGGTTCCGGCAGGGGGACGCGCAACTGGTGGCGCATCAGATGTGGATCGCCCTGCACGGTCTGTGCACCCTGGAACTCGGCGGATACCTCGCCGATCCCTATGACGCGGAGGTGTGCTTCAATGCGCAGGTCTGCGGCCTGATTGTCGGCGCGGGGGACAGCATGGAGGCCGCGATGAATTCGATGGAGCAGTCCCGCAAACGGGAGTGACCGAGGCCGTCAGCCCTCGTCCTGGGCCTCGTGTTGCCGGCAAGCGTGATCAGCCGGACCGGTGGCGATCACCGGCCGGCTGTCTGTGCAGTATCGCTCTCGCCCGCGGCGAGCGGCTACGCCGGTCCGCCGGTGTAGCCGTGCGCCACGATCAAGTCAGCGTGCTCATGGTAGTAGTGCTGCTCGCGGGCGGGCCGGGTGCCCAGGCCGTCGACGTAGCGGTTGTAGAGGCAGAAGGCCGCGGCGATCAGCACGGTGTCGTGGATCTCCCGGTCGGTGGCGCCCTCGGCGCGGGCCTTGTCGACCAGCTCGTCGGTCACGGACAAGCCGCTGTCCTGCACCGCCGCGGCGATCTTGAGCAGGGCCTTGAGCTTGTCGGTCAGCGGCGCGGAGTCCGGGTCGAACCTGGCCAGCTCGACCAGCTCGACCCCGCCGGGCAGCTGCGCCGCCGCGAACGCCGCGTGGCTGGAGGAACAGAACACGCACTTGTTGAGGGTGGACACGTGCGCGGCGATCAGCTCGCGCTCCCCGGGGGTGAGCGAGTTCTCGCCCCGGAGCAGCAGCTCGGCCAGCTGGTTGAGCACCGCCCCGGTGTCCGGCCGGTAGTTCAGCAGCCCGGTTATCCCGGGCAGGTCCTGGTCGTTGAGTGCGATGTGCGGCATGGCTTTACCTCCGTGAAGGAAAGGGGATGAACGGCCGGGGGCTTGAAGTGCCCGGCTGCCGGGTTCGAGCTCAGATCGGCCGGAGGCCGTGTGAGCGCGCCACGTCGTCAATGATCTCTGCGATCATTCCACGAATATCATAAGGCTCTTTCGGGTCGGGCGGAACGATATCGAGCAGATGTTCGCCTCTTCGCGGCGCGGCGATGCTGGAGTGCGCCACCGCCCGTGCGCGGCATGCGCGGGCGGCGGCGCAGATCAGGGGGATCGGCGGAGGATCAGGCCGCCGATCCGGCGGGCTTCACGGTCAGCTGTTCCACGGAGCGGTCGGGAACCAGATGTCGCCGACGCCGTGCAGTGCCCGCAGGTCCCAGTAGACGACTGCGAACATGCCGGCGATGATGAAGGCCGCCGCGGTCAGGACGCTGGTACGGCTCGGCTTCTCGGCCAGCCAGCGCTGGACGCGGCCGCCGAGGCCGTAGGAGAGGATGAGGAACAGAACCGACATCACGATGATGTTCCCGACCGACTGCAGGGCGAACGCGACCGCGCCGTAGAACGGGTCGTGGCTGTTGGCCGCGGAGCGGAACATGTCCTCGAACAAGGGATACGGCCGGCCGATCAGGAAGCCGCCGATCAGGGCGCCCACCAGGACCAGCGGGGCGTTCGGGAAGCGGCGCGAGACCGGTCCGAGCGGGTCCTTGACAATGCCCAGCGCGGCCAGGCCGAGCACGATCATGACCACGCCGACCAGGCCGAAAGCGATCATGGACTGGATCGCGCGGGGGGAGAGGCCGCTGGTGTGCGCGGTGGAGAACTGCGGCATCCGGGTGCCGACGATGCCCACGATCGCGCCGTAGACCGCGGAGACCGGGATCATCCCGGCGGCCAGCCAGCCGAGCGGCCGGATGGTCTGGCCGAACCGGCCGCGCCGGGTCTCGGCCTGGCCGACCAGCGGGCCGACCGCGCCGAAGCAGGCGATGTTGCAGGCGGTGAAGGAGCCGGCCAGGCCGGTGACGAAGGCGAACAGGATGCCGGAGGCGATCCCGCCGATCGGGGTGGCGTTGGCGTTGTGGCCGAGCAGGGTGTCGGCGGTGTTGAAGCCGATCTGCTCGTCGACCAGGGTGGCGGACCAGGCGTAGGCGAGGAAGAATCCGGCGATCAGGCTGGCCAGGAAAATCAGGGTCTTGCGCTGCGGGAACTGGCCGTTGACGAACATGGAGGTGTGGCCGGCGGGGGTGAGGGTCGGGGCGGCGACGGAGGAGGACGTCATGGTGGGCTGCCTCTCTTGGGCATCTGGCACCGGGCCGCGGGGCAGCGGCCGATGGGAAGAGGGGAGCGGGCATGGTGCATCAGGTATGCGACATCGAATACCCGTCGAGAACCGGACCGGACCCGGCGTGGAGGAGGGTGGCGGCCTGGACTTATCGCGAGTATCACGGCATTGGTAACTCTCTACTTCTTTCATATTGCTCTAAGGAATCAGCAGGATGCGAAAGCGCCTGCCGGTGCTCCCGCACTCCGGGCCGGGCCGCGCGAAACCGGCCGGTTGAAGGGCTCGGCAACGGGTGGGCACGCTCGAAGTAGGCTGCTGGGCGCCCAGCGGCGACGATTCGGTGAGAAAGCCGCAGGCTGCGGAAAGACCCGATGAGGGGAGAGTATGGTGGCCAGTACCTGGGGAGCGCTCCGGCGCCGCATCCTGACACCGAACATGTCGGAGACGAAGCTGTCGGTACGCGGCTTCACCGAGAAATCACCGGCCTCGCGCGATTTGCTCGAAACGGTCGGTGCGAGCTTCCTGACCGGCTACGGGTACGCCGCCGAGGCCAAGAACCCGCTCGACGCGGAGCGCAAGCTCGAGGAGGTCCCGCACCGGTTCCGCGGCTTCGCGTATGAGGGCGCGGCGATGGGCTTCGCGGTCCGGGACGGGCTGCCGCTCGGCGGCCGCGACCACGTCGCCAAGTTCCTCGAGGGCCGGGCCGACGTGCACATCTACATGGTGAACGTCGGCGTCGGCTGGGCGCTGGCCCGGCTGCCGCGGTTCCAGTGGTCCAAGGTCGAGGGCACCGACCGGCTGCTGCGCTGGCTCATCCTGGACGGCTACGGCTTCCACCAGGCGTACTTCAAGACCGACAAGTACGTCCACCAGCAGTACCGCGAGCCGGCTTTCCCCTGGCCGGCGGACGGTCCGCTCTGGCACGCCGACCGGGTGATCGACCAGGGCATCGGCCGGGCCATGTGGTTCGTCGGGGGCACCGACCCCGACCTGGTGGCGACCATGATCGAGAAGTTCCCCGAATCCCGGCGGCCGGACCTCTACAGCGGCGCGGGACTGGCCGCGACCTACGCCGGCGGGGTGGACGAGCGGGAGCTGCGCTCCTTCTGGGAGCGTGCCGACATCTACCGGCCGCAGCTGGCCCAGGGCAGTGCGTTCGGAGCCTCGGCCCGCGTGGAGGCGGGCCTGACCATACCGCACACGGGACTGGCGACCAGTGTGTTCTGCGGGGTCACCCCCGAGGAGGCGTCCAGAGTGTGCGAGGAGTCACGCCCGGCCCTGCCCTACGACGAGGCCCAGATTCCGGCCTACGAGCAGTGGCGGCGCCGGATCGCCGACCACTTCATCGCGTCGGGCTGGTGCAACAAGTGACCGCTGTGCACGCGGCGCCGAAGCAGGCCGGCCGGGTACCCGGCCCGCCGCGCACCGCCACGATGAGCATGCTGATGAAGATGGCCAAGGACCGGCTGACCGTGATGAGCACGGTCTCGGCCCAGTACGGCGACGCGGTCCGGCTGCCGCTGGGCCCCAAGACGCTCTACTTCTTCAACCACCCCGACCACGCCAAGCACATCCTGGCCGACAACGCCGCGAACTACCAGAAGGGCATCGGGCTCGTCCACGCCCGGCGGGTGCTCGGCGACGGCCTGCTGACCAGCGAGGGTGAGGTCTGGCGCAAGCAGCGCAAGGTGATCCAGCCGGCCTTCCAGGCCAAGCGGATCTCCAAGCAGTTCGGCGTCGTCGTCGAGGAGGCGATGAAGCTGGTCAGCCGGCTGAAGGCGCACGACGGCGGCGACCCGGTGGACATGCGCGAGGTGATGACGGACCTGAGCCTCGGCGTGCTCGGCCGCACCCTGCTCAACGCGGACCTGACCGGCTTCACCTCGCTGGCGGACGCCTTCGAGGCGGTCCAGGACCAGGCGATGTTCGAGATGATGTCGCTCAACGCCGTGCCCCTGTGGTTTCCGCTGCCCAAGCAGCGGGCTTTCCACAAGGCCGACGAGTACCTGCAGCGGGTGGTCGACCAACTGGTGGCCGAGCGCTCCGCGAAGCCGGTCGGCGACGGCGACGACGTGCTCTCCCGGCTGATCGTGTCGGCGAATGAGGAGGCTGATCCGAAGGTCGGCCGGCAGCGTCTTCGCGACGAGCTGATCACCCTGTTGCTGGCCGGGCACGACACGACTGCCAGTACTCTGGGTTGGGCGCTCTACCTCATCGATAAGAACCCGCATGTTTGGGAACGAATGCACGCGGAGGCCGTCGAGGCGTTCTCCGGTGGCGAGCTGGTCTACGAGGACCTGCACCGGCTGACGTACACGACGATGGTGCTGGAAGAGGTCATGCGCCTGTACCCGCCGGTGTGGCTGCTGCCGCGCTCGGCCGTGGCCGAGGACGAGATCGGCGGATACCGCGTGCCGGCCGGCGCCGACGTGCTGATCTGCCCGTACACCATGCACCGGCACCCCGCCTTCTGGCCGGACCCGGACCGCTTCGACCCGGACCGCTTCGACCCGAGCCGCACGATGGAGCGGCCCCGGTACGCGTACATCCCGTTCGGCGGCGGGCCCCGGTTCTGCGTCGGCAACAACCTGGGCATGATGGAGGCCACGATCGTGCTGGCCGCCCTTGCCAAGGACCTGCATCTGTCGCTGGTCCCCGGGTACGAGGTGATCGCCGAGCCGATGCTCACCTTGAGGGCTCGCGGAGGACTGCCAATGACAGTACACTGCGTGAAGTGAAGGCATTATAACAGCCTTCTCATAGAGTACCCACCCCCAGCATCGAGTGGCAGAACTCGCACTCGGTCCTGGGGGCTCCTGCTATGACAGTCATTGCACGACAGACAATGTTTCCGTCATCGACATTAAGGATACTCATTCATGTCAGCTGAACCGAGTGTTTCCCGACCTCCCGGCCGAGACAGGGGCGGGCGCGGTTTCGAACACCCGTTGTGGTTCTGGGCCGGAGCGGCGGCCTGCACCATCGGGGTGCTGCTACACCTGCCGATGTACTACGACGCGCGGAGCATGCACTATGTCATGTCCGGAATGAAGCCGGACGCCACAATGATCATCGGCATGGTGCTGATCCTCCTCGGCCTGCTCTGCGTGCTCTACGGGCTGGTTCCGTTCGGCTCCAAGGAGATCTCCCGCAGCGTCAGCCGGATCAGGGTCCGCGCGCTGGACGACGCCCCGATCACCCGGCAGCACGTCGCCCTGCTCATCGTGATGGCCCTGGCCGTCACCATCGACGTGATGAAGCCGACCACGCTCAGCTTCGTCGCGCCCGGGGTCGCCCACGAGTACGGCCTGAAGTCGCCGGCCAACCCGCACGGGCACACCTCGGTCGCCTGGCTGCCCCTGGTCGGCATCTCCGGCACCGTGATCGGCTCGCTGATCTGGGGCTCGCTGAGCGACCGGATCGGCCGGCGGGCCGCGATCCTGTTCGCCGGGGTGCTCTTCGTCAGCACCTCCATCTGCGGCGCGATGCCCGGCTTCAACTGGAACCTGCTGATGTGCCTGTTCATGGGCATCGGCGCGGGCGGCATGCTGCCGATCACCTTCACCCTGATCGCCGAGACCATCCCGGCCCGCCACCGCGGCTGGCTGATGGTGCTGATCGGCGGCGACATCGCCGGCGCCTACGTGATCACGAGCTGGCTGGCGGCGGAACTGACGCCGACCTACAGCTGGCGCATCCTGTGGCTGATCGGCCTGCCCACGGGAGTGCTCTTCATCGCGCTCAACCACTGGATCCCCGAGTCGCCGCGCTACCTGCTGGCCCGCGGGCGCGACCAGGAGGCCGAGGCCGTGATGACCCGGTACGGGGCGAAGGCGGAGGAGATCCCGGAGGCCGAGCTCGACCCGCTCGGCGCCACGGTCCGGGGCAACTACGCCGGCCTGCTCAACCGCCGCCTGCTCGCCCCGACGGTGGCGATCACCATCCTGGGCCTGGGCCTGGGCCTGGTGACGTACGGCTTCCAGCAGTGGGTGCCGACCAACCTGCAGCACCTGGGCTACTCGGCGGTCAACTCCGACTACGTGGTGCGCAACGCGGCCCTGCTGGGCCTGCCGCTCACCGTGCTGGTGGCATGGATGTACGGGACCTTGGGCAGTCGTAAGACCATTGTCACGATCTCCGCCCTGACCGCGCTGGCCCTGCTCGGTTTCGTGATCGAGGGCAACAGCCTCTCGCATCAGCGCACCCTGCTTTCGCTGCTGCTGGTGGTCCCGCTGTCCGGGGTCAGCTCGGTCGTGGCGGTGGTGGCCGGCTACGCCGCGGAGGTCTACCCGACCCGGATCCGCTCCCGCGGCGCGGGCCTGGCGGCCGGGATGACCAAGGCCGGCGGCGTGCTGATCCTGGCCGTCGTGGTGGCGGCGGCGCACGTGCCGTCCATCGCCGCGACTGCGGCGATCGGCGCCGTCCCGCTCATCCTCGCGGCCCTGCTCTTCGTCTGGGTCGGTCCCGAGACCAAGCAGCGCAGGCTGGAGGAGATCAGCCAGGAACTGGTGGCCACTACCTAGTCCATGTGGATCGCGGCGTCGCTGCGCGGGTCATGCCTTTGCCGGCGTGGCCCGCGCTGCGCCGGCTTCAGTGCGAACGCCGATGTGTCGTACGAGTCTTGATTCCCGCGTCCACTCCAGCGATTACAGACAAAGGAGTATGCATGAGCAGCATCGCACAGCCGAGCTCTCAGCAGACGCCGAATTGGGCCATCGTGCCTTTCAGCGTCGCCTACCGCAGCTCGCGCGAGAACGTCACCCGACTGCTGACCGACCATCCGGAGGCCGCTGATATAAGGGTTCCGGCATGCCCTGAGTGGACCGTGCGCGACGTGGTGGCGCACGTGCTCGGGATCTGTTACCGGGTGGCGGGCCGCACTGCCGGCGTGGCCCCGTCTCGGCAGCTGCCCGGGCCCGAGGCGGGCCTGGCCGAGCTGCTCGACGCGTGGGCCGGTTCGGCCGAACTGGCCGAGACGCAGCTCGACGCGCTGCAGATGCGGCGCGCCGGAATCCTGGCGATGGACGCCTTCACCCACGAGATCGACATCTTCGGAGCCCTGGATGCGCCGGTGTCGGAGGACCATCCGTCCTATCCCGGCTCGATGCGCCTGGTCACCTCCGGATTCACCGCCGCGGCGCAGGCGCGCGGCCTGAGCGGGCTGCGGATAGAGGCGCCCGGCGCCGAGTGGACGATCGGGCAGAGCGAGCCGGAGGTCACCGTGTACGGACACCGGCACGACATCTTCCGATCGCTGGTCGGGCGCCGTACTGTCGCCCAGATCAGCAGCCTGGCCTGGAGCGGTTCCCCCGAACCGTGGCTGCCCGCCTTCGTCTGGGGCCCGTTCCGCCCGCCGGCCGAGGCCGTGGAGGGCATGGCCGGGGAGGCGGTGGGGGCGGCCAGGTAGCAGGCCCCTTCCGCCGCGCCGCCGAGAGGCTGTTCGTCCCCCGTAAAAGCCGACCGCCCGACGGATATCCGTCGGGCGGGTCCATGACCGCCGCTACCCTACCAGCTCGAATTCGGCCGGCTGACGCTCAGGCGACATCCAGACAGCCGGGTCGCGCAGTTTGCGCTGGGCCTGCTCCGGTACCTGGCGGCTGTCGAGCTCCGGCAGCGCCAGCAGGACCGGCAGGTCCAGGGCGCAGGTCGAGTGCATGTCGATGTCCAGCTCGTGAGCGTGACCCGAACGGATCGTCAACGGCTGGCCCGCACCCACGAACAGTGGGCGGCGGGCCCAGGGTCTGGGATCGACGTCGCGCACGGCCACGGCCACGGCCCGGATGTACCACGTGCCCGCGGGCACCGCGTTGAGCAGGAAGGAGCCCGAGGACTCCAGGATGTCGCAGGAGGCGGGCATACCCTGGGCGATCGCGCTGCCGAAGGCGCCGACGTAGATGCGGACCGGGGAGCAGGCGGCCGGCATCGCGACCCGCCCGTGCACCGCTCCGAAGCTGCCGCGGCCGCCGGCCAGGGAATCAGGCCCCTCCTCCTGCTCCGGCAGCGGTTCCATGCCGAACTGCGACATCCACCGGTACCGGGTCGGGGACATCCCGACGCTGCTGGTGAACCTGCTGGTGAACGTGCCCGGACTGTTGTAACCAACTCGATATGAGATGTCGGTCACACTCAGGTCACTTTCCAGTAGAATGTTCTTAGCGCGCTGCAATCGGATGGCGGCCAGGAAACGTCCTGGTGAAGTACCGGTTATGGATCTAAAAACACGTGAGAAGTAGAACCTGCTGAGGATCGCGGTGTCGGCCACTTCGGACAGCGACAACGGCTGATCGTAGCGGTCCCACATGGCGGCAATGGCACGTTCTATTTCTTTCTGCATGATTCCTCCCGAGAATGTATGGCGAAAGAGAGTGTGCTGGCACGCCTGTGGTCAAACGCGCATGGCCTCCGCGATGTCGGCGCGGAGGGGAGCCATGGAGTCTGAAGGCTCTTCACACACCGTGTGTGCTGCGCTGTTCCGCTGTGGGACCGAATGAGTCAGCTGGTCGGCGGTGCTGTACGACCTTGTCATGGCCGCGCTCGCCCTGAGCCGGCAGCCATAATCATGATATTGTGATGAAAGGATTGGTCCGCCCGTAGGATGTGAATCCGGACCCTGAGCATTCCGGCCGTGGCCTGCCGGCGCCCTCTGTTCTGAAGTTGAGAATAGCAGGATACGATGGTATGGGCTATGGGTGTCGGAGACTTTTATCACTCAGTGTTGTCAATCGGTAGCAGAGATTTCACGGGTATTTCATGGTAGCCACCCCTTGAGATTCCTCTGGGCACAGACCGGTGCGCAGGCCGGCGGGAACGAGCGGACCGTGGACGGCCCGGCGCGGGCCGACCAGGCGGGATCTATGATCGGAAGGGCTGACCATCAACCGCGCGACCTTCGCCGTGCGGCGGCGCGCAGGCGCTTCGGGCTCCGCATTGAGCCGTTCGCGCAGCAGGTCGACGCCCGAGCCGGACAGCGCGTCCAGGGCGATCGCGCGGCCGCTGACGCCCAGCAGCAGGTCCTGGGCGCGGCCGCGGACCGGCGCGCCGACGCCCCTGACCCAGCCCGCGTCAGAGGCCTCCAGGCGCAGGCCGTCGAGCCTGGAACCGATGCCGAAACCCAGCGCCGGCACGGTGGTGAGGTGGTTGAAGGCCACCCACAACCGCTCCGGCTCGATCCTGCGATGGATCCCCAGCGGCAGCCTGACATCCAGGTCGTGCAGCACGAGGTCGGTCAGTACCGGGTCGTATCCGGACCCGGGGATAGTGGTCCTGGATTCGGCCCGGCGACGCAGCAGACTGCTGATCTGGGCGGTCGAACGCCGCGCGTCGCGGGCGGCCAGCGCCTCGTTGAAGGGGTCGAAATCACCTGCGGTGAGCGTCATCCCGACGTACATCTTCAGCTGTCCGAAGCGCAGGTAGGTGGTCAGGTGGGCGGCCACCTGGTGCACCGTCCAGGCCGCGCACAGGCTTTGTCGGCCGAGCTGCTCGTCGGTCAGCCGATCCAGCAGATCGGCCATCCGGCGGCGCTCGTCGGCAATCATGTCGAAAACACGCATACCTTCATGGTAAGTGCGCTGTTCAGAGCTTAGTTCTCGCTGGTTGCCTGATCCGCGTGGGCCTCGGACAGGGTCGGGGCCTGCGGCCGCTGGTCGTCGTAGCGCATCCAGCCGCCGACCCGCAGAGCAGCCGTCATGGCGGCCCAGGCGGTCAGCGAAATCAGGGCACTGTCGTCCTTTTGAGCGGCTCGGAACTCCTCGATGACACCCTTGTCGACCTGATAGGAGGCGAAAGCAGTTAGCAGCGCCAGTCTCCCGGCGGCCCGGTCCCCGGTGGGCAGACCGGAGGCCGCGTCCTCGACCCAGCTGCGGCTGAGCGGCTTGGGCTGCCCGTCCCAGCCGGCGGCCTCGGCCAGCACCAGTTCCCTGACCTGGTCCGGCACATACTGCTGCGCGGCCCGCTCCAGCGCGGCGTGCGCGCGGGCGAAGGCCCCGGCGATGGACGGATTGCCCGCCGCCCAGTCCAGGCCGTCCGGCAGCGGGGCGTCGGGCAGCAGGTCCAGCGAAGCGCCCTGGTCGGCGGCCCGGCCGTTGCCCATCTTGATCAGCGCGCCCAGGACTCGGGTGACCGGGCCGAGCATGATTTTGGGCGCGAACGGGGGCAGGGGCACGCCGCCGAGGAAGATGTTGACCATCCGGTTGAGGTACTGCAGGCTGACCGCCACGCCGACCAGCTCAGGACCCTGTTCGACCGGGAAGGGCGACTCGCGGCGCTCGGCGCTCTGCCGGGTCGCCCCCGCCCTGGCCCAGGCGGCGACGGCGCGGACCGCGGGGTCGGCGACCTCGTCGATCCGGTCGGCCGCCAGCAGCTTTCCGTCACCGGTGTGAGCCAGGGTGCGCACAGTCGAGCTGTGCATCGTGATGCAGTAAGGGCAGGTATTGCCGAGCGAGACGCCGGTGGCCACGGCCTCCTTGGCCAGACGGCCCGCGTACCCCGGGGCGAGCATCGGCTCGCGCAGGGTCATCCAGGCCGCGGCCGTGACCTCGGGCGCCGGGGCGTGCAGGGCGATCGGCGGCGCCAGCACGCCGAAATCCCGCTCGACCTCGCGGTAGACGCGAGATACCAGGCCCTGTGCGGATCCGTATCGGACTTTTGATACGTGTTGGATCTGTACCAGGGCCAGGTCTCGCAGGAGGGTGCGTGCGATCCGGCCATTCCCAGCGGACGAAGTCATAATTCAACCTTAACGCATTTGTCTGACTTGGCTAAAGGGCTCGGCCATGGGTATTCGGAGATGAATTCAGTGATCGGGCGAATGCGTGCACGGATCAAGGCATCGGGAAGAAGGAGCGGACGAACTTCTCCCAGCCCCGTTCCCCGATCGTCGCGCGCATTCTCGGCAGGAGCTTGGTCGGCAGCCCGAGCCGGTAGCGGATCTTCGGGTTGTCCTTGGTGATGGCCTCTTCGATGGTCCTGGCCACCGTCTCGGCCCGCACCGCGGTGCGGCCGCGCCCGGTGGGCTTCTCGGTCTCCCGGTAGGCGCCGTGCCACGTGACGAAGTACTCCCAGAAGTCGTCGTAGAGACCTGAGTCGTCGGTGGAGGACAGGCCGAGGTCGCCCACCGTGGTCGGCACGAAGCCGCCCAGGATCGGCGCCGGTTCGATCAATATCACCTTGATGCCGAACTTGGACACCTCCAGGCGCAGGGAGTCGTTGATCGCCTCGAGGGCGTGCTTGGTGGCCTGGTAGTAACCCCGGCCGGGAGTGGCGAACAGGCCGAAGATCGAGGACATGTTGACGATCCGGCCCTGCCGCTGCTCGCGCATGCCCGGCAGCACCAGCTGGGTCATCCGGGACAGTCCGAAGATGTTGGTCTCGAACTGCCGCCGCACCTCCTCGATCGGCGTCTCGCCGATGGTGCCGTTGAGGCTGTAGGCCGCGTTGTTGATGAGCACGCCGACCGCGCCGTGCTCGGCGGTGATCCGCTCGACCGCGGCCACCATCGATTTCTCCTCGGTCACATCGACATAGAGGGTGGTGACGCCCTCCGCGGCCAGATCGGCCAGGGCCTCGACGCTTCGGCCGGTTGCGTAGACCGGCCAGCCGGCCCGGTGCAACCGCAGCGCCGTGGCCCGGCCGGTGCCGGAGGAAAGGCCGGTCCCGGAGGAGGCGCCGGTCAAGAGGACTGCGCGCGACGGTGACATCAGTTTGTCTCTCCTGGATTCTCTGGTGGAAAGTGCGGTCTGGTCATACGCGGACCGGCCGGTGGGGTACCCGGCCGGCGCGGTTTCCTGCTGGGCGCGGTGTCCTGTGCCCGGCGTGAGCGGTTCAGCCGGCCGGGGCCGGCTCGGCCTCGGCCGCCTGGGCCGCGATCTTGCTCATCGTCAGCGCCGTGCCGAGCCCGAGGCTGTCGACGAGGCGGTTGATGAAGTTGAACAGCGCGGCGGTGAAGACGGCCTCCAGCAGCTCCTCGCTGCTCCACCCGGCCGCGGCGGTCTGCTCCCACTCCTCGTCCGTGATCTTGTACGCCGCCGTGCTGACCTTCGTCACCAGGCGCATCAGGGCCTTGGTGCGCTCGTCCACAGGCAGGTCCTCGGGCGAATCGGAGGACGCGATCGCGTCGGTCAGCTCCTGGGTGCCGCCGAACTGGGCCAGGAACCAGTTGTGGGTCCCGACGCAGTAGTGGCAGCCGTTCACCTTCGAGGTCCAGGCCGAGATCAGCTCGCGGGTGGCCCGCGGCAGCACACCGTCGCTGAACACGCCGTTGTAGCCGGTAATGAGGACATTGAGAAGCTCGGGCCGGGTGGAGGCGAGCCGGAACATGTCCGGGATGAAGGGGATCCCGGTGGTCGACTTGATCAACTCGTAGAGCTCCGCGGTCCGGCCGCTCGCGTCGGCCTCCTCGACCAGTGGGACCCGGACCCCGGGCATCATCACGGTTTTGACGTCCATCAACCTGCCTCTTTCTGCATTTCGCGGTCGGTGTGCCTGCCCTTGAATGGTGGCAGGGAAGATCTCTGCGCTCATCTCTGAAATTGCCCTGTGCGAATACTTCCGGCCCCGGCCGGCGGCCCGCCTCGGCGACCGCCGGCCGGGGCCGGACGTGGGACGGCGAGTCGGTCAGACCGCCTGGAGGAACTCCGCCACCCGCTCGCCTATCATGATCGAGGTCAGGTTGGTGTTGCAGCTGACGATGTCGGGCATGATCGAGGCGTCGGCCACGGTCAGGTCCTGCGCGCCGTGCACGCGGCACTGCTCGTCGACCACGGCCCCCTGCGCGGGGTCCGGCCCCATCCGGGCGGTGCCGACCGGGTGGTAGGCGCTGTCCAGGCTCATCTTCACGTACTGCTGCACCATGGCGTCGTTGTTGATGATCTTCTCCGAGAGGACCACGAACTCGTCGCCGTACTTCCGGATGTCGGGGTGGTTCACCAGGGTCCAGCAGGAGCGCACGGCGTCGACGAGCACCTGCATGTCCCGTTCGGTGGACAGGAAATTCAAGTCGATCGTGGGCTGGTCGGCCGGGTTGGTGGAGCTGAGCACGAGCCGGCCGCGGGAGTCGGGGCGCTGGTGTACGACCATGATGCCGAGGATGACCGGAGCGCCGGAGAGCATCTGCAGTTCGGGGAACAGCTGCAGGTCGAAGTGGTTGACTCCGTAGTACTGCAGGTCGTTGAACTGGGTGGAGCCGGCCGCCGTGGTCCGCAGGATGGTCTGCAGGAAGGGGTCGGCCTGCTGCAGCGCGCCCTCCTTGGGCACCATGAACACGCCGGTGCGCGGGTGGTCGACCAGGTTGCCGCCGACGCCCGGCAGGTCCAGGCGCTGCTCGATGCCGTGCCGGCGCAGCTCGTCGGCCGGGCCGATGCCCGAACGCAGCAGGATGGCGGGGGAGCCGACCGCCCCGGCGGACAGGATCACCCGGCCGGCCGTGATCTCCTCGGGTGCCGCGCCGTTCAGTGAGACCTCCACGCCGCTCGCGCGGGCGCCGTCGAACAGGACCCGGTGCACCAGGCTGCCGGAGAGGATCACCAGGTTCTCGCGCTGCCGGACCTCGGGGGTCAGGTAGGCGATGGCGGTGTTGACGCGGACGTTGGGATCGCCCTGCCGGTTCATCGGGATCATGCCGATGCCGGTGGCCTCGGGGTGGTTGTGGTCCTTGACCTCGGGATAACCGGCCTGCAGGCAGGAATCGACGAAGGCCTGCTGCAGGCCGGTGAGCTCCTCGGGCCGCCAGTGCCGGATCGGGACCGGGCCGCTGGCGCCGTGGTACTCGTTGGAGAAGTCGAAGTCCGTCTCCAACCTCTGGTAGTAGGGCAGGACGTCGGAGTAGCCCCAGGTGGGATTGCCCGCCGCGACCCAGTCGTCGAAGTCGCTCGGCACGCCGCGCAGCGCGATCGCCGCGCCCACCGCGGACGAGCCCCCGGTAACCTTCCCCCGGGGGAACAAGATCCTGCGGCCGTCGAAGATCTCCGCCCGGAACCGCCAGTCGTGGTGGTACAGCGACATCGCGTTGCCGTTGAGGATGTCCCTCGGGATCTCCTCCACGACGGGGAAGTCCGGGCCCGCCTCCAGCAGCAGGACCCGGCGCGAGGGATCCTCGCTCAGCCGTGTGGCGATAACCGCGCCGGACGATCCCGAGCCGACCACTATATCATCATACATAGTCACAATTTGACACCCCTGAAGATGTTTATACCTGTAAGAGTATTTAGTACTGCCGCATATCGCGACAGCGGCATGGGACCGGTCGCGTCGTCACACATCCGAGCATCACATGGCCCCGCCGCCGATGCTTCTCCGAACTTGCCGTAAGTGCGGGCATTGGGATCGATCCGGCCGCCGACCAGGCCCGGCAACCCGCCCCGGCAGCTTTCCGGAGCCGGTGGGCAACGTGGGAGAAGCGGTTCGACCAGCGCGGTCGCATGCTCGAACAGGTGAACACCGGATCCGACGGCATTCCCGGGGGCGCGAGGTCCCCGCCGGAAATCGCCGGCGCGGCCCTGCCTGGCCGCTTTATCGGACCCGCCGGACGCACGGGCGGAGAGGTCTGTGGGACCCGCGGCGACGGGGCTCGTTCCGCCCTTGACAAAACAATGTTATGCAACATCCGTTTAGCTATATATATCAATTAGCTGTCCAATTGTGAGATGGAGGCTGCGGTGACGTTCCGTGAACGATTTCGCAGATTGATACCTGCCTTGGCCGCGCTCGTGCTGATATCGTCGCTGTTCTTCGCGTCGAACTCGGCGGTCGCGGTGACCGGTCAGGCCCAGACCGCCGCTCAGTACAAGTTCACTGAGATGCCCATCGCGATGCCGCCAGGCTACAACAACCAACACATGAACACGATCCGGGTGGTGAACCCGGCCTATCAGAAGATTGACGCCTGGATCTCCTCGGTCGGCGCCAGTGTCGCGATCAACGACGTGACCGGCCACGGCCGGGCCGACGGCATGTGCATCGTCGACACCCGGACCAACGACGTGATCGTGACCTACACGCCGACCGCGCCGAAGGAAGACCAGTTCACGCCGTTCGTGCTCAACCCCGCCCCGCTGCCGGTGGACAACACGATGGCGCCGACCGGCTGCACCCCCGGCGACTTCACCGGTGACGGCCGGATCGGCTTCCTGGTCACCTACTGGGGCCGCACCCCGATCCTGTACCTGCCCAAGTCCACTGCGAAGACCCCCTCGCCGAGCGCCTACCAGCCGACCGAGCTGGTGCCCGAGGTCAGCGTGGACGGCAAGTACCACGGACCGCGCTGGAACACCGACGCCGTCTACGTCGCAGACCTCGACGGTAGCGGTCACCCGGACATCATCGTCGGCAACTACTTCCCCGACTCCGACGTCCTGGACCCCAACGGTCTCAACAACGTGCAGATGAACAGCTCGCTCTCGCACGCCCAGAACGGCGGCGGCGACCACGTACTGGAGTGGTACAGCGCCACGAGCGGACCGCATCCGACGGCCGAGTACGTCGAGCAGGAAGGCGCCATCCCCTACGCCGACTCCACCGGCTGGACCCTGGCCATCTCCGGCGCGGACCTGACCGGTGACGGACTGCCCGACGTCTACATCGCCAACGACTTCGGCCACGGCCACCTGCTCTACAACGTGTCCACCCCCGGCCACATCAAGTTCTCAGTGGCCATGGGCCAGCGCACGCCGACGACGCCGAAGTCCTTCGTGCTCGGCAACGGCTCCTTCAAGGGCATGGGCATCGACTTCGCCGACATCTCCGACAACGGCAAGTTCGACATGATGGTCAGCGCGATCACCGTCGCCTACGGCCTGGAGGAGAGCAACTTCCTGTTCATGAACCAGGCCCCCAGCGACGCGGCGATGCAGACCGACCTGGCCAACGGCATCGCCCCGTTCGACCAGGAGGCGCAGCAGTACGGCGTGGCCTGGACCGGCTGGAGCTGGGACGTGAAGATGGCCGACTTCCTCAACAACGGCAGCCAGGAGATCGTGCAGGCGGACGGCTTCGTCAAGGGCACGATCAACCGATGGCCATGGCTGCAGGAGATGGCCATGTCCAATGACGACCTGCTGTCCAACCCGGCCATGTGGCCCAACGTCCAACCCGGCGACGACCTGGCCGGCCACGAGTCCTTCGCGTTCTACGCCAAGAACTCCACCGGCACCTACGTCAACGTCAGCTCGCAGCTCGGTCTGAACCAGGAGACCCCGTCGCGCGGCATCGCCACCGGCGACACCACCGGAACCGGTGTGCTGGACTTCGCCGTCGCCCAGCAGTGGGCCCAGCCGCTCTTCTACGCCAACCAGTCGCCGAACCTCGGCAACAACATCGAGCTCGAGCTCTACCGTCCGTCCACCGACGGTGACGCGAACATGGGCCTGGAGGGTCCCGGCACGCCGGCGTACGACGCGACCGTGACGATCACCGACCCGAAGAACACCCAGATCTCGCAGCTCGACGGCGGCGGCGGCCACGGCGGCTACCGCAGCTTCGACGTCCACTTCGGACTCGGCACCTACAACGGGCCGGTCTCCGTCCACGTGCAGTGGCGGGACATCAACGGCGGCCTGCACTCGCAGACCCTGTCCCTGATGCCCGGCGTGCACTCCCTCATGCTGACCAACGTCGCCAAGGAGATTACCAGCTGATGAGCGCCATCGTCGAGGAACAACACAGCGTGCCCCCGGCTCCGGCCGTCCGGGCCGCACCCGTCAAACCCGAGCCGGACAAGCGCTATCTGGCGCTGCGCAATTTCGCCATCTCGATCAGCATCTTCAACGTCTTCGGCTACACCATGCTCGGTTTCGAGCAGCCCTGGCTCTGGCCGCTCGCCGCCGTGCTGCTCGCCTACAGCACCGAGTTCTTCTTCGAGACGCTCGCCGCCTACGCCTACAAGCGCCAGCCGAAGTACCGCGGCCGCGGGATGCGCGGAGTGTACGAGTTCCTGCTGCCTTCGCACATCACCGCGCTGGCCGTCAACATGCTGCTGTACGCGAACAACCAGTTCCTGCCGATCGCCTTCGGCGTGGTGGTGGCGGTCTCCGCCAAGTACTGGCTGCAGGCGCCGATCAACGGCCGGATGCGCCACTTCATGAACCCGTCGAACTTCGGCATCACCTGCGTCCTGCTGTGCTTCGGCCGCTGGGTCAGCATCGCCCCGCCGTACGAGTTCACCGAGAACGCCAACACGTACTTCCGGATCATGATCCCGATCATCCTGGTCACCTCCGGCACCGTCATCAACGCCCTGCTGACCAAGCGGACCCCGCTGATCGTCGGCTGGCTCGGCGCCTTCGCCATCCAGGCCTTCATCCGGCACTGGATCTGGCACGTGGCCCTGTTCACCGCGCTCAGCGTGATGACCGGTGTCGCCTTCGTGCTCTACACCAACTACATGGTCACCGACCCGGGCACCACGCCCAGCAAGGGTAGGGCCCAGTTCATGTTCGGCTCAGCAGTCGCCTTCGTCTACGCGGCCCTGATGCTGGACAACGTCGTCTACACCCTCTTCTACGCCACCGCGATCGTCTGCGGCGTGCGCGGGCTCGGGTGGTGGGCCGCCCACTTCTACCAGAAGTCCAAGCAGCGCCGCACGGACGCCGAGATGGCGGCCGGCCAGAGCCGGCTCAGCGGAGCAGGTGCGTCGGCATGAGCGGCCAACGCATCTCCGTGGTGGGCATCGCCTGCCGCTACCCGGACGCCGACTCTCCGGACCGGCTGTGGGAGAACATCCTGGCCGGGCGCCGGGCCTTCCGCAAGCTGCCGGACGAGCGGATGAACCTGGCGGACTACTACTCGCCGGACCCCACCGCCCCGGACAAGTTCTACACCCAGAAGGCCGCGGTCATCGAGGGCTTCGAGTTCGACCGGGTCAAGCACCGGGTGGCCGGCAGCACCTTCCGCGCCACCGACATGACGCACTGGCTGGCCCTGGACACCGTGGCCAGGGCACTGGAGGACGCCGGCTTCACCGAGGGCGAGGGCCTGCCCAAGATGAGCACCGGCGTGGTCATCGGCAACACCCTGACCGGTGAGTTCAGCCGGGCCAACCTGATGCGGCTGCGCTGGCCGTACGTGCGCCGCACCGTCGGCGCGGCCCTGCGCGACCAGGGCTGGGGCGACGCCGAGCTCGGCGAATTCCTCGAGACCCTGGAGGAGCGCTACAAGAGCCCCTTCCCGCCGGTCGACGAGGACACCCTGGCCGGCGGCCTGGCCAACACCATCGCCGGCCGGGTCTGCAACCACTTCGACTTCAAGGGCGGCGGCTACACCGTCGACGGAGCCTGCTCCTCGTCCCTGCTGTCGGTGTCCACCGCGTGCGACGCGCTCGCCAACGGCCGCCTCGACGCGGCCGTGGCGGGCGGGGTGGACCTGAGCATCGACCCCTTCGAAGTGATCGGCTTCGCCAAGACCGGCGCACTGGCCACCGGGACGATGAAGGTCTACGACCGCGGCTCCAACGGCTTCTGGCCGGGCGAGGGCTGCGGGATGCTGGTGCTGATGCGCGAGCAGGACGCCATCGAGCAGGGCAAGTTCCGCTACGCGACCATCGCCGGCTGGGGTTACTCCTCGGACGGCAAGGGCGGGATCACCCGGCCCGAGGCGAGCGGGCACCGGCTGGCCATCCAGCGCGCCTACGCCTCGGCCGGCTTCGGCTTCGAGACCGTCAGCTACCTTGAGGGCCACGGCACCGGCACCGCCGTCGGCGACGCCACCGAGCTGCGCGCCTTCTCCGAGGAGCGGCGCGCGTCCGACCCGGAGGCGGCGCCCGCGTACATCAGCACCGTGAAGGGCAACTTCGGCCACAGCAAGGCCGCGGCCGGAGTCGCGGGACTGCTCAAGGCGATCCTGGCGGTGCGCCACCAGGTCATCCCGCCGGCCACCAGCCACTACGACCCGCACCCGGAACTGCTCGGGGAACGCCCCGCGCTGCGGGTGCCGGACTCGGCGCAGCTGTGGCCGGATGGCGCCCCGATCCGCGCGGGCGTCTCCTCGATGGGTTTCGGCGGGATCAACGCCCATGTCGTGCTCGAACACGCCGACGGGCTGCGCAAGGAGAAGCTCGGCAAGGTCACCCGCCGGCTGGTGCGCTCGCGCCAGGACGCCGAGCTGCTGCTCGTCGACGCGGCCGGGATGGCCGAACTGCGCGGCCGGGTCGCCCAACTCGCCGCGTTCTGCGCCCGGCTGTCCTACGCCGAGCTCGGCGACCTGTCGGCCACGCTGCACGGCGAGCTGGCCGGCCGGCCGATCCGGGCCGCGGTGGTCGCCTCCTCCCCGGAGGAGGCCGAGCGCAAGTTCGGCAAGCTGCTCACCCTGCTCGACAACGGCGCCCGCTCGGTGCTCGACGCCGCCGACGGAGTGTTCCTCGGGTCCGCGGCCGCGATCGCGCCCCGGATCGGCTTCCTGTTCCCCGGCCAGGGCGCGGGCAAGAGCAACGACGGCGGAGCGATCCGCCGCCGCTTCGAGGCGGTCGACGAGCTCTACCGCTCCAGCGGCCTGCCCACCGACGGCGACCTGGTCGCCACCGACGTCGCGCAGCCGCGCATCGTCACCTCCTCGGTGGCCGGCCTGCGGGTCCTGTCCCAGCTCGGGATCGAGGCGGTCGGCGCGGTCGGCCACAGCCTCGGCGAGCTGACCACCCTGCACTGGGCCGGCGTGATGGACGAGGCCACGGTCCTGGACGCGGCGACCGCCCGCGGCCGGATCATGGCCGAGGCCAGCGACGGCAACGGCACCATGGCCAGCCTGGTCGCGAGCGCCGAGGCGGTCGAACCGCTGCTGGCCGGCGAACCGGTGGTCATCGCCGGCTTCAACAGCCCGCAGCAGACCGTGGTCTCCGGCCCGGTCGACGCGGTGGACCGGGTCTGCGCCCGGGCCGCCTCGGCGGGCCTGACCGCGATGCGGATCAACGTCTCGCACGCGTTCCACTCCGAGGCCGTGGCCCCGGCGGCGAGCGTGCTCAGCGAGTACCTGACCGGCCTGCAGGGCGACGGGCGGTTCAGCCGGCCGCAACGCCGGATGATGTCCACCGTCACCGGGGCCGAACTGTCCGCGGACGAGGACATCCCGGGCCTGCTGACCCGGCAGATGCTCGAACCGGTCCGCTTCGACCAGGCGGCCGGGGCCCTGGCCGCCCAGGTCGACCTGCTGCTGGAAGTCGGCCCCGGGCACGTGCTGCGCGGCCTGGCCGGGGAGATCTCCCCGGCGGTCCCGGTGATCTCGCTGGAGACCGACAGCCCGTCGCTGGCCGGACTGCTGAACGCGGTGGCCGCGGCCTTCTCGCTCGGCGCGCCGGTCCTGCACGACGCGCTGTTCCAGGGCCGGTTCACCCGCGCGCTGCCGCTGGACAAGGAGTTCCTCTTCTTTGCCAGCCCGTGCGAGTCCGCGCCCAACGGCGACTTCCAGCTAGAGACCCAGCACATCGGCTCGCCTCGGAGCCTGACCTCCTCGGGAGCGCACGCCCTGGCCGGGGACCTCGGCCTCGGCGACGTCCCGGCCGGCCGCTCCTCGCACCGCCCGGCCACCCCGGTCGGCGCGGCCGGCGCGGGCAACGCCGACCCGGCGGACCTCGGCGGCGGCGCCGCGGAGGTGTTCGACACCCTCGACACCCTGCGCCGGCTGGCCGCCGAACGGGCCGAACTGCCGCTCGCCTCGGTGCGGGCCGACAGCAACCCCCTGGACGAGCTGCACCTGAGCTCGATCACGGTCGGACAGATCGTCAACGAGGCGTCCCGCGAGCTCGGCATCACCGCGCCGCTGGCCACCTCGAACTTCGCCACCTCGACCCTGGCCGAACTGGCGGCGATGCTCGACGACCTGGCCGACACCTCGCACGGCCCGAGCGACCAGCGCAAGGACGCCCTGGGCATCGCGCCCTGGGTGCGTGCCTTCGCGATCGAACTGACCCCGACCCCGGTCGGCCCCGCGGCCCCGCAACCTGCGGGCGCCCGAGGCCGCGGCGGCGAATGGCAGCTGTTCGCCTCCGACCGCCACCCCTTCGCCGCGGCACTGCACGCGGCCCTGGGCCGGGCCGGAATCGGCGCCGGATCGCTGCTGTGCCTGCCGAGGGACTGCGACGAGGACCACGTCGGTCTGATGATCGGCGCCGCCCGCGGCGCACTGTCCATCGGCGGATCGGCCCGCTTCGTGGTGGTCGGCGACCGCCGCGGCGCCGCCGGCCTGGCCAAGACCCTCCACCTGGAGGCCCCGGCCGTCGCCACCACGGTGATCAGCCTGCCGATGCTGGACGAGATGACGACCGATCAGGTCAACGACACGGTCGCGCGCATCGTCGCGGACGTGAAGGCGACCTCGGGCTTCAGCGAGGTCACCTATGACGCGGCCGGTGTGCGCCGGATCCCGGTCCTGCGCGCCCTGCCGCCGCAGTCCGCGCCGGTCGGCCCGTCGCCGCTGAGCTCGGCCGATGTGCTCCTGGTCACCGGAGGCGGCAAGGGCATCACCGCCGAGTGCGCGCTGTCCATCGGCCGGGAGACCGGCGCCGGAATCGGCCTGATGGGCCGCTCCAGCCCGGAGTCCGACCCGGAACTGGCCGCCAACCTGGACCGGATGCGGGCCGCAGGCCTGAACTTCCGGTACGTCCAGGCCGACGTCACCGCCCCGGACGAGGTCAAGGCCGCGGTCAACCAGATCCGCACGGAGCTGGGCCCGGTCACCGCCGTCCTGCACGGCGCCGGCCGCAACGTCCCGCAGGCGCTGACCAACCTCGACGAGGCGACCTTCAAGCGGACCCTCGCTCCGAAGATCGCGGGCCTGGAGGCGGTCCTGGCCGCCGTCGACCCGGGAAATCTGCGCCTGCTGGTGACCTTCGCCAGCATCATCGGCCGGGCCGGACTGCGCGGCGAGGCCGACTACGCCACGGCGAACGACTGGCTGACCGACCTGACCCACCGGGTCCAGGAGGACTACCCGGACTGCCGCTGCCTCGCCCTGGAGTGGTCGGTCTGGTCCGGTTCGGGCATGGGCGAGAAGCTCGGCGTCCTGGAAGCCCTGATGCGCGAGGGGATCGACCCGATCCCGACCGAAGAGGGCGTCGCCCTGCTCGGCCGCCTGCTCGCCGACCCGACCACGCCGACCTCGGTCGTCGTGATGGGCCGCGCGGAAGGTCTGCCGACCATCGCGATCGAGGAGCGGGAACTGCCGCTGCTGCGCTTCGTCGACCGGGCCCAGGTGCACTACCCGGGCATCGAACTGGTCGTCGACGTGGACCTGTCCGACGGCGGCGACCTGTACCTCGCCGACCACCTCCTGGACGGCGACCTGCTGTTCCCGGCGGTGCTCGGGATCGAGGCCATGTCGCAGGTCGGGATGGCACTGACCGGCCGCACCGACTCCGCGACGCTGGAAAACCTCGAATTCCTGAGGCCCATCGTCGTACCGGTCGGCGGCAGCCGGACGATCCGCATCGCGACCCTCGCGCTCGCGGACGGCGTGGTCCAAGCGGTGATCCGCAGCGAGGAGACCGGCTTCCAAGCCGACCACTTCCGCGCCACGCTGCGGTACCCCGGTGACGACACCGTCGTGGACGCACCGATCGACGGCGACCTGCGCTACAGCGGTCTGCGCGTCCCCGGCCAGGAGGGCAGCGACCTTCGCCCGATCCCGGCCGACACGCCCTGGCTCCCGCTGAGCCCGGACCAGGACCTGTACGGCTCGGTCCTGTTCCAGGGCAACCGCTTCCAGCGGCTGCTCGGCTACCGGCACCTGGCCGCCACCAGCTGCATCGCGGAGATCTCCACCGCGCCGACCGATCCGTGGTTCGCCGGGTACATGCCCGACAGCCTGGTCTTCGGCGACCCCGGTGCCCGGGACACGTTCATGCATGCGCTCCAATGCTGCGTGCCGGACGCGACCCTGCTGCCGGCCGGCATCGAGAAGATCTGCCTGGCGGACCCCGAGGCGGCTCGCACCGCCGGCCAGTTCACCATGCACGCCACCGAGCGGCTGCGCGACGGCGACACGTACATCTACGACCTCGACGTCCGGGACCCGGACGGACACGTCGTCGAGTACTGGCGCGGCCTGAAGCTGCAGGCGGTGCGCAAGCTGGACGGCTCCGGCCCCTGGCTGCCCACCTTGCTCGGCCCGTACCTGGAACGCCGCACCGAGCCGATGATCGACGCGACTGTGCGCGGCGTGATCTGGCCCGACGGCGACAAGCCGGCGGCGAGCAACAAGACCAACCGCCGCAAGCACACGGCCGAAGCCCTGACCTGGGCCATGGGCCAGCCGACGACCGTGCGCTACCGCCCCGACGGCAAGCCGGAGGTCGACGGCGACGTCGCTATCTCGGCCGCGCACGGAGCCGGGCTGACCTTCGTGGTCGCCAACGACCGCCAGGTCGCCTGCGACGTGCAGGAAGTGACGGCTCGCAGCGAGACCGACTGGACCGACCTGCTCGGTGCGGACGGCTTCGCCCTGGCGCAACTGCTCGCCCGGGAAGGCGCCGAGGACCTGTCCGTGGCCGCGACCCGGGTGTGGGGCGCGATCGAGTGCCTGCGCAAGACCGGCCGGGCACGTGTCGATCCGATCACCGCGGCCCAGCCGCGGCCGGACAAATGGATCCAGTTGCGCTCCGGCACCGCCCGGATCGCGACTTTCCCGACGGCGCTCCGCGGCGTCGGCGAACCTGTGATGTTCACGATGATGACAGAAAGCGGCGATTAGCCATGGAGGCGTACTACGAAATCCGGCACATGGTCGGGTTCGAGGAGACGAACCTCGTGGGCAACGTCTACTACGTCAACTACCTGCGCTGGCAGGGCCGTTGCCGGGAGATGTTCCTGCTGGAGAAGGCCCCCGAGGTGCTCGCGGACATCCGCGACGACCTCAAGCTGTTCACCTTGAAGTGCGAGTGCGAGTTCTTCATGGAGATCACCGCATTCGACTCGTTGTCGATCCGGATGCGCCTGGAAGACCTGACCCAGACCCAGATCGGCTTCGCCTTCGAGTACGTCCGCCTGCGCGACGGCATCGAAGAACTGGTCGCCCGCGGCCGGCAGCGGATCGCGTGCATGCGCGGACCCAACACCGACACCAAGCCGTCCCGCGTCCCGGAAACGCTGCGCAAGGCCCTGAGCCAGTACGCGACTCAGGTCTCCGTGCCGATCACCACCGGTGCGCCCCGCGAACTGGTTCCGGCTGCGAGCGAGGGGTAACGGCGATGACCCAAGTCGAAGGGCTGTCGGTCGAAGCACCGTCGGTGTCCGTCCACCGCAAGGCCCTGGACCATCAGCCGCCTGACAAAGCGGAGCTGCGCTCCACCCTGGGCATGTTCGCCACCGGCATCACCGTGGTGACGGCCGGCGGCACGGTCCCGTGCGGAATGACGGCGAACTCGTTCACGTCAGTCTCGCTGGACCCGCCGCTGATCCTGGTCTGCGTCGTACGGGAGGCGGCCATCCATGAGGAAATCCTGGCCGACCAGGTCTTCGCGGTCTCGATGCTCTCCGCCCGCCAGGAACAGGTGGCCCGGTACTTCGCCGACCACCGACGCCCGCGCGGCGACAGGGAGTTCGACGTCGTCGACTCGACCCCGGGCCGCCACACCGGCGCCCCGATCCTGACCGACGCACTGGCCTGGCTCGAATGCCGCCTCGCCGCCGTATACGACGGCGGCGACCACTCGATCTTCCTCGGCTCGGTGCTCGGCGTCGGGCGCGACAGCGAGAGGGAGCCGCTGCTGTACTTCGGCGGCGGGTTCCATCAGTTCGAGGCAGCTCACTAGGCGGTAGGCACTAGGTACTTGGCTGGTTAGTCAGCTAGTTAGTTGACTCTGCGAGCGGTCCGTTCCGAGGTTGGGGCGGCCGCTCGTTGGGCTGCGCCGAGGGTGGTCGGGCTGGGGGAGAGGCTAACAGTTTACTGCGAACTGCCGGCCTCCGGCGGGCCGGGCTCCGAGGGGAATGGGCCTGGTCCGGAGGCTTATGTTCCAGGGTGGTGGGGTTCGTGGGCGGTCGGCTTCGGCCTCCCTCGTCACCCAGTCGTCCCAAGGGAGCCAGACCGGACGGGGTATGTCAACTCCCAGATCTCTTCGT
>Ga0302314_10002285_pt1 | contig 35561 bp, 25 predicted proteins | sample III_Palsa_N2_3_FD_200533 | JGI IMG/M metagenome (GOLD analysis project Ga0302314, IMG submission 200533) | Peat permafrost microbial communities from Stordalen Mire near Abisko, Sweden - III_Palsa_N2_3 | ecosystem: Environmental > Terrestrial > Soil > Palsa > Peat permafrost | place: Sweden...
ACTCGGCCTCGGCCTCCACCAGCGGCTCGCCCCACTCGGGGGCGCCGGGCAGGAGGGTGCGCTCGTCCGGCCGGGTGGCCGGTCCCTGCACCCGGCTGCGCCGGGGCGGGATGAGCTGCTCCAGGGCCGTGCTGTCGAAGCCGGTGCCGAAAACCGGCAGATTGAACCGGGTCGCGTCGATGGCCTCGGCGTATGCTTCGCGCCGGGCTTGCCGTTCCTGCGGAAGCTCGTTCTCCGGTATGCCGGGGTACCAGAGATCCGTGGGATCCTCCAGGCGCACGGGGCGCTGCTGCTGCTGTTCTTCTGGCCAGGGTCCCATCAGTATCTTTCGTCTCGCCGGGTCCGCCGACTATTCTTCCCGATCCGCGCCGGTTAAGGCGTTACCGCCGAGTTCTGGTGGCCGCTCGTGGTCGGACCGCCGGCCGCGGGCCCGTCCGCGCCCTCGGCAGCGGGACCACGCTGATGCCTGCCCCTGTAGATGCGCAACCCTACCGCGACCACGAGGACCGCGGCGGACAAACCCAGGATGATCAGCGCGGTGGCACCGATGGCGGAAACCGAGACCTGGAACGATACCGGTGCTCCGTAGGTCTCCCCGGTGGAGGTGACGAGCTGGGCCGTCACGCCGATCTTCTCGCCGGTCACGCCGGCCTTGGTCGGGATGGTCAGCGTGGTCGATCCGACCGGCACGGTGAGCAGCTGCTGCGGCGCGAAGGTGAGCCCGTCACGGTCGGTGGTCAGCCGGATACGGACCCGGACCGGCTGCCCCAGCCGGTTCTGGATGGTGAAGGGGATGGTCCCACTCTTGCCAGACAAGGTCAGCGCCGATTTGGGCACCAGGCTGACATAGCCGATCAGCTGGTCCAACCGGGTCGTCGTGGCGTCGACGAAGGTGTTCCTGGTCGCCGCCGGAACCGTCCGCCAAGCCGTGGACAGAGTGCCCAGCACGGCTGGGCCGTACGTGGCCGTGGTCTGCGCAGGCTCGGTCATGATGCTGGTCAGCTGCTGAAGCCCGGCCGTCAGCTGGGCGGACTGGGCCAGCGCCGAGGCCGGCAGATCGGCGGCCGCCGTGGCCGGGGCCCGGACCGGTGCGCCGACCTGCGCCTGCGGGTCCGGAGTCGCCTTGAGCAGGGTGGAGAGCCCGACCGTGTGCAGCCACGGGGCGGCGGCGACGGCGTTGAGGAGGTCGGTGTTCGGCGTGGCGTCGCGCGGCGCGGTGACCAGGATCGTCCGCGGGGTGGTCAGGCCCGGGCGCTCCCCGGCGATCAGCGCGGTCTGGGCCAGGAACCGCTGCGAGGCCAGCACGCCGGCGTTGGAGCCTGCCTGGTAGGCGCTGTCGGCCGGGTCGCCGGCGAAGATCTGGTCCAGGGCCGCGTCGCTCACGGCCAGCTTGCCGCCGGTGGCCGAGCGGGCGATCCCGGTGGCCGTGTAGCTCTGGTCCGGGGTGCGCAGGGCGACGGAGTCGGACTGCACGACCGTGGCGGCCGGGTCGACGGACTGTGCCAGGGCCAGGGTGGCCGGATCGGCCTGGCCGTCGGCCGGCCACACCAGGGTGCCCTCGGGGGCCTTGCCGAGCAGGGTGGCCACGGTGGTCCCGTCCAGCGCGACCGCAGCCGACATCGCCGCCGCGGCCTGGCCGGGGTTCCCCGCGGCCAGTGAGGCCACATCCGGATCGGTCGCCGGCAGCTGCCAGACTTCGCCGCTCGCCGTCAGTATCTGCTTCGCGCTGCTGAGCCACTTGCCGGCTTCCTGCGGGCGCTGGCTGGCCGGGGTCACGTCGGGGTAGAGGAGGTAGCCGTTGCTGACGGCCTCCACGGTGGACAGCAGATTCGGGTCGACCAGCCAGGAGAAGGTGACGCCCGCCGCCTTGGCCGCCTTCGCGGCGGTCAGCATCTGGTCCAGCCGTCCCCCGTTGGCGAGCTGCGGCGCGAGGCCGTCGTCCGCCGCTTCCACCACGCCGCTGTTGGGGGCCCCGTCCAGCTCCGGGGCGGCGGTCAGCGGCCACAGCAGGACCAACTGGGTGGGGACGAGGCTCGAACCTGCCGCGTCCACCTCGTACGGCAGGTAGGTGCGCAGGGCGCCGATCTTGGACCCCTCCGAGAACGCCTCCACGTCCAGGGCGTAGACCCCCTGGCCGGTCAGGTCGAGATCGGCGGCCGAGGCGGAGAAGGACCAGACCGCACTGCTGCCGGCCGACAGGGTGCCGATCTGGTCGAGGTGGCCGTAGATGAACTGGTCGTCGGATCCCGGGCCGGCTGTCATGTCCGAGCTGTACTGCAGCGGGGCGACCTTGAGTTCGACCTGGACGTCCGAATAGGTGGACGAGCCCGCCGCCGAGGAGAGTTTGCCGCTCAGCGCGATTGTGCTGCTGCTCACCGCGAAGGTCGGACTGATACTGCTCAGGCCCAGGGTGACGGGACTTGCGGCCGCGACCGCGGACGGCAGCAGCCCGGTCCACAGCACCGAGACCACCAGCGCGGAGAAGGCCAGGGCGAGGACTCCGGCGGTGCGGCGCAAATTGGCTCCTCGAAGAGCGTACGAACTCACGCGCGCATCCTATTGTCTATTGTCGGCTGTCTTGTCCGCTTGCGAATAGCCGGTGGATCGATTCGCGTACCCTTGATAGACGTGTCTACTTCAAGTTCGGATGCCCTTGAAAACAACGGGGGCATCCCGTCGCCTAACAGCCCCGTGTACGTCAACCCCGCGGAAGCGGTGCGGAGGCTGCTCTCCTCGGCCCCGGTGGCGGCCGAGCTGGCCGAGCGCTTCACCGCAGCCGGATTCAGCCTGGCCCTGGTGGGCGGCTCGGTCCGGGACGCGCTGCTGGGACGGCTGGGCGACGACCTCGACTTCACCACCGACGCGAGGCCGGAGCAGATACTGAAACTCGGCAAGGGCTGGGCGGACGCGGTCTGGGACGTGGGCATCGCCTTCGGCACGGTGGGCTTCCAGAAGTCCGGCTTGAAGCTGGAGATCACCACGTACCGCACCGAGGCGTACGACCGGACCTCCAGGAAGCCTGAGGTCGCCTACGGCGACACCCTGGAAGGCGATCTGATCAGGCGGGACTTCACCGTCAACGCGATGGCCGTGCAACTGCGCGGCGGCGATTCGCCGAGTGGTGTCCTGGTCGATCCGTACGGCGGCCTGAAGGACCTCGCCTCGGCCGTGCTGCGCACCCCGGCGACCCCCGAGGAGTCGTTCTCCGACGATCCGCTGCGGATGATGCGTGCGGCCCGATTCGCCGCGCAGCTCGGTTTCGGTGTCGCGCCGGAGGTGTTGGCCGCGATGGCCGCGATGGCCGAGCGGATCACCATCGTCTCGGCCGAGCGTGTGCAGGTGGAGCTGTCGAAGCTGCTCACCGCCGAGGACCCGCGCGCCGGACTGGCCCTGCTGGTGGAAACCGGGCTGGCCGACTACGTGCTGCCCGAGCTGCCGAAACTGGCCCTGGAGATCGACGAGCACCACCGGCACAAGGACGTCTACGAGCACTCGCTCACGGTGCTGGACCAGGCGATCGAGCTGGAGCGCAATGGTCCCGACCTGGTACTCCGGCTGGCTGCCCTGCTGCACGACATCGGCAAGCCGCGCACCCGCAAGTTCGAGCCCGGCGGCGGGGTCTCCTTCCACCACCACGACCTGGTCGGCGCGAAGATGGTCAAGAAGCGGCTGCGGGAGCTGAAGTATCCGAAGGACGTGGTGGACGACGTCGGCCAACTGGTGGAGCTCCACCTGCGCTTCCACGGCTACGGCGAGGGGGAGTGGACCGACTCCGCGGTACGCCGCTACGTCCGCGACGCCGGACCGCTGCTCGACCGGCTGCACTTGCTGACCCGTTCCGACTGCACCACCCGCAACAAGCGCAAGGCCGCGATGCTCTCGGCTGCCTACGACGACCTCGAAGAGCGGATCGAACGGCTTAAGGAGCAGGAGGAACTCGACTCCATCCGCCCCGATCTGGATGGGAACCAGATCATGGAGCTGCTACAAGTGCCCCCGGGCCAGGTGGTCGGCCGCGCCTACAAGTTCCTGATGGAGCTGCGGCTCGACCAGGGGCCAGTGGGCTACGAGGCGGCGGCTAGCGCACTACGGAGCTGGTGGGCGGATCAACCGGAGTCAGCTGCGGGCTCGTGACGACCTTTCCGGGCGAACGGGACTTGAGCAGGTACCACAGCCCGGTGAGGCCATAGGCGGCGGCGATCGCGAGGACCATGCTCAAGGAGACCCCGGACGAGGGCAGGCTCGCCGCCGACACCGCGGCGGCGAGCACGAACGCCCCGTTGTAGAGCATGTCGTAGAAGACGAACACCCGGCCGCGGAAGTCGTCGTCGACCGAGCGCTGCACCAGCGTGTCGGTGCTGACCTTCTGCCCCTGCGCGGTGAGGCCGAGCAGGAATGCCCCGATCAGCAACGGGATCTCGCGGAACGGAGCCAGGGACAGCTCGGTGACCGCCGACAGCGCCAGGCAGGAGCCAAGCCACAGCTCCAGCCGCATCAACCTGGCCATGAACGGGGTCAGCACGGCCCCGGCGCCGAAGCCCAGTCCGGAGACCGTCACTGCGGTCGCGAAGCCTGCCAGGCCGCGCTGTGAGTCGGTGGCCGGATTGAAGTAGTTGCGGAAGAGCAGCAGGGTCATGATGGTGACCACGCCGAAGCAGAACCGGCTCACGGCCATCGCGCCCAGCGCCCGGCCGGCAGTCCGCCGCTCGATCACGTGCCGAGCCCCGCCCAGCACGTCGCCGAGCACCGAACCGAGCGCGGTGCGCAGGTTCAGCCCCGGCGAGTCGAGCGGGCCGAGCAGGGCCTTGGGAATCGCGAAGGCGAACAGGCCGGCGGTGGCGTAGAGGCAGGCCGCCGAGATCAGGACGGCACCGGTCGCGGCGTCCCCGGTGGCGACCAGGTGCACGACGAAGCTGACGACGGCGCCTGCCGCGGTGGCCACCGTACCCGCGGTGGGGCAGAAGGCGTTGGCGATGATCAGCTGCTTCGGCGAGACAGTGTGTGGGAGTGCGGCGGACAGGCCGGCCAGGATGAACCGGTTTGCCGAGATCGCGGCCAGCGCGCAGACGTAGAAGGCCGCCGTGGAGCCGGACGACACGACGATGAGGGTGAGCAGCACCAGGAGTCCCGCACGCAGCAGGTTAGCCAGGGCCAGGACCTGCCGGCGCGGCCAGCGGTCGAGGAAGACCCCGGCGAACGGGCCGATCACGGTGAACGGCAGCAGGAGCACCGCGAAGGCCTGGGCCACCGTGGCCGGGGTCGCCGCCTTCGTGGGGTTGAAGATCACATAGGTCGCCAGCGCCACCTGGAAAGCGCCGTCGGCGAACTGGCCGACCAGGCGGGTGGCGAGCAGCAGCCGGAACCAGTGCAATTCAGGGCCGCTGAGGACGGCCTTCAAGCCGCTGTTGCCCTTCAACGGGTGCCTCATCACAGCCAAGAGCCTAGAGCCCGCCGGGTGATGACGCATCAATGCCGAACATCGGGAGGTAATAATCAGCTGGTGTCTACTATTCAGCTGGAACATAGCGGCCCGGTGGCCATCCTCACCCTCGATCGCGCCGAGGCGATGAACGCGATCAGTACGCAGTTCGCCCTCGACCTGACCGAGGCGGCGCAGGACGTGGCCGCGGACGACTCGATCAGCGCCGTGGTCCTGCGGTCGAGCTCGGAGCGGGCGTTCTGCGTCGGCGCGGATCTGAAGGAGCGCAACGGTTTCACCGACGAGGACCTGCTCGCTCAGCGCCCCGTCTTCCGCCGACTGTTCGGCTCGATCATCGACCTGCCGGTGCCCGTGGTCTGCGCGGTCTCGGGATTCGCCCTGGGCGGCGGGTGCGAGCTGGCCCTGGGCGGCGACCTGATCGTGGCTGACGACGGCGCGGTGTTCGGGCTGCCCGAGGTGGCGGTGGGGCTCATCCCGGCCGGCGGCGGGACGCAGCGGCTGGCCCGGCGGGTCGGCCCGGCCCGCGCGGCCGATCTGATCTTCACCGGCCGAAGGGTGCCGGTGGACGAGGCGGCGGCGCTGGGCCTGGTCGACCGCCGGGTGGCCGGAACGGGGCAGGCCGGCGCGGCTGCGGTGGAACTGGCCGAGCAGATCGCCCGCAACTCCCCGATCGCGCTTCGGCAGGCGAAACTGGCGCTGCGCACCGGTGTGGACCGGCCGCTGGCCGAGGGCCTGGACATCGAGGACGCAGGGTGGCGGACGGCCGCCTTCTCGCCGGACCGCGCGGAGGGGATCCGCGCGTTCGTGGAGAAGCGGCCGCCCGTCTGGGGGATCGGTACTGCCCAGTGATTACTACTGGGGACTACTACTCGGTGACGTAGGCGTCCGCCACGTTGAGGGCCTGGTCGATCGCGGCCAAGCCTTCCTTGGCGTCGGCGTCACTGAGGTTGAGCGGCGGGGTGATCTGCAGCCGGTTGTAGTTCGCGAACGGCCACACGCCGCCCTTCTTGCATTCGGCCAGCACCTCGTTCATCGGCGCCGCGGCCGCGCCGCCCGCGCCGTAGGGCACCAGCATCTCCCGGGTCTCGCGGTTCTTCACCAGGTCCAGGGCCCAGAAGGCGCCGATCCCGCGGACCTCGCCGACACTCGGGTGTCGCTCGGCGATGGCGCGCAGACCCGGGCCCAGCACCTGCTCGCCGAGCCTGGCCGCGCTCTCGACGATGCCCTCTTCCTTCATCGTGGTGATGGTGGCCACGGCCGCGGCGCAGGCCAGCGGGTGGCCGGAGTAGGTCAGGCCGCCTGGGAACACCTGGTTGCGGAAGGTGTCGAAGACGTGGTTGGAGATGATCACGCCGCCGAGCGGGACATACCCGGAGTTCACGCCCTTGGCGAAGACCATCAGGTCCGGAGTCACCTGCCAGTGGTCCACCGCGAACCAGGCGCCGGTGCGGCCGAAGCCGGCCATGACCTCGTCGGCGATGTAGAGGATGCCGTGCCGGTCGCACAGTTCCCGGACCCCGGCCAGGTAGCCGGCCGGCGGGATCAGGATGCCGGCGGTGCCGACCACGGTCTCCAGCACGATCGCGGCGATCGTGGCCGGACCCTCGAACAGGACGGTCTGCTCCAGGTGCTCAAGCGCTCGGGCGCTCTCCTGCTCCGGGGTCTCGGCGTGGAAGTGCGAGCGGTAGAGGTAGGGGCCGAAGAAGTGCGCGGTGTTGCCGTCCCGGTGCGCGGCGCTCTCGTTGCCCCAGCGGCGCGGGTCGCCGGTCAGGCTGATCGCGGTCGCGGTGTTGCCGTGGTACGAGCGGTACGCGGTCAGCACCTTCGGCCGGCCAGTGTGGATCCGGGCCATCCGGACCGCGTTCTCGATCCCGTCCGCGCCGCCGTTGGTGAAGAAGACGTGGTCGAGCCCTTCCGGGGCGTAGGAGGTGATCAGCTCGGCAGCCTCGCTGCGCTTGTCGTTGGCGAACTGCGGGGCCACCGTGCAGAGCTTGCCGGCCTGCTCCTGGATCGCCGCGACGACCTTGGGGTGCTGGTGGCCGATGTTGGTGAAGACGAGTTGGCTGGCGAAGTCGAGGTAGGAGTTGCCGTCGTAGTCCCAGAAGCGGGAGCCGGCCGCGCCGGCGATCGGCAGCGGCGCGATCTGGTCCTGCGCGGACCAGGAGTGGAACACGTGAGCGCGATCCCGCGCGAACACCGCCTTCCCCTGCTCCGGGTCGGCTGCGGCTGCGGCGTGGGTGTTCGTGGTGTCGGTCATACCAGAAGAGTACGAAACGCAGATCGGGCCGCTACACCGGCACTCTGTAGGGTGCAGCGGCCCGATTGGGGCAACTTGTCCGATCATCGATCGGAAAGCGCGCCGAATCAGATCAGCGAGCGGATCTGGATGGTGGCGTTGCGGGCCGGTCCGACCCCGATCGCGGAGATCGGCGCGCCGGACATCTCCTCCAGGGACTTCACGTAGGCCTGCGCGTTGGGCGGCAGGTCCTCGAACACCTTGGCCGTGGTGATGTCCTCCGACCAGCCGGGCAGGTACTCGTAGATCGGCGTGGCGTGGTGGAAGTCGGTCTGCGTCATCGGCAGGTCGTCGTGCCGCACGCCGTCGATGTCGTAGGCCACGCACACCGGGATCCGCTCCCAGCCGGTGAGGATGTCCAGCTTGGTGAGGAAGAAGTCGGTCAGACCGTTCACCCGGGTCGCGTACCGGGCCACCGGCGCGTCGAACCAGCCGCAGCGCCGGTCCCGGCCGGTGGTCACGCCGCGCTCGGCGCCCTTGGTGCGCAGCGCCTCGCCGTCGGCGTCGAACAGCTCCGTCGGGAACGGCCCCGCGCCCACGCGGGTGGCGTAGGCCTTGAGGATGCCGATCACCCGGGTGATCTTGGTCGGGCCGATCCCGGATCCGGTGCAGGCCCCGCCCGCGGTGGGGTTGGACGAGGTCACGAACGGATAGGTGCCGTGGTCCACGTCCAGCAGGGTGCCCTGGCCGCCTTCCAGCAGCACCACCTTGCCCTCGTTCAGCGCCTGGTTGAGCAGCAGCGAGGTGTCGGCCACGTAGGGCTTGAGCCGTTCGGCGTAACCGAGGTACTCCTCGACGATCGCCTCGACCGCGATGGCCCGCCGGTTGTAGAGCTTGACCAGCATCTGGTTGCGGTCGCGTAGCGCGCCCTCGACCTTCTTGGTCAGGATGCCGGGGTCGAAGAGGTCCTGGACCCGGATGCCGATCCGGTTGATCTTGTCGGCGTAGGTCGGCCCGATGCCGCGACCGGTCGTGCCGATCCGGTTGTTGCCCAGGAACCGCTCGGTGACCTTGTCGATCGTGCGGTGGTAGGGGGTGATCAGGTGCGCGTTGGACGAGATCACCAGTTTGGACGTGTCCACGTCGCGGGCGTTGAGCGCGTCGAGCTCCTGGAACAGCACCGCGGGGTCGATGACCACGCCGTTCCCGATGACCGGCACGCAGCCGGGGGTCAGGATGCCGGAGGGGAGTAGATGCAGTGCGTACTTCTGGTCGCCGATGACGACGGTGTGTCCTGCGTTGTTGCCACCTTGGTAGCGGACGACGTAATCGACAGAGCTACCGAGCAGGTCAGTGGCCTTGCCCTTACCCTCATCGCCCCACTGGGCACCGACGAGCACGAGTGCCGGCATATCCGGGTACACCTCTTCCGGGAAAATACGTAAGGCCCGGATCGCAAGACGATCGGGCCTCTTGCAAACCGAGTTTACCTGAGAGAACCTCACGTGACTACCGGGGAAACGCGCCGCGAGGCCGGTCAGTGACCATGTCCCCCCGGTTGCCCGGGGAGGCGCCGTCACAAACCGGCCCCGCAAGGAGTGAAAGCGGCAAAAGCCGCGAATTAGCCGATCTTGGTACCGGTCGACCGCAGGTCCTGGCACGCCAGCACGACCCGGTTGGCCATGCCGATCTCGGCGGCCTTGCCGTACGAGCGGGGGTCGTAGACCTTCTTGTTGCCGACCTCGCCGTCGATCTTCAGCACGCCGCTGTAGTTGCTGAACATGTGGTCGGCGACCGGGCGGGTGTACGCGTACTGCGCATCGGTGTCGATGTTCATCTTCACCACGCCGTAGTCCAGGGCCTCGCGGATCTCCTCCAGCAGCGAGCCGGAGCCGCCGTGGAAGACCAGGTCGAAGGGCTTGTCCTTGCCGTGCTTGGCGCTGACGGCGTCCTGGATCTCCTTGAGGATCGACGGGCGCAGCTTCACGTTGCCCGGCTTGTAGACGCCGTGCACGTTGCCGAAGGTGGCGGCCAGCATGTAGCGGCCCTTCTCCCCCAGGCCGATCGCGTCGACGGTCTTGAGCACGTCCTCAGGGGTGGTGTAGAGCTTCTCGTTGATCTCGTTGGCGACCCCGTCCTCCTCGCCGCCGACCACGCCGATCTCCAGCTCCATGATGATCTTGGCCTTGGCGCACTCCTCCAGCAGCTCGGCCGCGATCTTCAGGTTCTCGTCCAGCGGCACCGCGGAGCCGTCCCACATGTGCGACTGGAACAGCGGCTCCAGGCCCCGGGCCACCCGGTCCTGGGAGAGCTTCACCAGCGGGCGCATGTAGCCGTCCAGCTTGTCCTTGGGACAGTGGTCGGTGTGCAGGGCGATGTTCACGTCGTACTTCGCCGCGATGACGTGCGCGAACTCAGCCAGGGCGGAGGCTCCGGCGACCATGTTCTTGACCGCGGTGCCGGAGAGGAACTCGGCGCCTCCGGTGGACACCTGGACGATTCCGTCGCTCTCGGCCTCGGCGAAGCCGCGCAGCGCGGCGTTGAGCGTCTCCGTCGAGGTCACATTGATCGCGGGGTACGCGAAGCGGCCGGCCTTCGCCCGGTCGAGCATTTCCGCGTAGACATCAGGTGTTGCGATGGGCATTTCGACTCCTCGAAGCAGGATGATGGGGATGACTAGTGACTCGATCGACGCTGAAGCGAGGCCAGAGACCCAGTCTTGCAGACGCCTGTGCGGGAACAGAAAAGCGGCCGTGATGTGGGACACATCACAGCCGCTCCAGCGGTGGTAAGGCGGGGCTACGCGAGCTTGCGGTGGCTGGTCGGCGAGCTCGGCTGCCGCGCGGCGTAGAGCTCCTCCTGCTCGCTCTCGAAGCGCTGCAGGTCGGTCTGCACGCCGGCCTTGGTGGCGCGGCGCTCCTTGAGCATTTCCAGGCCGAGGGGGACCAGCGTGATCACCACGACGGCCAGGGCGATCGGCAGGATGAGGGTGTCGATGTTGCCCTTGACCTTGTCGCCGAGCTGGTAGCCGAGGACCAGTATCAACTCCACCCAGATGATGTTGCCGATCGTGCTCCACATCAGGAAGACGCGCGCGGGCATCTCCAGCATGCCGGCCAGCGGGTTCACGAAGGTGCGCACGCCCACGATGAAACGGCTGATCAGCACTGCCTTCGCCGGGCCGTACTTGTTGAAGTAGAACTCGGCCCGGATCGCGTACTTGCGCTTGAACAGGCGGGAGTTGGGTTTGTCGAAGAGCTTGCGGCCGAATCTGGCCCCGGTGTAGTGGCCGATCTGCGAGCCGACGATCGCCACGATCGGCGTGCAGATCAGCAGGGCCGGGAAGTTCAGGTGCGTGCCGACCACGCTGCTGGCCGCGCTGGAGGCGGCGACCCCCGCGATGAACAACAGCGAGTCGCCGGGCAGGAAGAACCCGATGATCACGGCGCATTCGACGAAGATGATGGCGTAGACGCCGATCAGGCCGAAGGTCTGGATCAGCGACTGCGGGCTGAGGATGTTGAGGGCTTCGGTGGTCACGCGGGCAGACTACCCCGTTCTGGCCGACAAGCGGCTGAGCGCGCGGTCACAGGCCGAGGTCGGCGATCGAGAAGACGGCAAACAGGGGCAGACCCGCCTTTGTGATCACCGGCTCCGCGCCGCGCTCGACGATCAGCGCGACCGCCACCACCTCGGCGCCGGCTTCGCGCGCCGCCTCGACCGCGGTCATCGGCGATCCCCCGGTGGTGGACGTGTCCTCGACCACCAGCACCCGGCGCCCGGCGATCGAGGGACCCTCGATCCGCTGCTGCATGCCGTGCGCCTTGGCGGCCTTGCGGACCACGAAGGCGTCGATCCGGCGGCCGCCGACCAGCGCGGGATCGGCCGCGGCGGCGTGCAGCATGGCGACGGCGACCGGGTCGGCGCCCAGGGTGAGCCCGCCCACCGCGTCGAACTCGACGTCCCGGACCATCTCCAGCATCGCCCGGCCGACCAGCGGCGCCGCGCCGCCGTCCAGGCCGATCCGGCGCAGGTCGATGTACCAGTCGGCCTCGATGCCGGAGCTCAGGGTCACTTTGCCGTGGATGACGGCCTTCGCCTTGATCTCACCGAGCAAGGCGGTCCGCGTGGGGCTTTCGGTGGCAAAGGTGATGGTCATGGGTGGGCGGCGTCCTCTCGTCTGGTCTTCCCGGCCTTCCCGCACCGGTCTCCCCCGAGGATAGTGCCCCTGAAGACCGGGCCCAGAAGACCAGCTGAGTGGACCGTGCACGACCGGGCGGACGCTACCGCCGGACCGGTCGTTAACGGATGCCGGTGCCGACCATGCTGCCGCGCAGGTCTCCGGTGCGCCGCCGGAGTGAGCCGGAGAGCATCGGCGACTGCGACGGAACCGCCGGATGGGTGATAAGCCCCAGCGGGTCCTCGTCGGCGGGCGTCTCTGCCCCGGCCGGCTGCGGGCCCGGACCGGCCGGCCCCCCTACCGGCATGGCCGCGGACTCTCCGGCCACCCGGGTGTAGAGCCGCTCGGCGAGGTCCTGAGCCCGGGTCAGCATCTGCAGCTGGCGCTCGGCGTCGTCGCTCCCGCTGGGCACGTCGATCGTCTCGACCACGCAACGGGCCACCTCGTTCCCGGCCGCGGCGGCCAGGGCGGCGGCGAAGTGGTGCGCCGCCTCGCGGTACGCCGACGGGTCGCCTGCGGTCTGCGCGGTCGGCACTGCCCCGCGCATGACCATCAGGGCGCTGCCCATCCGCTCGCGCTGCTCCGCGGTGCTGCGGGTCGCGGCCAGGTCGGCCATCAGCAGCTGCATCGCCGTGCGCACCTCGTCGAGGTCGGCCGGCAGCGAGGGGGTGGCCCCGTATTCCAGCAGGACGCCCAGGACCATCGGGTCCAGGATGTTCCAGTCGGCCTTCGGCCGGACCGTGGTGCCCCGGCCGTGCCGGATCCGCAGCACCCGCTTCTCCTCCAGGGCCTTGAGCGCCTCGCGCAGGATCGTGCGGCTGACCGCGAACTCCTGTGCCAGCGCGGCCTCCGGCGGCAGATCGCCCTCGGCCTGGAACTCCCCATCCAGTATGCGCAGCAGGAGCCGTTCGATCACGGCGTTGGCCAGCCGGCTGGGACGGACGACTCGGTGGGCGTTCCACCCTTCGACGTACATGCGTAAGCGCTCCTGACTTGCGGACTCCCCGCCGACCTTCCGCCGAATGGGGGATGATGAAGCACACAGTAGGACCCGATAACCAGCTAATAGCGCCAAATCAGCCGACAACCACTCGATCCGATGACAAGGCTCACTCGATAGTGAGCCGCGAGCCACCTGTGCCACCATGCCGTCAGTCCCTCGGCCAGGCGGGCCCGGGGACGGAGACGGGGACGGGGACGGGCCCGTCAGGGATCCTCAGCGTGCTGTGGGTCGTGACGACGGCGCCCTGTTGGGGGTAGGTGTGCCATGTGGACCAGCGCAGGACAGGTCCGCCACGGCGCAGGGCTACCGCAGTGACCGCCCCCGGCACGCCGGGGTAGCGGCCGAAGATCCCGTGCTCGGATTCGCGCTCGATCGCCGTGAGCAGCCGGTCGAAGTCCCCCGGGACGTATCGACGGTTGTGCGAACTGAATGTGTAGTGCCACAGACCCAGCGCGACTGTAGTCTCGGCCGGTACCGGCTGGGTCCGATCCGGAAGGCAGGCCAGGGTTTCCAGGCAGACGGGGGCGCGGCCTCGGGCCGCGCCCGGACCGGCCCGCTGTTCTCGGACCACCACCTGATGCGAGGCGCCGAGCAGCCGCAGTTCGACCAGGAAACCCTCCACGGCCATCTCTTGAGTGGCCAAGGCCGGCTGGGGCTCGAGATCGAGGGACCAGCCGAGATCCTCGGCGCGTGTGTCGCAGTAGCCAACTTCGAGTTCGACAACCATGGGTGCTGCCTCCTTACTACCAACGACTTGGTAGTAGCGGAGGTATCACGCAGATATGACTTAGTGTCACCTGATTGGGTGTTCAATAGACCAAATAGGTGGAATTTCGGGCCTGAGGGGTAGTTTGTGGGCTCAGCCCACAACCAGCTGGTCCCCGGTCTCCGCGACCTCGACCGGGACGGTCGAGCCGTCCAGGATCTGGCCGGACAGGATCGCCCGGGCCAACTGGTCGCCGATCGCGGACTGGACCAGGCGGCGCAGCGGCCGGGCGCCGTAGGCCGGGTCGTAGCCGGTGCGCACCAGCCAGTCCAGCGCCTCCGGGCTGACCGCCAGGGTCAGCCGGCGGTCTACCAGCCGTCCCTGCAGTCGCTCGATCTGCTGGGCGGCGATGCGGTGCAGGTCCTCCGTGCCGAGGGCGTCGAACAGCACGATGTCGTCCAGCCGGTTCAGAAACTCCGGCTTGAAACTCCTCCGGACCAGGTCCAGCACCAGGTCCCGCTTGGCTTCCGCGCCGATGGACTGGTCCACCAGGTACTGCGAGCCCAGGTTCGAGGTCAGGATCAGGATAGTGTTGCGGAAGTCGACTGTCCGGCCCTGGCCGTCGGTCAGCCGGCCGTCGTCGAGCACCTGGAGCAGGATGTCGAAGACCTCCGGGTGCGCCTTCTCCACCTCGTCCAGCAGCACCACGGTGTACGGCCTGCGGCGCACTGCCTCGGTGAGCTGTCCGCCCTCCTCGTAGCCGACGTATCCAGGGGGCGCGCCGACCAGGCGGGCCACTGAGTGCTTCTCGCCGTACTCGGACATGTCGATCCGGGTCATCGCGTGCTCGTCGTCGAAGAGGAAGTCCGCGAGCGCCTTGGCCAGCTCGGTCTTGCCCACGCCGGTCGGCCCGAGGAAGAGGAAGGAACCGGTGGGCCGGTCCGGGTCGGAGATGCCGGCCCGAGCGCGGCGGACCGCGTCGGAGACCGCGCGCACCGCCGTGGACTGGCCGATCAGGCGCTTGCCCAGTTCGTCTTCCATCCGCAGCAGCTTGGCCGTCTCGCCTTCGAGCAGCCGGCCGGCCGGGATGCCGGTCCAGGCGGCGACCACCTCGGCCACGTCGTCCGGCCCGACCTCCTCCTTGACCATGGTCTCGCGCGCGTTGGCCTCGCCGCTGGCCGTGGCCAGGGCCTGCTCGGCGGCCGGGATCTGGCCGTACATCAGGCGCGAGGCCTCTTCGAAGTTGCCGTCCCGCTGGGCCCGCTCGGCCTGCCCGCGCAGGTCGTCGAGCTGGCGCTTGAGGTCGCCGACCCGGTTCAGGCCGGACTTCTCCTGCTCCCAGCGGGCGTTGAGCGCGGACAGGCTCTCCTGCCGGTCGGCCAGCTCCCGGCGGATCCGGGCCAGCCGCTCGACCGAGCCCGGGTCGTCCTCGCGGGCCAGCGCCAGCTCCTCCATCCGGAGCCGGTCGACCTGGCGCTGCAGCACGTCGATCTCGACCGGGCGCGAGTCGATCTCCATCCGGAGCCGGGAGGCGGCCTCGTCGATCAGGTCGATCGCCTTGTCCGGCAGGAAGCGCGCGGTGATGTACCGGTCAGACAGGGTCGCGGCGGCCACCAGCGCGGTGTCGGCGATCTGTACCTGGTGGTGCCCTTCGTAGCGGCCCTTGAGCCCGCGCAGGATGGCGACGGTGTCCTCGACGCTCGGTTCGTCGACGAGGACCTGCTGGAACCGGCGCTCCAGCGCCGGGTCCTTCTCGATGTACTCGCGGTACTCGTCCAGGGTGGTCGCGCCGACCATCCGCAGCTCGCCCCGGGCCAGCATGGGCTTGAGCATGTTGCCGGCGTCCATCGCCGAGTCGCCGGTTGCCCCGGCGCCGACCACGGTGTGCAGCTCGTCGATGAAGGTGATGATCTGGCCGCCGGAATCGCGGATCTCCGCGAGCACGGCCTTGAGCCGCTCCTCGAACTCCCCGCGGAACTTCGCCCCGGCCACCATGGCGCCGAGGTCCAGCGAGACCAGCTTCTTGTTGCGCAGCGATTCCGGCACGTCTCCGGCCACGATCCGCTGCGCGAGCCCCTCGACCACGGCAGTCTTGCCGACTCCGGGCTCGCCGATCAGCACCGGGTTGTTCTTGGTCCGTCGGGACAGTACCTGGACCACCCGCCGGATCTCGGTGTCCCGCCCGATCACCGGGTCGAGCCTGCCGTCCCGGGCCTGCTCGGTCAGGTCGAGGCTGTACTTGGCCAGGGCCTGGAAGGTGGCCTCGGGGTCCTGGGAGGTGACCCGGCCGCTGCCGCGCACCTTGATGAAGGCCTCGCGCAGTGCCTGCGGGGTGGCGCCGGCGTCCCGCAGCAGCTGCGCGGTCGAGTCGGAGCCCGCGGCGATGCCGACAAGCAGGTGCTCGGTGGAGACGTACTCGTCGTCGAGCTTGCGTGCCTCCGCGCCGGCCGCGTTGAGCACGGCGAGCGCGGCCCGGCCGAGGTCGGGGGAGGCCACGGTCGAGCCGGAGGCGGCCGGCAGCTGGCCCAGGATCCCCTCGACCCCGCGGGCCAGCGCCTGGTAGTCCGCGCCGACCGCTTCGAGCAGCGGCCGGGTGGTGCCGTCGGCCTGGTCGAGCAGGGCCTGCAGCACGTGCGCGGGCTCCACCTGCGGATGCCCGGCGGCGGAGGCCGAGCGGATGGCCGCGGTGAGCGCCTCCTGAGACCGAGTGGTGAGTTTCTGAGGCTCCATGAGCGTCACATCCCGTTCAGTGAGTGCTGAGCAAGGGCAGAATTAAGGCTATGCCCGGCGCCGGGCGCCGGGCATCAGGTGGCGGCCGTCCGGAGGTGGCCGTCGCGACGTGCGAGAAGTACAGGAAGTACTGAGCCCGTCAGGAGCTGCGCGGCTTCCACACCACGAGGGCGGTGGAAGTGCCGAAGGCCGGGACGGCCGGGAGCAGGTCCGCACGGTAGAGCGGGTTCGCCGCGTAGGCAGGCCCCGCGACCGGATACGCCGGGGCGGCGGGCTGAGCCGGCACCGGGGCCGGGGCCAGCGTGAAGGCGGCGTTGACCTTGACTGCCCGCTCCAGTTCCAGGACGTGCGCCTGCAGGGCGGCGACCTGGTCCTCAAGCTCGCGGATCCGCTTGATCCCGGCCAGGTTCACCCCCTCCTCCTGGGAGAGCCGCTGGACCTCGCGCAGCCGCTCGATGTCCAGCGCCGAGTAGCGCCGGCCGCGGCCGACCGTCCGGTCCGGGCTGACCAGCCCGAGCCGGTCGTACTGCCGCAGGGTCTGCGGGTGCAGCCCGGACAGCTCCGCCGCGGCGGAGATGACGTACACCGGGGCGGAGTCGGCGATGGTCGGGGGGATCTGGTGCGGACGATTGTCTTCGCGGGTCATGACGGGGCTCCATTGGCGGCGGCCAGCAGCTCGGCACGGACATCGTGGTCGGCTGTGGCCTGGCGGTACGACTCGAGTGCTTCCTTCGCAGTGTCGCTGAGCTTGACGGGGACGGCCACCTCGAAGGTGACGAGCAGGTCGCCGCGAGCGCCGCCCTTGCCCGGCGCACCCTTGCCGCGTACCCGCAGGGTTCGGCCGTTGGCGCTGCCCGGGGGCAGCTTGACCGTGACCGGCTGGCCGCCGAGCACAGGGATCCTGATGTCCGCGCCCAGGACCGCCTCGGGATACGTCACCGGAACGGTGATCGTGAGGTTGTCGCCGTCGCGTCCGAACACCGCGTGCGGCTTCACATGCACCACCACGTAGAGGTCTCCTGCCACTCCGCCGCGCTCACCGGGAGCGCCCTTGCCTTTGAGCCGGATCCGCATGCCGTCCCGCACGCCGGAAGGGATCCGGGCCTGCAGGGTACGGGTGGACGCGGCGCGCCCGGAGCCGTTGCAGACCGGACACGGGTTGTCCACCACCAGGCCGCGGCCCTTGCAGTCCCGGCAGGGCTCGGACAGGGCGAAACCACCCTGGTTGCGGCTGGTCTGCCCGGTGCCGGAGCAGGTCGGGCACACCCTCGGCGTGGTGCCGGCCTTGGCGCCGGTCCCGGCGCAGGTGCGGCACGGCTGCTCGCTGGTCATCCGCAACGGGATGGTCACCCCGTCGATGGACTGCATGAAGCTGATCGTGGCCTCGGTCTCGATGTCCGTGCCGCGCCGGCCGGTGGGCGGGGGCGGGCCGCCGGGCCGCTGGCCGCCCCGGTTGAACAGGCCGCCGAGGATGTCGCCGAGCCCGCCGGCCTGGCCCCCGCCGTTGCCGAGCAGGTCGCCGAGGTCGAACGGGAAGTTTCCCGCCCCGCCCGGCCGGAAGCCCCCGCCGAACAGCGAGCGGGCCTCGTCGTACTCCTTGCGGCGCTTCTCGTCCGAGAGCACGTCGTAGGCCTCGGAGATCTCCTTGAACTTCTCCTCGGAGGCCGGGTCGCCCTTGTTGGCGTCGGGGTGGAACTGGCGGGCGAGCTTCCGGTAGACCTTCTTGATATCGGCCGCCGGGGCGTCCTTGGGCACACCAAGGACCTTGTAGTAGTCCTTCTCCACGTAGTCCTTGGCACTCATCGGATCGCTTTTCCCCTTCGTTCCAGTTCCACCCTGCGCCCGGATCGGTATTCGATCCGGGGCGGCTACTGCTCGCTGTCGGCCGGCTGCGCGACGGCTACCCGCGCCACTCGCAGAATCCGGTCACCAAGGCGGTACCCCGGTTGGAGGATCTCGGCACAGATGTCCTCCTCGACATCCGAGGAGACCATGTGCATCAGGGCCTCGTGGATGTTCGGGTCGAACGGCTCGCCCTTGGTGCCGAAGGTCTCCAGACCCAGCTTGGCCAGCGCGGCCTCCAGGGACTCGGCCACCCGCAGGAAGCCGCCCTCGAGTTCGCCGTGGTCCCGGGCCCGGCCGATGTCGTCGAGCATCGGCAGCAACTCGGTGAGCACCTTGCCCTTGGCCAGGTCCGCCACCGTGACCCGGTCGCGCTCGACCCGGCGCCGGTAGTTGGCGTACTCGGCCTGCAGGCGCTGCAGGTCGGCGGTGCGCTCACTGAGCTCGGTCTGCACGCCCTGCAGTTCGTTGTTGCGCTCGGCCAGCTTGGCCAGCAGCTCGGCGACGGCGAGATTGGTCGCCGGCTCGCTGTCGGCTCCGATGGCCTCGTTCACGCGATCGGCGAACGCCGCCTCGTCGTCCCCTTCGAATTCTTCCTCAGTCACCGGGTATTCCTCGTCGGGGTAGTCCGTCGTGTCCTGGCCCGGACGGTAGAGGTCGTCAGTCACGTCATGCCTCCTGTTTCACTGTCGGATCGTCCGGGATTGCCGGCGGGCCACCAGGACTGTTGTCCTGCGAGCCCGCCGGTGGAACAGCCTCAAAGCTAGCCGTTCTTGCCCTCGTCGACGATCTCGGCGTCGATGACGTCCTCGTTGCCGTCGGCCGGCGGCGCGTCCTGCACGTCGTCCGGCGACCCGCCCGCCGCGGCCTGGGCGGCGGCAGCCTGCTCGTAGAGCGCCGCGCCGAGCTTCTGGCTGGTGGTGGCCAGGCGCTCGGTCGAGGCCTTGATGGCCTCGGTGTCGGTGCCGTTGAGCGTCTCCTTGGTCTCGTCGATCGCGCTCTGCACCTCGCCCTTGACGTCGCCGGGGATCTTCTCCTCGTTGTCGCGCAGGAACTTCTCGGTGTTGTAGACGAGGCCCTCGGCCTGGTTGCGCACCTCGGCCTCCTCACGGCGGCGGTGGTCCTCGGCCGCGTACTGCTCGGCCTCGCGCATCATCCGGTCGATCTCGTCCTTGGACAGCGCCGACCCGCCGGTGATGACCATGGACTGCACCTTGCCGGTCCCCAGGTCCTTGGCCGCGACGTTGACGATGCCGTTGGCGTCGATGTCGAAGGTGACCTCGATCTGCGGCAGCCCGCGCTGGGCCGGCGGCAGGCCGGTCAGCTCGAACATCCCCAGGCGCTTGTTGTAGGCGGCGATCTCGCGCTCGCCCTGGTAGACCTGGATCTGGACGGAGGGCTGGTTGTCCTCGGCCGTGGTGAAGATCTCGGAACGCTTGGTCGGGATCGTGGTGTTGCGCTCGATCAGCTTGGTCATCACGCCGCCCTTGGTCTCGATGCCGAGGGACAGCGGGGTGACGTCGAGCAGCAGGACGTCCTTGACCTCGCCCTTGAGCACGCCGGCCTGCAGCGAGGCACCGATGGCGACGACCTCGTCCGGGTTGACGCCCTTGTTGGGCTCCTTGCCGCCGGTCAGCTCGCGCACCAGGTCGGCCACGGCCGGCATCCGGGTGGAACCGCCGACCAGCACGACGTGGTCGATCTCCCGCACGGAGATGCTGGCGTCCTTGATGACCTGCTCGAACGGCTTCTTGCAGCGGCCGAGGAGGTCGGCGGTCAGCTGCTGGAACTGCGAGCGGGTCAGCTTCTCGTCGAGGTGCAGGGGACCTTCGGCGGAGGCGGTGATGTAGGGCAGGTTGATCGAGGTCTCGGAGGACGAGGACAGCTCGATCTTCGCCTTCTCGCTCGCCTCGCGCAGACGCTGCAGGGCCATCTTGTCCTTGGACAGGTCCACCCCGTGCGCGTTCTTGAACTGGGTGACGAGGTAGTCGACCACGGCCTGGTCCCAGTCGTCACCGCCGAGGTGGTTGTCGCCGTTGGTGGCCTTGACCTCGATGGTGGAGAAGCCGTCCTCGTCCTTGCTCACTTCGAGCAGGGAGACGTCGAAAGTACCGCCACCGAGGTCGAAGACGAGGATCATCTGCTCGCCCTCGCCCTTGTCCAGCCCGTAGGCCAGCGCGGCGGAGGTCGGCTCGTTGATGATGCGCAGCACGTTGAAGCCCGCGACTTCGCCGGCCTCCTTGGTGGCCTGGCGCTCGGAGTCGGAGAAGTAGGCCGGGACCGTGATCACCGCGTCGGTGACCTTCTCACCGAGGTAGGCCTCGGCGTCCCGCTTGAGCTTCTGCAGGACGAACGCGCTGATCTGCTGCGCGGTGAAGTCCTTGCCGTCGATGCCGATCTTCCAGTTGGTACCCATGTGCCGCTTCACCGAACGGATGGTGCGGTCCACGTTGGTGACGGCCTGGCGCTTGGCCACCTCGCCCACCAGGACCTCGCCGTTCTTCGCGAAGGCGACCACGGACGGAGTCGTCCGGGAACCCTCGGCGTTGGTGATGACGGTGGGTTCGCCACCCTCGAGGACGGAGACGACCGAGTTCGTCGTTCCAAGGTCGATTCCGACCGGACGTGCCATCGTGGGCTCCTTCAGTAGCGCTGTCTTGGGAGGTCGCCGGACGCTGTGTCCGGCTCCTCGCCGAGCGTCAACCCGACCCGGCGCCGCCAGGTGGACCCGGCCGCCGAGAGCACTGAAGTTGAGCCCAGCAGACTCAACAATAAGGGTTGAGGCGACTCGACTCAAGTTGGCTGGTATCGGTAGTGCTGAGCAGGTATTTGCGGCGTGTCGCGAGCAGTGTGTCGGGAGTCCTGTGCCGCGCCGCTATGCGAGCTGAGTGCCGGGGGTGGCGTAAGTGGACAGGGCCCACGACCGCCGACGCTCCCGGGCCGTGGCCAGCGCGGCCTGCATCGCGCCGAGCTCGCCAAGCATCGGAGCGCGGGCGACGCCGTTGTATTCGGGATGCTGCTCAGTCCAGCGATGAGCGAAGGGACAGAGCGGGAGCAACGTGAGCCCCTCGTCCCGCGCGTCGTCGAGAATGCGGCCCACCAGCATCGACCCGATGCCCTTGTTGTGGAATGCGGGCTCGACCTCGATGTAGGGCAGCAGGATGGTCTTGCTCACCAGGATCCACTCGGCATAGCCCACGGGCTTGTCGTCGACGTACGCCGCATAGCGGCTCTCATCACGCTCGTCTGAGATCTGGAATGTCATGGCGGGTCAGGGGTGCGCGACAGGAGTGGCCCCGCGCCGGTTCCCTGGTCCTCCTTCCCTGGTCAGTCCGCGAAACGACTGTGACGCGTTCAAGACAAGAATCCACTTCTCCCATGATGTTGTCGTCCCGTAGCCTTTGCCACCGGTACTGCCCATTAGGGGTTCATACGAGAAATCTGGGGGGCCGGTGTCCCACCGCCGTCACCATGTAGTGTCCGCCGCTGTGGTTGCGGCGGGCATCGCTTTCGCTCCTTGCACAGCCTTTGCTAGTTCGTCGCCAGCCATGCACCTCGGGGCCCATGCACACGTTTCAGCGGACCCTGCGTCTGCCATACCGGCCAAAGGTTTGTCTTCGGGGTTCAAGACTTTTACAAGTAAGTCCAGCAGCATCGTCTATCATGCGACATCTGTGACAAAAAGCACACCCAAACCGGTCACGGCCAAGCCGCGCACCAATACAGCCGGGACCACACTCTATGTGGAGTACACAGAGGCGGATGTGGAGCAGTGTGTCACCGGCGGCGTCGACCCAGGTACCGGAACCTCTGCGAATCCCTACTGCAGGATTCAAGACGCAGTCAGCGCCGCTGAACCAGGCGACACCATCTCTGTGCAGGGGGACGCCGACCCTTTCCTCGGCAGCGTGACAGTCACGACCTCCGACTTGACCATTGTCGGATCGAATGGGCCGATCGAGAGCTGGGCCAATACCGACACCCCGGTCCCCGACTTCGTCCTCGACGGCGTCAGCGGCGTCACGATCTCCAATCTCACGATGGACTCGTCCGAGTCTTCCGCGGTCGAGATCATCGACTCGTCCGACGTGACATTGAACTCTGACTACGCCATCCCCTTCGACGGCTCTGCCGCCGGTGGTATCACTATCGACGGCGATTCCAAAGACATCACCGTGAGTCGGACGTCTGTGGCCCAGGAATCGTCCGTGGACGGTGTGGGTATTTCCGTGGCTCCGGGGGCCGCCGATGTCGTCCTCGCCTCGGACATTCTCGGGGGCTTCCCCGGCGGTGCTATCGAGGCGAGCGGAGTCGATGGGCTCGACATCGTCGGGAACACTGTTCAGCGGTCCTGTGGAGCGGCGATCTCGATTTCAGGATCTTCGACTGGAGTCTCCGTGGAGAACAACCTGTTCGAGGACCCGGACCCGACCATCCCGCTCGGCGCCGCCGCACCTTCGCAATGTGTGGCGGCTGGGCTCGCATGGGCGCCCGACATCACCGTGGCAGCTGACTCGGTGGACAGTACTTCGAGTGACTACAATGCGTTCTACTCATACGGCTCGAACGACACTGATCCATATGGTTGGGGCGGAGTTGTATATGCCACCGTAACCGCATTCCAGACTGCGACCACACAAGGTGCCCATGATCTCAATGATCCGGTGGAAGCGGTGCCGATGCTGACTGATCCGTTCGGCTGGAACTCGGTCAACGCCATGCCGCAGTCTGGATCTGCTGCGCTGGAACCTGGGAACGCTAGCGCACCGGGTGCGCTCGATTCGGATTTCAACGGATCTACCCCGTATGTCAATCGCGGGGCCATTGCGGTCGGTAGCGGCCTCGTCGCGAGTATGTCTGTGACGGACACCTCGGTGCTGAGCGTCTCCGCAGACGCGTCGGGTTCCAGCGGAGCCAATGGGATTGAGACGTACAGTTTCGCCTGGGGCGATGGTGACACCACCACCTCATCAGCCGATACGGCAACACACACCTACGCCACGGCGGGGACCTACACCGTCACACTCACGATCACCGATATGTTCGGAATTTCAACCAGCGCCAGTGTTGTCGTCGAGACAGCGCCGAACGACGACATGGTCGCACGCCAAACTGTGACAGACATCTCGGCGCTTGGTATTTCTGACGACGCCTCGGCGTCGACCGGAGAAGACGGTGTCGCCACCTACGACTTTGTCTGGGGCGATGGCTCCACGACGAATTTCTCCTCAAGCACTGGGACGCACACCTACGCTAAGCCTGGTACGTACACAGTCACGTTGACTGTCGTCGACAAGAACTTTGACTCGGCTGAAACCAGTGTCCGAGTGACGACGGCGGGTTCGGACTACACCGCCTATGGTCCGATCCGCTTGCTGGACACGCGTAACGGCACCGGTGTCGCGAAGGCGAGCCAAGTCCCGGCCCATGGCACGGTGAAGCTGAAGATCGTCGGCAATGGGAGCATTCCGGCCGGTGTTACCGCAGTGGTCTTGAACGTCACGGTCACCAATGCCCACGGCTCCGGGTTCGTCACCGTGTACGGCGACGGTGCGCCAGGTGGGGTACCGACTACGTCGAACGTCAACTATGTCGCCGGCCAGACCGTGCCGAACCTGGTAGTCGTCCCAGTAGGTACTGACGGGGACGTCGACTTGTTCAACGGCGGCCAGAAGGCCGGTGCGATCGACCTGATCGCCGATATCAGCGGATACTTCTCGCCGTCGTCCACTGCCAGTGGATATACCTCGCTGACGCCCGACCGACTGGTCGACACCCGCTTCGGCACCGGCGCCCCCGAAAAGCAGGTCGCGGCCGGTGGCACCCTCACCATCACGATCGGCGGAAGCGACGGCGGACAGTTGCCCTCGACCGGGATCACTGCGGTGGCGCTGAATGTGACGGTCACCAATCCCAAGGGGAACGGCTTCCTGACTCTCTACCCCGAGGGTGAGAGCGTTCCGAACGCCTCCAACGTCAACTACGTGACCGGTCAGACCATCGCCAACTCGGTCATCGTGCCGGTCAGCAGCAACGGTGAAATCCAGGTCACCAACGGCGGCACCGAAGCCAAGGGCACTGACATCATCGTCGACGTCACCGGCTACTACAGCACTAACGGCGCCAGCGCTTATGTCCCGCTGCCCAGCCCTGTCCGTCTCATCGACACGCGTAACGGCACGGGGATCATCGCAGGGCAACTGCTCAACGGCAACTACATCTACGCGCCGCTCGGCATCGACTCACAATCCGATGTCAACTCCCCCGACATCACCGGGTTCGTGCTCAACACCACGGTCACGAACACCAAGGGCAACGGTTTCCTGACCGTCTCCCCTGACCCCAACACCTACCAGGAATACCAAAACCACACCGCGTCGCCGGTCACCCCGCCGAACTCGTCCAACCTGAACTGGACGAAGGGCGAGACGGTCCCGAACCTGGTTCAGGCCAGCAGCGGGGCCAACGGCGTCGTCGACTTCTGGAACCTCGGCGGCGGTGGCGGCGGCATCGACCTGATCGTCGACGCCTTCGGCTACTACCAGAACGACTGACACCTGAGTCAGTGGTCTCGTGCAAACGGAGCCCCGGGCGGCAAGGAACAATCCTTGCCGCCCGGGGCTCCGGTCGTCTTGTGCTGGGGCTACTGGAACGGCGGGCCGACACGTGCGATCTCGCGACCGTTTTTCCACGTGCTGTGGACGAGCGGCACGCCGGGCCGGTAAGCCAGGTGCAGATACGATGGCGCATCCAGCACGGCGAAGTCGGCGCGAGCCCCGATGCCGAGATGCCCGACGTCCTCGCGGTTCAGCGCCTGTGCGCCGCCGCGGGTTGCCGCGAGCAGCGCCTCGGCGGGCGTCATCCGCAGCTCGCGGACGGCCAGGGCAATGCAGAACGGCATCGACGAGGTGTAGCACGAGCCTGGGTTGCAGTCGCTGGCCAGGGCCACGGTCGCGCCGGCCTCGATCAGCCTGCGGGCGTCCGGATACGGCGAGCGGGTGGAGAATTCCACGCCGGGCAACAGTGTGGCGACGGTCGTGGATCCGGCCAGCGCCTCGATGTCCTTCTCGTCGAGGTACGTGCAGTGGTCCGCGGAGGCCGCGCCGAACTCGACCGCGAGCTGGACGCCCGGGCCGAGGCCGAGCTGGTTCGCGTGCAGGCGGATCTTCAGGCCGTGCGCCTTGGCCGCGGTCAGAATCGTGCGGGTTTCCGCCTCGTCGAAGGCGCCGCGTTCGCAGAAGACGTCCACGTAGTCCGCGTACGGGGCGCAGGCTTCGATCATCGGGCCGGCCACGAGTTGCACGTATTCGCTGCGGCGGTCGGCGAATTCGGCCGGTACGACGTGTGCGCCGAGCAGCGTGGTCGCGTCGCATTCGGTGCGGGCCAAGCGGATTGCGCGCAGTTCGTCTTCCAGGGTCAGGCCGTAGCCGGTCTTGCACTCGACTGTGGTAGTGCCCTGACGTGCCATTTCCGTGACCAGGCGGCGGATGTTCGCTCGCAGGTGGTCGTCGTCGGCGGCGCGGGTGGCCGCGACCGTGGTGCGGATTCCGCCCGCGGTGTACGGCGTGCCGGCCATCCGGGCGGCGAACTCGGCCGCGCGGTCCCCGGCGAAGGCCAGGTGCGCGTGACTGTCCACGAAACCGGGGATGATCGCGCGGCCGTCGACGGAGATCTGCTCGTCGCAGGCGGGGGCGGAGTTCGCTGGGCCGAGCCAGGCGATCCGGCCCTCGTCGATCACGAATGCGGCGTCGTGAAGCAGGCCGAGGGAGTCTGAGGCCCCGTTCGAGCCCCCGGCTGAGGTGGGGTCCTGCTGTGCCGAATAGTTATCCACAGGATGTGGATAACTATTCGTGACCAGTTCGCCGATCCCGGTGACCAGTGTCGAACTCAAGCGAACAACCTCCGGATCGCCGTGCCGAGCAACTTGGCTGGTGAGTCGACAAGCATGTGCACACCGTCCTGCACGATCACCCGTCCGCCGACCACGACATGCCGAACGTCGGCCGCGGTGGCGGCGAAAACCACCGATTCGGCGGCAAGGGCGAGGCTGGTGCCAGTGAGCCGGATCGAGTCGAGGCCCACCGTGGTGAAGTCGGCCGGCGCGCCGGCTTCGAGCCGGCCCGCCTGCGGCCGTCCGAGCGCACTCTGTCCGCAGCGGGTGGCCGCGTCCAGCAGATCTGTGGACGGCCAGTGGCCCCGGCGTTCCGCCTGTAGGCGCTCGTCGAGTTCCACTGCGCGGGCCTCCTCGAACAGGTCGATCACCGCCTGGCTGTCCGTGCCCAGTGACAAAGGCGAGCCCGCCTCGAACAGCGCCCGGGCCGAGCCGATGCCGTCGGCCAGGTCCCGCTCGGTGGTCGGGCACATGCAGATACAGGTCTGCGAGGAGCCCAGCAGTTCGATGTCCAGCTGGGACAGGTGCGTGGCGTGCACTGCCGTGGTCCGCGGGCCCAGGGCGCCTTTGGATTCGAGCAGCTGGGTGGGAGTGAGCCGGTAGCGCTCCAGGCACGCGTCGTTCTCCGCCCGCTGCTCGGACAGGTGGACGTGCAGCGGGGCGTCGAAGGCGTTTGCCAGCTCGGCGATCGGCGGTATCTGCTCGATCGGCACCGCTCGCACCGAGTGGATCGCCGCGCCGATGACCACGTCCTCGTCCTGCGCGTACGCGCCGTGCAGTGCGTCCACCCGGCTTGCCCAGGCGGTGGCGTCCCCGTCGGAGAACCGGCGCTGGGTCTCGTTGAGCTCGGTCTTGACCCCGCCGGTCAGGTAGCAGGTGTCGAGCAGGGTGATCCGGATTCCGGCCGCGCGGGCGGCCTGGATCAGCGCGTGGCCCATCGCGTTCGGGTCCTGGTACTGCTTTCCGCCGGGGGCGTGGTGGACGTAGTGGAACTCGCCCACCGTGGTGATCCCGGCCAGGGCCATCTCGGCGAAGACGCCGGTAGCCAGCTCCCGGTACGAGTCCGGGTCGAGCCCGGCCACCGCCTCGTACATTTGTTCCCGCCAGGTCCAGAACGTGCCCTCGCCCACCTGGGTCCGGCCGCGCAGGGCGCGGTGGAAGGCGTGCGAGTGCGCGTTCGCCAGGCCTGGCAGGGTCAGCCCGGGGAGCATGACCACCTCGCCCTGGGCGGCGGCAGTGGACACCGCGCTCGCCGGGGCGTTCGTCTGGACCCCGGTGATCCGGCCTTCAGCGGTCTCGATCAGTACGCTCGTCGCCACCGCACCGGCGACGTACGCGGCTTCAGCGTGCCAAAACTGCGAGCTCATGTGTCCGCTCCAGCGAGGTCGGCGATGACGCGGGTCAGCGCCGCCACCCCGGCCAGGCAGTCGGTGGTTCGGGCGTGCTCACCGGGAGCGTGCGAGAGGCCGGTCGGATTGCGGACGAACATCATCGCGGTTGGGATCGAATGCGCGAGGATTCCGGCGTCATGACCGGCGCCGGTAGCCAGTACCGGAACCTTACCCAGAGAACGGGCGAGCCGATCGCGCAATAAGGTATCGAATTGCACCAGCTGAGTGAGCGACTCGTTGACGATGTCCACGCCGGTGCCGTCCCGGTCGGCCCGAGCCTTGGCGCCCGCGCTGATCTCGGCCAATACCGCGCCGAGCGTCTCCTCGTCCGCGGCCCGGCTGTCCAGCCAGGCCTGTACCCGGGACGGGATGGCGTTGGTGCCGTTCGGCTCCACCCGGACCCGGCCGAAGGTGGCCAGGGCGCCGGCCTGGGCGGCCTTCTTGCGCGCGGCCAGCACGGTGTGCGCGTAGGTGAGCATCGGGTCGTGGCGGTCCTCGATCCGGGTGGTGCCGGCGTGGTTGGCCTCGCCGGAGAAGTCGAACCGCCACCGGCCGTGCGGCCAGATCGACGAGGCCAGGCCGAGCGGCGCGTCCTGGTCCACCAGGGCCCGGCCCTGTTCGATGTGCAGCTCGACGAAGGCGCCGATCCGGCCGAGCAGGTCCGGGTCCGGCCCCAGCAGCTCCGGGTCTCGGCCGGCCGCGGTCAGCGCCGCGGCCAGGCTCACGCCGTCGGCGTCGCGCAGTTCGCGCGCCTTTGCCGGGTCCAGCTGCCCGGTCAGCAGCCTCGATCCGGCGCAGGCCACGCCGAAGCGGGCGCCCTCCTCATCGGCGAAGTTGGCCACCACCACCGGGCGGGACGGCGTCCAGCCCTGCTTTCGGAGCAGGTCGACGGCGGCCAGCGCGGAGATCACGCCGAGCGGGCCGTCGAAGGCGCCGCCGTCCGGCACCGAGTCCAGGTGCGAGCCGACGGCCAGCGCGCCCTCCCGCGGCCCGGCAATGGCAGATCCGGGGGCGGACTCGGCGGCGGATGCGGGTTCCCACCAGGCCCATTGGTTGCCGTTGCGGTCAGTCTCCACGGCCAGGCCCAGGTCGCCGGCCACGGCCGAGAACCAGTCCCGGCAGGCCAGGTCGGCCGTGGTCCAGGCGTGGCGGCGGTAACCGGAGGTGCCCTTGTCCTGCCCGATGGGCAGCAGCGAGGACCACAGCTCGGCGTAGTTGCTCGATTCGCCCAGCTCCACCTCCTCGGCCGGAGCCGGGCCATCCGCTGAGAACGCAGACGCCGAGAACTCAGACATCGTTGCCTTCGCGCATCGGGATGCGCACGTCGCGCTCCTCGGCCACCTCGACCGCGCGGTCGTAGCCGGCGTCCACGTGCCGGATCACACCCATTCCCGGGTCGTTGGTCAGCACCCGCTCCAGCTTCTGCCCGGCCAGGGCCGTGCCGTCCGCCACCGACACCTGCCCGGCGTGGATCGAGCGGCCCATGCCGACCCCGCCGCCGTGGTGGATGGAGACCCAGGAGGCGCCGGAGGCGACGTTGATCATGGCGTTGAGCAGCGGCCAGTCCGCGATCGCGTCCGAACCGTCCAGCATCGCCTCGGTCTCCCGGTACGGCGAGGCGACCGAGCCGCAGTCCAGGTGGTCCCGTCCGATCACGATCGGGGCCTGTACCGCGCCCTTGGCGACCAGGTCGTTGAACCGGGCTCCGGCCAGGTTGCGCTCGCCGTAGCCGAGCCAGCAGATCCGGGCCGGCAGGCCCTGGTAGTGCACCCGCTCGCCGGCCAGCTTCAGCCAGCGGGCGAGGGACTCGTTCTCCGGGAACAGGTCCAGCACGGCCTGGTCGGTGACCGCGATGTCCTTCGGGTCGCCGGACAGCGCCGCCCAGCGGAACGGGCCCTTGCCCTCGCAGAAGAGCGGGCGGATGTACTTCGGCACGAAGCCGGCGAAGTCGAAGGCGCGCTCGTAGCCGGCCAGCTTGGCCTCGCCCCGGATCGAGTTGCCGTAGTCGAAGACCTCGGCGCCGGCGTCCTGGAAGCCGACCATCGCGGCCACGTGCGTGGCCATCGCCTCGCGGGCCCGGATGGTGAACTCGGCCGGGTCGTCCGCGGCGAAGGTCTTCATGTCCTCGAAGGCGGTCCCGATCGGCAGGTATGCCAGCGGGTCGTGGGCCGAGGTCTGGTCGGTAACGATGTCGATCGGCGCGTTGATCGCGAGCAGTTGCGGTACCAGTTCGGCCGCGTTGCCTAGCACGCCGATGGACAGCGGGCGCCGGGCGTCGCGGGCCTCGACCGCGAGGGCGAGGCCATGGTCCAGCGAGTCGGCCTGCACGTCCAGGTAGCCGTGTTCGATCCGGCGGGTGATCGCCCGCGGGTCGCAGTCGATGCAGATGACGACGCCATCGTTCATGGTGACGGCCAGCGGCTGGGCGCCGCCCATGCCACCCAGGCCTGCGGTCAGCGTGATGGTGCCGGCCAGGGTGCCGTTGAACTTCTTGGCGGCGACGGCGGCGAAGGTCTCATAGGTGCCCTGCAGGATGCCCTGGGTGCCGATGTAGATCCACGAGCCGGCGGTCATCTGGCCGTACATGGTCAGGCCCAGCGCGTCGAGGCGGCGGAACTCCTCCCAGTTGGCCCAGTCGCCGACCAGGTTGGAGTTGGCCAGGATCACCCGGGGCGCCCACTCGTGGGTCTGCATGACCCCGACCGGCCTGCCCGACTGGACCAGCATGGTCTCATCGCCGCGCAGCGTCTGCAAAGTGCGCAGCATGGCGTCCAGGGACTTCCAGTCCCGGGCGGCCTTGCCGGTCCCGCCGTAGACGACCAATTCTTCGGGGTGCTCGGCTACCTCAGGGTCGAGGTTGTTCTGCAGCATCCGGAAGGCTGCTTCCTGCTGCCAGCCCAGGGTGTTCAGGGTGGTTCCACGAGGTGCGGAGAGCGTGCGGGGACCGGACATGTGCGGATGCTCGCCTTCTGGGGGTCGGTCGGTCTACTGCGGGTCGGTGTTACCGGCTATGTTATGCAATCATTCACTGGTGCGGTCAACCGCATGGATTCATTCATAAAGTTTTGCCCACCCTGTTAATGGAGCGGAGTCCCCAGATGGCACACACAGTCACGCTCGGCGGCGAGGACCTGACCTTCGCGGACGTGGTCGCGGTGGCCCGGGCCGGCGCGCGGGTGGAGCTGTCCGCGGAGTCGCTCTCGGCTCTGGGCCAGGGCCGGGCCACGGTCGAGAAGCTCGCGGCCGCGGCCACCCCGACCTACGGCATCTCCACCGGCTTCGGCGCGCTGGCCACCCGGCACATCGACCCGGAGCTGCGGGCCCAGCTGCAGCGCGCGCTGATCCGCTCGCACGCGGCCGGGATGGGACCGCTGGTGGAGCCCGAGGTGATCCGGGCGCTGATGCTGATGCGGCTGAAGACTCTGGCCACGGGGCATACCGGGGTGCGTCCGGTGGTGGCCGAGACCATGGCCGCGCTGCTCAACTCGGGCGTCACGCCGGCTGTGCGCGAGTACGGCTCGCTGGGCTGCTCGGGTGACCTGGCCCCGCTCGCCCACGTGGCGCTGGTGCTGATGGGCGAGGGCGAGGTGATCGACGCCGACGGCAAGGAAATCGAGACCGGCCCGGTGCTGGCCGCCCACGGAATCACCCCGGTGGTGCTGGAGCCCAAGGAAGGCTTGGCGCTGATCAACGGCACCGACGGCATGCTGGGGATGCTGATCCTGGCCCTGCGCGACTTCGAGCAGCTGCTCAAGCTGGCCGACCTGACCGCCGCGATGAGCGTGGAGGCACTGCTGGGCACCGACCGGGTCTTCCGTCCCGAGCTGCACGCCATCCGTCCGCACCCCGGTCAGGCCGCCTCGGCCGCGAACCTGCTCAAGCTGCTCGACGGCTCCGGCGTGATGGCCTCGCACCGCGGGCCGGACTGCAACCGGGTCCAGGACGCCTACTCGTTGCGCTGCGCCCCGCAGGTGGCCGGCGCCGCTCGGGACACCCTGACCCACGCCGCGACAGTGGCCCAGCGGGAACTGATCTCGATCATCGACAACCCGGTGGTGCTGCTCGGCGAGGACCGGGTCGAGTCGAACGGCAACTTCCACGGCGCGCCGGTGGCGTTCGTGCTGGACTTCCTGGCCATCGCCGCGGCCGAGGTCGGCTCGATCGCCGAGCGCCGGACCGACCGGATGCTGGATGTGGCCCGCTCGCACGGCCTGCCGCCGTTCCTGGCCGACGACCCGGGCGTGGACTCCGGTCTGATGATCGCGCAATACACGCAGGCGGCACTGGTGTCGGAGAACAAGCGCCTGGCCGCCCCGGCCAGCGTGGACTCGATCCCCAGCTCCGCGATGCAGGAAGACCACGTATCCATGGGCTGGTCCGCGGCGCGCAAGCTGCGCAGCGTGCTCGACAACCTGACCCGGATCCTGAGCGTGGAACTGCTGACCGCCGCCCGCGCCTTGGACCTGCGTGCCCCGCTGCAGCCCGCGCCCGGCACCGCCGCGGCCGTCGCCGTCCTGCGGGCCAACGGGGTCGGCGGCCCGGGCCCGGACCGCTACCTGTCGATCGAGCTGCGCGCGGCCGAGGCCGCCGTGCGCTCCGGCGCGGTCCTGGAAGCCGTGGAGAACACCGTCGGCGTCCTGAGCTGACAAGTATTCTCAGCGGAGAAATCCTGAGTGGAGCGAGCGGCGTGGTGAGAGAAGTGACGGGATTGGCCGAGGCGGAGACCGGCGCCGGACAGGCGGCCGGGGAATGGCCCGGCCAGCTGCAGCGCAGCCCGACCGAGCAGTTGCTGGCGATGCTGGACGGCCGGCGGCTCTCGCCGGCCCAGCGCCGGATCGGCCAGTTCCTGATCGACCACCACGCCGAAGTGGTCTTCATGTCGAGCGTGGACCTGGCCGACCGGGTCGGGGTGAGCCAGCCCTCGGTGACCCGCTTCGCCGCCGCGCTCGGCTTCACCGGCTACCCCGACCTGCGCGAGAAGCTCAAGGCGATCGTGCTCGGCGCGGCCAAGGAGACGCCGGAACAGGTGCGGCGCAACGAGTTCCAGGCCGCGATCGCAGCCGAGCAGGCGAACCTGGAGGCACTCGGCCGCCTGGCCGCCGCGCCGTACCGGCTGGTCGAGACCGGCAGGGTGCTGGCTGAGTCGACCCCGCTGGCCGTCCTGGGCCTGCGCTTATCCGCGCCGGTGGCCCAATACTTCGCCTACAGCGCCCGGCGGATCCACCCGGACGTGCGCCTGATCACCGCAGGCGGCTCTACTGCGGAGGACGCGCTGCTCCAGGCCCAGCAGGCGGGCGCCGGCTGGCTGCTCGCGTTCCTGCTGCCGCGGTACGCCCAGGAATCCCTGACCGCCCTGGCCAGGGCACGTGAGCTGGGCTTCAAGGTCGCGCTGATCACCGACAACCCGCTGGTCCCGTTCGCCGGGCTGGCCGATATTCTGCTGCCTGCCGGTGTCGGCAGCAGGCTGGTGTTCGACTCCCATGCCGCACCGCTGATCCTGGCCTCGCTGCTAGTGCAGGCCATGGCGGATGCCGAGCCGGAGCGGACCCAGGCGCGGCTCGAAGCGCACGAGGCGCAGAGTGAGCTGCGCGACTTCTATCGCGACTGACCCGGGATCCCGGACTGAAGCTCCCGGGCTGAATCCACGGCGTGGCCGGGCCGGATCAGTAGGCGGTAGCCGCCTTCGCAGGATAAGTTACCCGTGAGTAGAATATCGGCTTGCCTGCCGACGCCATGCCGGCAGGCAAGCCGACTGTGACTGTGAAGGAGCCCGACGGATCATGCAACTGGCGGCGATCATCATCTCGCTCGGGATCGCGGTGGTGGGACTGGCGCTGTTCGGCCGGGTCATCCAGCGGATGTACAAGCTCATCACCGCGGGGCAGCCCGCCCCCGGACGGAGCGGCAACCCGGTCGGCCGCACGGCCAACCTGGTCAAGGAGTTCGGCGCGCACACCCGGCTGGCCCGGGCGGGCAAGCGCTGGATCGGCGCGGCCCACTGGACCGTGATGGTCTCCTTCGGCCTATTGTTCTTCACCCTGATCACCGCCTTCGGCCAGCTCTTCCAGGTGACTTTCCAGATCCCGCTGATCGGGCGCTGGTGGCCGTTCGAGTTCCTGACCGAGCTGTTCACCGTGGTCGGCTTCATCGGCATCGTGTTCCTCACGATCACCCGGCTGCGGAAGCTGCCGAGCAGGCAGGGGCGCAAATCCCGCTTCTTCGGCTCGGTGATGTGGCAGGCCTACTACGTCGAGTACACCATCATCGGCGTCCTGATCTGCATCATGATCCTGCGCGGACTCGAATGCGTGCTGGAGGGCGGCGCGCGGTTCTCGATCCACTACGTCTTCTCGTACCCGATCGCCCAGCTGTTCAAGGGATTGAGCACGCAGAGTCTGAAGAACCTGATCTGGTTCTTCGCCACCCTGAAGATCGTGATCTCCTTCGCCTGGATGATCACCATCTCACTGAACCCGAACATGGGCGTGGCCTGGCACCGCTTCCTGGCCTTCATCAACATCTGGTTCAAGAAGAAGGATGACGGCGGCACCGCGCTCGGCGCGCTGAACCCGATGCTCTCCAACGGCCAGCCGATCGACTTCGAGGACCCCAAGGACGACGACGTCTTCGGCGTGGGCAAGGTCGAGGACTTCACCTGGAAGGGTCTGCTGGACTTCTCCACCTGCACCGAGTGCGGCCGTTGCCAGGAGCAGTGCCCGGCCTGGAACACCGAGAAGCCGCTCTCGCCGAAACTGCTCATGCTCACCCTGCGGGATCATGCCTACGCCAAGGCCCCGTACCTCCTGGCCGGCGGCGGCAAGGACGCCGAGGGCAAGGAACTGGCCTCCACCGAGCAATTGGCGGGCGTTCCGGCCGCAGCCCTGGCCGAGGCCGAGCGCCCGCTGATCGGCACGCTGGACGAGAACGGATTGATCGACCCCGATATTTTGTGGTCGTGCACCACCTGTGGCGCGTGCGTCGAGCAGTGCCCTGTGGACATCGAGCACGTGGACCACATCATCGATATGCGCCGCTACCAGGTGATGATCGAGTCCTCGTTCCCGTCCGAGGCCGGCACCATGCTCAAGAACCTGGAGAACAAGGGCAACCCCTGGGGCATGGCCGCCAAGGCCCGGCTGGACTGGACCAAGGAGGTCGACTTCAAGGTCCCGGTCGTCGGCGAGGATGTCGAGGACCTGTCCGAAGTCGAGTACCTCTACTGGGTCGGCTGCGCCGGCGCGCTGGAGGACCGGGCGAAGAAGACCACCAAGGCCTTCACCGAACTGCTCCACATCGCCGGCGTGAACTTCGCGGTGCTGGGCACCGGCGAGAGCTGCACCGGCGACCCGGCCCGCCGCCTCGGCAACGAGTTCCTGTTCCAGATGCTGGCCGCGCAGAACGTCGAGGTGCTTAACGAGGCCAAGGCGACCAAGATCGTCGCCACCTGCCCGCACTGCTTCAACTCGCTGGCCAACGAATATCCCCAACTCGGCGGCAAGTTTGAGGTGATCCACCACACGCAGCTGCTCGACAGCCTGATCCAGGACGGCAAGCTGACCCCGGTCACGCCGATCGACCAGAACATCACGTACCACGACCCGTGCTACCTCGGCCGGCACAATAAGGTGTACACGCCGCCGCGCGAGATCATCGCCAAGGTGCCGGGCCTGCGCAACACGGAGATGCACCGCTGCAAGGAGAAGGGCTTCTGCTGCGGCGCCGGCGGCGCGCGGATGTGGATGGAAGAGCGGATCGGCAAGCGGATCAACACCGAGCGGGTCGACGAGGCGCTGTCCACGAACCCGGACGTGATCTCCACAGCGTGCCCGTACTGCCTGGTCATGCTCGGCGACTCGATCACCGCCCGCAAGCAGGCCGGCGAAGTGCCCGAGTCGATGGAAGTCGTGGACGTGGCGCAGCTGCTGCTGAAGTCGGTCAAGCAGCCGGTGGCGACCAGCTAGGCAGTCAGTTGGCCTTGGCCCGGGCCCTGGCCCAACGGCGCGGGCACGGGGAAGCCGTCCGCGTCGAGGAGAACGCCGCCGATGACGTCGGAAAGTAGTAGCGCCGCTTGCAAACAGCGGCCTACTACTTTCACCATCTCCGAGTGCGAACTCTGCTGCACGCACGTGAATCGGTAGACCG